>Ga0209088_10001585_pt1 | contig 14650 bp, 10 predicted proteins | sample S_140625_EF_Meta_FD_187324 | JGI IMG/M metagenome (GOLD analysis project Ga0209088, IMG submission 187324) | Freshwater microbial communities from Lake Simoncouche, Canada to study carbon cycling - S_140625_EF_MetaG (SPAdes) (version 2) | ecosystem: Environmental > Aquatic > Freshwater > Lake ... | reverse complement strand
CAGATAAATTAAAATTATGCGATGTTGATATTGGCTCTGGAAAAATACTAAAAGTTGTTTGCGGTGCTTCAAATGCTAGAGATGGTTTAATAACTGTTTATGCTGGACCAGGGGCCATTATTCCAAAAAATCAACTTAAGATTAAAGTTACTAATATTAGAGGCGTAGATTCTTATGGAATGCTTTGTTCAGAATCTGAATTGGGTTTATCTGATGAAAGCCAAGGAATTACTGAATTAGATTCAAAAAAGTTTACAGTTGGAAATAGTTATTTTAAAAACAATAGCGAGCCAGCAATTGATATATCTATAACTCCTAATAGATCTGACTGTTTAGGAGCAAGAGGTATTGCAAGAGATTTATCAACAGCAGGTCTTGGAAAATTAATCGATTTAGAAGAAATTAAATTAAAAAATAATATTAAAAATCCTTTTAAAGTTATTATTCAGTCTAATTCTGGATGTTCTTCATATACTCATTGCTACATTGAAGGAATTAAAAATATAGAAAGTCCAAAATGGTTAAAAAATAAATTAATTTCAATCGGAATGAATCCAATATCAGCTGTTGTTGATATTACAAACTACATTATGGTTGATTTAAATAGACCTCTGCATGCATACGATGCTGATAAAATTGATACAAAAGTTATTGTGCGTGCATCAAAAAAGGGAGAAAAGTTTTTAGCTTTAGATAATAATACTTATACACTTGAAGATGGTGCTTGTCTGATTACTAATGAGAAAAAAATCTTAGGTTTAGGAGGTGTAATTGGCGGAGAAAGTTCTTCAATTTCTTTAGATACTAAAAATATTTTTTTAGAATCAGCGTTGTTTGATTCAGTTAAAATATCAAGAATTGCAAAAAAATTAGGCATTAATTCTGATGCTAAATTTAGATTTGAAAGAGGAGTTGATCCCAACATCATGGAATATGGATTAAAACTTGCAGCAAAAATTATTAATAAATTATGCGGAGGAAAAATAAGTAACATCACTATTTCTGGAGAAAGTAATTTTAAAAATAAACAAATTAAATTTAATTCAGATCAATTTGAAAAAATTATTGGAAGTAAAATCTCGTCAACTGAAATTAAAAAAATTTTAGATAATTTAGGGTTTAAATTTAAAGAAAGTAAAAACGCATATATAATAAATATTCCAACTTGGCGTCCTGATATTAATGAAGAAGTTGATATAGTAGAGGAGTTAATAAGAATTAGAGGTTATGATAAAATTCAGCTTATTAAGCCAGAAGTTGATAGCTCAAAAGATATTTTAACAGGAAAACAGAAATTACATCGATTTGCACAAAGATCTATAGCTAACAAAGGCTTTATGGAAACAATTACTTATTCTTTTACAAATTCAAAAATTGATTCTTTATTTGGTTTACATACCAAAAATTTATTAATTACCAATCCAATTTCTAATGATTTAGATACTTTAAGATCTTCTATTTTTTCAAATCTTTTAATTCATATTAAAAATAATATTCATAGAAATTTTGAAGATCAAAAAATATTTGAATATGGACCAGTATTTTTAGGTTCCAAACCAGGAGAACAAATTGCTGTTATTGGAGGAATTCAAATTGGAAAAATTTATAGAAAAAATTGGCTAGAAAAAGATAAAGAGGTTGATGTTTTTGAAATTAAAGATTGTATTTATAAAACATTAATTGAACTTGGAATTCATGAGCAAGATTTAACAGTTATTCAGGAATCTGAATCCTATTATCACCCAGGCAGATCAGGAAAATTTTTTTTAAATTATAATAAGCAATTACCAGTTGCTAATTTTGGAGAAATTAACCCTAGAATTGTTAAAGAACTTGATATTAAAAATGGACCAATCTTTGGTTTTCAAATTTTCTTAAATAATATTCCAGTTATTAATAAGCAAAATACAGAAAAGAAGATTAAGTATGTAGTTTCAAATTTTCAAAAAATTGAAAGAGATTTTGCATTTATTGTTGATAAAAAATTTGAAGCAGAAAAAATTATTAATATTTTGCTTAATGTAGATAAAAAATTAATAAAAAAAATAAAAATATTCGATGTTTTTCAAGGAGGAAATATTGAAAAGAATAAAAAATCTATAGCTTTAAATTTATTAATCCAATCACAAGAAAAAACATTAAATGATAAAGAAATTGATGAATTAAGTGATAAAATAATTCAAACAATGAAAAAATCTTTCGATGCAACATTAAGATCCTAAATGTCAGCACAAGAAAATATAAGAAATTTCGCAATTATTGCACACATTGATCACGGCAAATCCACTTTTGCAGACAGATTAATTCAAAAATGCGGAGGTCTTACAGAACGTGAGATGACAACTCAAGTTTTAGACTCAATGGATTTAGAGAAAGAAAGGGGAATTACTATCAAAGCCCAAACAGTTAGATTGAATTATAAATCAAAAAAAGATGGTAAAAATTACGTCTTAAATATTATTGATACACCGGGACATGTTGATTTTAGTTACGAGGTAAACAGATCACTTGCTTCATGCGAAGGATCATTACTTATTGTTGACAGTACTCAAGGAGTGGAAGCTCAAACTTTAGCAAATGTTTATCAGGCTATGGATAATCATCATGAGATTATAACGGTTTTAAATAAAATAGATTTACCAGCATCAGACGTTGAACGAGTAAAAAAACAAATCGAGGATGTTATAGGAATGGATACCTCAGAAGCGTTGACAGCCTCTGGAAAAACAGGAGAAGGGGTGGATGAAATATTAGAAGCAATTGTTGAAAGACTTCCTGCTCCAAAGGGAAATAAAGATTTACCTTTAAAAGCGTTACTAGTTGATAGTTGGTATGACAGTTATTTGGGAGTAGTTATATTGGTTAGAATACTTGATGGAGCAATTAAAAAAGGAATGGAAATTCTATTGATGTCGACAAACACAAGACATCCTGTTGAAAGAGTTGGTGTGTTTACTCCTAAAGCAGAAAATAAGGAATACTTAGGACCTGGAGAAATCGGTTTTATTGTTACAGGTATCAAAGATCTCTCGGATACTAAAATTGGAGATACGATAACAGATTATTCTAATCCTATAAAAGATCCGTTACCAGGATTTAAACCTAGCAAGCCAGTTGTGTTTTGTGGATTATTTCCAGTTGATAGTACAGAATATAATTTATTAAGAGAAAGTCTTGCAAAATTAAAATTAAATGATTCTAGTTTTGTTTATGAACCAGAAAATTCAGCTGCTTTAGGATTAGGTTTTAGATGTGGTTTTTTAGGGCTTCTTCATCTTGAAATTATCGTTCAAAGATTAGATCGCGAATACAATTTAAACTTAATTACAACAACACCAGGCGTTGTTTATAAAATTAATAAACATGATGGAACAATTATGGATCTTCAGAATCCTGCTAATATGCCAGAACCAAATTTTATTAAATCGATTAATGAACCATGGATTAATGCAACAATAATTCTTCCTGAGGAATACCTAGGTTCAATTATGAAATTATGTGAAGAAAAAAGAGGAAAACAAAAAAGCTTAAGTTATTCAGGAAATCGTGCGGTCCTATCTTATGAATTACCATTAAATGAAGTTGTTTTTGATTTTTACGACAAGATAAAATCTATTTCTAGTGGTTATGCGAGTTTTGATTATGAGCTGAGCGATTATAGAGAGGGTGATTTGATTAAATTATCCATATTAGTAAACGAAGAGATGGTTGACGCATTGTCTATGGTTATTCATAAAGATTTTGCTGTAAGACAAGGAAGGTTAATGTGTGAAAGATTAAAAGACTTAATACCAAGACACCAATTTCAGATACCAATCCAGGCGGCTATTGGCGGAAAAGTTATAGCAAGAGAGACAATATCTGGTTATAGAAAAGATGTTATCAGTAGGATTCATGGAGGAGGGGCGAGAGACAGAAAGAAAAAACTTTTAGAAAAACAAAAAAAAGGAAAAGCCAGAATGAGACAATTTGGTAGTGTTGATATACCACAAGAAGCGTTTATAGAGGTTTTAAAAATAAATAAGAGTACATAATGAAATTTATTAGAAAATTCTTAAGACTTTTAAAGTATCGTATAAAATTTATAGCAAAGAATGATAACGCTAAAATAAATTATTTTGTTCAATCAAGATTTTTGGACAAAAGCTTAACAGATTTAATGAATTATTATGGAAGTGATAAAGGTGGATTTGATAAAGATCATAATTTTAGCGATTACTACTCAACTATTTTTTTTGATAAAAAAGAGAGTGTAAAAAATATATTAGAAATTGGGCTTGGAACAAATAATATAAAAGTACCAAGCAACATGGGCTTGCAAGGAAAACCGTTGGCTTCGCTACGGGCTTGGAAAGATTATTTTGCAAATGCCAATGTTTACGGAGCTGATATTGATAAAGAAATATTAAAAAACGAAGATAGAATAAAAACCTTTTATGTGGACCAAACTAATGCGATTTCAATTTCTGAACTATATAAAAATATAGGAAATATAAATTTTGATATTATTATTGATGATGGTCTACATGAATATAATGCGAATATTTGTTTATTTGAAAACTCATTCAAATATTTAAGTAAGCAAGGCATTTATATAATAGAGGATGTTTTTTTTAAAGATAAAAAAAAATTTTTTGAATATTTTCAAAGCAGAAATTATAATTTTTCTATTATTGATATTTTTCATAAAAATAATATTTCAAATAATTGCCTTATAGTAATTTATCAATTTTAATAGTCGCTAATGTTATTAGATAAATCTAAAATATATGACTGCATAACTTTTTATGATGAGAATTTACTAGTTAATACTAGATTTGAGATTTTGGATGATGTTGTCGACTATTTTATAATTTGCGAGTCTAAATATGATCATCGTGGTAAGGAAAAGAACATAAATTTTTTTTTAAAAAATAAAAAATTTCAAAATAAAATTAGACATATCGTTTTAGAAGAAAATTTTCCTAATTTACAAGATCCATGGGAAATCGAGTCATATCAAAGAGAAATGATATTTAGGGGTCTGTATGATTCTAATCCTAGTGACTTGATTATGTATTCTGATTCCGATGAAATACCCAATCCAGAAATCCTAAGAGATTATTCTTTAAATAAAAAATTTGGAATATTTATGATGAAATCATATGTTTATAAAATTAATATTTTTAATCAATATGAATCTCCATGGGAGGGCACTAAAATTTGCAAAAAAAAACATTTAAAAAGTTTTACATATCTTAGAAAAAAAATTAAAAAAAAAAATATTACAAAACCATTTTGGAATATTTTTCAAGAAAAAGATATTTCTATTATTTCTAATGGTGGTTGGCACTTTAATAATTTATATACTCCCGAAGTTATATCAAAAAAACTTCGCACATTTCCACATAGAGAATTTAGCGGAAAAGAATTTTCTGATATAAGTTTAATAAAAAAAAAAATAGATAATCTTGAAGATCTCTTTCATAGAGGGCACTCATACCTAAAAGTTCAAATTGATAAGAGTTATCCAGGATTTATTTTAGACAATCTAAGTCAATTTAAGAATTTTATTCAATTATAAATAAAATTTTGATTGTTAAAAAATAAAAAAGGAGAGATGGCCGAGTGGTTGAAGGCGCCCGCTTGGAAAGCGTGTATACTGTTAAAGGTATCAAGGGTTCGAATCCCTTTCTCTCCGCCAACTAGATCTATATAATTATATATTATTATGAAGTTAAAAAGTTTTTATAAAATTTATTATGAACATCGATTATTAAAAGCTAATTTTTTTTTAAAAATTTATTTATTAATTATAATTCCCATAAGATTCTTTTTTAAGGAGACAGATAGAATAAAAGATCTAGATTTGTTATCTAATAATAATTCTGACCTTTTTAAAAAAAGTTTTGATTTTTTATGTGAATATTTTAACACCGATAAAGGAATTTTTTTAATTGATCAGTATTCTAAAAATAAATCGCTTAATAAAATAAAGGGTCATTCTTACTCTTTGTTTTATGAAAAAATTTTTTCTTCAAATAAAGATAATATTAAAAATATTTTAGAAATAGGATCTTTCAAAGGAAATGCAGTAGCCGCTTGTTTTTTTTATTTTAAAAATTCATTAATTCATTCTGCCGATTTATATCCTGATTTATTCTTGTATAAATCTAATAGAGTTAAAAACTATTTTTTAGATTCTGGTTCTGAAGCTTCAATTTTATCTATAAAAAATAATCTTCCAAAATTAGATATAATAATTGATGATGCCGGACATTATTTTAAAGACCAGATAATTACTTTATTTTCTTTATTTGAGATTTTAAATCCTAAAGGATATTTTATTATCGAAGAGCTTGATTTTCCAGATACTAGAAAAGATATGAATATTTTAAATGAAAAGCCAACTCTAAAAAACATACTTTCTTCCATTAAGAGTAATACCAATTTTAATTCAAAATATATAACTTATGAACAAAAAAAATATTTTTTAGATAACTTTGAATCAATTAATATTTTTAAAGGAACTTTTAATGAAATTGTTTTTATTAAGAAAAAATAATTTTTATTTAATTTAAATTTCAATGAGCTTAGAAAAAATTAATTTTTATTGCGTAACTAATAAGGAATATTCTTTTTTTAAGTATTTGCCTTATAATTTTGCTGGAGTCGGAAAAGAAAATTTTTCAAAAAATTTTATACTTTCTAATAATTTAGATAATATTTTTTATAAAGAGAAATATTATTCGGAGTTGACTTTTCATTACTGGTTTTGGAAAAATATGCTTCATAATTTTTCAGATGATTCTTGGATTGGTTTTTGTCAGAAACGAAGATTTTGGCTGAAAAAAGAATTAAATGAACTTTCAATTAATCAATCTAATTTAAAAGATAACGTTTTGTTAAATGTTCCCGATCAATGGATTTTAGGATCTTATGATGCAGCAATATGTCAACCAATATTTTTAGACAGTTTCTCTAATACTAAATTAATAAAAAAAGGATTTAGATCTTTAGTCAAAAATCCATCAATTTTCTTCAATAAAAAAAAAAGAACGATCAAGCTACATTTCGATATGCATCACGGATATGGAAATTTAGAAAAAGCAACCGATCTATTAGAAATTCAGGATAGAGAAGAATTTAGAAAATTTATAAATACTTCAAATAAATTTCACCCAAACATAATGTTTATTTCAAGACCAAGAATAGCAAATGAGTGGTTTGAAAAATTATTTTCTTGGCTTTTTAGATGTGAAAAAATATTTGGATTTGACAATCTTTCTGGTTATAAAACACAAAGATTGTACGCTTATCTTGCAGAAAGATATTTATCTTTTTGGTTTACAAAATACACAAAATTTATTGAGTGGCCTATTATTACAATTAATAATCTAGATTAATTTGTTTAGATATTTAGAATATTCACAGTTGCCATAGAATTTTACTTGTTTTTTTATAATTTTTTTGTTTATCCATTTATTATTTAAAGCAATTTCTTCAAGACATGCTATCTTTAAACCCTGTCTTTTTTCTATATTTGCAATAAATTGCGAGGTTTCAAAAAGACTTTCGGCATTACCAGTGTCCAACCAAGCACTACCTCTTCCCATAAATTCAACTTTAAGTTTTTTTATTTTTAAGTATTTTTTTATTAAATCAACAATCTCTAATTCTTTTCTTTTTGATGGCTTTAACTTTTTAGAAAAATTAACTACATTTTTGTCAAAAAAATACAGACCCGTTATTGCAAGGTCTGACTTAGAATTTTTAGGCTTTTCTTTTATGTTTAAAATTTTGTTATTTTTTATTTCAACTATTCCATAATCCTGAGGATTATTTACTTTATAAGTAAATATTGTTGATCCTGATTTTATCTTAGCTTTTTCCTTTAATCTTTTTGTAAAACCTTGACCGTAAAAGAAATTATCACCAAGAATTAAAGCGACACTCTGTTTGTTTATGAATTTTTCACCAATTATAAAGGCTTCTGGAAGACCATTTGGTTTTTGTTGTGTTAAATATTGAATTTTTATTCCAAAGTTGGAACCATCTCCTAATATTTTTTTAAAATTAATATCTTCATTTGGGTTAGTTATAATTAATATATCCCTGACCCCAGCAAGCATTAGTATTGATAGAGGATAAAAAATTAATGGTTTATCATATAAAGGCAAAAGTTGCTTATTTGTTACTTTCGTTAAAGGACTTAATCTTGACCCAGTACCACCTGCCAATATTATACCTTTTTTAATCATATTTTAAGTCCTGCACGGTATTTGAAATCTTTATTTTTAAAATAGTTAGTTCTAAATTTGTTCATGTACCAAATAATTGTTTCATTTATTCTTTCATTGAAACTTAACTTACATTTCCATTTTAATTCATTTTTAATTTTAGATGAATTTAAACAGTAACGCATGTCATGTCCTGGCCTATCTTGAACAAGATGTATTTTGCTTTTAATGTTTTTATTATTAGTTATTTTTTTAAAAGCGGAAATTATTTTTTTTGCAATTTTAATATTATTTATTACAACACCGCTTCCAATATTATAATTTTCTCCAATAATTCCTTTCTCTGCAATTTTAATGAGAGCATGACAGTGATCTTCTACGTAAATCCATTCTCTTATATTTTTTCCTGTTCCATAAATAGGAATAGGTTTTTCCTTTAATATATTATAAATTATAGTTGGAATAAGTTTTTCAGGATATTGATTTATACCAAAGTTATTACAGCAATTAGTTATTATCGCTGGAATTTTGTATGTTCGAATATACGATTTTATTAAAAGATCCCCACTCGCTTTTGAAGCAGAATAAGGAGAACTTGGATTGTAAGCATCTTCTTCTTTTGACTTATAATTTTTTTTAATATCTCCATATACTTCATCAGTTGAGATATGTATGAGTTTTATTTTTTTTTTATAATTTTTAATTGATTCAAGAAGATTAAAAACTCCGAGAATATTACTTTTTATAAATTGTTCCGGTCCATCAATTGATCTGTCAACATGCGTTTCTGCAGCAAGATTAAAGATAATAGATGGATTATATTTTTTTAAAATATTTTTAATAAAAGTTTTATTATTAATATCTTCTTTATAAAATCTATAATTTTTTATGCAGGGATCAATATTCTTAAAATTCGAAGCATAAGTTACTTTGTCTATATTAATAATAAAATATTTATTTTTAAGAATATTAATAAGATTGCTTCCTATAAATCCTAATCCTCCAGTTATAATAACTTTTTTCATGCTTTGAGCTTTAAAGTTTATAAATATTTTATATATTTATTGCAAAATACTTTATAGCTTAAATTAATGAATAATTTCGAAAAAAACATTACCTTTGTTATAGTTTGTTTTAAGAGTAGTCATATAATAGAAAAGTGCATCAAAAGTATTAATTCTAGTATTAAGATTATTGTTGTTGAAAACTCAGATAATACTCATGTCAAAAAATATCTCGAAGATAAATTTTCGAATGTTGAAGTCATAATTGCTAAAGAAAATTTAGGATATGGAAAAGGCAACAATCTTGGAATATCTAAGGTTAATACTCAATATGTTTTTATATTAAATCCAGATGCAGCTTTAGAAGATAGTTCCTTAAAAGAGCTTTATAAAGCTCAGCTTGTATTGCAGGATGATTTTGCAATTTTAGCTCCCAATATTTTAGATAATTATGGTTATTTTTCAGAGAAAAATAATAATTATCAAAAAGAAATAATGGAAGTAGACTACGTCAAGGGTTTTGCAATGTTAATAAATTTGAAAAAAGTTACTTTTAAAAAAATATTTGATGAAAACTTTTTTTTATTTCTCGAGGAAATAGATCTTTGCAAAAGAATAAAAGATAGTGGTGAAAGAATTTTTGTTGTTCAGAACTCAAAAGTTCAACATTTAGCTAAGCAGGCATCAGAAAATAGTTTAAATATTGAGTTGTGCAGAAACTGGCATTGGATGTGGTCCTTGTTTTATTATAATTATAAACATTTTGGATTTTTTACAGCATGTAAAGTTATCTTTAATAAATTTTTTTCATCAATAGTTAAATTATTTATTGGATTGTTATTTTTTAATAAAAAAAAAACTTTAATTCATTATTATAGACTTAGTGGTTTATTTAATGCTTTTTTTAAAAAACCTTCTTGGCTTAGACCAAATAATATTTAATGCAATTTATAAAATTCCTTTAGTAAATTAATAATTCTCAAATCAGAACTCATCGTTGTATTAATTTTATTTGTAGTATAAGCAACGCCAATACCCAAAGTTGGATCGGCAAAACCTAATGACCCACCCCAACCATTGTGACCAAAAGATTCTCTATTCTTTCCAAATAACCATCCACCACGAAGTATCAAGCCAACTTTCGACCATCTAATTGGTAGCATTAAACTTTCATCAATTCTACTAACGCTTTCAGTTAAGCATTTATTAATTGATGATTTTGATAACAAGATATTTTTTTCTGCAATTAGATCATTAACAAAAATATCATAAATTTTTGCAATGGATTTTGCATTGCCATGACCATTCATTGAAGGAACCTCTGCAGTTTGCCAACTTTTATTATTATAAAAATTAATTTTATGCTCTGGATTGTTAAATGCATTAAATTCAGATAATATTTTATTTTCAGTCTTATCTTCGTACAGAAAAGCAATATTTGATAGTTTATTTTTCGGAGTTCCAATATAAAAATCTAAATTTAGTTTTTTTGACAGTAACTTGTAAACTAATTCACCCAAACTTTTTTTTGTTGTTCTTTTAACAATTTCACCGATTAAAAATCCATGTGTTTTTGCATGATAATATGTTTTTTCACCAGGAGAATGATCTGGATCCTGATTTTCTAGAATAGCTATTATTTTATTCCAATCTAAAAGATCTTCTTGTGTAATCTTTTCTTTAAATCTATAGAGACCTGATTGATGAGACAAAATATGTTTTAGTTTAATTTCTCTTTTGTTACTTTGTTTAAAAGCATCCCAATAATAAGAAACAGGTTGCTCTAAATCTAAAATATTTTGATCAATTAAGATGGAAACAATAATTTCGTAAATTCCTTTTGTTGCTGAAAATACATTTACGATAGTATTTTCTTCCCAATTTTTATTATTTTTATCTTTAAAACCACTATAGAGATCTATTAATGGTTTTCCTTCTTTATAAACTGCAAAAGAAGCTCCAATTTCTTCTTGTTTTAAGAAGTAATCTTCAAATATTTTTTTAAGAGGATTATATTTTTCTTCACAATATCCATTTATCATTTTTAAAATGATAAATTGAAAGCAAAGTTTTTTCCAAGACTGAGTTTGAGATCTTGACAGAATCTAGCCGCCTCAGCTCCATCAATTATTCTGTGATCATAAGAGAGAGATATCGGCATCATTGCTCTTGCTATAAATTTTCCATCAATAAATACTTGTTTTGTTTCTGTTTTTCCTATTCCAATTATCGCTACTTCTGGATTATTAATAATTGGAGTAAAAAAACTCCCACCAATACCTCCTAAACTAGAAATCGTCATTGATCCTCCAAAAAATTCTCTTTTATCTATTTTAAGTTCCTTACTAAGCTTGCTAATTTTTCTAAGTTCATTGCTTAAAGTCAGGAGATTTTTTTGATCAACATTTCTCATTTTCGGAACCATTAACCCATGAGGTGTATCCACAGCAATCCCAATATGAAAATATTTTTTATAAATAATATTTTCGCCAGTAGACTCAAGTGAGGAATTAAAGTTTGGGTATTTTTTCATACCATTGACCAATGCTTTCATTATAAAAGCAAGAGGAGTGATAGTAATTTTTTCTTTTGTATTAAGATCTATTAAATTTTTTCTAAAGTGTTCCATGTCTGTAACATCAATTTCATCAAATTGTGTTACATGAGGAATTTCATTCCACGCCTTGACTAAATGAGGACCAGATAGTCTTTTGATTCTTGGTATTTTTTGTATGTCAATCTCGCCGAATTCCCCATGGTCATACGGAAGCTTTTCTTCTTTTATTTCTATTTTTTGTATAACTTCTTCTTCGTTGATTTTATTTTTTAAAGTACTTTTGATAAATTGTTTAATATCTTCTTCAAGAATCCTTCCTTTTCTTGCGCTTCCCTCAACTAACTGAATGTTAACACCTAGTTCTCTAGCAAATTTTCTTATTTTTGGACTTGCGCTTTTAATTTTTTGATATTGATTATTGTCTTGCGCAAGATTTTCTACAATTACTTGTTCTTTTATTTTTGTCTCTAAGTTTTGATTAAGAATTTCTGCAATTGAATCTCCAACTTTAACTTGTTGACTTTTTTTAAGTATTATATTTTTAACAATTCCTGATATTGGCGATGGTATTTCATAAGCGTTTTCTTCATCCTCAATTAACAATGCTATATCATCAGCTTTAATAAATTGATCTTTTTTTAAAAAAATTTCAGAAACAATTAATTTTTTAGCTGTTCCAAGGGCTGGAATTTTTAATAACGTCGTATCTTTTAGAGCTCTACTTTCTTTTTGTATTTCAATCTTTTTATCTTCGGATTTTTGTTCTTGGATTGGTTCATCAGAAGTGATTTCTATTTCGCCTATTTTATCACCTTCAGAAATTTTATCTCCAACTTTAATTTTAATAATTTTAACTTTACCTGAAAACTGAGAAGGAACCTCAACACTTGATTTGTCGCTTTCTAAAGTAATGATCCCATCATTTTTTTTTATATTTTGATTTTCTTTTATAAGAACTTCTATGATTTCTACATTTTTAAAATCACCAATATTGGGAACTACTAAATCAACAATTTTGGCCATTTTAAACTATAGTTTTGTTGGAATAGGTTTTTTTGGATCAATATTATATTTTTTCATCGCATCAGTAGCTATTTTTGATGCAATTTTTTGCTCTTTTACTAAAGTGCTTAATGTAGAATAAACAATAAATTCTTTATTAACTTCAAAAAATTTTCTTAAATTTTTTCTAGTATCGCTTCTTCCAAATCCATCTGTACCTAAAGTCACATATGTGCCAGGAACATAGTTTCTAATTCCCTCAGATAATATTCTTATATAATCTGTCGCCGCTATAAAAGGACCTGTTCTTTTTTCAAAACATTTTTCTATGTAAGTTTTTTCTGGTTTTTTATCTGGGTTTAGTAAATTTTTTCTTTCAATTTCTATTGCATCTTTTCTTAATTCATTAAAACTTGTTACGCTCCAGATATCAGAATCAATTCCAAAGTCAGAACTTAATATTTCTGCTGCCTTTATTACTTCATTTAATATTGCTCCAGATCCAAGCAATTGAACTTTAGTTTTTCCTTTATTATTAATTTCTTTAAATAAATACATACCTTTTAAGATGTCTTCTTTTTTTACACCTTTAGGCATTGCAGGATGTTTATAATTTTCATTTAAAGTTGTTATGTAATAAAAAACATTTTCTTGTTTTTCGTGCATTCTTTTTAATCCATCTTCGAATATTACTGCTAACTCATAAGAAAAAGTCGGATCATAACTGACGCAATTTGGAATAGTAGATGCCATTACTAAACTGTGACCATCCTGGTGTTGTAATCCTTCACCTGCAAGAGTGGTTCTTCCTGATGTTGCTCCAATTAAAAAACCTCTACATTGAGCATCACCAGCTGCCCAAGCAAAGTCACCAATTCTTTGAAAACCAAACATTGAATAAAAAAGATAAATAGGAATCATTTCAATATTGTGATTTGAGTAAGATGTTCCTGCGGCGATCCAAGAGGACATAGCTCCAGCTTCGGTAATTCCCTCCTCTAATACTTGACCGCTTTTGTCTTCACGATAAGAGCTTAATTGTTCAGAATCTACAGGTTCATATTTTTGACCTTCGTGAGCATAAATTCCAATTTTTTGAAAAAATCCTTCCATTCCAAATGTTCGTGCTTCATCCGGAATTATTGGAACCAATCTTGAAGAATATTCTTTGTCCCTTAAAATCTTAGTAAGCATACTAACAAGAGCCATGGTTGTTGACAGTTCTCTATCGCCAGAATCTAAATAAGAAGATTCAAAAATTTCAGCAGTTGGGGTTTTTAAAGCTTTGGTCTTTGTTTTTCTTGTTGGAATAAAACCGCCAAGTTGTTTTCTTCTTTCTTTGATGTATTGAATTTCTTCTGATTTTTCATCAGGTTTATAAAACTCTAAATTCTCAACTTGTTTATCTGTAATTGGAATATTAAATCGATCTCTAAAATAATACATGTCATTCACGTCCAATTTTTTTTGTTGATGGGTTGTATTAATACTTTCTCCACTTTTACCCATTCCATAACCTTTAATAGTTTTTGCTAAAATTACCGTAGGAGATCCTTTGTGATTTTGAGCAGCATGATACGCGGCATATACTTTATGAGGATCATGACCTCCTCTGTTAAGTTTCCATATATCCTCATCAGTCATATTTGAAACCAACTCTCTCAATTCTGGATATTTTCCAAAGAAATGACTTCTAACATAAGCTCCACCTTTGGCTTTGAATGCTTGGTATTCACCATCAACACACTCTTCCATTCTTTTTAATAATAGACCCGTCTTATCTTTTGCAAGAAGAGGGTCCCAATAAGATCCCCAAATAACTTTAATTACATTCCAGCCCGCTCCTCTAAACAAACCTTCCATTTCTT
>Ga0209088_10001584_pt1 | contig 14663 bp, 14 predicted proteins | sample S_140625_EF_Meta_FD_187324 | JGI IMG/M metagenome (GOLD analysis project Ga0209088, IMG submission 187324) | Freshwater microbial communities from Lake Simoncouche, Canada to study carbon cycling - S_140625_EF_MetaG (SPAdes) (version 2) | ecosystem: Environmental > Aquatic > Freshwater > Lake ... | reverse complement strand
TAGATGTCTAAACGAGATCTTGCTAAAGATTTATTTATCTCTTACAAAACTGGCTACTTTAAGAAATCAAAACCGGTGCGCGAAGTTAACTTAAACCCCACCGACCCACAATTGATAAGCGATGTGTTAAAAAATTTAATCCAAGATCGCGAATGGCAAAGTGGAATTGCGGAAGGAAATTTATTTGCCAACTGGGAAAGTATTGTTGGTGTTGAAATTGCCGAGCACACCGAACCAATTGCAATCCTCGAAGGCGTTCTAACAATTAGAACTTCTTCAACAGCATGGGCAACCCAATTGAATTTAATCAGCAACGATGTTTTAGCTTCGCTTCAAGCTAGTGCGCCTGGAGCTTTGGTTGAAAAACTCTCAATAATCGGCCCGCAAGGCCCGAGCTGGAAGCGCGGCATAAGGAGTATTAAGGGCGCTCGGGGCCCACGCGACACCTTCGGTTAAATTGCCAATAAAGGGTGAATTTACCCATTTTCTAATAGGAACCCTAAAAGGGCGCTAAAACATCGCTTAAAACCTACCCACAGGGCGAATAACGGCTAGATCAACAGTGCTTTTACCACTAGGATTAATGCTATTAGCAACGGGATTCATCCCTATCCGCCCCTGAGGGCGATTTTGCAACCAGGTACTTAAGGAATACAAAGGAGTTCTACCAGTGGTCGAAAAGTCGGGCAATTACGACGCCAGCGCGATCACCGTCCTTGAGGGGCTTGAGGCGGTTCGCAAACGCCCCGGTATGTATATCGGCTCCACTAGCGAGCGCGGCCTCCACCACCTGGTTTATGAGGTTGTAGATAACTCAGTAGATGAAGCTTTAGCTGGAGTTTGTACCGAAATCAATGTCACTTTAATGGCCGATGGCAGCGTGAAAGTAATTGATAACGGGCGCGGAATTCCAGTTGATATGCATCCAATCGAAAAGAAACCAGCCCTTGAAGTTGTTTTAACAGTTCTGCACGCCGGCGGAAAATTCGGCGATGGTGGTTACTCGGTATCTGGCGGACTACACGGCGTTGGTATTTCAGTTGTAAACGCACTCAGCACTGATTTAGCTGTAACAGTTTTGCGCGATGGGTTCACTTGGACCCAATCTTATAAATTAGGAGTTCCAACTGCGCCAGTTGCTAAAGGTGCGGCCGCAACAACAACTGGAACTACAGTTCAGTTCTGGCCATCGGTTGAAATTTTTGACACTACTGATTTCTCATTTGAAATTTTATCGACCCGTTTTCGCGAAATGGCATTTTTAAATCGTGGTCTAACTATTACTTTGACTGATGATCGCACCGGACATGTTGATGAAAAAGGCGAGCAACTGCGAGTAGTTTATAAATTTGACGGTGGTATTGCTGATTTTGTTAAACATTTAAATACCACTCGCGGCGAAACCCATAAATCAATTATTTTTATTGAGAACGAAGATAAAAAAGCACGCATGTCACTAGAAATCGCAATGCAGTGGAATGCTGGTTTCTCAGAGTCAGTTTACACTTTTGCAAATACCATTAATACCCACGAGGGTGGCGCACACGAAGAAGGTTTCCGGACTGCCCTTACTTCCATTGTAAATAAATTTGGTGAAGATCAAGGATTTATTAAAAAGAAAGAAGATCGCTTAACTGGTGACGATGTGCGCGAAGGTTTAACTGCCATCGTCTCAATTAAATTAACTGATCCCCAATTTGAAGGTCAGACTAAAACTAAACTCGGAAACACTGAAGCTAAATCATTTACCCAAAAGTGCGTAAACGAGGCTTTAACTGCTTGGTTTGAGCAAAACCCAGCCGAAGGTAAAGAAATTGTTCGCAAAAGTATTGATGCCGCAGCAGCACGTGTTGCTGCTCGTAAAGCGCGCGACCTGTCTCGCAGCCGCAAAGGTTTATTAGAAGGCCGCGGCATGCCTGGCAAGTTAGCGGATTGCCAATGGACTGACCCAGAAAAGTGCGAGCTTTATATTGTCGAAGGTGACTCTGCTGGTGGTTCAACTAAAGGTGGTCGCGACTCGCGCAACCAAGCAGTTCTACCAATCCGTGGAAAGATTCTAAATGTCGAAAAAGCTCGTATTGATCGCGTGCTACAAAACAATGAAGTGCAAGCGTTAATTACCGCACTCGGCACCGGAATTCATGACGACTTTGATGTGGCTAACTTGCGGTACCACAAAATTATTCTGATGGCCGATGCCGATGTCGATGGTCAACACATTCGAACCCTATTACTAACTTTACTTTTCCGTTTTATGAAGCCTCTTATTGAAGGCGGCTTTGTTTACTTAGCCCAACCACCCCTTTACAAATTAAAATGGGGTGGCAAAGAGCCGGTTCAATATGCATTCTCTGATCGTGAACGCGATGGAATGATTAAGATCGGCATAGATGCCGGTAAGCGTCTACCAAAAGAAGATGGCATTCAACGCTTCAAAGGTTTAGGCGAAATGCCAGCTAAAGAACTTTGGGACACCACCATGGATCCTGAACATCGCGTTTTAATCAAAGTAACTCTCGATGATGCAGCCGCCGCCGATGATTTGTTCTCAGTCTTAATGGGTGAGGATGTTGAACCGCGCCGCTCATTTATTCAACGCAACGCCAAAGACGTTAGATTTTTGGATATTTAAATGGATGAGATAAGAAAAGACTACGACCGTCAAGAATCCGTCGACCTACAGGTCGAAATGGCGCGTTCATATTTAGATTATGCAATGTCGGTCATTGTTGGCCGTGCCCTGCCTGATATCCGCGATGGATTAAAGCCAGTTCATCGCCGCGTTCTGTACGCAATGTATGACGCGGGTTATCGCCCAGATAAGGGCTATTACAAGTCCTCTCGTATCGTCGGTGATGTAATGGGTAATTACCACCCACACGGTGACACCGCTATTTACGACGCAGTTGTTCGATTAGCTCAACACTGGTCACTTCGTTATCCATTAGTAGATGGCAATGGAAACTTTGGCTCACCAGGTAACGATCCTGCCGCGGCTATGCGTTATACCGAAGCCCGCCTTTCCCATATCGCTATGGAAATGATGCGCGATATTGATGAAGATACGGTTGATTTTTCACCTAACTACGATGGTCGTTCACAAGAACCAAATGTCTTACCGTCACGATTTCCAAACTTACTAGTTAATGGAAGCGCCGGTATCGCTGTTGGTATGGCCACAAATATTCCGCCACACAACTTGCGCGAAATTGGCGAAGGTGTGGCCTGGGCGCTGGCTCACCCAGAAGCGAAATCTGATGAACTTCTAGAACAGCTAATGAAAATTGTTAAAGGCCCAGACTTTCCAACCAAAGCTTTAATCGTTGGTCGCACCGGAATTGAATCGGCATATCGCACTGGTCGCGGTTCAATTACGATGCGCGCAGTTGTTCAAGTCGAGGAAATTAATAAGCGCACCTGCTTAGTGGTAACCGAACTTCCTTACCAAGTTAACCCAGACAATTTAGCTTTGAAAATCGCCGAACTTGTTAAAGATGGAAAAATTAAAGGCATCGCCGACGTGCGCGACGAAGGCAACGAGCGCCTAGGCCAACGTCTAGTAATTGTTTTACAAAATGCGGCTATTCCAAAGGTTGTTTTGAATAACCTATACAAGCAGACTCAACTTCAAGATACTTTCGGCGCCAATATGTTGGCACTTGTTGACGGTGTACCACGCACGCTTCGTCTTGATGAATTCATTAAGTACTACATTGATCATCAAGTAGAGGTAATTGTTCGCCGAACCAAATATCGCTTAGTTGAAAAAGAGCGACGTGCACATATCTTGCAAGGGTATCTAAAGGCACTAGATGCGCTGGACGCGGTCATTGCCCTGATTCGGGCTTCGACCACACCCGAAGAAGCCCGCACTGGTTTAATGAAATTACTTGATGTTGATGAAATTCAAGCCAACGCAATTCTTGATATGCAACTGCGTCGCATCGCTGCCCTTGAGCGCCAGAAGATCAATGATGAGTACGACACTTTGATGGCTGAAATAATTGAGTTAAACGCAATTTTAATCAGCCCAGAAAAACAACGCGAAATCATTGCAACTGAGCTAGCTGAAGTTGTTGCTAAATTCGGCGATGATCGCCGTTCTCAAATTGTGGCCAGCGAAGGCGATTTCTCAGCCGAAGATTTAATTCCCGATCAAGATGTAGTTGTGACAATCACTCGAGGTGGTTATGCAAAACGAACTATGGCTGATTTGTATCGTTCGCAACGACGCGGTGGCCGCGGCGTTAAAGGTGCTTCACTTAAACAAGACGATGTAGTAGATCATTTCTTTGTTGCCTCAACTCACGATTGGTTATTGTTCTTTACCAATCAAGGTCGGGTTTATCGCGCAAAAGTTCATGAGCTACCCGATGCTGGTCGAGATGCTCGTGGTCAACACGTGGCTAACTTGTTGGCATTTAAACCAGAAGAAACTATTGCGCAAGTTCTTTCAATTAAAGATTATCTTGCTGCACCTCACTTAGTGCTAGCAACTAAAGCCGGTTTAATTAAAAAGAGCGCACTGATTGAATATGACTCACCACGCGCTGGTGGCTTAATCGCAATTGCACTAAAGGGTGACGACGAAGTGGTTAGCGCTGCTCTGGTTGATGCTGGCGATGAACTATTACTAGTATCCAAAAAAGCTATGTCGGTTCGTTTTGCAGTCGATGATGAATCACTTCGCCCAATGGGTCGATCAACAAGCGGTGTAATTGGCATGAAATTCCGCGCAGATGATGAACTGTTAACAATGGCGCGCATTACTGCCCAACATGCTGGCGACACCTTTGTGTTAACTGCAACTGATGGTGGTTACGGCAAGAAGACACCGCTCGATGAATATCGCCTACAAGGCCGTGGTGGTATCGGAATTAAAGCGGCCAAGATCGACGAAAATTCTCGCGGCTCTCTAGTTAGCGCACTCGTTCTACGCAACGAAGATGAAATCTTGGCCATCACATCGGGTGGCACTGTTATGCGCACACCAGCGGCTGAAGTCCGCCAAACCGGTCGTGACTCTATGGGGGTTCGCCTAGTCAACCTTGATGAAGGTGCCCAACTCTTATCCGTAACTTGTAACCCCGAGGAATCAGGGGCGACTTCCCCGTCAGAATCTGCTTAGATACGCACGAGTTTTGGTTAAGTGGCGACTTCGGGGTAACCTTTGGCGCTTACCGCAGATAAATCCATTATTTGCGGGCCTATAGCTCAGCCTGGTTAGAGCGCTTCCCTGATAAGGAAGAGGTCGATGGTTCGAGTCCATCTAGGCCCACCCCCCGCTCAACACGGGGACCTAGCTCAATTGGTAGAGCACCGCCTTTGCAAGGCGGGGGTTAGGGGTTCGATTCCCCTGGTCTCCACTCAAGTAACTCTTTTACGCACCCATTTATAAATAGGAAAAGGAAAAATAAAATGACAACAGCAACACTGCACACAACTATGGGCGACATTGTTGTTGAACTTTTTCCGGATCATGCACCAAAGACAGTTGCAAACTTTGTAGAACTTGCAACCGGTGCTCGCGAATGGGTTGACCCACGCACTGGTGAAAAATCAACCGCCAATCTTTACGACGGCACAGTTTTCCACCGCGTAATTGATGGTTTCATGATTCAAGGTGGCGACCCACTAGGTCAAGGTACTGGCGGCCCAGGTTACAAGTTTGCTGATGAATTCCACGGCGAATTAACTTTTGATCGCCCATACATCCTAGCCATGGCTAATTCAGGTCCAGGAACCAACGGTTCACAATTCTTTATCACTGTTGCACCAACTACTTGGTTAAATCGCAAGCACAGCATCTTTGGTGAAGTTAAAGATGCCACAAGTCAAGCGGTTGTAGATGCAATTGCTACCACAAAGACTGGCGCGCAAGATCGCCCAGTAACTCCAATTAAAATTAATTCAATAACGGTCGCTTAAATTATTTTGCCTTGTTAAATAAACGCACCACCACCAATGCGTTAATTTTAATTATTTGTGCTGCTTATTTGGCGCAACAATTAATTCCTGATTTACAACTTCAATTGCTTTTGCCTGGCCGAGACTATCTGCAATACAGTAACGAGTGGTATCGATTAATTACTGTCGCATTAACTCATGGCGGATTAATGCATCTTGGCTTCAATATGTATTCGCTTTACATACTTGGCACCCCAATTGAAAACGCTTATGGTAGAAATAAATTCTTAATTATTTTCACCGTCTCACTTTTAACTGGCTCACTTGCTTCAGTATTTTTAAATACCTCGAATCACGCATCGGTCGGCGCATCAGGTGCCGTCTTTGGTTTATTTGGAGCTTTCTTAATTGTCGGAAAAACTATCGGGGCCAGTGTTCGTGAAATTGCAATAATCATTGGCTTGAACTTCGCACTGGGATTTATTCTGGGCGGAGTCGACTGGCGGGCACACCTAGGTGGGTTACTTGGAGGGGCGTTAGCTGCCCAATTGATACTGGTTCGCCGCCGCTGATTTCTGGCTGAATTTCCGACCTAATTACATGGCTGTAATTCTCCACATCTGTGGAGATCCTTGTGGATAACTTTTAAAAAAGTGAAACTAGCGCCATTTGGTGGCTAGCGAGAAGCCAAAAGCGATAAATGAGAAGCCAACCAACATATTCCAGGCGCCAATATTAGGAATCGGGTAGCGAGTTTGGCTGACATAAAAAGTCACGATCCAGAAAAGTCCAACCAAGAATGCGCCAACCATGGTTGGAGCTAGCCATTTTGGGCTCTCAAGCGGGCCATGTGGAGCGTGGTCAACAACTTCTTGAACATGAGCATGCTGCTCTTGAACTTTCTTACGCAATTTGGACTTAGGCATGTCGCCAAGGGTAACAGGGCAGGGAAAAATATCAACCGCATCAACCCTGCGAGTAAGCCAGAATTACCCCATGAGCAGCCAACCCACCAAGATTCTTGTCGTAGATAACTACGACTCTTTTGTTTTTAACTTGGTGCAGTACCTAGACCAACTAGGCGCCGAAACCACAGTTGTTAGAAATGATGAAATTTCAGTTGAGGCAGTTCTTGATTATGACGGCGTATTAATTTCGCCCGGACCTGGAACTCCAGAGGCAGCCGGCATAAGTATTCCAATGATCAAATTCTGCGCCGAGAAAAAAATTCCGTTATTCGGAGTTTGCCTAGGACACCAAGCAATTGGCGTTGCATTCGGAGCGACTGTTTCGCGGGCACCTGAATTAATGCACGGTAAGACTTCAGAAATTATTCATAACCGTGAAGGTGTGTTTGCGAACTTACCATCACCGTTTACCGCAACTCGTTATCACTCATTAGCAATTGAACGTGCCACCGTGCCAGCTGAATTACAAATTACTGGGCAAACCGAAGGTGGCATCGTGATGTCTGTACGACATAAGTCGCTACCAATCGAAGGTGTGCAGTTCCACCCAGAATCAGTTTTAACTGAACATGGTCATGCGATGTTAGCTAACTGGTTAACTGAATGTGGTGATAAAAACGCGCAAAGCAAAGCCGTTGGTTTATCACCAGTAATCGGCACTCGCGGCTAAGGCGCTTTATTAATTGTAATAGTTACTGATTCACCAATAGTACGAGTTGCGCCAGCTTCAGGGAATTGACGAATTACCACACCGATTGCTTGTGCAGAGTCATAATCATTAAATTCTTTAACTAAGAAATTAGAATTAATTAAAATTGCACGTGCCTGTATTGCTTCAATTCCAATTAAATTAGGAATTTCTACTTGACCGTTTGCGATAGTTAAAACCACCCCAGTGCCGGCTGTAACAGTTGAACCCATCTCGGGAGTCACAGCCAATACAGTTCCTTGTGGTTTATCCGAAGGGGAAACTTCAGTTCGAGCCACAACTAGACCAACTGAGGTCAATACAGCGCGTGCGTCGCCTAGTGATAAACCAATTAACCCGTCAGGAACCATGGCATCGCCTGGGCCATCGGAAATAGTGATTACTACCGCAGAGCCTTTTTTAGCTTGCGCTGATGCAACTGGAATTTGGTTGGAGACTCGGTCGACTGGAATCTGCGGGTCGTGTGCGCGCTGCACAGTAACCACATAATCACCAAGCTGCGCTTTTGCCTCGGCTTCAGTTAATCCAATTACATTTGGCACCGAATTAGAGGGCCCGTTAGTTGTGCCGGTGTTTGATAAATTTAATCCAAACAGAGCAGCACCACTTAAAATCAACAAACCAAATAAGCCAGTTACTAAATTTTTACGAGTAATCGGCTTACGAGCGACTTTGGCTTTGACAACTTGACCACTATGAACACGAAATAAATCATCAAGCATTAATCCGGCGCTTTGATAACGATCTACCGGGCGCTTAGCTAACGCAACTGAAAGCATTACATCGATGCCTTCGGGTAAGCCAGGCAATACCGAACTTGGTAATGGAAATTCGCCTGATACATGTTGGTAGGCAATTGATACCGGCGTATCACCAGTAAATGGTGGCTGACCAGTAATTACTTCATATAACAAACAACCGGCAGAATAAATATCACTTCTGGCATCTGCGACTTCGCCAACTGCTTGTTCAGGTGAAAGATATTGAGCAGTACCAACCACATTCCAAGTATTGGTAAGAGTTGCGGCTAAATCATCGAGTGCGCGCGCGATACCAAAATCCATAACTTTGACATCACCTTTATCGGTGATCATTACGTTTGCTGGTTTTATATCTCGATGGACAATACCGCGTTCATGCGAATAATCCAGTGCTGCCAAAATTCCTTCGCCTATTTCTAATGCACGATCAAGAGGTAAACGTTCACCGGTCCGAATAATCTCGCGCAAAGTTTTTCCGGACACTAACTCCATCACAATGTAAGGAGCTGGATCTTCACCAGAGTCATAAACTGCAACAATTCCCGGATGATTTAAGCCCGCAGCAGCCAAAGCTTCTTTCCGGAATCTAGTCACAAACGAGGGATCTTTAGCTAAATCAGATCGGAGAATTTTTACGGCAACTTTTCGGGACAAACGTTCATCTTTAGCTTCAAAAACATCAGCCATTCCGCCAGTACCGATCATGTCGCCTAGTCGGTAGCGACCACCTAATAGTTGGTTCATTTACTTGCCCCATGTAGCTCAGTTTCAACCGTTAAATCTGTGGCAATATCGGCGACGATTACTGTGACGTTATCGGGGGCATCGTTTACGTATGTGGCATCAACTAAAGCTGCAACCGCATCTTCACGCTTGTTTTTCTTCAGCAACGATTTAATTTCCTTATTAGAAAGCACACTACTCAACCCATCACTACAAAGTAAGTAACGGTCACCCGCCTTACGCTCATAAACCACCAATACTGGGTCAAGATTTCCAGAACCCATTAATACTTGAGTAAGCAAAGAACGCTGTGGATGATCATTGGCTTCGGCAATTGTTAACTTACCTTGATCAATTAATTCCTGAAGCACAGTGTGATCAAGACTTAGTTGTTCTAACTCACCATCGCGCAAACGATATGCGCGCGAATCACCAATATGCATTAACGCAATACGATCTTCATGCAACAACAAGGCAGTCAAAGTGGTTCCCATTCCTCGAAGTTCGGGATCTTCACTTGCAACGCGAGCGATCTCTAAATCAATATCTACCATTGCCTGTGCCAACAAATCCTCAAGCGAGTCGGCATCGATATGAATACTTTGTGAAATTGGGATTAACTTCGTTAACTCTTTAATTGCAATAGCAGATGCGACTTCACCGCCAGCGTGTCCACCCATTCCATCTGCCACAGCGATTAAGTTTGCAGATGTGATCGCAGAGTCTTCGTTACCAGAACGGCGCAGGCCAATAGCCGAACGCGCAGCAAGTGCGAATACCGGTTGGCTCATGTTGCTCATATTGCCTAGCCTAACGCTGATAGGCAAGTGAGCAATGCCTAGACCACTCATTTACGGGCATCGTGGATCTTCCTTTGATCATCCTGAAAATACCCGCGCTGCATTTATGGCGGCGATCGCCGATGGCGCCGATGGTTTTGAATGTGACTTAAGACTGACCAAAGATAAACAAGTTGTAATTTGGCACGATTCAAATATGTTGCGAATGGCTAACCATAAAGCGGTAGTGGCTCACACTGAATACTCAGAGCTAAAAGAAATTTATCCAGATTTAATGCGATTAACCGAACTCCTAGAAATCGCCCGTGAGCACAATAAATCTTTGGCACTTGAGACAAAGCATCCGGTTCCATCAGGTAATGAGGTAGAAAATAAAATTTTCGAACTCGTAAAACCTTATAAAGATTTAGATATCTCACTCCTTAGCTTCAGCTGGTTAGCGATAGAGAAATTTAAACATTTCGAAACTGGAATTGAGACAGTCGCGTTAGTCAATGCGCTAAACGCCCCGATTATGAATCGTTTCTCATCAGCTAAATCTTTTGCACCAAGCATCGAAGAAGTCAGAAATCACCCCGAGATAGTGGCTAAATATAAAAGTGAAGGAAAACGGGTTTTTGTTTGGACGGTAAACGAAGTAATTGATCTAAAACTATGTGCCCAGCTAGGTGTTGACGTTGTAATTACAGATATGCCGGCGCGAGCAGTAAGTGAGCTCGGGTATCCTTAACCAGTGAGCACATATGCCTATCTCGGTCCAGTAGCGACCTTTACAGAGGCGGCACTCAAAAAAATTACCAGCACTTCTGACCAACTTGTGCCGTACGCCAACGTCACCGCAGCTTTAAATGCAGTTCGTAAAGGCGAAGCTGAGTTTGCGTTAGTACCTATTGAAAATTCAGTCGAAGGTGTTGTTGCCCGCACACTAGATGAATTAGCAACTGGTGACCCACTGGTAATCGCTGGCGAAGTTACTCTGCCAGTTTCATTTGCATTCATGGCTAAGCCAGGAACCAAAGAGATTAAGCGAATAGCTACCCACCCACATGCCGAGGCGCAATGTCGTACCTATATTGCGACCAACTATCCGCATGCCGAAGTCGTTGCTACAAATTCAACAGCAGCAGCAGCAGAGGCACTTAACCGCGGTGAGTTCGATGCCGCAATTGCATCAGCTGTTGCTGCCGATCACTACGGTTTAGAAATCGTGGCTGAAAACATTGGCGATAACAATGGAGCAGTTACACGTTTCGTATTAGTTTCTAAACCTGGCGAGCTAACTAAAGCCACCGGGCATGATCGAACTTCTATGGCAATTTTCATTGGTACGGACCATGCAGGTGCGCTATTAGAGATTTTGACTGAATTCGCCACCCGTAACGTCAACCTAACTTTCATTCAAAGCCGACCAACGGGTAAAGAGTTAGGCGATTACCACTTTATTGTTGATGCCGAAGGGCATATCAACGACGCTAACGTAGGCCAAGCAGTCGCTCGCCTGCGCGAGATCTGTGAGGAAATAAGATTCCTAGGTTCATACCCGCGAGAGGAAAGTAAATGATTGATATCAAATTACTACGCGAGAACCCAGATTTAATCCGTGCCTCTCAAACTGGCCGTGGCGAAGATGCCAGCATTGTTGATCAAGTATTAGCGCTCGATGAAAAGCGTCGCGCTGCAATTAATGAATTTGAAGCGTTACGCGCTGAGCAGAACACGCTTTCTAAAGCAGTTGGTGGCGCTAAAGGCGATGAAAAAACTGCCTTACTTGAAAATGCTAAAGATTTAGCTAACAAAGTTAAAGCTGCCGATAGCAAGCGAGCCGAAGTAGAAGCTGAAGCAAATGCCGAAGCGCTAAAACTTTCCAACGTTCTAGACCCGGCAGCACCAATTGGCGGCGAAGCAGATTTTGTAATTATTGAACACGTTGGAACCCCGCGTGAATTTACCGAGTTCGAACCAAAAGATCACGTTGAATTAGGAAAACTACTTGGTGCAATTGATACCGAACGCGGTGCAAAAGTTTCAGGTTCTCGTTCTTATTATTTAACTGGCGTTGGCGCGCTACTTGAATTCGCTCTAGTTAACTATGCAATTAGTAGTGCAGTTAAAGCTGGCTTCACTCCAGTAATACCACCAGTGCTAGTTAATCCAGCCGCAATGGAAGGCACCGGATTTCTAGGACAAGCTGCCGAGAATGTTTATCACTTAGAAAAAGATGGTCAGTACTTAGTTGGTACTAGCGAAGTGCCACTTGCCGCTTTCCATATGGATGAAATTTTGCCAGCTGAAAAATTACCAATGCGCTACGCCGGTTACAGCACTTGTTTTCGTCGCGAAGCCGGTACTTATGGCAAAGATACGCGCGGAATAATTAGAGTCCACCAATTCGACAAAGTTGAAATGTTTAGTTTCTGCCACCCTGATCAAGCGGTTGCGGAACACCAAAAACTGTTGCAATGGGAGAAAGATTTCCTAAATGCAATGGAGATTCCTTACCGGGTAATTGATGTTGCATCAGGAGATCTTGGTTCAAGTGCAACTCGCAAGTTTGATATTGAAGCCTGGATCCCAACCCAGCAGGCTTATCGCGAAGTAACCAGTACTTCTAATTGCACCGAGTTTCAAGCTCGCCGCTTAAATATTCGCTTTAAAGAAGGCGATAAAACTTCAGCAGTAGCCACACTAAATGGCACTTTAGTTGCTATCCCGCGCATGATTGTGGCGATTCTGGAAAATCATCAGAACTCTGATGGAACTGTAAATGTGCCAGCCGCACTGCAACCTTTCTTAGGTATGACTCGATTCGAGTTAGTGTGACCGGTAGACGCCCTAAATTAATTGCTAGTGATCTAGACGGAACCGTTGTAGCGCACTATGGCGATATTTCACAACGCACCATCGATGCTTTTCGCCGTGCTCATGCAATGGGAATCGAGATTTTCTTTGTAACCGGACGTCCACCACGTTGGATGCCAGAAATTAAAGAAGCTTTTGGTATTGGAAATGCAATTTGCGGTAACGGTGCGATGCTTTATGACTTACATTCCGGAAAAGTCCTAGAAGAGTGGCTGATGCCAGTTGATGCACAACTGGAAACTGTGAAACGGTTACGTGCTGCAATCCCCCAAGTTAGTTTTGCAGTTGAATCACACAATTATTTCCACCGCGAGAAGAAATATATTCCTCGTTGGGATGTTGGCCTAGATAATGTTGGTGTTGAGTCAATTGAAGAAATAATGGCAGCCCCTGCGTTGAAACTTCTAGCGCGTTGTTCAGATCAAGAACTTTCATCTGATGAAATGTTGGCGATTGCACTTACCGAACTAGAAGGAATTGTGACTGTTACCCATTCAAACCCGCACGATTCACTTTTAGAAATTTCAGCAATAGGTGTTTCAAAAGGTGCCACATTGGCAAAAATGGCAGCTCGCTTAAATATTGATGCTGCCGATTGTGTGTCATTTGGCGATAACCCAAATGATTTCTCAATGTTGCAATGGTGTGGTCGCTCATATGCAATGGCAGATGGCCACCCAGATGGACCAAAAAACGCTAAATCAGTTGCATTGCCACATACCGATGATGGTGTCGCGATTGTGATTGAAGAGTTACTCGAACTCCCCGCTTAACTTCAAGTAATTTTTACTCAATTTTAGATAAGAGCGATCCTCAGGTAGATTACGCCGCGGAGGGCTCGCATAGCGGCCGAGTGCACCGGTCTTGAAAACCGGCAGGTGAAAGCCTCGAGGGTTCAAATCCCTCGCCCTCCGCCAGTTTTATTTCGCTCTTTTTACCAGCACGCTTTCTTGTGGCTGATTTCATAGCGCTCAAGCCAGACATCGCCTAGCGCGCAGAAAGCCATGAGAGGACACTTCCCCTTAGAGTTTTATGAGTTAGGAACTAAGGGAGTCGTGAAATATGTCGGGAGTTTTCTCACCAGGCCGCGCCAAGATCAAAGAGCGCACCCTTCGCACCGATAAGTGGTGGATCGAACCTGCAATTACTTTTGGAGTTTTGTTTTCCTTCATCATCTACGCAACTTTCCGCGCATTTGAAGGTGCTAATTACTACAAAGACCACCTAATCTCGCCTTTCTACTCACCTTGTTTATCGCAAGCTTGTGTTCCTGAAGCAACTATTTTTGGATTCACTCCAGTTAGCGCAGAAATATTTAACTTCGCACTTTCACCAGCGCTAATTATTTTGATCTTCCCACTTGGTTTCCGAATGACTTGTTATTACTACCGCAAGGCTTATTACCGTTCATTCTGGTTATCACCACCTGCATGCGCGGTTGCCGAACCACACACTAAATACACTGGCGAAACTCGCGCACCACTAATCTTGCAGAACGCGCATCGTTGGTTCTTCTATGCCGGCTTAGTGTTCAACGTTTTCCTTACTTATGACGCAATCATTTCGCTAAAAAATGTAGAAGGTCAATGGGGACACTTAAGTGTTGGCTCATTAGTCCTCATTCTTAGCTCAACTCTTTTGTGGTTCTATTCATTGTCTTGCCACACTTGCCGCCACACAATCGGCGGTCGGTTGAAGAATTTCTCAAAGCACCCATTGCGTTACAAGCTCTGGACTCGTGTTTCAATTCTTAATCATTACCATCAACAATTTGCGTGGTATTCATTAGGAGCAGTGGCTTTTGCTGATATTTATGTTCGCCAAGTTGCAACTGGCGCCTGGACCAATTTCTACTTCTTCTAAAAAGGACACGAGTAAATGACAAATATGGAACGTCATAACTACGACGTACTAATCATTGGTGCCGGTGGCGCTG
>Ga0209088_10001583_pt1 | contig 14667 bp, 13 predicted proteins | sample S_140625_EF_Meta_FD_187324 | JGI IMG/M metagenome (GOLD analysis project Ga0209088, IMG submission 187324) | Freshwater microbial communities from Lake Simoncouche, Canada to study carbon cycling - S_140625_EF_MetaG (SPAdes) (version 2) | ecosystem: Environmental > Aquatic > Freshwater > Lake ... | reverse complement strand
AGTGGAACTTCAGGAACTAGCGGTACAAGTGGTTCATCAGGAACATCAGGTTCAAGTGGAACTTCAGGAACTAGCGGTACAAGTGGTTCATCAGGAACTTCAGGTTCGTCAGGAACAAGTGGTTCTTCAGGAGTATCGGGTACAAGTGGAACTTCAGGTTTAGATGGAGTTTCGGGAACAAGCGGTACAAGTGGTTCTTCAGGTATAAATGGTACAAGTGGTTCTTCAGGTATAAATGGTTCATCAGGAACATCGGGCACAAGAGGTACATCAGGTACATCAGGTACATCAGGTTCAAGTGGAACAAGAGGAACTTCGGGTACTTCAGGAATATCAGCATCAGGAACTTCAGGAACTTCAGGAGTATCAGGAGCGTCAGGAACTAGCGGTACAAGTGGTTCATCAGGAACTTCAGGTTCGTCAGGAACAAGTGGTTCTTCAGGAACTTCAGGTTCAAGTGGAACATCAGGAACTAGCGGTACGAGTGGTTCATCAGGAACTTCAGGTTCAAGTGGAGTGTCAGGTACATCTGGTTCATCAGGAACAAGTGGTTCATCAGGAACATCAGGAACATCAGGAACATCAGTGGCTGTTGGAGGAACAAACAATAAAATTGTTAAGTTTACTACTTCAACTACAATAGGAGATTCATCATTAACTGATGATGGTACAACCCTTACAGGTACTACAAAGGTTCTCTTTACAAAATCTTTAGCGGTTGGTAATACAGTAACCCCAAGTGCAACTGATGGTAGAATAGATGCGGCTAATGATATAGTTGCTTACTCAACATCTGATAGAAACTTAAAAGAAAACATAATACCTATTACAAATGCTTTATATAAAGTAAATCAAATAGGTGGATATGAATTTGATTGGAAAAGAGAATATAAAATTGAACACGGATTTGAAGGTCACGATATTGGTGTAATTGCTCAAGAAATTGAATCAGTATTACCTGAAGTTGTAACAACTAAATTTAACGGATATAAAGGTGTTAAATATGAAAAAATAGTACCTCTGTTAGTTGAAGCAATAAAAGAACTTTCAGCACAAGTGGAAGAACTTAGAAAACAGATTAATAATAAATAAAAAAAAGGGAGTTAATTAATTAACTCCCTTTTTTTTATAACCATTCTTTTATGTTATCCATAACCATTTGAGGTGTTATGGATGTATGACATTCAAATTGTCGTTCAGTTCCTTTATGTTTAGGGCACCAATACCAATCCTCATTATTAAAATCATAATCAAGATTGATTCTACTCCAACACCCGTGACAAACTGATTTATTTGTAATTCTTTTATAATCAGGTAATGATAAATCAAACTCATTCCAGTCTTCAGTAAAATTTGCTATCATAACAACTTTTTTACCCAAAGCATGTGCAACCCAAGACATACCAGATGATAAACCAATATAGAATTCAGAGTTGTTGATTAAATTTGTAGATTCAAGTAAAGACTGACCAATTTTTTTATTTGATTTTGAAGGTATACCATTTCTATACGGTGGCACACCAAATAATTCGTCTTTTTCAACAGTAACAGGCGTATAACCTTCTTTTCTTAACATACCTGAAAGTTCATTCCAGTTAGGTGACATCTGTTGAGATTTAATACCAATAGAATTATTCCAATATTTAAGTTGTGATGTTGAATGAACACCTAATGTAATGTATTTGTTTTTAATTGTTCTTGGTGTTTCAGGTATTAATATTTGGGGTCTAATATATGTTGGATTTTCAAATCCTAATTGTTCGGCATAACCTGATTGAACGCTCTTAAAGAAAATATAATCCAATGTGATTGTTTCATCACATTCTACATTATTTTCTCTACCAATAAAATTTATATTTGGGTATGAATCTTTTAATAAAAAAATAAAAGGAGAATTAATGTTAAAAAATACTTTTACATTGTGTTTTTTTTCGTATTCAGAAACATAAGGAGAACTGGCGATTGTGTCACCCAATGAATTTGATAATAAATTAATAAGAACTGTTTTCATTTAATTATTTTTAATGCAAATTGTGTTCCAACCAGATTTGGTAAGCGTATAATTTTTAGTTATTAGATAATCACATAAATTATCATAATAATTTTTTTCCATATGTAGTGATTCAAATAATAATAATTTAGGTAATAAATTGTCATTTATTGCGTAAATTAATTCACCATCCATACCCTCAACATCAATATGTAGCCATTCAACTTTATCAATTTCAGATGATTCAATAATTAAATCATTAATTGATTTTGATTTATTAATTGTTGTTGAAATGTTTTCTGGATTTAAGTATTTTTCAATAATTTCCTTTGATAATGAATTTGTGAATCCACCACCACCCTCATAAAAAATTACATCAGAACCATCGGTTGTCACTAATTCTTTTCTACATTTAACCCATGTTTTACCTTTGTAATATTTTAATAAATCATTAAATTGTATTTCAGACGCTTCAACCAATGTTGCTTTTAATAACCCTTTATTAACAGGCCCTACCCATTCACCTGTCATACCGTTATGGGTGCCAATTGCAATACCGTTTGCCCCTTTATTATTTAACGACCATATTTCAAAATATTGATGAGCATAATCGCCATGAATAAATGGGTCCCATTTCCATTCAAATAATTTATTACCGAGAGAATCAATTATTTCAATTGTTGTATAGCTATTCAAACCGTATTCACTAAACCAACCTGGAGATAATTCAGAGTGCCATTCAACCTCCCCCATTAAAGTTTTATGTAGTAAATGTAATGGGAATTGTTTTTCATTATAGTATTTTGATGATTCCCAATCAATACTTATGTGTATATTACCTTCAGGATTTGTATCGTTAGGTCTTGTAAAATTAAAATTTATCATAATTTATTATTTTATTAAATGTTGTATTTGTTCTATAACCATTTCTGAGGTTATTGTTTTATGACATTCAAATTGTCTTTCAGTTCCTTTATGTTCAGGACACCAATTCCAATCACCCTTATCAAATTTGAATGAAGGATTATTCCAACATCCATTACAAACAGAGGTATTTATAATCCTCGTACAGTTTGTTGTGAATTCGTGGTCTTTTTCAGTAAAGTTGGATATCATCACCACAGGTGTACCAATACCCCAACTTAACCAAGATAATCCGCTAGACAACCCAACAAAAAATTCTGAGTGATGTATTACTGACATTGTATTTTCTATTGATGTATCTTTAAGTTGTGTGACACCTTCTAATTCTGTCGGTTCTTTGGATACGTGTAAAATACGATATCCTTGTGACCTTAGATAGTTAACCAGTTCTTGCCAACCATTGGGGTTATTCCAATACTTACATCCCGCAGTTGAGTGGGTTGCAATTGTAACATATTTTTCATTGAAAATTCTTGTACCTATCTTAAAATCTAAGGTAGGGGTTATTTCTTTATATTCTAACCCTAAAATATTAGAGGCTGTTTTTTGTAGGGGGATTGTGTTTGGTAATTCTGGTTCTTTGTCTTTATTATAAAACCAACCTAATGTATACATAGCGGTAATATCGTAAACAACATCACCTGGATAAACAAATTCAATATTGGGATAAGTGTTGATGAAAAATTTGTTCCAAAAAGTTGAAACTATTAATTTACAATTATGTTTTTTTCTAAATTCTTCACAATATGATATCCAAGCAACGGTATCACCTAACGACCTTGAATCCATTGAGATAAAGACCCTTGAATCTTGTAAAGATAATTTACCTTCATTTACTAATTCGTCACCCAAAAATATTTTATATTTCCAATCAATAAAATATTTTATATTTAAATTGGAATACATACCACAAGTAAGGTTAGAGGTATAGATAACATCATCTGATGAGTTCAAAATCTCAACCTTAAATGTTTCTTTAGAGTCACCTTTAAGTTCCAAATATGGCCCATTAATATTGTGAATATTAACAATTACACTATCTGTAATTGTATCACCAAATGAGTTTATATATCTTTTTTTATATTCTTCACTATTGGGTGAGGACATATCATAATCCTTATTATTAATTTTGATTGTTTTCAAAGTATCCATTGTAATTTAATTCCTTTAAATAATATAACATTTTATTTACTTCTAAAGTCATTTTTTCACCATGCAACACCTTAACATCTCTTTTATCGTCAGGTATTTTATAAAAATGGGTTGTAAAATCATTATCATCGTAATTTACTAAATAACTTCCATCCATCTTTCTGTTATAAAAATCTTTTACGGTTTCTAACCCATTATCAATATTAATATAACATAATGGAAACCCACTATTACCCCATTTCCAATACAATACATTATATACTGTTTCTTCTTGGAATGGAGCTATTTTTTTTATGTTTGTTATCTTAGGTAAAATATTGCATAAATCCCACCATATATTAATAAATTCTAAACAATTTTGATTCATTAACATAATCCCTGTGGTTCTATATATTCCTCTATCAGTTGGGGACATTCCCATAAATTGCATTAACGGCCATTCTAATGTTAGGGTGTAGTCCATTTCTGGCCAACACCCTTCAAAAGGATTACCCATATAAGAACCCTCTTCAAATATAATCATATAATCGTGAATTCCCTTTGTACCTATAGGGTAATTTATTATGTTGGATGACCAATCAAATAACTCATCAACAATTGGGGTTGCAATACAATCTGAATCTAAATAACAAACTTCATCCCAACCAGATTCTAATGCGTGTTTCATTGCCAATACTTTAGCGGATAAAACATTAAAACTTCTTGAATCGTGTCTATCAATATAAAAATTACCTGTTGGTGAGGTTGGAAAATCTGTTGGTTTATCTAACCCTAAATCAAGAATTTCTGTATATACATTTTCAATATTTTGAAAAAAATATGTATCTTTTTGTTTTACATCAACACAATAAACTACAACAGGAATATCTGAAAATGCCCTAATTGAGTTTGCTAAATTATGTGCAACATTTAAATATTTTTCAGTTGCGTGTGTTATAAAGGCTCTTTTCATTTAACTATATGAAATATTTTTTAGTTGTTGTTCTAAAATCGTAATGGTATAGGATTTCATCAATTCTTGATTGAGTTTTAATCTCTTTTAATCTTCTTTGAGCCCATTCGTCATCTTCACCTGTTCTAATATCCATAAATCTTTCAATTATGGTTTCTTTTTTATGGATTGACAAATGGTTTGGTAATCTATAGTAAACATCATCAACCTCACTATATTCGTATTCCATACCTTGTTTTGCCATTTTAACATCAGAACCATTTGTTGTCACAATTGAGCTAAATACTATAACATCAGAGTTATCTTCAATTTTAGATAAAACCAACTCAACATATTTGTCGCTAACAATATCATCATCATCTATAAAACAAACGTATTTACCATTGGCAATATCTAATGACATATTTCGTTTAGTACCTATTGGTATTTCTCCATTATCGGTTAATATGATAATCTCTACACTCCTATCTTGTATTTGGGGTTGTAATATTGAAAGAATCCTATTTAAAAATTCTGTTTCTCTTTCTTCTAAAGTACAGATTAATATTGACAATATGGGTAAATTAGAAGTACCTTTAATATATTCTAATTTAATCTTGTTTTTAATTAGTTTAATTTTCATTAATTTATTTTTTAGAATTTAAGATAAACTGACGCATAGGGATTAGATTTAATAAGGTCAATTATATTATAATCATTATTCACGGTAAAATCTATTGAATTGAATTTAATTTCAATTGCATTATTAAATAAATGACTAAATCTTTCAATATTTTTGTCTTCCCACCAATCAAGATGGAATGAAACCCATAAAGACCAATGATATATTTCGGCGGTTTTTATAAGTTCATCTAAAATGAATTCTTCTGCCCCCTCAATATCCACTTTAACAAAACCAACATCTGAAAAAGGAAAAAAATTATTAATGGTTTTATTTAATGTAGATAAAGTGATTGCGTCAGTTTTATAATCATTATCACTTTTACTAATTAATCTGGTCTGACTCACTGATTCCCCTAACCCCATGTTATTTAACCAATCCTCATTAGTATTTGGGCCAAAAAAAACATTATTATCTTCAAAAAAAATAGGATTACTTAGAACCCAAACATTTTCACAATTTGATAATTTAAGATTTTCATTTAATTCTTTTAACGCTACAACATCTGGTTCAATAGACAAAACTTCTTTGAAATTTTTAGATAACCAAATTGATGTTGGACCTATCCAGGAACCAATATCTATTGCTAATTTTTCAGGGTTCTTTACGTATTTGAATGTTTTAAAAGTTTCTATTTCCCATTCACCTCTACTCATACCCAAACCACCACCCCATTGATTTTTTCTATCGTTAACAGTATAATCAACACCAAATAGGTTAAAGTTAATTATTTTATCCATTTTTTTGAAAGTTTTTTAATTTTTTATATTGTTCAATATTATCTTTATCTAATATAATTGAATCTTTAAAGTAAGTGATATTTTCAGAATAACCAATAATTTCTTTTTCAAAAACAACTTTTTTATTTTGTTCAAAAATGTTGTTAATATAATCTAAAAAATACCAACCCTTTTGAAGTTCTGTTTGTTTTGAATATAGTAAATTACGAAATTCGTCATATAACTTAATGTTGAAATTAACTTTATTGAACAAAGAATTGTGATTAACAAATAACATTAAACAATAGTCATTTGAATTAACATAAATTGACGAAGAAATATCGTTATGTAATGTACTAGAACCAGATTTAATTACAGAGCTATCTATATTCCAATTACCAATACCAAATATATTATTTAATTCATCGTGTTCTTCAATTAAATTATCGTCTTGTCTCCAAATTTCATTAATAACGTCCTCACCTGAACAATTTGAAAAATATTTTTGATATGTTTTGTTATTTGAAAAATCTAAATTAGGAATTCTATCAATTAGTTTTTTATCAATGGTAAAACCAAAAAAGAAACCAGCGAACCAAGAACTAAACATAGGTTGATTTTTTATGAAATAGTTTCGTTTATTTTTTGATTTATCTAAAATCTGATTTAATTTGATTTCAAAATCATCAGGGCATATAAAATCATCTACCATATAAAATGCATAATCATACCCTTTCCCATAAAGAAATTTGACAGCATTAAATAATTGGGATATGATTGCTACAGACCAAGCGGTAACCACTAATTTGTCATAGAAAACATTATCATTTATATATGTGTATCTCATATATGTGGGGTCTTTAGATTCTCCAATATTTTCGTTTAATATATGAGAATCCAAGTAATGATAATCGTTTTTCTTTTCAAATAAAAAATAAGTTGAGTTTTCTATTATTTCTGGTGTACAAGTATTATGTGAGGTTAGTAGTACGTCAATGTTTTTATTTTTTAATTTTTTTAACGTTTTAACTAATCTTTCTTTTTGTATTTCTGTTTGTGGATATGAATCAATTATTATTACGTATTTCATATTATTTTTTTTATGTATAGTATTTTTTTATCCCAATTAAGTTTTTCAAATACTTTTTGTGATGTAATATTTTCAGGTTTAACTATTGCTGACATATTTTCAAAATCTTTACTAAAAGTATTAACCATAAAAGTGCCCACACCTTTATTTTTATGTTCAGGATGAACACAATATGTGATTTCATTATCATTTATTATACCGACATAACCCAAAGGTATGTTATCATCAGAAATACAAATTTTGTATTTTTGATGATTTTTTAACATAAAATTTTTTTGTTCATCTTCTGTGACATTAAAATACGAAAAAAAACCAATTTGGTTTTCTTCGTTAGTTCTAATATCTTTTACAAAACTCCAATATATTGGTTCACAATTAACTAGTTTCATATTTGAATTGCTTTAATTACCGTATTAATTACTTTTTGTATTTCATCGTCAGTTAAAAAAGTGTGAAGAGGTAATGAAATAACTTCATTACTTGCTAAATGAGATAATGGACAGGTACCTTTTCCATGTTTATACATTTTATAATTTGTGTTATCAATATAATGTACACCAGGAAAAATTTCATTACTATTTAAGTACTCCATAACATTATTTCTATTTGGGACTCTAATTTGATATAAATGTCTTGATGAAATACTAGTTTCTTTTGATGTAGGTACAATTTTTACGTCAGTATTTTTAAAGCCTTCATCATATTTTTCACAAATTTTTCGTCTAATATTATTATCTTCTTCTAAATACTTAAGACCAATTAAGGCCATAGATGCCATAATAGAATTACCGTGATATTTGTAACCAACATCAATTAAATCATATTCCCATTTATAATTTCCTTTTTCATTACTTCTTTGAAATGTGTCTTTTGTAATACCTAACCAAGACAGTTTTCTTGCTAATTGGTCATAATCTTCGTTTTTAAAACAAATCATTCCAGAATCGGCTGTTGGTAAATTTTTTACTGCTTGAAAACTAAAAACACTAACATCAGCGCCATGACCAGCGTGTTCAAAATATGAGGTCATACCGTCAAAAGATTTTTTTGACCAAGTGCCTGACATATGGGCGGCATCAAGTATAAGTTTTAAATTATATTTTTTACAAATATGTAAAATTTTTTCAAATTGACCCATGTTACCACCCAAACCAACAAACAATACGGCTTTTGTTTTTTTGGTAATTCGTTCTTCAACTGATTCAGGGTTTAAACAAAGATACTCATCAATGTCTGCAAAAACAGGATGAAGATTTTCGTATATTATACTATGATTTGATGAAACAAATGTTAATGGAGTTGTAATAACTTCATCACCATCGTTCCATTTATTTACATCTTTTAATATCTTAAAGGCTAAATGAAGTCCTGATGTGTTTGAATTAATAAAATGGGCGTTAGGTAAATCTGTATACTTTTTCCATTCATTTTCAATATCAACTGTTTTATATCCTAAACCAGTCCACCCCTTATTTAAACACTCATTAATGTGTTCAATTATTTCTTCATTTCTAAATCTTGGTTTAAAAAGTTGTATACTCATAATAATTAAATTGGTTTTTTAAATATAGAAATACAATCAGTACCATTCCATAATCCTAAGGATTCAAATTTAATTGGGTCTTGTGATATTATTTCCATATTATTATTAATAACAAGTTCTTTAAACTGTTCTGGTGACATTGACGCTCTGCCCGCAACATTATTAACTGAATTGTCCGAACCACCATATAACCAAGAATGGTGAATAAATGATTGACCACCAGGTTTTAATACTCTATAAATTTCTTTAATATATTCTTCAGTAACATTTGCATGCATATGAACAAAAGAATCGTAAGAAAAAACTAAATCTTGAGAATTATTTTTAACTTTTGGTATTGATTTACCATCATTAACAAAATAGGCTAAAACGTGATGTTTAAGTTTCGCTTTTGTATTTTCTATACAAATAGGGTTTAAATCTACTACGATAAGTTCGCCAGCTAAAATTGATAAGAATTGGGTAATTCTACCAAATCCAGGAGCAATCTCTAATATTTTTTTACCTCTAAAATCTTTGATTTTATCAAAGATATGGTTATTCCATAACTCTTCTGTTGTGCCAAATGATTTTGACCATTCATGACCACCTAACGACCAATTTGAATCTAAGTTCCATAAACGTTGTTCTTCTATATTGTAAAATTTTTCCATATTAAAAATTGTGTGTTAATTTAAATTCCATTCTATCATCAAAGATAGGTGCTAATGTGTAAAAGTCACGGCTAAAATCACCTTTTTCACAAACACCTGGTTGAGAATACCAATGTATATTATAATGATAATGATTATGTGGTTGAGATGACATTCGTTTGGAACCTTCAACTTCATTGACCCACGGGTCTTCATTTTCTAAAATATTTTTTATCAGGTATTCTCGGTTCCAAATTGTTGCGTTATGTGAATGTAAAAAATTATCACCACTCAAATATTTTTGAAGCTTGATACCCTCAATAATATGATTAGTATTTTCTAATTTATAGTTATAATAATAATTTAATTTTGTGTGTATTTTTATTGAATCGGCATTTGTTATATCACCAAATAATAATAATTTGGATATGGTTTCATTATCAATTTTAGATAATAACCACATATCTTCTTGCATATAAATAACCCATTTAGAATTGATTTGTTTTAATGAATTAATCATTCTTGTTGAAAAACCATTCTTATCTGTTTTACCTGTTAAAATTTGTTGTATTTTATTATTTGGTTTATATGGTAATTCTCTACAAGTAAAATTATAATCGTGAATTGAAATTTCCTCAGAAGCCCAATAAACAGGTATTTTTGTAAAATCCCAATTAAAATCTAAACTAAATAACATACCAGGCCAAAACCTTAGATAATCATCGCATGTGTGTATTAGTAATGAAATATCCATAATTTAAAACCAAGTATCTTTTTCTAAATAATCTAAAGCAGAATAACCTTCTTTTTGAAAACAAATCGGTTCTTTACTAACTAAAATTTTAGATTTCATATTATAATTCCACGCTAACCAAAAATCAGGTGAATGCCAACCAGTGGTTTCTATTTTTTTCAAAATACTTTCTCTTTCTGACTTCATAACCAAATAAGTTGTTCCCATTAAGAAATGAGGAACTTCTAACCAATCTCCGTGTTCTTTAGTCATATTCCACCATTCACCACCTGTCATATAACAAGGGCCTGCAAAACTAACTAACTTACCATTTATCTTTTTACAAAGATTATATGATTCTAATACCTTATCATAAAATTCGTCAGGGGATAAATTGGTATATGAGTCACCTTCAGCAACTATCAATATATCAACATCCTCATCAAAGTTTTCATATATGCCTTGAGTATGAGCTCTATAAGCCCCGTAATGACCATAAGTTAAGACAGGGGGTTCATTTTTAAAATCTTTTGAAGTGTTAATAATATCAGGACACATACAATTATCAACTGGTAGTTCTGTTCTATTAACCACAGAATATCTTTGAACATAAGAATCAAACTTATGTTTCATTCCTTCCCAACACTCTATAGATTCGTTTTGTTTTTTAATAGTTGAATTCCAATTTTTTTCAGGAATATCCTGAGGTTCATTTGGGTCTAATAATAGATGAACAATCTTTATTTTTGGTAATCTTTCTTCTAACCGATTTAATCCCAAAACATTAAGAATATGACTTGCGTCACATCCAACATCACCTGTTAAGAAAACCACATCATCGTCATATTTTCCTTTGTATGTATGTAAATCAAAGATGAATGTTGGTATATCATATTCTAATGATTCTTTGATTGCCAACGGATTAAGTTCAAATTTAGATGTGAATAAATGAATATCTGATGATTGTAAAAAAGTATCCACATCATCTCTCTCACCCCAAACAATACAATTATCTGGTTTAGTATCCATAATTGGTTTCCAATAATCCGTGAAGTTTGATGCTTGATTACCTAAGAAATGAAACATTATTTTATAATCTTGTAATAACCTGGCAATCTCAAACGCATAACCTTGATTCTTACCTGAAGTAAATAAACCAATATTAATGATGTGTTTATATTCAGGGTCAAACATCAATTGTTCTTGTGCCCATTCTTTATTTGGAACTTTCTTATCTATAGGGTATTCAATTAAGTCAATTGGTACACCTAAATCTTTAAATGTTTCAACACTAAAAGGTGATACAAATATAAACTTATCTGGCATGTATTTTTTCCATTCTACAATTGAATGTGAGTTATGTGTTGACTCAAATATTTTATATGTCCTATTAGGTGAATATAATCTTTTAACAATGTGCATATCCATAAAAGTTTCAGGAAACTCCTCAATCATAATATAATCGGGATTATGGTCTTCAATTGTGTTAAATAAATCATACTCTTTATTTTCGGATAAAGAAATAAATTTATCACCTATCATTTCAATCACACGGTTTCTTTGAACAACATATGACCATGCGAGCATCTCATATTCTATAACAACTACATTATAAAAATCTTTTAATAGTTCTACTTTTTTTGCCACAACTTGAGGACACCCACCCGTAGACATATGCGGGGATATAATCATTAATGTTTTCATTCTTTCCAAAAATTTAATGTTCTTAAGTTACCATCACCGTGATATAGTGTGAAACTCTTAAAGTTTAATCTAATCATTCGTTGAACAAATTGTTCTTGAAATTCGTCAAATTCTTCATAACTTTTATGAAACTCTGCAGATAAACAACGTAAAGAACTTAGATTTTCATCTGTTATTGCCGTTAATACGTCAACTTCACCACCCTCAATATCTATTTTCATAAAATCTATTTTAGATTCCATACCTTCAAAAATTTCATTAATACCTATAATAATAACTCTTTCAGAATGTATAATATTCCTACCATTTAACATTAAATCTTGGGAATGACTTGTTCCACCACCAATATGTGTATAATCAGTATGGATATTAAAAGTTGTAAATCCTTGTTTACCACCAACTGCGTTTTTATAAACTAAAGTTTTTGAACCTTTGTTTTTAATTAGACAATTAAAAGTTGGTGTTACAGGTTCAAAACATATTACCTTTGATGCTCCTCGTGTTTCTGCTCTGTGTGCAAATACACCAATATTCGCACCTAAATCTAAAACAACGTCACCTTCTTGAATGTAACAACCATATCTCTCATAGTCACAACCATTATCGTCAAAACTATAGTGGTGAAACATTTCATACCATTGATAATTATTTGCGTCAAATTCTCCTTTTAAATATAATTCTCGTGAAAATGATTCATTTTCTTTTTTTAAATCTCTTAAGATTTCTGAACCATCAGGGGACAATGTCCAAAATTTTTTATTTTCCATATTTAATTTCTTATTATAAAATGACGAATATATGTCCACCAACTATATTGTGTGTATTTGTTAATAATATCCTTATAGTAGTTTAGTTGTAATTGTAATTCATCATCTTTTTTACTGTTATCTGTATGATGTTTTTGATTCTGATAATAAAATAATAGTTTTGTCTTTGAAACTTTATTTAAAATAATATCTAATTCTTCATTATTATAATAATTTAAACAAAAAATGTTAATATCTGAATTTTCATCATTAAAAGATAACATTGAATCTTGATATAACAATTTTAATTTTTCTTTTTGACTATCGGATAATGATTTTGTCCATAAAGAAACTTTTTTATTTTTTAATTCTCCAATATCATATGACCCTAATGAGCAAGTTTCAACATAAACATCATTAAATAAGGTGTCAATACCGTAATCTGACTTTTTTAACTTATCTAGCCCAATATTGAAATTGTTATTAAAATTTTTAGGTGGGTTATTGGTGTGGGATTCTGAATTTTCTCTATAAATCCAAGTATATAAAGGTCGTGGAATATGTAGATATTTTCCAAATGAATTAACCCAAAAAACACGATAACTATCGTCAGCACATGCCGTCATATCTTTAATGGTAAAATCATCAATAATATTATGTTTAAATCCTCTGAGAGTTCCAAAACAACTATAGCTAGTGTTATTTAGATAATCACAGGATGGATGATACCTATCAATTTTTTTTGACATAATATCATCATTTATTATGTATGAAATAGAATGTAGGTTTTTATTATTTTCATATTTTTTGTGAAAATCTGAAGATATTAAAGTAATGTCATCTCTATTTTGTACAATATTATTATAAACATTTAAAAATTCACAATCAATTAAATCGTCAGAATCAACAACAATAATCCACTCAAAAGTATTATCAAAAAATAAATCGGGTCTCCAATACATTTGTTTCTTCTCAGATTGTTCCATAAATTTTATTTTATGTTTAATCGTGCTAATATTAATTCTATCTAGTAATAATTGTCTTGTATTATCGGATGAGAAGTCATCAGTTATGTGCCATTCAAAATTATCATATTTAATACTTTCAATATTTTTAAATGATTGTTCTATGAATTTTTCATTATTATAAAAAGAAGTATAAATTCCAAATTTTATTTTTTTACCATTTGGAGGGATAAAACTATTTGACAATTCTAAATTTTGAGATAAATTAACGGGTTGTTGTAATTCTAAAATATTTTTTAATGTGTCAATTACTTCATTAACTTGTGGGTGACACTCAAATGTTGGTTTATTCTCAGCGCAATTAGGTTGAGGTGGAACTGAATTTATATCTCCCCACTCTTTCACATTATAAAATAAGTTTGTGTTACAGAATAACTTACAAGAGCCGCCCAAAAAATGGTATTTGTATTTCCAATCTCCATTCCTATAAAATCTTTTAAATTCAGGGTTAATTGCTGTGCCTAATTGAATAATATGACTATCAGTACAACTTGCCAAATGTAAAGGTGCTGAGTCCATCGTAACAATTGCTTGTGAGTTATTCATAACCCACCACATATCACTCATACTTCCTTTATTTGTTAAATCTAATCCATAATAATCGTCAAACATAGGACATTCCTTGTCTAATGGTTTGTCACTATATGAAGAGTGTAAAACTTCTCTATAACCAGCACCAATTAACACGGTAAAGATATTATTATCTTTTAACCATTTAATCAAACTTATCCAATTATTATAGTCCCAAGTACGATTTGCCCAATTTGTTGTAACATGCAGTACCACATATTTTTCG
>Ga0209088_10001582_pt1 | contig 14673 bp, 22 predicted proteins | sample S_140625_EF_Meta_FD_187324 | JGI IMG/M metagenome (GOLD analysis project Ga0209088, IMG submission 187324) | Freshwater microbial communities from Lake Simoncouche, Canada to study carbon cycling - S_140625_EF_MetaG (SPAdes) (version 2) | ecosystem: Environmental > Aquatic > Freshwater > Lake ... | reverse complement strand
ACAATCTGAATATGCTTTTATAAATAATTTTCCGGTTCAACTCATCTGTTTGGAGAAATGTGATGGTACTATGGACGAATTATTTGTCAAAGATAAATTAAACCAGGATATGGGTGCTGCTGCGTTAATGCAAGTAATAATGACTTTAATTGCATATCAAAAAGCCTTTAATTTTACACATAATGATCTTCACACAAACAACATTATGTACGTGAATACAGATAAAAAATATTTATATTACCGATATGATAAAAAAATATACCGGGTCCCCACACACGGTAGAATATTTAAAATCATAGATTTCGGTCGTAGCGCTTATAAATTCAAAGGACAGTTATTTTTCAGTGACAGTTTTGCCCCTGGTGGAGACGGTGCGACACAATATAACTGTGAGCCTTTTATGAATGACAAGAAACCACGTATTGACCCTAATTATAGTTTTGATTTATCTAGATTAGGATGTTCTATTTATGATTTTATTATTGACGATGATAAACATCCTGAGAATTTTGATGAATTACAAAAGACTATCCATAGATGGTGTTTAGATGATAATGATAAAAATATTTTATATAAACGCAATGGTGAAGAGCGATATCCTAATTTTAAATTATATAAGATGATTGCTCGCACAGTGCATAAGCATACTCCACAAGAGCAGTTGGGATTCTCTTTCTTTAGTCAGTTCTTATCTAAGAAAGTAGGTGAAGAAGTTATGGATATTGATGCTTTGCCAACCTATGTCTAATAAATTAGCAGGGAACCAAGGTTCCCCTGCGACCCCTCCTTACGTTCCAAAACTTCGGGAGTTACAGGTTCCTTACAAATTTCATCATATTTTTCATAGAATAAATTTGTTATACACTAATAAATTTATTATTATATTTGATACTATGGAAAATATTGTTGTTGAAGAACCAATAGAATCACTTGTCAATCCGTCAATAAGAGTAGAACCTGTAGATGATGGCCGTGGACCATGGTATTGTTACATCCTTCGTAATCGTAATCCTAAATACGCACATTTATCTTATAATGGCTCCACAAATAACCCAAAACGCCGCTTAAGACAACATAATGAAGAAATTTGTGGTGGCGCTAAATACACCCATGGTCGTGGTGGTGGATGGGAAATATACGCGCTACTTACTGGGTTCCCAGACCATAAAAATGCTCTTTCTTGTGAATGGCGCATTAAACATACGAATGGAAAACCTGGTAAAAGACCTGATAAACATTGTGGTACTATTGGCCGAATTATTGGTCTTAATGATGTAATTAAACTAGACCGCTGGACAAAACAATGCACAATAGAAAACAAAAATATACAAATGACTCTTTATTTAGCAGAAGATGTAATGCAATATGTAAATGCATCAGAACTTCCTGAGAATGTTACAGTGTTAGCAGGTATACCAAATTTTTAGCGGCTGTACTCGTTTTCATTGAACCACATACCTTCGGCTTCTAAATTTGCCTTCAATTCGGGGGTTATCTTGTAAACATGAGCAGCAGTTGCTCTTACTTCGCCAGCTCCTACACCAAAACCAGCGTTTCTAAAATCACGCATGTAGAATGTTGCGCTTTCGCCAGAAGTGCCAGTAGCTTTCAAGCAATAGGCAACAGATTGATTCTTGCGATTGGTTGTCATTACTAAATAACGAGTGTTGGGTGTAACTTCTGAAACACTGGAAATGGTAGTGCCAACTCTAGCCAAGACGGGAGCCATCAATTTGGCTCTTAACTCAGGTTTAGGAAGCTGATTAGGGTGTCCAATACGGGGCTTGGGAGGGAATACCTCGGCCGTTCTTGCTGCAGCAGTTCTTCTGGAACGGGCACCAGTTGCACGTCTGCGTCTTGATGAGCTAGACGACCTAGATGACTTAGATGAGCCTGACCACTCACTATCTGAGCCTGAACTACTTCTCTTCATTGTTCTTCTGGAGGATTTGGGCATAAACTATGTATACATTAGGATGATATTTTTGTCCTAAACCTAAAAAGTTTTCAATTTTTTATGAGTGCCCTGACTAGGACCTAAATATATATTTACATACAGTAGTTTTAAAACCATTAAAATTAGAAGACGCAGCTACAGTATATGACCCAAAATTTTCAACGTAAACTATTTCACTTATTGCCAACTCTGGCAACATAATCTCATCGGCAATTAAATCTATACTATCACATGTAGGTCCAAATAGACGGCTTTTAAAAAGCTTACCGTCACGTTCATTAAATGGTAGAATAGTAGGTACATTATGGTCAAAATAAATACAATTAAAACTACCATAAATACCATCGTTTAAATAATACACAATCATTTTCTCACCATTATCGTCTGTAATAATCTTTTTTCCAATAACATTCAATACAAGTGTGTGTGTTTTCTCAGCAAAATAACGACCAGGTTCTGAAATAAATTTGACTGTACCTGATTCAACTTCCATAGAGAAAAAATCATGAATCCCATCATTCACTCGTTTTGCTATTTCTTCAAAGCTTATTTTGCGGTCTACACCTGGGAAGCCACCACCAATGTCTATAATAGATACCTCTATACCTATTGTTTTTGCAATATCTACTGCTTCTCTACAATCCTTAATCGCTCCATAAAAATTATCACTAGAAGAGCATCCACTTCCTACATGAAAGCTAAATCCAACAACCGCTAATTTCAATGTTTTTGCGATAGTAAGCAACTCTAATACCTGGTCTAATTTACAACCAAATTTTTTATTAAATTTACACAAACTTTTACTATCATCTACCGCTAATCTAAGCACTAATTTCGCATAGGGATGATATAGTTTTATTTTATATAATTCTTCTTCGCAATCAAAAGTCATTAAATCTACATCATTTGCTCTCGCATACCTAATTTGAGATGTCATTTTGCAGGGATTAGCAAAAATAATACGAGTAGGGTCTTTCGTAATCTCTATAATAGTTTTCATCTCTGTTTCTGATGCACAATCAAAATTCGCACCCAATGACGCTAATGCATCTAAAATTACAGGATTAGGATTACATTTAACTGCATAATACGGATGTACATTAGGTAATAATCTCATCCATGTAGAATATGAATTTACTATTTCTCCCAAATCAATAATATAAAATGCCCGTTCACTTTGGTTATCTTCTAAGAAATCATTAATAATATCATATGTGTCACGGTCAGAACCGTACAATTTTGCCTCGTACCTTTGTAAAAGGGCATTATCCAGGGTTTTCATTTCATTATATTTCGTTTCAATTGATTTTGAAGGTTCTATTCGGTTTGTACTTGTATCTATTAAAGTAAAAACGTTTGAAACATTAATCATTTACATATATTGTTTAGTATGTTTATACTTTTTTACCATATTAATTAATTAATAAAATTTTTTACTTTTTGCTTCAACTTTTATTTGAGAAAAATTGAATTGTAACAGCACACATATTATAAATTTAACCTGCAATAATAAGATGTCTTCATCTACGTCTTCAGACACAAACATTCGCAAAGCCTTAAAAAAGCTGAAGGAAATTGACGTATTAAAAGGACGTGACAACAGGAGCCTAGAAGAGGATGAAAAAATAAAGAAAGAGGCTTATTATAGACGCATTCTTGACCCATCCTATAGGACAGAAGAAGAGAAAGAGCAAGAACAACGCAAATATGATATGTTACAGAGGGAAAGAGATGCTATGAAGCAGCGCCAGTGCGAACGTCATAAAAAAAACCAGAAGAAAAAATTAGAGCACGAAGCTAAGGAAAGGAAGAGAAAGGAAGATGAAGAGGCTAAAGCAAAGGAACGAGAAAAGGAACGGGCCAAGGAACGAGAAAAGGAATGTGAAAGGACAATCGCATATTGCAAAGACCCTTTGGAAAAAGAATATTTATCATTATTAGTTGAAAATAAAAATGATAATGGCAAAACATTTCGTATTATGTCTAGAAAGTATCACCCAGACAAAAACCTAGATAATAAAAAATGGGCAGAAGAAAAGCAGAAACAACTAGAGAACATTCGTTCCAAATATGATAAAACCCAGTTTACGTGAATTTAATTATACAATAAACTATCATAGTGAATACGTTCATCGCAGTGTACAATTATTTGGTTATTTTGTTTTTTTTAGTTTTCCTTGTTTTTCTTTTATTTTTTTTAGTACTGTGCTTTGTTTTGCGACCACCATTGCGTCTGTATTCTTTTGGTACACTACCAAAAGCTGTTCGGATAGGATTTGCTAATCTCCATTCTTCACCTTCTTTTTCTCTTTGTTCTTCTCTATTAATAATATTTCTATTGTAAGCTATTGCCTTAATATTTTCAAATTCAATATGCATATCATCATCTAATATTAACGTCCATGGGGTTTTTTTGTTTAATGGTAACGTTTTAATTCTTGTATCTTCCTCATTGCGTTCACAGAAGGCAATCATTTTGTATCTTGTCCCTTTTACTATATAAAAAAGTCCCCATACTGGCAACCTTGGTTGGTTCATTTTTTTAATTTCCGTCATTATTATGTAAGGGCCTTTAACTTTTTTATACATTCCAAATATATCTGCGTTATATATTCCGTTTACTTCAATGTAGTTATAGGCCTTTCCATTAATTCTAAAGTTATCGAATCCGGATACTAAAATTGGCTCAACTGTTTTAGCGTAATCTTGGTTTCTTTTTTTTTCAGCTTTTGCTTCTTCTTCCTTTTCTAATTGGTTTTTTTTATCTTCTTCTGCCCATTTTTTCCTTTGTTGTTCTTCTGCTTGTCGCATTCTTTCCTCTTCTTCTTCTTCTGCATCATATATTGGTTTCATTCTTCTATAAAAATCTTCTGCTTCTTCCCTACGTTGTCGTTGTTTTAATTGGTTTAAATATTTATCATCATAAGTTTCTTGAATTCCAACTCCTTCAGGTTGATAATTTTCATAGAAGACTCTATCCTGTTCATCAGAGGCCCAACTACTAAAACTTTTATAAGGATCAGACATTTAAAATATTGTTAACTATATATTAATGATAATATTTTTTAATCAATTCCTAAATTTTTTAACAAACTATTGTAACGCTTGAAAAATTGAAAACTTTTTAACGGACTATAGATTACATTACAGAAGACGAACAATATTAAGATACTATGTCAAAATCAACGTACGGTATCCCTCCATCTCTCCGTGAGATTATGGATGATAACGGAGAAATTGAAGAGATAAAGGATGAACCTCAGTCAAAAGGTGAAGCCGATGTAAAGGATAAAGTTGAGACGAAGGATAAACCAATTCCATCTTCAGTATCTCTACCAACCAAGGCCGAACGTCTAGCCAAGTTTCTTGCGTGCGCCAATAACCTTTTCGCCAGTGACCTTGACTATGTCTTTGACATCGCCAATGGAAAAGCACCCAGCGATGACGATGTGGCAATGGAATTCTTTGGTATAAAAGAGGAGTAGTTTTGTTATGTAGAAATAGTAAAAAAATGAAAAAATTAGATTAGTAATGGTAATGCCTTACTAAACTATTTTTTACAATATTAATTAAAAAATAGTGAAAAATTGATAACTTTTTTTAATAACCATCAATAAGTAAAAAAGGAACACAGAACAACGATATTTATCAAGATGATGGAAAGATTATGGCAAGTAATGGGCAAGTTAAAGGAAGCACCAAAAGAAAAAAGATTCAATGATACTTGGACAGAAAATACGGTAATATTGACGGACAAACCCGTGTCAGCTAATTACGCAAGAATACATCACATCATCAAAAGCAAAAATCCATTGGTCACGTACGTAGGAACAGTCGCAAAATACTTAAATTGCGAATCTTGTTGCAATGGGAAGAAAGAAGGTTTTAGTGCCGCATGTTGCGAGGTTCTTTATAATCCAGAATTTGACCTTACGCAAACGAACATTCCCAGTGGCACTATTTTGTTAGTTGTTATAAAAGTAAATGGTGTAAATTATGAAAAGAAGACGAAGTTTATTAGTGCGGCAACAGAACCATGGTATGAATGGACCAGAAAAGATGGAAATCCTCTGTATTTTAACAAATTGTTTATGGACGGGCTTTTTGAACACGAAAGAGAGGCATTGGATTTTAAGTATTAACATTAAATTCTAAAAATTGATTACCATTATATTTAATAACCGTAAAGAACCTAATCAAAATGTCGGATATTAGTGTGCTGTTGGACAAGTTCATATCTGAAACAACCCCCACAAGAACTGTTGGGGACTTTTATATATCTATTGCCGATTTAATAGATGGAAAAGAGGTATATAATAAAATGCGGACCAGTTCAAGGCCTAGTTACGAAATATTCGGTGGTGATGGATATAGTAGTTATGCTTTATACAAGTCAAGTGCAGAAAAAATATATTTATGTGAGATTGATTGCCAGAGACCCTCCAAATATATAGAAATAACTAGTGCAAATATGTTATATACAGAATAAAAAACAAAAATCGCATCATTATTCATTTAGTATTGGCTATTTACAACCTTACATTTTTTTTATTTTTAAAACTCTTTATAATATAAAAACAATATGAATATCCCAGAAGAAGAAGAAATTGATTTGGTCAATGCAAAAAATGCAATTAATAACATAAACGAACGCCTTGAAGAATTTAATAATAAAAAAGGATGCGACTACAAAATTGACATAAACTATTTTTATAAAATAGATAAAACGGCAAAGGTAAGTGCACATCATAGAGTGTATCCCAAAAACCTGGTGATGTGTGTATTTAGTAATAATATATGCGTGTCTTCAATGATTATAGATTACTACAATGGTGCAATTGAGATTTTTTCTCGTACAAAACGAGGACATAAAGGTGATAAATTAAATAAACTATTAAGAGCCGTAATTATTATTATAGGTAAAGATATACACAAAGACGCTAAGTACATAAGGTCGGAAGCAGGTAATCCAATTTCTGCGTATTTAATGGTAAAATATTTTAATGCGGAAGATGCGGGTGGTAAGGTAGAATTTTCTACATATGAGGAATTTAGCAAATATGCAGAGAAACACGGGAATCTTATGGTAACAGTTGATTTAAACGAGACTAATATAGAAAACGCAAAAACAGTATTTGATAAAATACTTAATGATGAAGGTGAATTAAAGTGTACTAAAAAAGCAATAGTCAAACAAGATGGAGGGAAACATAAAACAATGCGAAGCAACAAAGATAAATACAAATTAAAAAATAGAATTAGAAAAACAAAACGTATTTTTTATTAAATAATCGGACCTAAAAATTGAAACCTTTTTTGGTAAACCATCTAATCGCAAAAACACATCACCAGCTAATCAAAATGGAAGACATGCTTGAAAGAACAGAATGGGTTCCTGTCCCTGACCCCATCACAATTGATGAACTATATAAGAAGGCGGGTTTTACTCGGACCACGTTTACTGGAAAAGGTCCAGAATTGCATAGTGCTTTATGTCTTGGAAAAAAAGACGGTACTAAGTGGGACTACTACGACTTCGCTGACTGCGAGTCTTATAATAATAGTAGTAAATACATTAAGGGAGGACGCATGATTGTAAGGTTCGGCAAGCTGAGCCGAGACGACTTTTATTTTGTGAAGCATGAGTTGGGCACTTATTATAAATATGAGTTGACGATACAGGGCAAAAAAATGCACTTTGTTGTTTCGCATTGTGACTACCTAAAACTTGTACCTGAAGACCGCGAGTATCTCAACGCGTTGCCGAAGGTGTCTATATAAAAAAATCAAAATAAATATTTTGTGAATAGAAACACAATGGTTTACAATAAATACATTTTTTTATATTTTTGCGAACCAAAAAATTGAATCCTTTTATCATAAACATAATTTATGATAAAACCAACAAGAATGATCGCAGAATTAATGGAAGCAAAGCAGGACGTGGAGTCGTTTAAATTGGCAATCTTTATGGCGGCCGGCGTTAACAATGAGGTCGCCATGGACATGCGAATCGGTGTTCTTCCAAAGTTGACCGAAAAAATAGAGAAAATACAACGTGATATAGATGACCTTGTAAAAACTAATCATATCCTGTTTGAAACACCCTTCTATGAAAATGCGTACATTTCAGTCTTTCGCAACGGAAAGACCATAGTAAAAATTTACGACTTACATGAAAACAAGGATAATCAGGATTGGGCGTTAACTCGGTCAAAAGAGCGTTTTGATGAAGTCCAAGAATCCGACAACGAGGGATACTACTGGGCAATAGTTAGGTATGATTGCTATTTGGCTCAAACTGTTATAGCAAGTACACCGATATGTCATTTTGCGCTAACTTCAGAGGAGGGGATTAGTTTGCACAGACAATTAAACGAATGGCAGAAAGAGCGAGACAATGGTATGGCGGAATTGCCGAATTATATTTATTTTCCGGACTTGTAATGCAAACACATAAAAAATACTTATTGTAATCATTATTTATTTTTTATTTATTTATTATACCATGTTCCCTTGCATAAGCTGCTGCCGCAGTAAAACTCCGTGATGCTAAGCGTTGATAATATAAAGCATCTTGAGGGGTTTTCCACGTGTAAGTCAGAGGAGCCATGTTGATTGTATAACACTGTTGAATTGCAGAGTTGTTTTTTATTTTATCGGTACCAGATTGAGTAAGACTTAATGAGTACTCCTCGCCCACTTCATGAACAGTTGCATCAGATGACATATTGATTGTGTGTTTTATAATACTCATAAATTAATGAAAAAGGAATCAATTTTTCCGTACAAACAATAATAACAATAAACATAATATTTATACCGAAAAATTGAATCCTTTCTTCAGCATTAATATTAACGCAATCATCAACCAATACAATGTCTAAGACTGTTTCGTGCCATTCCTGCTCCATACCCATTATGCAAGTGTACGAAAAAAGCATCGGGAGCTACATATATGAATACTGTAGCAAAGCGTGTGCCGAGGAGGATTACACTACCTGCTCAAACTGTGGGGAGACTGAAGTATCAAAAAAAGATTGCGTCCAGAAATTGTATGGATGCTGTCACCAACACCTTGGTGGAAATCCGCAGTATTACTGCGATGATAGATGTGAAGGCGAAGACACAACGAACTTCATTCGGTCATTCCGTAAACCCGTGACAAAAAACTAAATGGGACAAACGAAAAAAATGCGTTAGAAACAAAAACAACAGTAATATTATATCAACATAATATATAAAATGACAACCCACCTGTCTAACATTTTTTCTAGTGAAGAGCTTGAGTATTTAACTCAAAGCCAAACTGTTATGGATGCCAAATCCAAATTGAACAATTCTAATGTTGTATATTTTACTATCCCTGTAACAGAAACTATTCGTAATTCTATATTCGGTCAATTCGGTTTAGACCTTTCTAATGTATCTGAAATCCCTATGCGTTGGATTAAAGGGGACACTTTACCACACATAGATGTTGGAACCAATAAATTTGAAAACACCTATTTAGCATATTTGAATGATAGTAATGGCGAGTTTATTATAGATAATGCATCTTACCCTATTAGTGCAAACACTGGGTTTGTTTTCAATGAAGGAGTAAAACATATGACCCAAAACACTGGTTCCGAACCACGTCTTTTATTGGGACCTATGAATGAATTTGCTTTACAAGTAGGTACTTATACTCCTTTATTGTATTATAACAATTACAATGATGCGATTAATCAAGTTAATAGTATTGGTTCTGCAAGTGGTTTCACTATAGGGGCTGATATTTATTATGGAAATATTGGACAAATTCAAAATACATTATGGCGAATAGCAAGTTTCCATGACAATACTGGTTATAGTTATGTTAATAATAGTTCTGTTCCTACAGGAGTTTATAGCAATGGTACTTATTTGTATCCACTTGTGCCAAACGCATACCAATTTAATTTATATCCATCAGCACCTTGTTTCTTAGAAGGAACTAAGGTTCTTACATTAATTTATGGAAAGGAAGAATACGTTCCTATAGAAACATTACAAAAAGGTGACCTAGTAAAAACTAGACGTGATGGTTATATAAAAGTAGAGCTTATTGGAAAAGGAGATATTCAAAACCCAGGTAATGAAAAACGTATTGAAAACCGTCTATATAAATGTTCTACTGAATCCTACCCCGAGCTTAAAGAGGATTTGTACATAACAGGATGCCATTCTATTCTAGTAAGTGAAATTACAGATAAGCAAAAAGAAGAAACAATCAATCATTTGGGGAAAATATATATCACAGATAATAAATATCGTCTTATGGCTTGTGTGGATGAACGTGCTGAACCATGGAACTCAGAAGGTCTTTATAATATTTGGCATATTGCCCTTGAAAATGAAGATGAAAAAATGAACTATGGAATATATGTTAATGGTGGATTATTAGTTGAAACCTGCTCCATAAACATCATGAAAAATCACTCTAATTTGATTATTCAATAAGCTATTTCTTCTCAAAATAGTTAGCTTTTATTGAACACATATTTTCTGTTACACGTGTATGCAATGCATTTTCATAATTTATTTTTCCAGTGATTATATCTTTTTCACCAAATTTCATGCACTTACCTATTTTCAATTTACTTGCAACATAATAATAACAATCATTACAAACAGGTACCTTTATATTTTTAATAAACTGGGTTTTACTAACATTTACTGTCAACTTTGTAATCATAGGTTCTCAATAAAATATAAGACACCTATATTTTATTTCATTTTCACACATATATTTTACCAAAAATATACTCATCTTTATGTGGGCATAATGTACAACACAATGCATCTATCCAGTATTCTCCAAAATTACAATTCGGGTATTTATGATGTAAAATATGATGATTTCCTATTAACCAAGAAAATCTATGATCATGTCTCATTAATCCTCTAACGCAAACTATTAACCACGAAATTAATATGGGATATACTGATATACCATATACAAAACACGGAACAATAAAACCTAGAGGTTGAACAATGTTTTCAATAGAGTGTGCTATATTTGTATCCCTATAAATCAGCGTTTTATATGGTGTTTTATGATGCATTTTATGTATAAAATATATAGAATGGTGATGTAAAACAATATGGGTAATATAAAACCATATATCATAACAAATAATATGTGAAAAAATAATAATATACATCTAAATATATAATATAGTTGTTTTTATTATATAAATATATTATAATGATGAAACGATTTGATTTCGTGTTTAGTTATTGGATTTTCATATGGTATATATTATTTGAAATGGGATTTAATAGATATAATCCAAAAATTGGAATAATTTTTGGATTAATTGATAATATTGCATTGTTATTTCTTATGATTTATTTCTCAAATTCATTAATAAATATATTTTTATTTTGCATAATTAATTTTTTTATAAAAGTAATACCTCTGTGGAGATTAAGAAATACAGATTATAAAATATCTGATTGTTATGCATTAATAGGTTTATTTATAGTTTATATTTGTTGGATATCTATAAATAATGTTGATGTTATAAAATTATTAAGGGAACGTTACGATAAAATAAAAAACAATAATAGCTTTGGACCATTTATGTATTACATGAAAAATATATTATAAACCAAAAAATTATTGATTATTAATATACTTATTAATATTATAAAAAATGTTTTTTAATAATATTCTTAGTTATGATATGTTAGATGGCATGGAAGAAAACATAGTCCGTTCTGAAAATAATATATCATCTAATGAAGATGCGATTGAATGCTGTATATGTTTAGAAAAATATTTAGATGATGGTATAACAAAAGCAACAATAGTTAATAACGTTATTAAAAACAATAATGGCATAATTAAAACGTGTAATTGTTCATATGTCGTCCATAACGAATGCTTTTATAAGTGGTTTAAAAACAATCAATCTTGCGTAATTTGTCGTGAAAAGATGCATACAATTATCATTATTCATAATAATCAAGAAATAAATGTTTCTCGTTATTTTATTGTTCGCGTTACTGTAAAACTGATTAATGGCATTTTAATCGCTAATTATACAATATATATAATAAAAACTGTCTACAGAACATTGGCAACAATCTTAATATATAGTGTTTTCCTATTTTATTTAGTTAATCTAATTAAAAGACACTACGAACGCATGAGTAACGGCAACATTGATATTGATTATGAAACAATAGAATAGAATGGAGTAGACTATTTCAAAAAATTGAATGCTTTGTTAATGTAAATTATAATTGACATAACACACAATAATGTCTATTGAAACCAAAGCATATTTAGTTGGACAGGGTGGTCCAGATGAAACACAGAATCACAGTAAATACGAAGATTACTCTTTTCATAGATATGGCGAGTTTACTTTTCAAAACAGTTCAACAAAAAACATGGAGAAACTTTGGACTTATTTCCATAAAAGCGAGAGTTACCCACAGTATTACAGGGGTATTTCTAAGAAAGTTGCTATTTGTAAGTGCCCAGATACTGGAGAAGAGAAGTGGTACAATAGCGAGCGCTGTTTGAATGTACAACGTCCAGTAAAAGGTAATAATATAAGCGTGGAGTTTCAAAACAAAGACGGCACTTATAGTAGTGATTTTATCTTTATGGGATGGGTAAATGGTCCGGTTCATGAATGGAAAATGACAAATGGTACGACACTATTGCTTGCCCAAAACATTATTGATACTCTTTCGCCACAGGATAAACGGTACCTAAAAATAAATAGATGAATTAATCAAAACAAAAAATCCAAAACAACTGGGTAATGGTCTGAATTTAATGTTCCACAGTATTCAGAATAATCCTGATATATAAATTGTCCCACTATTTTTTCTTGCAATAACGGCGTTACCAATATATGGTCTATCATAGAAAACTCATTAGACGTAGATTTACAATTATTATTTTGGTCCCACCAATCCGAGAAACGTTTTTCTTTGGGAATATTAGCAGCAATATTAAACAATTTGTATTTTCCTGCGTTTGTACCAGCACTTCCTTTCAAAATATCTAGAACCATAGATGTTGGTTTATTATTATTTGCATCCAAAACTTCAGCATCAAAATCATTTAAATCACCCAAAAATATTAACTCGTAACCTTTTGACACATATCCATAAATAACATTCTGTAAAACTTGGGCCTGCGCCTCACGTTCTGCGCAACGAGTCTTGTCAGTTGGGAAGGCTATTAGATGCGCTCCTATCATAGCAAAACGCATATCATTTACTTTAAATTCTGTTATGTAGTGTTTGCTAACTCCCGTATCTGTGGGTGCTCCTGTATATCCACACCTAGAACCTGGAATAGGATACATGACACGTTCCTCTGTTCTATATAGACTGACCAATGGGTCTACAACAGTTAACATTCCGACATTTTGTCCAGTACCTGTGTCTTTACCTTTCACCATATAAGGGTAATATTCGGGGTTCTGTGTTGATTTTACCAACATTGACAATTCGTCACAGCCTTCTACCTCACATAGATTTATAATATCTGGTTTTAGTTCTTGGATAACTTTGGCAACCTGATTTAAATGATTTATCGCGGTAGTCTGGTTGGCCCATGCACATCCATTACCTGGACAATCCGATGTCGCACAATAATCTACAAATAACCATTCTACATTATATTGGACAATACGGAGTTTTGATTTATCCTTACGCATGTCCCGATGTTCAGAAACAGTTGGGCAAAATGTTTCTGTTCGTACCTTTTCCATTCTTGCTGTTTTTATTACTAAACACATTAAAAAAAGGTATTTAATTATTTTCCAATACATTTATATATAATGAGCAAAGGTTTTAGCAAAATTTTTATTACAATTAGTATACTTCTAATTATATCTATATTATGGTACATAATAACTACACAAATATATAATAGAGAAGGATTTGACCCACCACCTAAAAAATGTAACGGAGGAGGTTGGACAGACCCTGATCCTGCTTCAAATAAAAGACATTTTAAATGTGAAAGAAATAATAAGGGTAAATCAACAGGATTCTATTTAGCAGCCGAAGGAGGTTATTGTCCGTCTAATTTAAATAATAATAATGGGGTGTGCAAATAATAAATTAAAGTTAAAATTTATAGTAAACTAGATAAAAAACTATACCATAAATTATTGTAGACACTAAAATACAACCAGCTATAATGCACGCAACCTTATAATAATTGGGTTTTTCTGGTTCGTCTATATTATCTAATTGGTTTAAAGAAACATATGATTCAAAATCAGATGGTTTTGCTATAGTCCCGTACATAATACTATAACCATATTGTAATTTTTATATTAATTAAAAAATTACAATAAAATAGGAGGGATTAAAAGTACTTTTTAATAAACTCTTCAGGTGTCATAATAGGAATATTATGTTCAGTTGCATATTTCGTTTTATTAGACACATCATCCTTTGATTTCACCACTAAAACAAACGTATTTTTACCAATGGAATCATCCAACACACCACCAACTTTTGCTAACCCTTCAATAATAGTCTTGTCACGAACCTTCGTCATCACAATGTGTTTTTGATAAAGTGCATGGTTCGTATTAAACATCTCCACCATCTTATTTTCTAAAACGGGCTTGATTTGACCAGTCAATTTACCCTCTAGACCACATTCTTTTAATAACGCCATAAAATCAGGAATGTGCTCTACAAACGCA
>Ga0209088_10001581_pt1 | contig 14675 bp, 9 predicted proteins | sample S_140625_EF_Meta_FD_187324 | JGI IMG/M metagenome (GOLD analysis project Ga0209088, IMG submission 187324) | Freshwater microbial communities from Lake Simoncouche, Canada to study carbon cycling - S_140625_EF_MetaG (SPAdes) (version 2) | ecosystem: Environmental > Aquatic > Freshwater > Lake ... | reverse complement strand
GTTACGGTTGGTTGATTTCTGGTCAATGGAAACAGCAGGAGATAGTCCTTCAATGAAATCAACATCAGGTCTATCAACTTGACCCAAGAACTGCCTGGCATAGGCGCTAAGAGACTCAACATAGCGGCGTTGACCCTCAGCAAAGATTGTGTCAAAAGCTAGAGAAGATTTACCCGAACCACTTAAGCCGGTGAATACCACCATGGCATTTTTAGGGATCTCTAAGGTGATGTTTTTCAGGTTATGAACCCTGGCACCCTTAATAACGAGCTTTTCCTTGGCGGGTATGGAGATTGAGGGCATCTCACAAGTTTAACCCTCAGAGGTGGCTCTAAACCTTATCTATCTGCCTCAGAGTGTATTTAAGTTCACCTATTTCATCTCGAAGCCTTGCTGCCAGCTCAAACTTCAGTTCGGCAGCCGCCGCCTTCATTTGCTGGTCAAGATCGACTACCAGATCCAGCAACTCGTCATAGCTAGCGTTCTGGTTAGGTCTTGAGCGGACAGGGGTAATCCCCTTGCCATCTCTATTCCGCTTGGATTTTGACTTCTCAAGTAGTTCAGCAGTGTCCTGCTCTTCACGCAGAATACTGTCGGTTATGTCCGCGATCTTCTTACGTAGTGGCTGTGGGTCAACACCCTTTTCAAGGTTGTAAGCCACCTGCTTTTCACGTCTTCTATTGGTCTCATCGATGGCCCTAGCCATAGAGTCAGTGATTCGATCCGCATACATATGAACTTCACCGCTGACGTTTCTAGCAGCACGACCAATGGTTTGGATTAGTGAAGTAGTTGAACGCAAGAAGCCTTCCTTATCGGCATCCAGAATGCTAACTAAAGAAACTTCAGGCAGATCCAGACCTTCTCGCAAAAGGTTGATACCAACCAGGACGTCATAAACACCGCTGCGTAATTCTCTTAGTAGTTCAACTCTTCTAAGTGTGTCAACATCGCTGTGTAGGTACCTTACTCGGACGCCTGCTTCACTTAGAAACTCGGTAAGTTCTTCGGACATCTTCTTAGTCAGTGTTGTGACAAGAACTCGTTCATCACGAGCTGCCCTTACTCTAATCTCCTCAAGCAAATCATCGATTTGACCCTTGATAGGTTTGACCACGATCTTTGGATCAATCAAACCGGTTGGTCGAATAATCTGTTCTACTACCTCAGTGGTGATGCCCATCTCATACTTACCAGGGGTCGCTGAAAGATAAACGGTTTGACCGACTCGATCTAAGAACTCTGCCCACTTAAGTGGTCTGTTGTCCATAGCTGAAGGCAATCTAAAGCCGTGCTCAACTAGTGTTCTCTTACGTGACGAATCTCCCTCATACATCGCACCTATCTGCGGAACAGTAACGTGTGACTCATCAATAACAGTCAAGAAGTCTTCAGGAAAATAATCCAGCAAACAAGAAGGTGAAGAACCAGGCGTTCTGCCATCCAAGTGCCTTGAGTAGTTTTCGATACCGCTGCAGAAACCTAACTCCCTTATCATTTCAAGATCAAAGGTTGTTCTCATCTTGATGCGCTGAGCTTCCAGCAACTTGCCCTGAACCTCAAACTCTTTCACCCTTGCAACCATTTCTTCTTCAATAGCCTCAAGCGCTAGCCCCATGCGTTCAGGGGAGGTTACGTAGTAACTAGCCGGGAAGACTGAGATGGTGTCGATTGCACGGACAATTTCGCCAGTTAGTGGATGCAGTTGGTAGATGTTTTCAATCTCATCTCCAAAGAGCTCCAACCGAATAGCTAATTCGTCATAGACCGGGATGATCTCAATAGTGTCACCCTTGACCCTAAAGTTTCCCCTTGAGAAGTCATAGTCATTTCTCTGATACTGCATCGAGACAAACTCGCGAATAAGGCCATCTCGGTCAATGTTCTGACCCTTATGCAACGGGATTGACATGTCTAAGTACTCGCTCGGAGCACCCAGTCCATAAATGCATGAAACAGTTGACACAACAACCACGTCTCGCCTACTCAACAAGCTCATCGTCGCTGAGTAACGAAGCCTTTCAACTTCCTCGTTAATAGAGGAGTCTTTCTCAATGAAGGTATCGGTTTGCGGCACGTATGCTTCTGGTTGGTAATAGTCGTAGTAACTAACAAAGTACTCAACAGCATTATTTGGCAGTAATTCTCGGAACTCATTGACTAACTGGGCTGCCAGTGTCTTGTTATGAGCAAGAACTAGTGTTGGTCGTTGCAGCTTCTCAATCAGCCATGCTGTTGTTGCTGATTTACCGGTACCGGTCGCACCAAGTAAGACAACGTCTTTTTCACCAGCATTGATTCTTTGCGTGAGATCGGCAATGGCTGTTGGCTGATCACCAGAAGGAACATAGTCGCTGATGACTTCAAAAGGAGCAATAGTTCTAGTTGGTTCTTTCATTAAGACTTAGCCTCATTAGCCAAAACAAACTTTTGATACAAGACCTCTGCATCATGCAGCAGAAGAGCCAGCGACTGATTCGAGCTGAGAATGTGGTCTGCTCTAGTTGCTCGATCCAATGGAGTTGCCTGAGCTCGGATTCGACTAAGAGCTTCAGTTTCAGTCATTCCCCTGCTCTTGACCAGTCGCTTCACTCGTTCATCTTCTGGCGCTTCGATAGTGACCACTGCATCGAAAGGAAGTTCAACCTGAGCCTCAACAAGCAAAGGAACTGTGTATATGACAATGGCCGTTTCTGAAACAGCGGCTATAAGCTCTCTTGCTCTTTGCTTGACCAGCGGATGAACAATCGCTTCAAGTTCAGCGAGCTTCTCTGGGTTACTAAACACCAACTGACCCAGCTTCTTGCGATCTAGTTCCCCATCGACAAAGTATTCGGAACCGAATTGACTCTCTACTTGTTTCGCTCCTGGTGTTCCCTTGGCAACTACCTCTCGGGCTAAAACGTCAGCGTCGATTTCTATCGCACCGAGTTTGACCCAGTGCTCAGCCACGGCTGTTTTCCCGGCTGCTATGCCACCAGTTAGACCTATCAAGAACACCAGACAAGCCTAACTCTTAGTTAAATGTTTGAAGGGTTGGACCAATGGCCCAACCCTTCAAAACTACTTCTATTATTCTGCTTCGTTTAGCTTGTCGCGAAGAGCACTTAGTGACTCGTCCGCTGACAGGGTTCCTGCAGATTCCTCAGCACCTTCGGATGAAGATGAAGTGGCGGTGCTAGCAACTTCGGGCTTCGCTTCTGGAAGAGATGCTGCTAACTCATTAGCGATAGCAACCTGCTTCTTGTGCTCTTCCCAACGGGTGTGAGCTTCAGAATATTCCTTCTCCCACTTAGCTTTAGCATCCTCGAAGCCAGGCTTCCATTCGCTTGTAGCTGAGTCGAAACCTTCTGGGTACTTGTAGTTACCCTGGTCATCGAAGTCGGTAGCAAGACCGTATAGCGCTGGGTTGAAGTCAGTTCCCTCAGGGTTGACTTCTTCAGTAGCCTGCTTCAATGAAAGTGATATACGACGACGATCAAGATCGATGTCGATAACCTTCACGAATACATCCTGGTTAACTGTGACAACCTGGCTAGCAAGATCAATGTGCTTAGCCGAAAGCTCGCTGATGTGAACTAGTCCTTCGATGCCATCTGCAACACGAACGAAAGCACCGAATGGAACGATCTTGGTGACCTTACCTGGTGCGTACTGACCGATAGCGTGAGTTCTTGCGAATACCTGCCATGGGTCTTCCTGAGTTGCCTTGAGAGATAGTGAAACGCGCTCGCGCTCCTGATCAACTTCAAGAACCTCAACGGTAACTTCTTGACCAATCTCAACAACCTCTGAAGCGTGCTCGATGTGCTTCCATGAAAGCTCACTTACGTGAACTAGACCGTCAACTCCACCTAGGTCGATGAATGCACCGAAGTTTACGATAGATGAAACAACACCGGTACGAATCTGACCCTTAGCTAGATCTGCTAGGAAGGTTGTGCGGTTAGCTGACTGTGACTCTTCAAGAAGAGCACGACGAGAAAGAACAACGTTGTTACGGTTCTTATCTAATTCAAGAATCTTGGCATCAATGTTCTGACCAAGGTAAGGAGTTAGGTCGCGAACACGACGTAGCTCGATTAGAGATGCTGGAAGGAATCCACGAAGACCAATGTCAACGATTAGACCACCCTTAACAACTTCGATGACCAAACCGGTAACGACGCCGTCTGCTTCTTTAACCTTTTCAACATCGCCCCACGCACGTTCGTATTGAGCGCGCTTCTTAGAAAGAATTAGACGACCCTCTTTGTCTTCTTTCTGAAGAACGAGAGCCTCGATTGAATCCCCAACGGTGACGATGTCACTTGGGTCTGCATCGTGGCGAATAGATAATTCGCGTGAAGGGATAACACCTTCAGTTTTGTAACCGACATCGACGAGAACTTCGTCACGGTCAATCTTCACTACGATACCTGCGATTAGATCGCCATCGTTGAAGAATTTTAGGGTTTTTTCGACTTCTGCTAGGAACTCTTCTGCGGTTCCCATGTCATTGATTGCAACCTGTTTAGGTGCTTTTGCGGTGCTACTTGTCATAGAGATGATATCTCGATCTTGTTTTTACTCGGGCCGCAAAGCTTTAACACGATTACTTGCATGCTAAAACCACTTGGCGTGGACGGGGTGTTGGTCCAAAACTGAACCTTCGCTAGTCTACTGGCTTAGCGGGCTGCTAACAACGTGGATTAGGCTCTTGAGGACAACCTCTTCATCGGGTCCTGCAACCTCGATTACCAACTCCTCACCTTTTTTTGCCCCTAGGCTCAAAATCCCCAAAATACTAAGCCCCGAGGCTCTTTTGCCAAGTTTGTTTACAACCGACACCTCATGGTTGCTCAGGGTCGCAGCCCTCACAAAATCGGCCGCTGGACGGGCGTGCAGCCCGACTTCTGCTCCAACAGTTACTGATCCTTTGACCATTAGTGAGCGGCCTCGTCCCAGCTCTTGCCTATTCCGATGTTTACTTCAAGCGGAACATCCAGTTTGGCGGCGCTATTCATGCCCTTGGTAACCAACTCTTTGACCTGCTCAAGTTCGCCAGGAGCTACCTCAATAACCAATTCGTCGTGTACTTGCAAAAGAATACGACTCTTCACTTTGGCTTGAGTAAGCTCTTGATCGACCGAAATCATTGCAATCTTCATAATGTCAGCTGCTGTTCCCTGAATAGGCGCATTGAGAGCAGCTCTTCGAGCGTTTTCACGAATAGTGAAGATCTTGCTATTGAGATCAGTGAAAGGGCGTCTTCTGCCATAAATGGTGCTCGTGTATTCGTTCAACTTGGCGTCATCGACAACCTTGCTCAAGTAACGCCTTACTCCACCAAATCTTGCGAAATAATCTGCCATGAGCTGTTTGGCATCCGCGTTTGAGATTCTCAATTGTTTAGCTAGACCATATTCGCTCAGACCATAGACCAGCCCATAGGACATCGCCTTAACCTTAGATCTCATTGCACTGGTGACATCCTTAGGATCAACGCCATAGATTCTTGAACCAACAAATTTATGTAAATCTTCACCACTTCTAAAAGCTTCAATCAGACCCTCATCGCCACTGAGGTGAGCCAGAATACGCATTTCAATTTGCGAGTAGTCAGCAGTCAAGAGCGTCTCGAAACCTTCGCCAACAACGAATGCATCACGAATCAGACGACCTCGTTCACTTCTAACCGGAATGTTCTGCAGGTTAGGGTTCTCAGAAGATAGTCGACCCGTTGAAGTTCCTGTTTGAACATAGGTGGTGTGAATGCGACCGTCAGCTTGAACAGCCTTAGAAATGGTCTCTACTATCTGTCTGATCTTGGTAACTTCCCGGTGCTTTAAGAGGTTCTCTAAGAACGGATGACCATTTTGTTCAAACAGTGTTGTTAGCGCTTCAGCATTGGTTGAGAAGCCAGTTTTTACTTTGCTTGTTCCAGTCATGCCTAGATCTTCAAATAAGACAGTTTGCAGTTGCTTCGGCGAAGCAAGATTGATTTCTTTGCCGATGATTTCGAAACAGGTAGCAGCGATGCCTGCTACTTCTTTGTCAAGTTTCGTAACTAATTTAGCCAGTGCCTTTTGATCAACCGAGATTCCAGTAATTTCCATCTTGGCTAATGGATGTGAAGAAGCCAGTTCAACATCGCGATAAACGTCAGATTGTTTTGATGAGTTGAGCGTTGCTTGGAGCTTGTTGGTCAGTTGGAGGCTGTACCAGGCAAGCGCTGATAGATCTCTATCGTCTTGGATCAGTTCATCACTTGCTTCAACGCCTACGGCGACCCCTAAGTATTCTTCGATTAGGTCTTCAATTTCAAACCCTCTGCGCAATGGGTTATCAATGTATGCCATCAGTAGCGGGTCATCCATTACCCCTGTAAGTGGGACCTTAGTTTGAGCTAATGCGCGCTCAGCTGCTTTTGAATCAAAAACAATCTTAGGTTTAGGAGAACTAATCCAGCTCTTGAATTCTTTATCGAAAGCTTTAGCTTGCAGGCCAACTCTGATTGAGCCAACAGCTAACCCAACACCAAGGATGGATTCATCGCCATGCTCAAAGTAAGCACTGACTGGCTCTTTCGTGGCGTAAATTTTCTCCAACGCAGATGCAGCATCTTTAGCCTCTTTGGGCAGATCGAGAACTACTTTAGGAGTGCTCTCCACATCGACTGCGCTCTCTTGAACAGGAGTCTCTGTCACAGCAGGTTTAGTTCCCTGAGCCACACCTAAGCCTTTGAGCACTCGTTCTAGTAGCGAGCGAAAGTGGAGTTTGGCAAAGTTCTCTCTCACTCTCGCTTCATCAACTGGTTTCATCTCGAAGGCATCGAAGGTGTATCCAATGTCGAGATCTCTAACCAAGTGGTTTAATCTTCTATTTCTGACAGCAAGTTCACGGTGCTCACGAAGTGACTCACCTACTTTGCCTGGAATGTCATTCTCTGCATTTAGAACTGATTGCAAATCGCCGTACTGCTGCAGCCACTTTGCTGCAGTTTTAGGTCCAACTCCTGGAATGCCAGGAAGGTTATCAGAGGTTTCACCGACAAGCGCAGCTAGATCTGGATACTGTTTGGCATGAATTCCATATTTCTCAAGTACTGCAGCATCATTCATGCGCGCTAGGTTCATGACACCTTTGACTGGATACAAAATAGTCACATCATCTTGGATGAGCTGGAAAGTATCTCTATCCCCTGAGACAACTAGGACTCGATAACCCGCAGCGCAACCTTGATCGGCAAGGCTAGCGAGGATATCATCAGCTTCGTAGTTCTCTCTGGTGAGAGTAATGATGCTCATCGCTTCAAGTGCTGAACGCAAAAGCTCTGTCTGACCATTGAATTCGGGTGGAGTTTCTCCCCTGGTGCCTTTGTATTCTGGGTACTCCTCAGTTCTGAAAGAAGCTCTCGAGAGATCAAAGGCCACCGCTAAGTGGGTTGGCTTCTCGTTTTGCAAGATATTCAACATCATCGAGATGAAGCCGTGGACAGCATTGGTGTGTTGACCATCAGGGGTCATAAAAGAATCTGGGGAAAGAGCATAGAAAGCTCTAAAAGCCAAAGAGTGACCATCAATTAGCAAAAGAGTAGGCTTGGTTTTGGTCATGGATAAAGCCTAACTTGGCCTCTAAGAAAGACCGTTCAAGAACTGTAAAGGATTTACATGTCAGAGCCAACTGCTGCCGAGATTGCCGCTTGGGTTGCCGAACGAGGGCTTGGTGAACTAGCCGACACCATGGGCATCAAAATTGTTTCACTTTCTGGTGAAGCAGGGGTTGCAACGATGCCAGCTGAAGGCAACAGGCAACCGCTGGGAATCGTGCACGGTGGTGCTTACGTAGTAATCGCTGAGACATTAGGAAGTATGTGTGCCACTTTGGCTGCCGGTCCTGGTCGTCACGCTGTTGGTATCGAGATCAATGCTTCACACACCAAGAGCTGTAAATCAGGTTTGGTAACCGCTACCTGCAAGGCAGTGAACATCGGTAAGAATTTGGCAACCCACGAAATTCAAGTAACTGACGATCAAGGCAACAGGTTATCGACAGTTCGTATTACTAATTTCTTGAGAGATAACCGATAGCGGTTATTTATCCGCTAACTGTTCAATCACAGTGATTGCTACCTGCTTCATGGTTAGTCTTCTATCCATCGACGCCTTCTGAATCCATCTGAACGCTTCAGGTTCATTTAGCTTCATCTTCTCGGTTAGCAGTCCCTTAGCCCTGTCAACTAGCTTTCTAGTCTCAAGTTTCTCGGTGATGTCCTCTACTTCTTGAACCTGTGAAGAAATTCGCTCGTGCAAAGAAAGCGCAATACGAAGAGCAGGAATTAGGTTACTTGGATTAAAAGGCTTAACCACGTAGCTATAAACACCAGCAGCGCTAGCTCTATCCACTAGGTCGGTTGAACTAAAGGCAGTAAGCAGAACTACTGGGATCTTATGTTCTGAAAGAATCTCGGCCGCTTGCAAGCCATCGGTTCCAGGCATTTTGATGTCCATCAAAACTAGATTCGGCTTGAGCTCTAGGGCTAATCGAACAGCTTCTGCCCCATCTCCTGCCTGAGCAACAACATCAAAACCGGCTTCGGTTAGAGTCTCAACAATGTCCAGACGAATAATCGCCTCATCTTCGGCAACGACGATACGTGGCTTTACTGGATCAAGACTGTTCATAGTTTTACCCTAGCGGGCAAAGATAGCCTTGGCTGATGGTTTAGACTTTTTCCGTTACATGCCGGAGTGGCGAAATGGCAGACGCGGAGCACTCAAAATGCTTTGCCGCAAGGCGTGTGGGTTCGACTCCCACCTTCGGCACCAAAAAGAATAGACCCCCGAAATTCGAGGGTCTTTTTCTTTTACTTGGCGTAAGCCGGAGCTGCTCCGTTTATTGCATCGCCAACTCTGTGAACTCTGAGAGAGTTGGTCGATCCTGGAATGCCTGGAGGGGAACCAGCTACAACAACTACTTCATCGCCAATCTTGGCAAGGTTCTGTCCAAGTAGAATCTCATCAACCTGATGCATCATCTCGTCAGTGTGAGTAACCGGTGTCACCAAGTGAACATTCGATCCCCAGACAATTGATAAACGACGCTGAGTTTCTGTCGATGGAGTAAACGCGATAGTTGGAATCTCGTGACGAAGACGTGAAACTCTGCGTAATGAGTCACCTGATTCGGTAAAGACACAGATGTACTTAGAACCAAGAAGTTCGGCAATCTCAGCAGCAGCTAATGTGACAGCACCACCGTGAGTGTGTGGCTTGGTGCCGAGAGCTGGAATGCGGTGCAAACCATTCTCTTCAGTTGACTCGATGATGCTAGCCATTGCTTTGACGGTCTCAACTGGGAATTCACCTACAGATGTTTCACCCGAGAGCATTAGGCAATCTGCACCATCAAGAACGGCGTTAGCGACATCGCTTGCCTCAGCTCTGGTTGGTCTTGAAGCTGTAATCATTGATTCAAGCATCTGGGTAGCAACAATTACTGGCTTTGCCCAGCGTCGTGATAATTCAACTGCACGCTTTTGCACCAGTGGAACATCCCAGAATGGCAGTTCAACACCCAAGTCACCACGAGCGACCATGACACCATCAAAAGCATCAATGATTTCTTCAAGTGCTTCAACAGCCTGAGGCTTCTCAATCTTTGCGATAACTGGAAGGAACTTACCTTCTTCGCGCATGATTTCATGAACGCGAACAATGTCTGAAGCATTTCTAACAAAGGAAAGCGCAATCATGTCAACACCGAGGCGAATACCCCAACGAAGATCATCTTCATCTTTCTCACTAAGAGCCGGAACGTTTACTGCAACTCCTGGCAGGTTAATCCCCTTGTTGTTACTAACTACACCAGCAACTTCAACAACTGTTGTGACAGTGCTGTCGTCAACAGCGGTAGCGCGAAGACCAACCTTGCCATCGTCGATGAGAAGAACATCTCCTACCTTCACATCTCCGGGCAGGCCTTTGAAGGTAGTTGAGCAAGTGTTTACGTCACCCTGAATGTCATCGGTGGTGATTTTGAAGGTTGCACCTTTTTCAAGAGTTACTGGACCATCAGCGAAACGTCCAAGGCGGATCTTTGGGCCCTGTAGGTCAACAAAAATGCCGATTGGCTTGTTGAGATCTGCTGCAACCTGCCTGACGATGTTATAGATGCCTTCGTGAACGTCGTAACTACCGTGGCTAAGGTTCATTCTTGCAACATCAACACCAGCTTCGATGATGGCCTTGATTGACTCATAGGTTGATACTGCAGGACCTAGTGTCGCAATGATTTTGGCGCGTCTCATATTTTCCTTATTCGCTTGTTATGCAGATAACAGCCTACCGAGTGGTTAGGCGTGCATTCCGATCTCTGATGGTTTAACTGGTGCAGGCAACATTGTGGTGCCCTCTAAATATTCGTCAATGGCAGCAGCGGCTGCTCTTCCTTCCGCGATGGCCCAAACGATAAGGCTTTGGCCACGGCCAGCGTCTCCTGCAACAAATACGCCATCAATGTTGGTTGCGTATTTATCGCTTCTAGCTAAGTTGGTCTTCTCATCTCGCTCAACACGAGCGTCACCGATCTCGATTTCACCTTCAGGGCCGGTAAAACCAAGAGCTAATAGAACTAAATCTGCTTCAATGATCTGTTCAGTGCCAGCTTTGGCAACACGTCTACCATCGATAACTTCAGTCTCCGCAACCTCTACACCGGTTACTTTGCCGTTAGTGCCAATGAAGCGAACGGTGTTGGCTAGATACTTGCGCTCACCAAATTCCTCATGCGCGCTAGCAACTTCAAACAGGGTTGGGAAAGTCGGCCAAGGTTGGTTTACCTGTCGTTCTGCTGGTGGCTGGAAACCGATCGCAAGTGTTGTGACTGTCTCAGCACCTTGTCTTGTTGCGGTTCCTAGACAGTCAGCTCCAGTATCTCCACCGCCTAGAATAATGACCTTTTTACCAGTGGCAACTATTTGGTCAATTACTGAATCCCCTGCGACAACTTTGTTTGATTGAGTGAGATATTCCATCGCGTAGTGCACGCCATCAAGCTCACGTCCTTCAATTGCAAGATCTCTAGGCCTTGAAGAGCCAGTAGCGATTAGTACTGCTTCATATCTTCTAAACAGTTCATCCCAGCTAAGTTCGCTGCCAATTGCAACCCCTGGACGGAACCTGGTCCCCTCAGCTGACATCTGCTCGAGTCTTCTGTCGATGTGATATTTCTCCATCTTGAAATCTGGAATACCGTAGCGAAGCAATCCACCAATACGGTCATCCTTCTCATAGACGGCAACGGTGTGACCTGCTCGGGTCAGTTGCTGAGCTGCAGCAAGACCGGCAGGACCAGAACCGACAACAGCAACTGTTTTACCAGTCATACGCTCAGGTGCATGGGCTTCAACCCAGCCTCTATCGAAAGCCTGATCAATAATCGATGCTTCAATTTCCTTGATGGTAACTGGCGGTTGATTGATACCGAGCACACAAGAACTCTCACACGGAGCAGGACATAGCTTGCCAGTGAATTCTGGGAAATTATTTGTTGCGTGCAGTCTCTCTATTGCAGCTCGGCCATCTTGTCGCCAGGTTAGGTCGTTCCATTCTGGAATTAGGTTTCCAAGCGGACAACCCTGATGGCAGAATGCGATACCGCAATCCATACAACGACCAGCCTGTGCTTTTAAGACCGCTGGATCGGTATCTTCATAGACTTCTCGCCAGTCCTTGATTCGAACTTCGATCGGACGCCGTTTAGCAGTCTCTCGCTCAGTTACTTTAAGGAATCCACGTGGGTCAGCCACGAGCACTCACCTCCAGAATGCGAGACCAAATCTTCGGTGAATCAAGGGACTCTCCTGCTTGGGTTGCTTCTCGTTGAATTTCAAGTACCCGTGCATAGTCTCTTGGCAGGACCTTGGTGAAGTCCTTAACAACTGATTCAAAATTCTGTAACAATTTCTCTGCCAATTTTGAGCCAGTTTCTAATTCGTGCTTCTCAATCAAGGTCTTTAGCGAGGCTGCGTCTACATCAGTTAGTGGAAGCAAATCTATTTCACCATCGCTTAGCGCGCCATGGTTCACGTGGTCAGCTCGTAGCTTATAGATGAAGGCATATCCACCTGACATACCAGCAGCTAAGTTACGACCAGTCTTGCCAAGAATTACAGCAACACCACCGGTCATGTATTCAAGAGCGTGATCCCCCACGCCTTCAACAACAGCAGTTGCACCTGAGTTACGAACCAGGAATCGTTCACCAACAATTCCACTAATGAACATACTTCCACCGGTAGCACCATAGCCAATTACGTTTCCAGCAATTACGTTCTGGTCAGCTGGATAAACCGAACTCTCTGAAGGCTTCAAAACTATGTATCCACCGGAGAGGCCCTTACCTACGTAGTCGTTCGAGTCTCCTGAAAGAGTGAGCTTGATACCCTTCGGAATAAATGCACCAAAAGACTGACCGGCCGCTCCAGTTACTTGGATGTCTATCGTTGCTTCAGCTAAACCTTCAACACCGTATCTCTTGGTAACTTCGTGACCAAGCATTGTTCCAACCGCCTGTGCGGTATTTGTAATAGGAAGGCTTATTGTTACTGGTTGAGCATCTTCGAGAGCCTTGCTACTTGCAGCAATTAGCTGATGGTCAAAGTGTTCGCCTAACTGGTGATCTTGCAAGGTGAATCTACGTAGCGGCCCTGTGTTTGGAGCCGGTGCAGCCAGGATAGGAGTCAGATCCAAACCATCGGCCTTCCAATGTGAGATAGCACGGTTGGCATCTAACAACTCGCTGTGACCAATCGCTTCATCAAGGGACCTGAAACCAAGGGAAGCAAGATACTCTCGTACCTCTTCAGCTAAGAACATGAAGAAGTTCTCAACATGTTCAGCTTGACCGGTGAATCTAGCGCGCAGATCTGGGTTCTGTGTCGCAACACCAACTGGACAGGTGTCTAAATGGCACACTCGCATCATTACGCAACCAGAGACAACAAGCGGTGCAGTTGCAAAACCAAACTCTTCTGCACCAAGTAAAGCTGCAATCATGACATCTCGACCAGTTTTCATTTGGCCATCAACTTGAACTGATACCCGATCACGAAGGCCATTAGCCATAAGGGTTTGTTGAGTTTCAGCTAAACCCAATTCCCAAGGTGTTCCAGCATGTTTTAGCGAGTTCAACGGTGAGGCACCTGTTCCACCGTCGTGGCCTGAAACCAAGATCACATCTGCCTTAGCCTTGGCTACACCTGCGGCGACCGTTCCAATACCAACTTGGCTAACCAACTTCACATGGATGCGTGCTTTAGTGTTCGCTCGCTTCAAGTCAAAAATGAGTTGCTTTAGATCTTCAATTGAGTAGATGTCATGATGTGGTGGCGGTGAAATCAGACCAACACCGGGAGTTGAATGTCTTGTCGCGGCAATCCATGGATAAACCTTGTTGGGAGGAAGCTGTCCACCTTCACCAGGTTTGGCTCCCTGAGCCATTTTGATTTGGATGTCATCCGCATGTGTTAAATACATGCTGGTTACACCAAAACGCCCAGAGGCTACCTGCTTGATTGAAGATCTTCTCGTCGGATCAAGGAGTCTTTCGACATCCTCTCCACCTTCACCGGTGTTTGATTTTGCACCAAGCCTGTTCATAGCTATGGCAAGGGTCTCGTGAGCCTCAGGTGAAATTGAACCGTATGACATAGCTCCGGTTGAGAAACGCTTAACAATCTCAGTAGCTGGTTCTACTTCTGAAATTGATACCGCAGGTCTTACTCCTTCACGGAGCATGAACATCCCGCGAAGTGTCATCAAACGCTCAGCCTGGTCGTCAACTAACTTTGTGTATTCACGGAAAATTGAGAGAGATTTTGTTCTAGTTGCGTGCTGCAACTTAAAGACGGTCTCAGGGTTGAATAAGTGCGGTGGACCTTCTCGACGCCACTGGTATTCCCCACCAACTTCTAGTTCTTCATGGGGTCTGGTCGCTCTTTCAACTGGGTATGCACTTGAGTGTCTAGATGCTATTTCAGCTGCAATAACTTCAATACCTATTCCACCGAGTTGACTTGTCGTCCCAGTGAAGTATGCATCAACGAACTCTTGTGATAACCCAATTGCTTCAAAACATTGAGCTCCTGAATATGAAGAGACTGTGGAAATACCCATCTTCGACATGATTTTTAGAACACCCTTACCAAGACCTTTGATCAGATTCTTGGTAGCAGTTGCAACGCTTACACCCTGGATTGTTCCGTTACGAACCATTAGTTCGACGGACTCCATTGCTAGGTATGGATTAATCGCAGCAGCACCATAACCAATCAAGGCTGCAACGTGGTGCACCTCTCGCACATCTCCCGCTTCAACAACCAAGCCGACTTTTGTTCTGTTGCCAGAGCGAATTAAGTGATGATGCACGGAAGAAGTTAGGAGTAGTGAAGGAATTGGTGCAAGTTCACGGTTGGCATCACGGTCAGATACAACTATGAAATTGCAACCATCGGCAACAGCTTCATCAAGTTCGAGACAGATATCTCTGAGACGTTCAGCTAGTGCATCATGGCCTTCATCAACTCTGTAAAGACCTTTAACCACATGAGACTTTCCGATACCGGAGTCTTCGCTGTATTTGATCTTAGAAAGCTCGTCGTTAGAGATGACTGGGAAATCGAGAATAACCAT
>Ga0209088_10001580_pt1 | contig 14679 bp, 11 predicted proteins | sample S_140625_EF_Meta_FD_187324 | JGI IMG/M metagenome (GOLD analysis project Ga0209088, IMG submission 187324) | Freshwater microbial communities from Lake Simoncouche, Canada to study carbon cycling - S_140625_EF_MetaG (SPAdes) (version 2) | ecosystem: Environmental > Aquatic > Freshwater > Lake ... | reverse complement strand
ACCACCACGGACGCTCGACTGGGCAGCATGGGGGGATGGAGCACGCCTACCGCTTCAGTGTGGCGCCGATGCTGGACTGCACCGACCGCCACTTCCGGCTGCTGATGCGGCAGGTGAGCCGGCGCTGCCTGCTCACCAGCGAGATGGTGGTGGCCCGGGCCCTGCATCACATCCGCGCCGACCTGAGCCCATCGCGGGCGGCGGAGTCGCGGCAGCGGCTGGATCGCCTGCTCGGATTCGATCCCCAGGAACACCCCCTGGCCCTGCAGCTGGGCGGGGACGACCCCGCTCTGCTGGCGGAGGCGGCCCGATTGGGGGCCGACTGGGGCTACGACGAGATCAATCTCAATGTGGGCTGTCCGAGCGAGAAGGTGCAGCAGGGCCGCTTCGGCGCCTGCCTGATGGCCGACCCGGAGCGGGTGGCCCGCTGCGTGGAGGCGATGGCGGCGGCCAGCCACCTGCCGGTGACGGTGAAGCACCGCATCGGCATCGACCACCTGGATTCCTTCGAGCAGCTGCTTCACTTTGTGGACACGGTGGCCGGCGGCGGCGCCACCCGCTTCGCCGTGCATGCCCGCAAGGCCTGGCTGGAGGGGCTCGATCCGAAACAAAACCGCACGGTCCCACCCCTCCGCTGGGACCTGGTGCATCGGCTCAAGGCGGAGCGGCCCCGACTGCTGATCGAACTCAATGGCGGCCTGGAGGACCCGGTCACCTGCCGGGCCCAGCTGGCCCACGTGGATGGGGTGATGGTGGGCCGGGCCGCCTATGCCCACCCGCTGCGTTGGAGCGGAGTGGACATCGACCTCTTCGCTGACCAGAGCCATGAACCGGCGCGGGCCTCAAGCGTGGTGCGGGGCCTGATCCCCCACGCCGAACGGTGGAGAGCCGGGGGCGGACGTCTCTGGGCGATCGCCCGCCACCTGGTGCACGTGGTGGAAGGGGTGCCAGGGGCCCGCCCGTGGCGCAGCGAGCTCACCCGAGCGGCAGGAGCCCGACAGGCCGGCCCCGAGGTGCTGGAGGCAGCGGCCCTGCAACTGGAGGAGCGGGGCCTCTGATCCTGGTGATCCCGCTGCGTCAGGCGGGCCTCAACCAGCACCCGTGTCCTCAGACTTCCGCGCCGCCGTAATCGCCACCGCCGCCATAGCCACCGGCATCGCCGCCGGAGCGGCGGCGACGGGCACGGCCCGCATCGAAACCATCACTGGATCGATCGCCACCACTGCGATCTTCCCAGCCGCGGGCGCCGGAGCCATAGCCGCCGCCTTCGCCGCTGGAACGGGAGTAACCGCCGCCACCGCCGCCGTAACCACCGCCACCACCACCGCCATAGCCGCCGCCGTAGCCACCACGGCGGGGACCGCCACCGCCGCCGCCACCACCGCCACTGCGGGGCTCAGCCTTGTTGATGCGGAGCGGACGCCCCATCAACTCGACACCCTGCAGGGCATCGATGGCCTTGGTTTCCAGTTCGGGATCGGCCATCTCCACGAAGGCGAAACCACGCTTGCGACCCGTATCCCGCTCAAGGGGTAGGGAACAGTTGGCCACTTCGCCATAGGAGGCGAAGAGCTCGATCACGTCTTCCTGCTCAGCGCGGAAGGGCAGATTGCCGACAAAGATGCTCACGGAACGTCCAGGGGGGACCGGAGGGCGCAGATGCGCCAATGCCTCGACAGGTTAAACCCGAGAATCCAAGCTTCAAGCCGTCTGTAGAGCGTCGTCACGCACGCAGGGGGAGCCTCAGGCCGGACCCGCCTCCGTTGCCTCGAGGCGTCGGCGGGCCCGCTCGAGCTGAAGCCGCACCTGATCGAAGCCGGTGCCCCCCTCACTGCGGCGGGCAGCCACCACCTGGCGCGGTTCTATGGCGCCATAGATGTCGGACGAGAAGGCCGGATGTAGGGCCTGCCAGCGCTCCAGCGGCAGCTCCCGCAGCAGCAACCCCTGCCGCAGGCAGGTCTTCACTAGCGACCCGACCAGCTGATAGGCCTCCCGGAAGGGCACGCCCCGGGCGACCAAGTAATCCGCCACATCGGTGGCGTTGGAATAATCGCGGGACACCGCCTCCTCCAGCCGGGCCGAGCGGAACTCCAGGCCCTCCTCAAACAGGATGGCCATCGCCTCCAGGCAGTCCAGACAGGTGGTCACGCCATCGAAGAGGGCCTCCTTGTCCTCCTGGAAATCCTTGTTGTAGGCCAGGGGCAGACCCTTGATCATCGTGAGCAGCCCGATCAGGTGGCCAAACACCCGGCCACTCTTGCCGCGCACCAATTCGGGCACATCGGGGTTCTTCTTCTGGGGCATCAGGCTGCTGCCGGTGGCGCAGCGGTCGGTGAGGGCCACAAAGCCGAATTCCTCGCTGGCCCAGAGGATCACCTCCTCACTGAGGCGACTGAGGTGCACCATCACGAGGCTGGCGGCGGCCATGAATTCCACCGCGAAATCCCGGTCGGACACGGCATCGAGGCTGTTGGCATAAATGTCGTCGAAACCGAGGGTGGCGGCGGTGTGGCGGCGATCGATCGGCACCGGCGTGCCGGCCAGGGCGGCCGCCCCGAGCGGCGAAATGTTCACGCGACGGCGCACATCAGCGAGGCGCTGGCGGTCGCGCTCGGCCATCTCGATGTAGGCGAGCAGGTGGTGGGCCAGGGCCAGTGGCTGGGCCCGCTGGAGATGGGTGTAACCGGGGATGAGGGTGTTGACGTGGGCCTCGGCCTGGGCCAGCAGGGCGGACTCGAAGCGAAGCAGGGCCCGATCGATGGCATCGATCCGGTCCCGCAGCCAGAGGCGCATATCGGTGCCCACCTGGTCATTGCGGCTGCGGCCGGTGTGCAGCTTCTTGCCAAGGGAACCCAGCAGTTCGATCAGGCGCCGCTCCACGGCGAAGTGCACGTCCTCGGCCTCGATGCCGGGCTGGAAGCGGCCGTCCGCCGCCTCGGAACGCACCAGCTCGAGACCCTCCTCCAGGCGAACGGCCTCCTCCGGGCTGATCACGCCGCAGACCCCGAGCATGCGGGCGTGGGCGATGGAGCCATCGAGATCCTGCTGCAGCAGGGCGATGTCGAATCCGATCGAGGCATTGAACCGCTCGATCGCCGGATGGAGCCCCTGGTCGAAGCGGTCGCTCCAGCCGGCCGCCGAGCCACCGGTCACACCGGCACTGCCGCCGTCAGCGGGGCCCGGGGAGGCAGGGGATTCAGCGGCCATGGACAAGGGACTCCGGCAGTCCTCAGCTTGCCACCGCAGACCGGGGGACCTGGATCGCCGCCACCGGAACCACCGCTCAGCCGATCGGCAGGGGCGGCAGCATCACCTCCTCCCGCACCTTGAGCACCACCATCGAGGCGTCATCCTCCAGCTGGCGATCCGTGCCCACAAAGCGATCCAGCCGGGCAAAGAGCTGATCCAGAATCCCCTGGGCCCCAAGTCCGGAGCTAGCGGCGGCCTGGAAGACCCCCACCAGACGCTCTTCATCGAAGCGTTCTCCTCCGAAGCCGGTGGCTTCGGTGACGCCATCGGTGTAATAAAGAAGGGCATCGCCGGGCTCAAGCACCGCCTGGCCGCAGCCGTATTCGGCCTCGCTCTGGAGGCCGATCAACAGGCCGGGCGCATCGAGGCGCTCCACCGAGCCGGCCTGGCGTCGCCAGATCAGGGGAGGGTTGTGGGCGGCATTGGCATAGCGGAGCAGGCGGCTGCGGGGGTCGTAATCGGAATAGAAAAGGGTTACGAACCGGTGCGAATGGGCCAGGTCCTCCTGGGCCAGCTGGTTGAGGTCGTGGAGGATTCGATCCGGCGGGAGGCCGCTGAGCACCTCGGCCCGCAGCATGCCCCGCAGCAGGGTCATCAACAGGCCGGCGGGCACCCCCTTGCCCATCACATCCCCCATGACCAGGGCCCAGCGTCCCCGCTCGCGGAGCCGGCCGATCGCCTGGGGGCGGGTGGGGATGAAGTCGTAATAGTCGCCGCCCACCTGGAAGGCCGGACGGCAGCGGGCGGCCAGGTCCACCCCCTCGATCGTGGGGCAATGGTCGGGGAGGAGCTGGGCCTGGATCTCGCCACCGATGCTCAGCTGGCGATCGATGCGCTCATGGCGGCGCATGTCCTCCTGGAGCAGTTCCGTCTCCAGGGCCACGCCGGTGAGGTCGGCCACCAACTGGAGATGGCGACGGTGCACCTCGCTCCAGCTAAAGCCCCGCCGCGCGCTGAACACATAAAGCCGGCCCCGCATCTGGCTGCGGGCCACCACCGAGGTGGCGATCACCCGGGCCGGGCCAAGCAGACGATGCAGCAGGGGGTCCAACAGGGCGACCACCTCCTCATCGCCCGTCTGGGCCTGGAGCTGGCTGTCGCTGAGGGCGGCGAGCTGGCGCAGCACCTCGGCGCAGCCCTCCCCGGGGGAGCCCTGCAGCTGCTCCCGCCAGAGGCGCCCATCGGGGTGGAAGACCACCAACACGGCCCCCTCAGCCTCCACAAGCCGGGAGGCGACCAGGGGCACCAGCTCGAGGAAACGGCTGAGGTTGGTGAAGCTACGCAGGGCGAAGGCCAGGGAAGCCAGCAGTTCCTGGTTGCGGCGCTGCTCCCGGTTGAGACTGTCGAGCAGTTGGCGCACTGAGGCGGCAGCCGAGAGGCCCTGGGCGGACGCAGGGAAAGGAAGGGAGGATTCGTTGCCCGCAGGGTCCGGGGGGAGCGAGGCGGGCTCACCCACGGGGTCGCCCCCCTGGTCGGACTCGGCGGGAACCATTCCACCGGCCGCGAGCGCTCCACCGGCTGGAAGGGGACCGGCGGGTGAAGGGGCGGCCGAAGGGGCCGGGGAGCGGCGGGGCGGCTGGCTGCCCAAGGAGCGGCCGTGAAGGACCCGAAACGTAGCAGCGTTCCCGGGGTTCGTCGGGTTGGCCGGGCCGGGGACCCCACCTAGCCTGCATCGGCGGCCCCGGATGTCCATGGCGATTACCACCGCAGCGGCCGAAGAGGTGCTGCTGCCCCTGGCCCAGGCCACCTCCCTGCTGCTGGAATCCCTCTCGGTGCTCACGGTGCTGACCGGCCTGCTGGCGATCAGCCGCAATGCCCTGCCCCGGCTGGGCCGGCGACTGCCGCAGCGACCCTCGAACCGGGCGCGGCTCACCTTCGGCAGTTGGCTGGCCCTGGCCCTGGAGTTCCAGCTGGGGGCCGACATCGTGGCCACCACCGTGAGCCCCTCCCCCACCCACCTGATCCAACTGGGGGTGGTGGCGCTGATCCGCACCTTCCTCAACCTCTTTCTGGGCCGCGAGATCGAAGCGGAACGGAGGCTGGAGGACGAGCTGGAGCGGCGGAGGCCCTGGACGGAGGAGGAGCCATGACCCCGCCGAGCCGCCCGCCGGCGCGGGACATGGTGTGGATCCCGGGCGGGCGCTTTCAGATGGGCTCCGATCAGCACTACCCCGAAGAGGCCCCGGCCCATCCGGTGGAGGTGGATGGCTTCTGGATCGACCGCACCACGGTGACCAACGCCCAGTTCCGGAAATTTGTGAAGGCCACGGGCCACATCACCCTGGCGGAACGGCCCGCCGATCCGGCCACCTACCCCGATGCCCTGCCGGAGCTGCTGCAGCCTGCATCGATCGTGTTCGTGCCGCCACCAGGGCCCGTAGGGCAAGGCGATCCCTATCGCTGGTGGCAATACATGGCGGGGGCGAACTGGCGCCATCCGGAGGGAGCCGGCAGTTCGATCAAGGGCCGCGATCACCATCCGGTGGTGCACATCGCCCACGCCGATGCCCTCGCCTACGCCGCCTGGGCGGGCAAGGCGCTGCCCACGGAGGCGGAATGGGAACGGGCAGCTCGGGGCGGACTGGCTGACGCCGAGTTCGCCTGGGGGGAGGAACTCCATCCCGGCGGCCGGATGCTGGCCAACACCTGGCAGGGCGATTTCCCCCACCACAACAGCCGCGCCGATGGCTGGGAGGGCACCGCGCCGGTGGGCAGTTATCCCCCCAACGGCTACGGCCTGCTCGACATGGTGGGCAACGTTTGGGAGTGGACCGACGACTGGTACCAGGAGCACCGGGCCCGGCTGGCGAAGGCGCAATCCGGCTCAGCCACGACTGCCAGCGGCGAAGCGGCCCGGCCACACCATGACCTCGGGGCTGATAACGCAGCCGAAACCCTGCCGCAGGGCTGCTGCGCCACCCTGCGCAACCCCCGCGGGGCGGATGACGCGGCCACCAGCATCGACCCCACCTCCCAGCACGGCGCTATCCCGCGCAAGGCGGTGAAGGGAGGCTCCTTCCTGTGCGCCCCCAGCTACTGCCGCCGCTACCGCCCGGCCGCACGGATGGCCCAGGGCATCGACACCTCCACCTGCCACCTCGGCTTCCGCTGCATCGTGCGGCCGGCGGCCAACTGAACGGACTCCGGGTGAATCATGGCCTCAGTCGCCTGGGGAGGAGCCGGATCGGGCGAACCGCTCCATTAGGTTGACATCGCGGAACCGCCGCTGCACCTGGGAAGGACGCTCGCCATAGCGGGCCAGGAAATCGCGGCTGAAGGAGCCCAGGGAGAGGTAGCCGCAGGCCTGGGACACCTGGGCGAGGCCGCCAGAGGATCCGGGCTGCTCCAGCAGGACCCTGGCCTTGGCCAGCCGCTGTTGGCGCAACCACTGCATCGGGCCGCAACCAAAGCGCTGCTTGAAGGCGTACTGCAAGGTGCGACGGCCGTAACTGCTGCGCTGCTCCAGCTCCGAAAGACTGATCGGTTGATCGAGATGGGCCAGCAACCAATCGACCAGTTGTTGGTGCAGGAAGGGTTCACTGATCGGCCCTACCGCCGAGGCCGCATCGAGCAGATCGGGCACAAGCAGCATCACGACCAACCGGCAGATCAGGTCATCGAGCCGCAACATTGGGTTGATGGCTCCACCGGTCACCAGGCAGCGCTCGGTGTAGGCCATGGTCTCCATCAGCAGGTTGTGGAGGCGATCGGTGCGGGGATCGGCCCGACGGCTCAAAACGGCCGGTCGCTCCAAGGCCGTGCGCAGCGTTAGGGGATCAAAACCGGGGCCCGCCATGGCATAGGCCACCGGCAGCAAGGAATCGGGCGGAAAACTGATCACCACGCCCGAGCACATGGTGTTGACCACCTTGATCTTGACCTGGGCGGCAGGAATAAAGAGGCAGGAGGAGCGAAAGGTGTAGGTCTGTCCCTCAATCGTGAAGGTGTTGATGCCGGCCACGTAGGGCAAAACCAGCTGAGCTTCACACTTTTGTTCCACCTCTCCATTGATGCCGGAGCCCCAAGTGCTCAGCAGGGTGAGATCGCCAAGGCGAACGAAACCCGATTGGTTAATGAAGGGCTGATCACGCTCCGGATGGTCCCAGCGGTAAACGTGGAAGGGAAGAAACGTACGAACGACACTGCCATGCTCAGCCGGATCACTCGATGCCAGGGAGGCCCCTGGCAACTTAATAAATGGGAGTGATCCAATGCTCTCAGCGAGCCCGGCCGACATCGATAACGTTGAACCCATAACCCCACTCAAGGGAATTCCACGCCTTGTGACAACCTAAAGCGCCAAAAACGCAATAGGCTCCCAAAAACGCAATTGCTCCAAGGGGTGGTGTGATCGTTAGGACCGCCGCCGCCGCCGGCACCCCAACAAATTGCTGGATGCAGATCAGTCACAACGCAACCGAAGAGTTCGGTAACTATGCAGCAGTTATGGCCGCTTGTCTCTCCTCAAAATTGAGTAGCGTCCATATTATTCACAGCCACTAGGTGGATGAAGCAGCGGAAAGCGCAGGGTCACCTCGGCGCCACCGAGCTCCCTGGAGCGGCTGAGGCGCACACTGCCGCGGTGATTTTCCACCGTGGCCCCCACCAGATAGAGCCCAAGGCCCATCCCCGTGGCCCGGGAGGATTCGAACAGGCTGTCCTCGGTGAGATCCCGTCCCAACCAACTGGGCGGAAAGCCGGGGCCGCTGTCCGCCACGACCAACTCCACCCAACCCGGCAGCTCCCGTAGGGTCACGGCCAGTTGCCGCTGGCGCCGCGGCCCTTCCTGCATCGCCGCCAGGGCATTGCGCAACAGATTGGTAATGGCCACCTGCAGCTGGCCGCCGTCGCCATGGATCACCGTCCCCGGTCCGGTGAGCCCGGTGGTCTGCAGCTGCACGTCCTCCGCCGCGATCGGGCGCCTGAGATAGGTGAGGGCCGATGTGGTCGCGACGATCAGGGAAACCGGTCCCTGCTCGCTTTCAACGCTTTGCAGCAGCATCCGCATCTTCTCGATCAGCTCAACCACCCGCTGGCATTCGGTGAGCAGCACCTGCATCAAGGGCAGGGATTCGGCCAGGCCGGGCCTGGCTTCAGCCTGCTGAATGAGGCGCTCGCTGACCAGGCTCAGGCTGCTAAGGGGCTGGTTGATTTCGTGGGCCACCGCGGCGGCAGTGAGGCTGGTGCGCAGCTTCTGGCGCAGCATCTGGCGCTGGCGGTCGAGGGCCTGCTGGACCGCTTGTAGTTCCTGGTTGCGGCGCCGCAGACGGCGCAGCAACAGCCCGATGATCAGGGCAGCGAGCCCCATGGTGCCGAGCCCAAGGGCACCGCTGACCACCAAGGTGAGCTGGTCAGCGGCCATGATTTTGTAAGACGGCCAGGCGCACCAGCTCGGAACCCGATGCGCCGAGTTTGCTGCGCAGGGCACGGCGATGGGTGGCCACCGTTGTCTCCGCCACTCCCAGGGTTTGAGCGATGGCCCGGGTGCTGCACCCCTGGGCCAGGAGGGCCAGCACCTCCTGCTCCCTCTGGGTGAGCAAGGGCGTCTCCAGCGATGGATCCGCCACGGCCAAGGGGTCTGCCTTGATCACGCCATCGGCCCCTGCCCCGGCGGGTTGGGGCCTTTGGCCCAGCAGGCGAGCGATTTCCTGGCGAAGCTCCCGGAAGGCACTGGTTTTGTCCACCACCGCATGGAGCATGGATTGGAGTTCCGGAGGGCAGAGGAAACTGCTCGCCTGCCCCGACAACACCATCAGATGGGCGTGGGGCCGCTGCCGCTGCAACGCTTCGGCCACTCGGATTCCCGGCAGATCCGGAAGGCACAGATCCAGGATCAGCAGGTCGGGCGCCAAGGAGTCAACAGCTGCGATGGCCTCGTGGGCGGTGCTGGCGGTGGCTACCACCTCCAGACCCGGAATGTCCTGAAGTACCGGTAGGAGCAGCTCCATGAACATGGACTGATCTTCAACGAGCAGGCAGCGAAGATCGGCCATCGTCGTAGATCTCTGAACCGATCCTGCCATGGCTGATGCTGGCTGCCTCGGGCCTTCGCCATGGAGCCATGCCCGGCGAATCCAAAAAGGACACAGGGATGGGGCGCCACATCGCCCAGGCATGGGTTAAGAATGGTCGCCAGCTTTGAACCTGCCCAATCACCTCGGTGGCGATACCCAGCCAAGTCACAACAAGATTGCTTGCCTTTGTTGCAATCGCAACCCTGTTTACGCTGGCGTGGCGGCATTTCAACCAGATTCCACTGCTGGTGATTGGTCAGCCATCCTCCACCGGCTTGCTGCAGCGGGAGAAGGAGCAGCCCTTTTTCAACCAACTGGGAGCACTCACAAAACTGCCATTCAAGGTGACCTACAGGCCGCTAGACTCGACTGGCATCAAGGACACCTACCAGCTTCAGATCCTGAAGAGGGGAGAACTTGATCTTGTCTCGTTGCGTTTCATCCAGAACAGTAAAGATGAGCCGTCGCTCACGGGGATTGACCTGATTGGCTTGAGTCAGGATTACGCCACCGCCAAAAAGATCGTCAAGGCTTACTCGAGCACCATTGATGGCTATTTACAGCAACACTTTCAAGCCAAATTGCTGGGGATGTGGACCTTCGGTTCCCAACAGATTTTCTGTAAAAAGCCGATTGCTCGGCTGGAGGATCTCAGGGGCTTGAAGGTGCGGGTGGCCAGTTCCACCTTGAGTCCCTTGCTCACTGAGCTCGGTGGCATCCCCGCCGTGATCCCCTTTGACCAGGTCAAGGATGATTTGGCCATCGGGCTGGTGGATTGTGCCATCACCAGTGCGGCGTCGGCCAATTATGCGGGCTGGACCGAACACACCGATTATGCCTTTCCTTTGTCTGTTCAGTTTGGCCTCAATGGTTACGTCATATCGCTCAAGAAGTGGAATTCGCTTTCACTTAAGCAACAGCAAACCCTGGAGACCGCGTTTCAGACATACCTGGATGGTCTGTGGCGCTACTCCCAAGATCTCCAGGTGGATGCGATCAGCTGCACCACGGGAGGTCCCTGTCGGTATGGCAAGCCCTACAACCTGCGTCTTGTGACACCCTCCAAGTATGATGTTTGGTTGTTGCGCGATATTTCAATGCGCAAGGTAGTTCCCCGGTGGGCCAAAGAATGTGATCGCATCCGCCCGGACTGCTTTAAGGAATGGCGGCGCAAGGTTGGACCGCTAGTCCTCTCCCATCAAGCGAACAGCGCTTCAAAGTGATACATCTCACCGGACATCGCCATAAACCAAGCCGGAATTCTCCGATCGCCGTTCCTTTGCAGATGGCGGGATTCCTATCGGCGCTGGTCTTCTTAGGTGGCTTCACGCTTGAAGTCCTAGTGATCAATAATCTCTATTTATCTCAGCATATCTTGGTGGTTGCCTTGATGCTCACCCTTGCGGTGTGGACCATCGTTGAGGTCTATGCAATCCGGCGTGGCTCCATCACGGTGCCGCTTCGATTATTGAAGATCGCCCTGTGGCTGCAGTTGTTGTTGTGCCTCTTCAGGGGTGCGGCTGAACTGATGATCAAGCCCCATGGGCCTGGACTCGCCGGCATATCCGCTGGTCCTGATTTCGGCCTTGCCCTGATCTTCGCCCCGCTTGACCTGGCTTTGTTCATGTTGATCAGCAGGCTCATCATCGATGCTTTTTCCTATGCCGAATTTCTACGCGCCAACCAGCTGGCGCAACAGATGGAGGCCCTGGAGACGGCCCGGGGGGCCCTACAGCAGAGCGAGGAGCGCTACCGCCTGATCGCCAGCTGGGTGGATGACGTGATTTGGACGCTCGATGACCGCGGCCATTTCAACTACATCAGTCCCTCAATTGAAAAACTGACGGGCTACGCCCCCCAAGAGCTATTGCAGCAACCGTTATCGGCGGGCTTGCGGGAGGATTCGGCGCTGCGGCTGGCCGAGGCCAGTCGGGCCGCCTTGGCCCAGGTGAAGCTGGGTCGGCCGATCGAGCCGGTTCGGCTTGAACTGGAGCAGATTCGTCGCGATGGCAACACCTTCTGGAGCGAGGTGACCATGAACGGGCTGTATGGCCCCGACCAACGGTTCATTGGCTTCGTTGGCGTCAGCCGCGACATCAGTGAACGCAAGGGCTACGAAAGCGACTTGCGCGAGGCCCGCGATGCGGCCGAGGCTGCCAATCTGGCGCTGCTCTCCGCCAATGCCAGGCTCCATGGTCAGGCCACCACCGATGCGCTCACCGGCGTTTCCAATCGCCGCTACTTCGAGGAGGCGCTGGCGGTGCAGATCACCCAGACACGGAGCTATGGAGAGCCCCTGTGCTTATTGATCATTGACATCGACAATTTCAAGACGATCAATGATCACTTTGGCCATCAGATGGGAGATCTGGTCATCGTTGAGCTGGCCAGGCTGCTGAAGGCCGGTTTGCGAAAGCCCGATCTGCTTGCCCGCTGGGGTGGCGATGAGTTTGTGGTGATGTTGCCCCACACCCCAGCCCAAGAGGCTTTTGAGATGGCCGAACAGCTGAGACGGTCGATGGCCGTGCATGTGTTTCCCGTGGTGCCCCAGGTGACCGGCAGCTTTGGTGTGGCGGAATTGCAGCCCGCGGAGTCGGCGGAGGACTGGTTCGCCCGGGTGGATCGCGTGCTGTATGCCGCTAAGGCCGCGGGTCGCAATCAGGTCAAGCTCAGCGCCTGAACGAATCCCCTTGATCGATCGATTTTTGCTGCATTGGCGCCGCTGATCTGCCGCGCGCCACTGGGGCTTCGATGGGGCGCACTCTTGCTCACGGTTCAGAATCTGGCCTGGGATGAGCTGATGAAATCCCGATGACGATGTCCGTGAACGCACCGGAGAAGGCCAACCATAGTGACGCTAAAATTTTACCTAAATCTTTTCTGAGCTATCCTCAATTCACCTGGCCAAGTTCACAGTCTGACCATCCCCCCTGACTCCATCCAGCAGGCATCGGTGGCTCCGGTGTGGCAGGCCCCTGCACTGTGTGGGGTGATGGCTTATCACTGGGCGATCACCTCCGATGGCAGCAGCCGGTATTCCTGGGTGGATTCTGGCTGCGTTGATCTTCTTGGCTTGGAGCCCGCGGAGTTGTTGGCGGATAGCGGCCAGTTCTGGCGGTTGGTGCATCAGGACGACCGCACCCCGCTCAAGCTGGCCAAGCTCCATGCCCAGCGCCACGGGACCCGCTTGCGCCACATCTGCCGGATCACCACGGCCAGCGGGGAGTCCAAGCTGATCGAGATCGTGGCCTACCCGCTGCCGCCGGCCGGTGCCCTGTGGAGTGCCGTGGCCCTGGACATCAGCGAGAGGCAGCGCCGCCTCGAGGAGTTGCAGCAGCTGCAGCAGAGCCTCGAGCACCAACATGAACAGGCCGATCAGCAGGCGCGCTCCCTGGCGGAAGCCCATGCGGCCTTAGCCCGCCTCAGCACGGTGGATGGCCCCACCGGCCTGCCCAATCGCCTCCATTTCGAGCACAGCCTGATGCGGGCCGTGGCCCAGGCCCAGCGCCACGGCTTGCCCCTCACGCTGGTGTTGCTCAAGCTGCAGGGCCTGCGCCAATGCAATGCCCGCGATGGCTTTCTGGCGGGTGATCGGGCCCTTCAGGCCTTCGCCGGACTGCTGGGCTTGAGCCTGGATCATGGCGAGACGGCCGGACGCCTCGGAAGCGTCGATTTTGCGGTGTTGCTGCCGCATCGGGATCTGCCCGGAGCCAAGCCGTGGCTGGCGGCTCTTCGGGCGCGGGTGGATGGGAGTGAGGCGCTGCGGGCGGCGGGCCTATCGGTGGGCCAAGGGCTGGCCGAATGCCTGGCCGATGACACAGCCGACCAGCTGCTCCTGCGCGCCGACGCGGCCCTGAGAAGACCGGCTTGAGCGGGGCGGGCGTAGGCCCTGCTCCTGCTGGCCTTCTCTGAACGCGGCACCGTGGTGACGTTGGCTTGTCTGTCTGCACGGCGAGCCCCAAGAAAGCGCACAGGGCCCGACAGGACGCGCAACCCGCCGGCCGGCCTTAGGCCAGGGTGGTTTGCCCTCGCTACGGTCCAGCAAGAGCCTCCCTCCCGCTCCGATGCCCCTCAACGAATACAAGCCCGGTGCCGCCTTCCCCGGCGTGATCGGCCGCACCGCGGATGTGTCGACCCCTGCCTGGCCGATGCCCAACCGGGCCAAGGAAGGGGCCCCCAACGTGCTGTACCTGGTGCTCGATGACACGGGCTTCGGGCAACTCGGTTGCTACGGCAGCCCGATCGCCACCCCCAACCTGGATGCCTTGGCGGCCGACGGCCTGCGCTTCAACAACATGCACACCACGGCGCTCTGTTCGCCATCGCGCTCCTGCATGCTCAACGGCCGCAACCACCACTCCAACGGCCTGGCCTGCATCACCGAAGGGTCGATGGGCTACCCCGGCTCCAACGGTTACATCCCCTTCGAGAACGGCTTCCTTTCCGAAATCCTGCTGCAGAAGGGCTACAACACCTACGCCATCGGCAAGTGGCACCTGACCCCGGCGGAGGCCACCTCGGCGGCGGGCCCCTACGACCGCTGGCCCCTGGGCCGCGGCTTCGAGCGCTTCTACGGCTTCCTAGGGGGTGACACGCACCAGTACTACCCGGAACTGGTGCAGGACAACACCCAGGTGGAGCCCCCGGCCACCCCTGAGGAGGGTTATCACCTCACCCCCGATCTGGTGGCGAAGGCCAAGGCGATGATCGCCGATTCGAAGCAGGTGGCGCCCAACAAACCCTTCTTCATGTACTTCTGCACCGGCGCCATGCATGCGCCCCACCACGTGCCGAAGGAGTGGGCCGACAAATACAAGGGCAAGTTTGACGGCGGCTGGGACGCCTACCGTGAATACACCTTCGCGCGCCAAAAAGAGCTCGGCATCATCCCCGCCGACACGGTGCTCTCGCGCCACGACCCCGATGTGCCCGACTGGAACGGGCTCTCCGCTGAGGAGAAGCGGCTCTACGCCCGCATGATGGAGGTGTTCGCCGGCTTCTTGGAGCACACCGACCATTACATCGGTGAACTCATCAACTTCTTGAAGGAGATCGGCGAATACGACAACACCATGATCATGGTGATCTCCGACAACGGCGCCAGCTCCGAGGGCGGACCCACGGGATCCGTGAACGAGGGCAAGTTTTTCAACAACGTTCCCGAAAATCTGCAGCAAAATCTTGCCGCCATTGACGACATCGGTGGTCCGAAGTATTTCAACCATTACCCCTGGGGCTGGACCCACGCCGGCAACACCCCCTTCCGCCGCTGGAAACGGGAAACCTACCGGGGTGGCACCAGCGACCCCTTCATCCTGAGCTGGCCCAAGGGAATCGCCGCCCGCGGTGAGGTGCGCTCCCAGTACTGCCATGCGATCGACATGGTGCCCACGGTGCTCGATGCCCTCGGCATCGA
>Ga0209088_10001578_pt1 | contig 14692 bp, 18 predicted proteins | sample S_140625_EF_Meta_FD_187324 | JGI IMG/M metagenome (GOLD analysis project Ga0209088, IMG submission 187324) | Freshwater microbial communities from Lake Simoncouche, Canada to study carbon cycling - S_140625_EF_MetaG (SPAdes) (version 2) | ecosystem: Environmental > Aquatic > Freshwater > Lake ... | reverse complement strand
GTTTAATTGAGGCTTTGGTTTCAATTGTAATTGTCGGAATAGGAATTGTGTCTGTTCTGCAATTATCTGTTTATGCAGTTAGAACTGCTGACGTTGCGCTTGAAAGAAATAAAGTAAATTTTTTATCAGAAATGATGATGGAAACTTTAGTTGTAAATCAAGGAGCGCTATCAAGTTATAATTTAAGTATTAATGATTGCAATTATACATCCTCTAACAACTTACAAAAAATTTGGATAGATACTTATAAAAATGTTTTAGATACCAATACCAAAACAACCAGATGTCTTCCTGGAGATAAAAAAATTTCAAAAATAACTAATAATACTAGTGCAACTATTAATTTTACGGTTGGCGGTGGTAAACAGCAAAAATTTTTAGGCTTTTCTAAAATTGAATAATTATTTTATGAATAATAGAGGATTGAGCTTAGTTGAGGTTTTAGTTGCTATGGTAGTCGGTAGTATCATGGTTGCAACTATGTATTTTTCTTTCAGCGCTTTTTCTGGGACTTATCTTGGTATTATTGCAAAAGTGCAAGTAAGCAAAGATATAAGAAATTCTTTAACTCTTATTACTAAAGATGTTCGCTTAGCGGGCTACACCTCAACCGTTCCAACTCAGAGTGGTGGTGTGAGTTTTGCTCCTTTTACGACAATTAATAATAAAATAATTATTAGAAAAAATACTTACTTTAATGAAAATTCTACTCCTGGCTCCTATGCATCTGGCTCAAATGATGTGCTAGAGGTTATTTATGATCAAGACAGGAATACCCGAGTAAGAGTTTCTTATGCGCAAAGCAATGATGGATTTTTAAAAAAAAGATACTCTAAATGTTTAACCGCAGATTGTTTAAATGATAGTGATTATACTTATAATTTAGCAGGGTTTTATGATTATCAACCGATTACTAGTCAAAGTTGCGACGGTTTTAAAGTTACAGCATTTAATTCTGCAGGAACGCCATTAGATTTTTCACAAGCAAATCAAGCTAATTTTTTAAGAGTATCTGTTCTTTATTCATCAATAAACAATACGGAAATTCATAAAACTGATCAAGCCCAAACTTTTCAGGTTGAAGAATTGACAGTTAGTAAAAATGATAAGTTCTTCAGAGATATGGCGAGTGTTTTAATTTACCCAAGAAATATTCAAAAACTGAAATGAAAAAAATTAAAAATAATAAAAAAAATCAAAACGGTTTTGCTTTGGTCCTTGCAATTTTATTATTAGTGGTCATGTCGATCATGGGGGTTACTTTAGTTACAATTGTTTCTGGTGATTTTAAAGAAAATGAAAAAAGGGATGAGTATCAGCAAGCACTATACGCAGCAGAAACAGGAGTGAATGATGCTAAGGTTTGGTTAAGAAAACAAGGTTTACCCACAAACCCAATTGTATTTAATGGAGGAGGCGTTACAGGCTGGTGTCCGATTTCACGTTTTAGTGATCTATCAAACCTTTCAAGCACTTATGTAGTGGGTGTTGCAACAAGTGGTGGTAAAAATTTTAATGCAATAATTAATTCAGTTGATGCTGACAAAACTAAATATGAAAATTTTGAATTTTATTGGTTTATTAGTTACCCGCCAACATGGGATACTGCTTCTAATAGTTACAAAACAACTGCACAAATTATAGCAAGTGCAAGCGGATCAACAGGAAGTAATATTTCAGAGGGAGCAAATTATAAAGGAAGCTCCAATAAATCAGGCCTTTATTATAAAATTTACGCTTGTGGAAGAAAAATACCGTCCTCTTTTCTTGAGGCAACACCCGTTGCGGCACTAGATGTGTTAGTTAAGGCCACAAGATGAAAAGTTTTATTTTAAAATTATTTATACTGCTAATAATTTCAGAGAAAGTTTTTGCTTGTTCAGTAAACTTTAAAAAATTTGGGTCAAAACCTGACTTTGGCGGTTTAACTAACAAACCAATATCATTTAACGATCAAACAGGCAGATTAACAGTTTTTGTGCCAATAGAAAATTTTTGCAAAGATAAAGAATTAAACGGAACTATGGTTATTTTCACCTATGTTAAAGAAGAACTTATACAAATTAAATTGGAAAGACATAATTTTAATGATCGAGAGTTATTAAATCTTGCAATAAGAAATTATGGAAATTTCAAAAGAACCTTAGGAAAAGATCAAAAAAAATGGGTAGGCGGCTACATATGGCAAAATAGTAATGAGATAATAAACTTTGTTGCAGTGGACAATGAAAGAAACCGCTTTGAAAAATTAGAAATTACTTCAAAAAAATATGTAAATCAAATTCCAAAATCCTCACCACTACTATTACAATGAAGAAATATTTATTATTATTTTTATTAATTTTTACATCTTCGTCTGAAGGGAAAACCCCACCCAGTGGAACTGGTACTGCAGATGTGCCAGCCAATATAATGATAATGCTAGATAATTCTGGCAGTATGAACTGGGGTTTATTGGACCGGCCCATAGATGTGGCTGTCGATAGCTCTGGTAATATTTATGTTCTTGAGTATGTAAAAGGCCAAATTAGTGTTTTTAACAGCTCGGGAGCACTACAAAGAATATGTGCCGATAATACTAAAGGGTATAAATTAAATTATCCAAGACAATTAACGGTGTACAATAATTCTATTTTTGTAGCTGATAGCGGAAATAAAAGAATAGTTAAAATTGATAAAGATAGTTGTGTTTTAACAGCAGTGACAGCATTTAATCTTAGTGGAGCCGAGCCTCAAACTATTGCTGTCCGTGGCAGTAATATTATGTATACCAATCTTAGTAATGGTTGGTTTTTTGTACTAGAAGATAGATCTCCTTATTATACTATTGATTCAAATAATGCATCAAGCAACATACAGTATTCTAGCGGAACAAATTTTGCTTCAAGTGCAACTGGACTTCACATTAATGGAAACAAATTATTAGTATCATCAGAGGGCGGTACACATTATAGAGAAATCAATACTACTTATGGAACCATAAGTGGATTATGGGCAAATCAATTTCCTCCTTATGGATATGGATTTTGGAGTACATCATACCCTGGAGCTAACGGCTATTGGGGTCCCACAGCACTAAGAGACGCTGTTTTTGATAGTAGCTTAAACGTTTATTTATCTGACGCTTGGAATTATCGAGTACAAAAATATTTAGCAAGCAGCTCTTCAAACACCACATACTCAACTAAAGTTGGAACTCCAAGTCATTTAGTCCCTTTTAATACTCCTTATGGAATGGGAGTTGATACAAATAATAATATTTATGTTGCAGATTTTGCGGCTAATAAAATTTATAAATTTAATACAAGCTTAACGTTAGTTGCAACTTTTACCGGAGGAGGCTCGGGAGCTTTGGCTGGGTCAAAAAATAGAATGGATATTGCAAAAGAGGTTATAAAAAAAATTGTAAGTAATAGTGATTTAACAACTGGAGCTAATTTTGGACTTATGGAATGGGGCTATCCGTACGCAACAAGTACAGGAGGACTTAGAATTAGGGTTCCGATTACTTCTAATGGTGCAAAAACAATTTACACAGATGTTACAAGTGTTGTTGCTGATGGAAGCACTTATTTAGAGGCTGCTTTAAATTTAGCCAATAACTACTTTAATAATGGATCATCGCAATCAGTTGGAAATATATTTTATTCATCACCGATTAATAGGAGTGCATCTTGTCAATTAAATTATCTGATTGTAATTAGTGACGGTGAATGGGAAAATCCAAGTGGAGTTGTTACCATAGCAAATTCTTTAAGCAGCCAATCTCCATCAATTAAAACCTTTGCAGTTGGATTTGCCATTGGGGGGAGCTCCACAAATTACTCAAATCTAGCAATAGCAGGCGGAACTAAAGTGCCATTATATGCAGAAAATGAAGATGCTTTACTTCAAAATTTAACTTCTGCCATTTCACAAATTTTATCATCGCGACTTACATTCAATGCCCCAGCTATTTCAACGGAAACTTCAACTAGTGAATTTATTTATCAGTCTACTTTTTCTTATTATAGCAACAAGCAATGGGAGGGAAATTTAAAAAAATATGAGTTTAAAAATTCAGTAATTTTTGGTGACGCAAAGCTAGATGCCGCAGACAATTTAAACAATAGAAGTCCAGCAAGTAGAAATATTTGGACGAGTGGATTGAACGTTTCAAATATAAATAATTTTATAGATACTTATAGCTCCGAACTCCGAGCTAAATTTATGTCACCATCAATTACTACTGATGACCATGCTAGTAAATTAATAAATTTTATCAGAGGAGTGGATACCTATGATCAAGATGGAGATGGCAACGTCAGTGAAAGTCGTCATAAATTAAATGACATCTATCATTCCCAATTAACAATTGTAGGCGCACCGTCTTTAGTGTCCTCATATCAAAGTGTTTATGATGATGCATATTATAAAACAGTAAATTCTTTTAATGACAATTTTGTTAAAACTACAAAATGTGGGGTAATTTGTGAAAGTCGAACCGAAATATTATTAGCAGGTTCGAATGGTGGAATGTTACATGCTTTTAGAACTGATACATTAGAAGAATTATGGGCGTTTATTCCTCCAAGTCTTTTAAATAAATTACCTAAAATAATTTCAGATACTTCAAATTTTACTAATTCTATTTATGGAGTAGATGGAACACCTGTAGTTCGAGACATATATTATAATGGATCCTGGAAAACCATAGCTTTAGTGGGGTTAGGTAGGGGTGGTCAAAGTTATTTTGCTTTAGATATTACTAATCCTCTATCGCCAAGCCATTTATTTACAATAGAGAACGATGACTTGAAAAGTACAGTATATTTTTGGAATAGCTCCGGGGTAAGATCTGATTACTTATATTCTTTTGGTTCAGTTCAAAACTCTAGCAAAGATTATTCTAAATTAGGAGAGGCATGGTCAACCCCAAGAATTTTTAGAACCAGAATTAATAATGTAGAAAAGTGGGTTGCTGCTTTTGGTGCTGGTTACAACGGAGGTGCCAATCCTGCTTTAGGCTCAGCAGTATTTATTATGGATTTAGAAAATAATGGAGATATTCTAAAAAAAATTGATATTACAGATATATCTAATGGAATTGCAAACTCAATTCCATCAGATTTGATTGTAGTTACTGCTAATGGAACATCAAAAGCTGCGTACTACGGAGCAATAATTTATGCTTTGGATTTAGAGGGAAAACTCACAAAAATTGACTTAACAAGTCAAGGGGCCGCTTCTCCATCATATCAATCAATGAGATTATTCGATGCAGAAACAACAACCACTAATGGCCGATATATTTACACAGGAGCGGAAGCTACAATCGATACATCCGGAAAGTTGTGGTTATATTTTGGTACTGGCGACATATTAAAAATACAAGATCAAACATCTGGAACACAAAATAGATTGTATGGAATAAAAGATAAAGATTTTCCTAACATGAATTTGACATCCTCGACAGGGACCGTTCTAAATTGCAAAGATACCACTACTGCAGCAGCTACTTGCCCAGGAAATAATGATTTAGGATGGTATATTAATTTAAATTCTTCACAGAAATTATCAGCACAACCAACAATTAAAGATAAGACAGTTTATTTTCCAATATATGAACCATCTACAGGTTTAAATATTTGTTCGGCAGGAAAGGCGATATTAAAAGCAACAACGACAACCTGTGGGGAAACTTTTTTTTCAGTGACAATTGGTCAGGGGGTTGCAACAAAAGTATCAACTATTGGATCTAAAATTGTTACGGGAATAAGTGGAAAAGCAGATTTAGCGAATGCTATAGGTTTTACGAGCAAAGATAACATCATTATAGGAGATCAAGTGGGAACAGTAAGTGAGTCTGAGATTGTAATAGAGGCATGGAGAGAAAATTAAAAATATCCTCCATAAATATTATATAAACTAAGTTGCCAAGTATTATAAAAGGACCAAAGGGTATTTCATTTTTCATCTTTATTTTCCCACTCATCAATTTTGGAGCTATAATCAATAGAGCAATGATTGAAGCAAAAAAAATTATAATAAATACTGATTGATAGCCAAACCAAAAACCTATGCCGCAAAATAGTTTTGCATCGCCAAATCCCATACCATCTATTTTTTTAAATTTTTTATATAATTTTATAATTAGCCAAATCATTCCGTAACCAAGAATTCCACCCGCTATTGAAGAAATTAGATTCGTAAAGAGAAATTCATCGATATCAGGTATAAAGTTTTTTATTAATCCTGAAATTATTAAAATATAATTTAGGGAATTTGGAATAATATAATGCTTAAGATCAATAAAAAAAATAATAAGATAAATAAAAAATAAAAAAATTAATAGTAATGTTTCGATTGCAAATCCAAAAAAGTAATAAATAGCTGGAAAGCTTAGGGCTGAAATTATCTCAACCATTAAATATTGAAGAGGAATTTTTTTTTTACAATTTTTGCATTTACCTTGAAGATAAAGATAAGAAAATATCGGAATATTATATACCCAATTAATTTTTTTTTTACAATGTGGACAATGTGAACCTTTATTTACGACACTTTGTTCTTTAGGAAGTCTGTAGATACAAACGTTTGCAAAACTTCCAAAGATTGCACCCAATATAATTAGAGCGATAGATATTTCGTAAACCATTTAAGTTAATTAATGTAAAATTATAAACAAATAATGTATATTTTATTTGTTATAAATTATCAAAAACTCATGAAAAACAAGGGATTTACGCTGATAGAACTTTTGGTCGTTGTTGCGATTATAGGAATATTATCTGCCATTGGCCTTGTGCTTTATGATGGTTACATAAAAATTGTAAAAAAAAATCAATGTATTCAAAACGCTAATTTTTTTAAAAAAGAAATATTATTAAAATGGACAAATGCACAAAATCGTTTTGGACCTGATATTGAAGTACAAAATAGTGGCTTATGTTTTCTTCATTGGTTACCGAGCAACGCTTATCTAAACAACACAGGAACAGATATTTTGTCAAATATTAAAGCAAACAGATCTATCCCTTCCTTATGTAATTCAAATTTTCAAGGAAACGAACATATTGTTGTCGATCACTTTTATGGGATGGGGTTTAGAAATCCAATAGATCCTACAAAAGTAGCAATTGACAGTCCGAGTCGTGGTGACACACTCAGAGAAGGAGGTTCAGTTTTTAGATGTGGTAGTAATGCAGGGCTATCCGACCCTTATCAATGCAAAATTATGAGTATGTGTGAAGACAATAATCAAATAGAATTTTTTTTATCAAAATATAAATAATGATTAAAAAAATACTATTAAAATTTCCATTTGGTCATTGTTTTTTATTTTGTTTATTATTAACAATTTGTGCACTCGAAATTTATGATATGCACAATTTTTTAGATTTTTTACTTCCACTCACTTTGATATTATTTTTATGTTTTTGGACTCTTAGACCGTTTCGAAAATATCATGATAATCTAAATATTGAGATAAAAAAAAAAAAATTTTTTTTATTTATCGATATTATTTTTTATATAATAATACCATTCACAATTTTTTATATTTTATTTCAATTTAACAAAAATATTAAAGATGGAGATATGACTAATATGGGATTAGATATTATTTTATATTTTTTAATATTTATAAGTTTTTTAATAAATTGGATCATAAAATATTTTTTTTTAAAATTTAAATAAAAAGAATGAAGGCATTTACGCTTATTGAATTATTAGTAGTTGTTGCAATTATAGGAATATTAGCTGCTATTGCTGTTGTAAATTTTGGGGGGTTTGTCGCTAGCGCTAAGGTTAGTGCAGTTAAAGCCAATCATGTCTCAGTAGTAAAGTTTATAAGCACTAAAATTAACGAGTGTAATATTATGGGCAGTGCAAGTACTGCACAATTTTATTTAAAAAATTCCAGTGGTGATTTAGATGTCAGAGTTGCTTGCTCTAAAAATAACGTTAGCACCTATGATTTAGCTAGTTATTTTGTAAATCATTTTAATGGAACGGGCATTTCAGCAACTCGTGGAACTTCTAATGGTACACAAGTTACTATCAATGAGAATGGTATTATCTCACTTACAATAAAAACTGCATACGTAGATCCAAACGATGCTACGAAAAGAATTTTTATAGAAAATACAATTTTAGATGAAAGATAAAATTAAAGGCTTTGCCTTAGTAAATTTTTTAATAGGTTTTGCTGTTATTGTAGTCGTTATATTAATTAGCTTATTTTTAATTAAGAATACTTCCTTATCTAGAAAGATTTCAAATAGCATATATCAGCATGAAGCTATCTACAGATTTGTAGTTGCTTATAATTTTATGTGCAAAACGCATCCAACCAATGTTTTGACATTTAAGACCTGCACCAATGGTTCTGGTGAATGTAAAAATGGTAAAATAGTAGCGCCAGGAATTACCAAAATTTCATGCAGTAGCAAATCAGCAAATGCAAGTAATGCAGCTAGTTATTTTGTTATGCACTTTAATGAAACGGGCTATAAAAATTATTACAATAAGAGACAATCAAAGTCTTTAGAGAATGATCTAAGCCAATGTTGTTCTTTAAAAAATTCCAGTCCCAAAAGAGGAAATACCCACATCTATGGAGATAATAAAAATAATACGATCACTATTATAACAAACGTTGGAAATAAATTTTCTAAAGATATTTATTTAACCAATACCATTGATTGGCCTGGAGGAGGATTTAAATGAAAAATCTAAAGGCATTTACATTAATAGAACTCTTAGTTGTTGTGGCGATTATAGGAATATTAGCTGCGATTGGAGTTGTGGCTTTTAGTGGTTATACAGAAGCTGCTAAAAAAAATGCTGCTAAATCTAATTTTGATGCAGTTTATAAATATATATCTGGTGAAGTGATGAAGTGTGAACTAGGCAAGGATAAAATCTTAGAAGGTTATAGACCTTGCGCAGGTTTAAATGATTTTGGACAAATACAAGCAATCATATGGAGTTATGGAGATGTAATATTTGCAAATTTCTCAAACCCATATACTGGAATTAAGAATTGTCAGACCAGTGAAACTTATTGTATGATTAAACCGGGAAATCAATTTGAATTGGGCAAAATTAATTTAGATGCAGATACATCTAAATTATACATATTTAGAACTTGTATTGCTGAACCCTGCAATGACACTAAAAATCAGTTAACAAAAAATTTAACAAGGTTTTAGATCTAATATCGGATCATGAAAAATAAAGACGACACAGATACGTTACTCGGTATTTCGCAAAATCTCTTAACTCCTTCGAGTAGACCTTCTATTAATGCACCACAGATATTTAATCGTCAAACAAAAAAACTTGGTGGTTTTGATCAGATACAGTGTTTTTAAATGATAAGAAAAGAAATATGAGTAAGATGCAAGGGTATACTAATTACGAGTGTAACTCTGCTAAAGATTGTCAATTATGCAGTACAGACGGAGAAAAATATCAATGTACGAATTTTAAATTAGATTTAAGATAATAATTTTATAATTTTAAACTAAATGACAAAAATACAATTTTACACTCCTAACCTTGAAGCTGTGTATGAGAAGGGTGTTTTGTTTGTTAAGTATTGCTATTATGGGGTCTTGCAGATTGTAACTTCAATTAATTTTTAAACTCATATTTTAAATGGGCCTTGAGTAGGCCCATTTAAATTTTATAAAATTTTATTTTTTAACGTCAGGTTTTTTTAGTTGATGAAACGCTTTTCTCTCTTCAGGAGTTAATTTGCCATCCTTATTAGTATCCATCCTCATAAATCTTTCCTCTGCATGTTTCATGTATTCAGCCTTGGTGATCACTCGTTTATCATCTGGGTGCATGTCAGCAAATGTAGCAGAACTTATAAGCATGACATTAGCTAAAGCTAATAGAAGTATTTTTTTCATTTTATCTCCTGGGTTAGTTAACAAATTTATGAACTTTTATTATGACTTTTTTTGGGTCAATTATAAGCATTATTGAGAAAATTTTAGATCTATCAGTAAATTTTAAATAATTGATATTAAATAGAATTTTAAGTAATTTTTAATTAATAAAACATGTCAAAAGAGTATTTAGGCTGGCGAGGCGTTATCAAGCTTGCAAAAGAACTTGGTTATAGTTGGCAAGAGGCATGTGAAGTCTTGTATAGAAAAAAAGTAAATCCTAAAACAACCCTTGATCAAATTTTAATGTGCGCCCAAATTAAATATGATCTTAAATTAATTAAAGCTGGAAGATTTTTAATAAATATTAAAGATGGTCGAATTATAAAACCTCTTAAATATGAAAAAGATATTCACTATGTTGTAAGAGCAAATTTTTCTACCTTTAGAGATTATTTAGATAAACGCTCTAAGCTTAAGATTAATTCTAGTTCAGATGTTTATAAATCTATTAGAGATATGTATGCAAAAAAAATTAAATTATATCCTGATAAAATTGATAAGGCATTAAGTGAAATTTCACTTACGCCACAGGCTGCGGCGCAATTGCAAAGAAATATGAAATAAACGATTATCTCCAAAAATAAACAACAGGAGAAAATCATGAGTAAAATAAATACTGAAGTTAAAGCAACCTCTATTAAAAGAATTAATGCGAATAGAGAAAATGCTAAAAAAAGTACAGGGCCTAAAACTACAAGTGGAAAATTTAGATCTTGTCGTAACGCATTAAAACACGGCCTTGATTCTAGAAAACATCTAATTATTGGCGAAGAGTTAAGAGAGTTCGAGGAGATGAAAGAATCCTACATTAAAATGTTGGAGCCTTCTAATATCATTGAAGTTGAAGATTGCATGCAGATTATTGCAATGAGTTGGAAAATTAGACGTTTTTCTGTTGTTGAAACAGGTCTTTATAATCAAGATATGATGCAACAATTAAAAAGTAGTACCAATGAACTTTCTGCAATTTTGCTAAAGCGAGCTGATTTTGAAAGCGTTGCAAAAGAGCTTGATCAAGTTCCAGAATTGCAAGGTCTTTCATTTAGAAGGGATTGCAAGGAAGAAAATGCAAATATTAAACTTAATACGATGTACGTCAGACTGACTATTACTCGAAATAAGTTACTCGAGAATTATTTTGCAAGGAAAAATTGGAATAAAAATAAAAAAATTCATTAAGGGGATTTATGAAAAAATTATATTTTAATGAAAGAGAAAAAAGACTTTCTAATTCGTTTTCTAATAAAAATGATTATTATAAAGACTGTTATTTAGGCGAAACGAAGCCAATATTAGAACGTAAAATCAGAGGCTTAGAAAAACAGATGGTTGATAAATATAAAGCTCAACTTAAATTTTTAAAAAATAAAGAAGAAATAGAAGAGCTTCAGAATTTTATTAATTTATTTAATGATCCTAAGATTGTTTTAGAAAAAGAAATTGTTCCAGAGACTAAAGTAATTGAGGAACAATTAGTTAAGAAGGTCGAAGTTAAGAAAAAAGATCCTTTTGTGTTTAAAACAGCAGAGCCTTATCGAAAAGATTATAGTCGTCTTGTTTATTGGTGTAACCCGCATGAGCCTATCAATAAGGGCAAATTAGGCAGCAGTCAGTCTTGGAGGAAAAAAGAAACTTTTAAAGGATATTATTGAGAAATCTTTAGAATCAGATTAGTATAACACTTACTAATAAGGCGAACTTTGTAATGGGAAGCTGTATTTAGTGAGTGTCCTCTATCTCTCTTTATCATTTTCCTTAAATTTATATGACTGAAATAGTAATTATTATTACCTGTGCAGTTGTTGTTGCATTTGTTGCTTATAATTTTTTTAAAAGCAAAAGTGGTGGAGATAATAATTTGCTAAGTTCTCAGCTAGCAGATTTGTTGGTACGTTTTTCTAAAGTAGAAGAAGCCACTAAAAATATCTCCAGTACTCAAGTTTCTATTGATAATACCTTTAAAAGCTTTGAAGGGATGTTGAATGATAGACAGGAACGAGGCGCTTTTTCTGAAATGGAGTTGGAGAAATTATTAAAAGATCGATTGCCATCACAGTATTTAAAATTTCAACACACTTTAAGTAATAATAAGAGGGTAGATTGTTTAATTGATTTAGGAGAAGATTCACAAAAAATTGGTATCGATTCAAAGTTTGTCTTAGATAATTTTAAGAATTTGCGTGCTGCAAAGAGTGATGAAGAGGTAAAAAGATATAGAAAGTTATTTGAGGATGATGTTTTAAATAACATTAAGAAAATTTCAAACGACTACATTATTAGCGGCGAAACAACTCCACATGCCATTATGTTTATTAGATCAGAAGCAGTTTACCGAGAAATTAGCGAAGGGAATTTAGTTGCAAAAGGTTTAGAGAAGAATGTTTTAATAGTATCTCCCAGTCTACTTTGGGGACTATTGAATACTTTGCGCATGTTTTTAAAAGACTCTGAGATGAGTAAAAAAGCGCAAGTAGTTATTAAAGAAATTGGTGTAATTGGCAAAGATATAGGCCGTTTAGTAGAGCGTGTAGCTGACGTTGAGAATAGATTTAATCAGGTTAGTGAGCAGTTTAGAGGCATTAAAGTTTCAGCAGATAAAATTCAAAGCCGAGCTGAAAAGATTCAAGAGTTAGAATCTAAGGATGAGATTACTAAATGAATTACGTATTCTATGATTTTGAAACTTCGGGCAGATCAAGTTCTTGGGATCAGATCATTGAAGTGGGCGCCGTTTTAGTAAATGATGATTTTCAAGTTTTAGCAGATCCACTCAATATTCGCTGTTCATTAAAGCCAGGTCTTGTTCCAGAACCTTATGCGCTAATTGTAAATAATACTACACCACAGATTCTTAGAAAAACAAATTTATCTCATTATGGGATGCTGTCACAAATGGTTGAGCAATTTAATAAATGGTCACCTGCAGTATTTGTTGGATATAATTCCATTTCGTTTGATGAAGAGTTCCTTCGTAAAAGTTTATTTAAAACTTTAAATGAACCTTATCTAACTCAGTATTCTGGAAATAAACGTGGTGATATTTTAGGTCTTATTCGCACCGCGCATTTATATTATCCAGATTGCATCAAAACTCCAATGAGTGACAAAGGAAATGCCGTATTTAAATTAGCTGAGCTTACGGAGATGAATAATATAAAGCACGATAATGCACATAGCGCCTTATCAGATGTAATGGCAACCATTGGAATTGCACAAATTATAAAAGATAAAGCCCCATCCGTTTGGAAGGCGAGTTTGATGACAACTTCAAAAACTGAAGTAAATGCTATTGTTGAGAAAGAGAAAATATTTTGTGTGAATGAATATTTCTACGGTAAGGCTCGTCCCTTTGCTGTCACTTTCGTTTGTTTCCATCCAAAATATAACTGGCCGCAATGTTTTGATTTAAAAAGTGATCCAAGCACCTATTTAAAAATGCCTTACGCGCAGCTGAAAGATGAATTAAAAAAGAGTCCCAAAGTTATTCGCTCGATAAAGAATAATAAACATCCTGTGATTATGAGTCCAAATTATGCAACCAACTTTGAAGGATATAAACAACTGGGTGCTTCTAAATTATTAGAGAGAGCAAATATGATTCAATCTAATAAAGAATTTAAAGATAAAGTTGCAAAAATTTTAAGTGAAGAGGCGGATGATAAAGAAGCTTTAGATTCACAAGTTGGTGTTATGGCGGAGGAATCTATTTACGCTGGAGGATTTGCTAAACCAGAAGACCAAAAAATGATGGTGGATTTTCATAAATCTGATTGGAAAGGTAAAATTGGACTGAGTGAAAAGTTTAAAGATGAGAGATTTTCTTACTTTGCAAAAAGGTTAATTTATGAGGAAAACCCTGAGGTTTTAGGCAAAGATGAGTATAAAAAAATTCATCGTGCCATTGCAGGACAAATTTTAAGTACTAACGATGAAAAGTGGAACACAGTTCCTAAAGCTTTTAAAGATATTGATGATTTGCGAGTTAAATATGATGAGCTTAAGGATGAAAAAACTTTGGGAATGCTTAGCGATTTAAGTGAATATATCGAAGAAATTCAAACAAAATATGAGAGTGCTTAGTTGACAATTTATTAATGATTACTATTCTTAATTCATAACAACCTTTAGAGATTCTATGGCAACAATAAAAATAACCGATGAAAATTTCGATCAAACAGTTTTAAAAAGCGACAAACCTTTTGTACAACGTTTTACAGCAGAATGGTGTGGGCCTTGTAAAATGATAGCTCCCTTACTTGAAGAGTTATCAGATGAGCTGAAAGATAAAGTTTTATTTGGGAGTCATAACATTGATGATGAACCAAATACTCCAACAAAATTTGGAGTACGAGGTATTCCGACTATGTTGTTGTTTAAAGGTGGTAAGGTAGTGGACACTAAAGTTGGTGCATCTTCTAAGCAACAAATCAAAGATTGGATTTTATCTAAGATCTAATTTAGATTTAAAACTTCACCCATTAAGTACAGAGATCCTGTAATGATGATGATCGCATTTGGATCTTCATTTGCAATTTCATGAAGCGCTTCGGTTATTCCTTTTGAGGGATTTGCTTTAATCCCAAATTCATTTGCAACCTTTGCTAAAACTTTTGGATCTTGAGAATTATCTTGATGTGGAATGTTGATTGTTTTAAGCGCTGTGATTGTGGATGAGAAGTGTTTTAGAAAAACTTTTGGATCTTTAGTATTTAACATTCCAAGGATCATATAAATCTTTTTATTTTTTA
>Ga0209088_10001576_pt1 | contig 14699 bp, 13 predicted proteins | sample S_140625_EF_Meta_FD_187324 | JGI IMG/M metagenome (GOLD analysis project Ga0209088, IMG submission 187324) | Freshwater microbial communities from Lake Simoncouche, Canada to study carbon cycling - S_140625_EF_MetaG (SPAdes) (version 2) | ecosystem: Environmental > Aquatic > Freshwater > Lake ... | reverse complement strand
GGGGGGCGAACCATTCGTCATCGCCGAAGATGACCGCCCCGCGTTCGCCGCCGCGGTCGCGACCGTTGCCGAGTTCTCGCGGGCAATCGTCGACCAGTCAACGTTCCGACTCCAGGAAATCGGTGTCGAACATCCCGGTGCGGTGCTACGGGCTCTTGCTCATTCCGCTGTCGAGGAAGCGTTGCGCGCGTCATCGGACGGAGCCATCGACCCTATTGGTCGTTGGCTCGACGACACAACGTCCGACGACGAGGACTGAGTCCGAACGCGGCTCGACCAACCTGCCAATCGGCGCTCTACCCAAACGGTAACCTTGACAGGGACCAGAAGGGGCGCAATGACTGACGAGACCGAACTCTCGGCCGACGAGATTATCGAACAGAAGGCTGTTCGTCTCGCCAAGCGCGCCACACTTCTGGAGACCGGCGAGGCCTACCCCGTCTCGGTTCCCGTCAACGACACAATCGGATCCGTTCGCGCCGCTCATCAGGGTCTCGACGTTGACGTTTCGACCGGTGTGACAGCGGCCCTCGCTGGGCGAATTGTCCACTCGCGAAACACGGGCAAACTCTGTTTCGCCGCCCTGCAGTCGGGTGATGGCGAACGGATTCAAGCGATGTTGTCGCTCGATGTTGTCGGTGAAGACGCCCTCGAACGCTGGAAAGAACTCGTCGACCTCGGTGACCACGTGTTCGTTAAGGGCGAGGTGATTACGTCCAAGCGCGGAGAATTGTCAATTCTCGTGTCGGAGTGGCAGATGGCGGCCAAGTCCCTGTTGCCCTTGCCGAACCTGCACGCCGAACTGAACGAAGAGACGCGGGTTCGCCAGCGCTACCTCGACCTCATTGTCCGCGATCAGGCCCGCCAGAACGTCGTGACCCGCGCGACCGCCATGGCGTCGCTGCGCGAGACGTTCGCCAAACACGGCTTCCTCGAGATCGAGACCCCCATGCTGCAGACGATGCACGGCGGTGCTGCCGCCCGCCCATTCGTCACCCATTCGAACGCGTTCGACATGGAACTGTTCTTGCGCATCGCCCCCGAATTGTTCCTCAAGCGCGCGGTCGTCGGCGGAATCGAACGCGTCTTCGAGATCAACCGGAACTTCCGCAACGAAGGTGCCGACTCGACGCACAGTCCCGAATTCGCGATGCTCGAGTTTTATCAGGCCTATGGCGACTACAACACCGTCGCCGATCTCACTCAGGAAATGATTCAGAACGCGGCCATTGCCGTTGCCGGTTCGCACGTTGTGACCTGGAACGACGGAACCAAATACGACCTCGGTGGCGAGTGGGCGCGCATCTCGATGTACGAGTCGCTGAGCACCGCGGTCGGAACTGTAATCACCCCTGAGACCCCGATGAAAACCCTCGAATCGATGGCGAAGGCCGTCGACATCGAAGTCCAGCACCCCACTCACGGAAAGCTCGTCGAGGAACTGTGGGAACACCACGTCAAGGGCGACCTCGACCGACCCACGTTTGTCATGGACTTCCCCATCGATACGAGCCCGCTCGTGCGCGAACACCGATCGAAACCCGGCGTCGTCGAAAAGTGGGATCTGTATGTTCGTGGCTTCGAGCTCGCAACTGGTTACTCCGAATTGGTCGACCCGGTCATTCAGCGCGAGCGATTCGTCGAGCAGGCGAAGCTCGGTGAACGCGGCGACGTCGAGGCGATGCGTTTGGATGAAGACTTCCTGCGAGCGCTCGAACACGGCATGCCGCCTTGCGGTGGACAGGGTATGGGAATCGACCGACTTCTGATGGCGCTGACCGGCCTCGGCATTCGCGAAACCATCCTGTTCCCTTTAGTGAAATAGGAGAAACCGTGATTCAAGACTTCTGGGGCAACGCCATCTTCTCGGTCACGCCGACTATTCTCATTGGGCTGATCTTCTGGTTCGTCATGCGCAGCATCCTGCGCGCCGACCGCACCGAACGTGACACGCTCAAGAAATACGAAGCCGAAGAGCGGGCTCGTCGCGGACTTCCGGCCAAAAAGGACTAGTTCGCGTCGTCGGGGACTGCGATCTTCCACAGCAACTTGGTGGGAACAAACGTCGTGAGCCACACCGACGAGTCGGGGCTGGTTCGCCCGACGGGTTCGGGAAGGGCCTTGGTTTCGATTTCAAACAGGGCGATCGGGACGTTGCGGCGCTGTCCGACCTGAACCGCTCGCATCGGGTCTTCGGACAGATGTATGAACAAGCGTTTTTGCGGCAAGAGGCCCTCGCGTCGGTCCAAAATCGCTTCGAGGTTGTACTCGGGCGTCGCGTGATACAAATACTGCGGCGCACTTTCGGTGTCGATTAGCTCAATCTCGACGCTTGGTTGGCTGTGCCCATAAAACGCGCGTGCTTTTGTCCCGTCGATACTCAGTTCGAAGCGGTCGTTACCGCCCGGACCTACCTCACGCATGACGTCATCCACCGTGGCGTCGATTCCGTCCGCGGCAAGGCGGATAACGATGGCGGTCAGGGGCAACCATCCGACCGAGTCGATAGGGACATCGTTGGCGTGACGCAAAATGAAGGCGATTGCGCCACCGAGACGCTGAGAATTTTTGCGAGCCATTCTTCGATCGTACGGTTTCGGTGCGAGACGGGCTCACCACCACCGTTTTGCCCTCGGCGAAATCGCCCCACCGTCGCCCGCGACGGCATTACTCTCGCATTAATGACCCACGCACCTGCGTGAAGGAGATGACGAGATGTTTGAACGATTTACTGACCGGGCCCGTCGAGTTGTGGTTCTTGCCCAAGAAGAGGCAAAGCAGCTCAATCACAATTACATCGGTACCGAGCACATCCTGCTCGGGCTTATTCGCGAGGGCGACGGCATCGCCGCGAAGGCGCTCGCCGAACTCTCTATCTCAATCGACAACGTCCGCGAGCAGGTTCAGGAAATCATCGGGCAGGGCCAAACGGCTCCAACCGGACACATCCCGTTCACACCCCGGGCCAAGAAGGTCCTCGAACTCAGCCTCCGCGAAGCGTTGCAGCTCGGGCACAACTACATCGGCACCGAACACATCCTTCTCGGACTCATCCGCGAGGGTGAGGGCGTTGCCGCCCAGGTCCTGGTCAAGCTTGGCGCTGACCTCACGCGCGTTCGCCAGACCGTGATTCAGTTGCTCTCGGGTTACCAGGGCAAGGAATCTGCGGTGGTCGGCGGAACCGAATCGACGTCGTCCGACAAGGGCTCGACGATTCTTGACCAGTACGGGCGCAACCTCACGCAAGCAGCACGCGACGGGAAACTCGACCCCGTTATTGGGCGCGAGAAGGAAATGGAACGCGTCATGCAAATCCTTTCCCGTCGCACCAAGAACAACCCGGTCCTCATCGGTGAACCGGGCGTCGGAAAGACTGCCGTGGTTGAAGGACTCGCTCAGTCGATCGTCAAGGGCGAAGTTCCCGAGACACTCAAGGACAAGCAGGTCTACACGCTCGACCTCGGCAGCCTAATCGCGGGAAGCCGCTACCGTGGTGACTTCGAAGAACGCCTGAAGAAGGTCACGAAAGAAATCCGTAACCGCGGCGACATCATCGTGTTCATTGACGAGATTCATGCGCTCGTGGGTGCGGGTGCAGCGGAAGGTGCGGTCGACGCGGCCAGCATCCTCAAGCCCATGCTTGCTCGCGGTGAACTACAGACCATTGGTGCGACTACCTTGGACGAGTACCGCAAATACTTTGAAAAGGACGCGGCCCTCGAGCGTCGTTTCCAGCCCGTCACGGTGAACGAACCGTCTGTCGCCCACACCATCAACATCCTTAAGGGACTTCGCGACCGCTACGAAGCGTTCCACAAGGTGTCGATTTCGGATGGCGCACTGACGGCCGCAGCGACGCTCGCCGACCGGTACGTGCAAGACCGATTCCTCCCGGACAAGGCGATCGACCTCATCGACGAAGCCGGCGCACGCCTACGTTTGTCAATCCTGTCGTCACCGCCTGAGCTTCGCGAATTCGACGACAAGATTGCTGTCGTTCGCGCCGAAAAGGAAAAGGCCATCGAGAACCAGGACTTCGAAGGCGCAGCGAAGTCGCGCGACGAGGAAAAGAAGCTGCTCGGTGAGCGCCTTCGCCTCGAGAAGGAATGGCGCAAGGGCGACAAGGGTGAGTTGGGAACTGTCGACGAAGGCATCATCGCCGAGGTCCTCGCGCAAGCGACCGGAATCCCCGTGTTCAAGCTGACCGAAGAGGAAAGCGCACGTCTTCTCATGATGGAGAAGTCGCTGCACCAGCGCGTCATCGGTCAGGAAGAAGCCATCTCGGTTCTGTCCAAGACCATCCGCCGAACGCGCGCCGGGCTCAAAGACCCGAAGCGTCCATCCGGGTCGTTCATCTTTGCCGGACCGACCGGAGTGGGAAAGACGGAACTCGCGAAAGCTCTTGCCGAATTCCTGTTCGACGACGAGAACGCGCTGATTGCGCTCGACATGTCCGAATATGGCGAGAAGCACACAGCGTCTCGTTTGTTTGGCGCCCCTCCCGGATATGTCGGGTTCGAAGAGGGCGGTCAGCTCACCGAGCGCGTTCGCCGCAAGCCGTTCTCCGTTGTCTTATTTGACGAGATCGAAAAGGCACACCCGGATATCTTCAACTCGCTGTTGCAGGTCCTCGAAGAGGGTCGTCTGACCGACGGCCAGGGACGTGTCATTGACTTCAAGAACACCGTCATCATCATGACGACAAACCTGGGGACGAAGGACATCACCGGCGGTCCCGTCGGCTTTACGTTGCAGGGCGACTCGGAACAGTCCTACAAGGCGATGCGCTCGAAGGTCATCGAGGAACTCAAGAAGCACTTCAAGCCGGAGTTCCTCAACCGTGTCGACGAGACCATCGTCTTCCCGCAGTTGTCGCAAGACGAACTGCTGCAGATCGTCGACCTGTTCGTCCGTCGTCTGCGCGAGCGCATGCTCGATCGAGACATGACGCTCGACGTGACAGATGCTGCTCGTCGCCAGTTGCTCACGATTGGCTGGGACCCGATGCTCGGCGCCCGTCCGCTTCGTCGCGCGATTCAGCACGAGGTCGAGGACATGTTGTCGGAGAAGATCCTCAACGGGGAACTCTCCATCGGCCAGCACGTCCTCGTAGACTTCGCGGATGACGAGTTCACGGCGGTGATGACCGGTTCGATTCTTCCCACGGAAGAACCCGTTTCGCGTCGCCCGTCGAAGTCGGCGAAAGTTCCGGCGGACTCAACACCTGATGCGGCAACAACCGACTCTGGAGAAAACGCGCCGTCGGAATAGGCGCAAGCCTAGACTGACGTAATGTCTGTATCTGTTCGCCCGGCCCGCACCGCGGACGTTGGCGCGATTGAAACGCTGATAGAGCCACTTGTCGCGCAACGGATTCTCTTGGGTAAAGATGCGGTCGTTTTATACGGATCTATTCAACAGTTTGTCGTCGCCGAAGACTCATCTGGAACGGTTGTTGGTTGCGGTGGCCTTCACGTTTTATGGCGCGACCTCGGAGAGATTCGAACCGTGGCAGTCGCCGAATCGAGCCGGGGAATGGGTGTCGGCAAGACTGTGCTGTCCGCGTTGGAAGCCGAGGCGCGAGCACTCGGTATTGAACGTTTGTTTTGCCTGACTTTTGAAACAGGATTTTTCGGACGTCTGGGCTTTGAGGTTATTAGTGAGGTCGGATCTGACACCCACACACCGAGCATCGTCTCTCCCGAGGTGTTTGCCGAACTCGCGCGGTCGCATGACGAAGGCGTCGCCGAGTTCCTCGATTTGGCCCGCGTGAGGCCGAACACCCTGGGAAACACGAGAATGCTCAAGGCGTTGTAGGTTCGGCGCGTCACCCAAATCGCCCGTTCGACGCGCGTACCCTCGGTATATGAACGCGTTTCTCGATCCCGCGGGACACCTTCCCCCTTCGGTTTACTGGCGTCGGCGGGCAATTGTGCTTGTCCTCGCTATTTTGGTCCTCTCCGGCGTCTGGACGCTGTTCTCGGCATTCAACGCGACCCCAACCCCGACTCCAATTGCGTCCCCGACCGCTGGAACGGTTGTCGCGTGCAATTCGACCGACATTTCGCTTCGAGCGGAGACGAACCAGGAATCGTACGCTGCGGGTGAATTCCCGAAGTTTTCGATGACGATCACAAACGCGGGAACGACGGCGTGCACGCTTGAGGTCGGAACGGATAAGCAGAAGTACGTCATCATGAGCGGCTCTGACTTGATTTGGGATTCGACCGCGTGCCAGGTCTCACCACAACCTTTTAGCCAGTTATTCGAAGCAGGCCAATCCCTGACGACGGACGCAGTGGAGTGGGGTCGCGCTCGCAGCGACAACTGTGACAGCGGAACACCGGCTGTTGGCGGCGGGGCGTCCTATCAACTGACGGTATACGTGGGCGAGATTCAATCCACCGAAGCTAAACAGTTCATGCTGTATTAGTCCCAGGAACATGACGTTCCCTTCGGAGCGCTTCTAACTCCGTCAGTAGCGTGCCGCAGCGAAACCTTGCGAGGAATATTCTTCGTTTCCCGGACGTTTCGAACTTTTGTCAGATTTACGGCGCGTCGCAATTGTTCCGTGTCCCACCTCGGTGGCAGACTGACGTTCCCGCACCGCCGCGGAATCGTTCCGTCCTCTTCATCGACGGTTCGATTAGTCGACCCTTAGAGAGGAGCATTATGCGTTTTTCCATTGGCCTGACCCGCCTCCCTCTGCCCCAAGTCACGTGGGCATCTATCGACAAGCAGGTTGAAGACACCCAATCGACACCTGTAGAACTGACCGCTGAACTCGCGGTAAAGGAGGACGACAATTCCTAACCCATGGGACAGCGACGAACCGACGGACAAAGAACTCTGGGACGAACTTGGTCACACGGTTGATACGCGGCGTCAAGATATTTACTTCACACTCGGGCACCGCGCGTACTTCGCGGAAAAATATGACACCGCGATCGTTCTGTTTGAAAAGTCACGCGAACTCGCTGAAACACTGTCGCTTTCGCGTGAAAAGTACATGTCGATGTACTGGATGACGCGGTGCTATCGTTCCCTCAGCAATTGGGACAAAGTCTTCGAGATTTTCGCCGAGTTCGAAACACACGGACCCGCCGAACTTGAGTCCGAAGACCTTGCCCACATGTTGCAGGCGAAAGGTTACGCCTTTAAGGAACGTCGCCAAGCCCTCGACGCGATTGAGGCGTTCCAACTCGCCGAGACATACGCGCGTGAATGTGGCGCGCATTTCATGGTCTGTGACGATGCAATCCAACGCGCACACATTCATGCCCTTCTGCGTGAATACAACGTCGCCCGCGATATCCTGCTCGCGACTCTCGAGTACGCCCGAGAAGACGCGAGTGTTCCTCTCGCCGCCCGGGTTCAGATGAATCTGGGAAGGGTCTACCTGCAAGCCGGGGACTTCCCGGCTGCAATCGTGACACTCGACGACGCGGTGTCGACACTTGAATCCATCGAAGATGACCAACTCATCAAAGAGGCCCGGTTGTTACGGGCGACTGCATACGGTCGCAATGGCGATGTTGCTCGGGCAGAGGCACTCTTTGCTGCACTCGACATTTCCCTCGATCCATGGGATATCGAAGTTCGCGCGAGCATCGCACTCGCTCGCGCCGAAATGTCCCAGGACCCGGCAGAAGTCACTGTGCTTCACAAAAAGGCCCGTGCGCTGGCCGCGAACGACGGCCGACACCATTTCGTTCACGTTGTCGACATCAACGTGGCGGTGCTGATGGCAGAGTCTGGTGACCTAGAAAGCGCCGAACAACTTCTTCGGTCGGTCATGGAGTCGGCGGAAAAGTTCGACGACCAGGATGTTATCAACGAGGCCCGAGTTCGCCTCGCCAGCATCCTGGTAGAGGTCGGTCGACCAGACGAAGCGTTGTCGATGATGTCGACGCTATCCATCGCAAGCTTCGGTGACGATACTTTGGGCTGGCAACGCTTCGCCCTCGTCCAATCATCCGCGTTGCTGCTTGTCGGCGATCTTGACCAAGCGGAACATTCGGTGACGGTCATCATGAACCTTGACCGGTCCGTTCCCAACCTTGCGATGATTGCCGAGGCGTACTGGATTAGTTCACAAGTCGAGGAAAAACGAAACGGACGCACGCCCCGATGGGAGCGCGAATTATCGGCGAGCGTCATGATGGTGCTTCATGCCGGAAACGCCGAACTCGCGACCGAACGGTCGCGCGATCTTGTTCCCGTAGCAGCCTCAGGGGTCACCATCCCTCGCGCAACGTTGGCAACGCCCGATGCGTTGCTGGACGACATCACGTCAGAGAACGCCGAATAGCCTCTGCGAGGGTGTTCACCGAGTGATCAATGACCTCGGTGAATCCTAAGCGGGTTGCTTCGGCGGACCGCAATTGGTGTGCAGTTACGGCCCGGATGTCTCCGGCGAGACTAATTTCACCCGTTGCCACGAGCGTCGGCGAGAGCGCAACGTCTTTCGCCGCACTGGCAAGGGCCAGAGCGATGGCGAGGTCGGCGCCCGGTTCGGTGACTCGAATTCCGCCCACCGTCGATACGTAGACATCGGCGGACTGGAAGGGGAGTTTGGCTCGTCGCTCGAGAACCGCGAGCAGCATGGCGACTCGAGACGAATCAACGCCGTTCGTAACGCGCCTTGGTTGCGGTGCGCTCGAGGGAACGATGAGCGCTTGAATTTCGACCGGAATCGCACGACGCCCCTCCATCGTGATCGTGGTACAGGTGCCACTGACCGGGGTGGTCGTGTTCGATCGGAACAGGGCGGACGGGTCGGGGACCTGCGCGATGCCGCTTCCGACCATCTCGAAACAACCGACCTCGTCGGTCGGACCGAAGCGGTTCTTGAGTGTGCGAACAAAGCGAAGGGCAGTTTGGCGGTCGCCCTCGAAGTGCATGACGACATCAACGAGGTGCTCGAGCAGCCTAGGACCCGCGATTGTTCCGTCTTTGGTGACGTGGCCGACGAGGATGACGGGGATTCCGCGTTCTTTGGCGATGCGAACGACCGTGGCAGCTACTTCCCGCACCTGCGCGACGCCCCCGGCTAGTCCGTCGACGGTTTCTGACGATACGGTCTGTACTGAGTCGATGATGACGAGCGAGGGTTTGACTTCGTCGATATGACCGAGCACTGTGCCGAGGTTTGTTTCGGCAGCGAGGAAGAGCGTATCAACAAGCGTTCCGGTGCGCTCAGCGCGAAGCCGAACCTGTCCCACGGATTCCTCGGCGCTGACGTACAGGACGGTGTCCCCGCGCATCGCAACGCGACCAGCGACATCGAGAAGAAGAGTTGACTTGCCGACTCCCGGCTCACCGGACAACAGAATCGCTGCACCAGGGACGATTCCTCCACCGAGTACCCGGTCGAATTCGGCAATACCGGTCGGCCGATGCTCGGCATCGGTCACCGTGATCTGGGTGATGGGGACGGCTGCCCGGTTCGTGGGGACTCGTGTCGCGACGGTTCGCCCGCCGAGGGACTCGACCCCAAATTCGCGAACGGTATCCCATTGTTGACACTCGCCACATCGACCAACCCACTTGTTGGTAGTCCACCCGCACTCGACGCATTTGTAGGGAGTTGTCACGCGGGCCATGGTTCCAGATTAGGCGAGACGGCAGACGTCTTCCCGTTTTTCTCACACCTTGTTTCGCGTGTAAGATTTCCCTCGGTGCCGTGTCCGAGCGGCCGAAGGAGCATGTCTCGAAAACATGTGTGGGTGCAAGTCCACCGTGGGTTCAAATCCCACCGGCACCGCCAGGGCCCCCGAGGAGACTCGGGGGCTTTTTCGCCACAGTCGCCGCTAAAGTGAATTCGCTTGACGTTTTGAGAATGTTCGCTCACACGAACATTTCGACATATACTGGAACCGACCTTTTCGAAGGGGGTCAGTGAGCCGGAACCGCTAAGCGGGACCGGCTCACTTCTTTAACAAAGCCCTTACGGCAGAAGTCGGTTGGGTCCGCGGAACAGATACGTCGTCTCTCGAATCGACGGCAGTCCGAGAAGCAACATGAGGAAACGGGCGAGGCCCATTCCGAACCCGCCGTGTGGGGGAACTCCGTGGCGGAAGAAGTCGAGATAGAAATCGAGTTCTTCCGGGTCGAGCCCCTTGTCTTTCGCTTGAGCGGTAAGGACGTCGATGCGATGCTCGCGCTGAGCGCCAGTCGAGATCTCGGTGCCGTTGTACAACAGGTCGTACGAGTTTGTGAGGTTCGAGTCACCCTCGTGACGCATGTGATAGAACGGGCGGATCGACGTGAAATAGTCGGTGACGAACACGAAGTCGTGACCGAACGTTTCCTTGACGTACGTCGACAATTGCCGCTCACCCTCGGGGTCGAGGTCGCCGTCGGTGCGGGGGACGGTGTATCCGCGGGATGTGAGAATCTCGTGCGCCTCGGCGAGCGGAATACGAGGGAACGGCGTCGTTGGAACGGTCACCGCGATTCCGTAAGCCTCTTCGACCTGCTTCCCGAGTTTCTCGGCGACGGCGGTAAGTCCGGCGACGATGACCGATTCGTGCATCGCCATGACGTCCTCGTGCGAATCAACCCACGACATCTCGGCGTCGATTGACGTGAATTCGGTTGCGTGGCGTGAGGTGAACGATGGGTCAGCGCGGAACGCGGGTGCGATCTCGAAGACCGCACCGAAACCCGCGGGCTGCGCCATCTGCTTGAAGAACTGGGGGCTTTGAGCGAGGTATGCGGTCGTCTCGAAATACTGCATCTCAAAAAGTTCAGCGCGTGATTCTGACGCGCTTGCCATCAGTTTCGGGGTGTGGATCTCGATGAAACCGTTGTCGACCCACCAGGTTCGCATCGCGTGTTCGAAGACCGTCTGGACGCGGAAGATGAGATTCGCCTCCGGGCGGCGAAGGTCGAGGAAGCGCCAGTCGAGGCGCTTGTCAATACTTGAATCCTCAGCAATGGGGGGTTCGGGTTGCGCCTCGGCCAGGACCTCGAGCGTCGAAATCTTGACCTCGAGTCCACCGAGCTTGACCCGCTCGTCGTGCGCGAGTTGACCCGTGACACGAATGAAGGTTCCGGCGTTGAGCGTTCCGATGAGTTCCGTCAGGGCAAGGCGTTCGGCAGAGTCGGCCGCCTCGTGGTCGAGTTCACGAACTGCCTTCGTGACGAGCTGAACGGCACCGGTCTCGTCGCGCAGGATGACGAACTGAACCGCCTTCTGGTCACGGACGGTGTCGACCCACCCCGCGACAACAACGTCGCCGTCGGGGAGAGCGGAAAGGGATGCCACAGTTGAACGCTTAGCCATAATCTCCAGCGTAGCGGGCGGGTTGCCCACAGTTTGCGCGGTTACAATCGGGAGGGTGAGTGCCGAGCGTGTCCATCTCGTGCGCCACGGTGAGGTGAATAACCCCGGTGGCGTTCTCTACGAGCGTCTGCCAAACTTTGGGCTCACCGAAAACGGCCGAACACTCGCCGAATCGGCGGTTCGCCACCTGCCTCTGGACACCGTTTCAGCGCTCCTCGTCAGCCCGCTTCAGCGTGCGCGCGAATCGATGACACCGTGGGAGACCGCAACCGGCTTGACCGCAACCGTTGACGAACGCGTGATTGAGCCGTGGAACGAATTCCGCGGCCTGCGACTTGATGGCGGGCGATCCCTTGTGTCGCGGCCGGACCTCTGGAAATTCCTGACCAACCCGTTCCGTCCGTCGTGGGGAGAGCCGTATCGAGACATCGCTCAGCGGATGCTCGCTGCGATGCGAGACGCCGTCGACGCCGTGGACGGCGGCGATGTGGTCATCGTGTCTCACCAATTGCCGATTTGGATGGTTCAACGGACAATGGCAGACAAGCCGTTGGCGCATTGGCCCGGCACCCGACGCTGTTCGCTGTCATCGGTGACGTCATTCCACGTGCATCCAGCAGATTTCGTCGAATACGACTACCGCGAGGCGACCAACGTCGACCGCGCGGCAGATTCGGGGGCGGTGTGAAACGTTCGTCCGTCATCGTCACCGTCAGCCTTGCCGCGTCCCTCGTTCTCCTCAGCGGGTGCGTCTCGAACGACCCTCTCGCCGTGGACGCAAACAATGAGAATTTCACCTCGGACGATGGGAGCGTGACCGAAATCGCGCCCGCCAATCGGGGCGAAGCGGTGTCTTTCGAATCGAGCGACACCACGGACGGCTCAACCATCCGTTCCGAGGATTTCCGCGGATCGGTGCTCGTCGTCAACTTTTGGTATGCGGCGTGCCCGCCGTGCCGAGCGGAGGCACCGGACCTCGCCGACCTGGCCACCCTCTACGCCGACAAGGGCGTCCTGTTTCTCGGGGTGAACGTGTTTGACAACACGTCGGGCGCCCAATCATTCGAGAGGACGTTCGACATTCCGTATCCCAGCATTCTCGACGCGGACACCGGCGAATTGCGCCTCGCGTTCGCGAGTGAACTCCCCCCGAGCGGAATCCCCACCACCCTCATCATCGATCGAGACGGTCGGATCGCGGCTCGGGTTCTCGGATTCCTCGCGGACCGTTCAATGTTCGAAGACATGCTCGACAGTGTGGTGGCCGAGGCCGCACCGTGATTGACAACGTCGGTGAAATCGTTTTCTCAGGTGACCTTGTTCTCGCCCTACCCATCGCATTCCTCGCGGGGTTGCTCGCGTTTCTCTCGCCGTGCGTCATCCCTCTCGTGCCCGGATACATTGCCTATGTCTCGGGATTTGCTATCTCGGCCCAGCCGACGCCAGCCGATCGCCGCCGAGTACTTCTAGGGATCCTCGGCTTTGTCACTGGGATGGGACTCGTCTTCATTTCGTTGTCGGTAATGTTCGGGACTCTCGGGCTTTTCCTGATTCCCTATCTCGACATCGTGTTGCGGGTCTCTGGCGTGTTCCTAATCCTTCTGGGCGTGGTCTTCGCCGGCGGAATACCCGCGCTACAGCGGGATTTTCTTCCACGGTGGAAGACGCGCGCCGGGGTGTGGGGTTCTCCATTCCTCGGAATCGCGTTCGCCATCGGGTGGATTCCCTGCGTCGGCCCAACCCTCGCCGCGGTGCAAGCCCTTGCGTTCGAATCCCACGATCCCGCGCGCGCGGCGGTTCTGGGTGTCGCCTATTGGCTCGGACTCGCGCTCCCCTTCGTGGTTGTCGGACTCCTCCTCGGTCGAATCCTTCCCGCCCTTGCCTGGGTCCGCCGGCACATCAAGGCGATCAACATCGCGGGCGGGGCCCTTCTCGTCACCATAGGTGTCCTCATGGTTTTCGGAATCTGGCGCGAACTTCTGTCGTGGGCGGGGGTGTTCTTGAGTGGCTTCACGTCGACCCTCTGACTCTTCCTCGTTGCAACCCGTTGATCTCGCCGACGTGACGAGTGACTTCGATTCGCCGGACGCCCCGCGCAAGAACCGCCTCGATGCTCCGATTCGTGGGCCCAAACTCGGGCCGCTCGAGTTTCTGCGCTGGGTCTGGCGCGTCCTGACGTCGATGCGCACCGCAATCATTTTGCTTGTGTTGGTGGCGTTCGCGTCGATCCCTGGTTCACTCGTTCCGCAACGATCGTCCGATCCGAACGGCGTGAGCATCTTCCGGGACACCAACCCCGAACTCTTTAAGTTCTACGAGTCGATTCAACTTTTTGACACCTTCACGTCGGTCTGGTTTTCGTCGATCTATCTGTTGTTGTTCATTTCATTGATTGGCTGCATTGTGCCGCGCACGCTATATCACTGGCGAATCCTGCGGGCCGAACCGGCCGCCGAACCGGCATCCTGGGTTCGACTCCCCTATCGTCGCCGGGAACGCGCGACCGATGGAACCGTCGCGTCGCTCGATCGCGCAGAGACCGTGTTGCGAAAGGCTCACTATCGCGTTGTCCGAGATGACACCTCGATTCGCGCCGAGTTCGGGTATTTGCGCGAGTCGGGGAACCTCGTTTTCCACATTGCCCTGGTTGGGATACTCACGACGCTGGCGGCAACCGGAGGATACGGCTGGAGCGGACAACGCGTCATTATAGAAGGACAGACGTTCACGAACCAACTTGCGTCCTACGATTCGTTTCACCCCGGTTCGTGGTTCGCCGAACAGCAACTCGATCCCTATGGCGTGAAGTTGGAATCGTTCACGCCCGAGTACACGAAAGATCCTGTCAAGGATGTTTGGATGCCGATTGACTTCACTGCAAAGGTCATGGTCACCGAGGGGGATGCGACGCGCGAGGTCATGCTGAAGGTCAATGAACCTCTGGTCGCTGGTAATTCGCAAATGTATCTGTTGGGGAATGGTTTCGCTCCGGTCATCACGGTGCGGGATCCGCAAGGAACGGTTGTGTTCGACCAGCCCGTTGCTTTCCTGAGTCAAGACTCCAATCTCACGAGCGTCGGTGTCGTCAAAGTTCCTGACGGGCTGTCCGAACAACTCGGATTGCAGGGGTTCTTCTATCCGTCCGCGGTCAATCTTGATTCGGGAGCGCTGGCATCGAACAACCCCGAACCCACCAAGCCGACAGTGACGTTCAACGTCTACACAGGAGACCTCGGGCTCGATTCAGGGGTGGCCGCGAACGTGTTCCAACTCCCCGTCGCGTCGCTCACGCAAATTGCGGGGCGGCACACGGGCACCGATGTTGTGTTGACCCCCGGTGACGTCTTCGACTTACCCGGCGGTCTTGGTTCGATTGAATTCACGTCGCTCCGCCGATTTATCGGTGTCG
>Ga0209088_10001572_pt1 | contig 14714 bp, 6 predicted proteins | sample S_140625_EF_Meta_FD_187324 | JGI IMG/M metagenome (GOLD analysis project Ga0209088, IMG submission 187324) | Freshwater microbial communities from Lake Simoncouche, Canada to study carbon cycling - S_140625_EF_MetaG (SPAdes) (version 2) | ecosystem: Environmental > Aquatic > Freshwater > Lake ... | reverse complement strand
ACCCTCCAGTGGTTCAAAGGCTCCTCTCCTCTCTCCGGCCAGACCTCCGCCACCCTCACGCTTTCAAATGTCCAGCTCGCCGACGCCGGCTCCTATAAACTCGTGGCTACCAACTCGAGCTCCCCCTCCGGCGTCTCCTCCTCCGTCGCCTCCCTGTCCGTTAATCCTCTACTCATCGCACCCGTTTTTACGATCCAACCTCAGCCGAAATCGGTTAATGTCGGCGGCACCATAACGTTCACCACCGTCGTCACCGGCACCCCCACCCCCTCTCTCCAGTGGTTCAAGGGCTCCTCTCCTCTCTCCGGCCAGACTTCCGCCACCCTCACGCTTTCAAACGTCCAGCTCGCCGACGCCGGCGACTACAAACTTGTCGCTACCAACACCGCCGCCCCCTCCGGCGTCACGTCCGACACCGTTGCCTTGGATGTCACCGTCATCGCCGTCGCCCCCGCCTTCACCACCCAGCCTTCCGCTCAAACCGTTACCGCTGGTAATTCGGCTACCTTCACCGCCGTCGTCACCGGCACCCCCACCCCCTCTCTCCAGTGGTTCAAGGGCTCCTCTCCTCTCTCCGGTCAGACTTCCGCCACCCTCACGCTCTCAAACGTCCAGCCCGCCGACGCCGGCGATTACAAACTCGTCGCCACTAACTCCGCCGCACCCTCCGGCGTCACTTCGTCCACCGCCAGCCTGACGGTCAACACCGCCCCAACCTTCACCACCCAGCCTTCGGCTCAGTCCGCGATTGCGGGTGGCTCGGTCACCTTCACCGCCGTCGTCACCGGCACCCCCACCCCTTCTCTCCAGTGGTTCAAGGGCTCGTCTCCCCTCTCCGGTCAGACTTCCGCCACCCTCACGCTCTCAAACGTCCAGCCCTCAGACGCCGGCGATTACAAACTCGTCGCCACCAACTCCGCCGCACCCTCGGGCGTCACTTCTTCAAGCGCTACCCTGACGATCAACACCGTCCCAACCTTCACCACCCAGCCTTCCGCTCAAACCGTTACCGCTGGTAATTCGGTCACCTTCACCGCCGTCGTCACCGGCACCCCGATCCCCACCCTCCAGTGGTTCAAGGGCTCCTCTCCTCTCTCCGGTCAGACTTCCGCCACCCTCACGCTCTCAAACGTCCAGCCCTCAGACGCCGGCGACTACAAACTCGTCGCCACCAACTCTGCCGCGCCCTCCGGCGTCGCTTCGTCCACCGCCAGCCTGACGGTCAACACCGCCCCCGCCTTCACCACCCAGCCTTCTGCTCAGTCTGCGATTGCGGGCGGCTCGGTCACCTTCACCGCCGTCGTCACCGGCACCCCAACCCCCTCGCTCCAGTGGTTCAAGGGCTCGTCTCCCCTCTCCGGTCAGACCTCCGCCACCCTCACGCTCTCAAACGTCCAGACCGCCGACGCCGGCGACTACAGCTTGGTCGCCACTAACTCCGCCGCACCCTCCGGCGTCACTTCGTCCACCGCTACCCTGACGGTTAATAACCTTCCGGCGTTCACCACCCAGCCCTTAGCCCAGACTGCGGTCGTGGGAACAAACGTCACCTTTACCGCCGTCGTCACCGGCGCCCCGACCCCCACCCTCCAGTGGTTTAAGGGCTCGTCTCCCCTCTCCGGCCAGACCTCCGCCACCCTCACACTCTCAAACGTCCAGCCCGCCGACGCCGGCGATTACAAACTCGTCGCCACCAACTCCGCCGCGCCCTCCGGCGTCGAATCGTCCACCGCCACCCTGGTCATCGGCACCCTCCCGGCCTTTACCCGCCAGCCCAGCGCCCAGTCCGTTACCGCCGGCATGCGGGTTAGCTTTACCGTTACCTTCACCGGCACCCCCACCCCTACCCTCCAGTGGTTCAAGGACTCCGCCCCACTCGCAGGTGAAACCGGTGCGACCCTACGCATACCCGAAAGCCAAGTTTCCGACTCGGGGGTCTACCACGTAGTCGCGACCAACCTCCTCGCCCCCGAGGGCGTTTCTTCGAATCGAGTAAATCTGACTGTGAACGCCCGCCAAGAGACCGCCCCCTCCTTCCCCATCCCGCCGATCTCCGCCACCGTTAACTACGGCGAGTCCGTCACTCTGACCGGCATCGCCGGCGGCTACCCCGCTCCCACCTACGTCTGGCGCAAGGGCAACACCATCCTCGCCGGCCAGACCGGCACCAACTTGGTGTTCAACCCCGTTGCCCTGAGCGACGCCGGCACTTACACCCTGACCGCCTTTAATTCCATCGCCCCCAACGGCGTAGCCGCCCCCGCCGCCACCCTGACGGTGATCGTCCCCGCCCCCGCCGCCACCGGCTATCCCTCTTCACTCAAGGTCGGCTCGGTTGCCAACCTGGACCTCACCGGCGGCCGCGCCATCCCCACTGGGCTCGTCTACAAAGCCACCGGCCTGCCCGCCGGCCTCGTGCTTAATTCTTCCACCGGCCGCATCACCGGCAAAGTCGTCGCCAAACCTGGCTCCGCTAAAATCAGCGCCTGGGCCCAGGTCGGCTCCGTGAAAAGCATCACCCGCGAAATCAAACTTACCATCGGCGCTTTCCCCACCGCCCTTCTCGGCGCCTACGAGGCGCTGCTCGACTCCGGCGCACCCGATTTTCTGCCGATCGGCAAACTCTCGGTGAACGTAGCCGCCGGCGGTGCCTTCACCGGTCAACTCGCGACCGGCGACCTCGCCACCTACTCGCTGAAAGGCAGCCTGACCCTGTCCTCGGGCGACACCCGCGCGGGCTCCGAACTGACTATCACCCGCGGCGCAAACCTCCCCGCCTACACTCTGGCCTTCAACCTTGGCACCACCCCAGGCCTCGCCGCCACCCTGCGCACCGGCACAGTCACCGTCGGCACCGCCACCGCCGGCGCTAGGATCACGACCACCCCGCCCGCCGGCGCCGCCGGTGCCTATACCCTGACGCTTTCGGATCCCGTTAATCTGGGCTCCGAGTCTTCCTTGCCCCTCGGCACTGGCTGGGCCACCGCCTCGATCAACGCCAAGGGCGTGCTTACCCTTTCGGGCAAGACCGCCGATGACACCAAACTCTCAGCCACCCTGAACCTCGGGTCTGACCGCGCCTACCGCCTTTACGTCAATCCCTACAGCAAGCTCGCCGCCTCCTACCTCGCCGGCACCCTGCCCCTCACTGCCCGCACCGACGCCGCGTCTCGCTGGCACGTCGCCGCCGGCGATGCCTCCGAGGTAATCTGGCGCAAGGCCTCCGTCGGCACCGGCTCCAACTACCCCGCCGGCTTCGGCCCGCTCACGCTCTCCACCCATCTCGAACCCTGGGTCAAACCCACCGCCGCCACCCCGCTCACCTCCCTGCTCGGCCTGCCTGCCAGCGGCCCAACCGCCGGACGACTCAACCTCGTCATCGTAGCACTCGGGCTGGCTAACATACCCGACCACCCCTTCGGCTCCACGCTACCGAGCGCGCTGAAGCTCGATGGACAAAACCTCTTTTCCGTCGTGTCCGAGGGCAGCCCTGCCAATCCGACTGGGTTCGAGACCAAGGTAAATCTCACCACTGGCGCCCTCACCGGCAGCTTCACCGTGCCCGCCGTGCCACCCGTTGCCGCCCGCAAAGTCGCCTTTAGCGGGGTCGTCCTCCAAAACTCTCCCGCCGACCGGTCCGGCCTCGTCGGCGGCGGCTTTTTCCTCCTACCGGCCAGCACTAAAAGTGGCTCCACCCCGTCCGGCGCCGTCGAGCTCGCCACACCCTGACGCCGCCTCGGTCGAAAGTTTGCCGCCTGCTGGCATCTCCCGTAATTTACCCACGACCAAACATCTTCACCGATCTGCTCCCAGCCTGCTCGCTCCTTTCCGTTCCCTCTGCCATGACCATCCCCGCCCGCTCGCTACGCCTGCTGGCGTTACTCCTGATCTGCGCCCTGCCCGCTGGCTCCACTTTACGCGCCCAGGTCGAGGCCTCGCTCGTAGCCCTCGCGGCCGGCGAAGCGGGCTCCGAGCCCGGCGAACTCGTGGTCGGCCTGCGCCTCGTCCACCAGCCGCACTGGCACACCTATTGGCTGCAACCCGGCACCGGCTACCCCACGAGCCTCGAATGGCAACTCCCCCCCGGCTGGACCGCCGGCCCCCTGCGCTGGCCCGCCCCGCACCGCGTCTACGATTCCGCCAAAAATCTCGCCGGCACCGGCTACGAGAACGTCGTCACACTCCCCGTCACTCTGATCCCTCCCGCCGGTTACGACCCTACCGCTCCCGTCACGCTCCGCGCCAAAGCCGATTGGTTAATGTGCAAGGACGTCTGCGTGCCCGGCTCGGCCGAGCTTACCCTCTCCCTGCCCGCCCCCGCCCCCGCCTCCGGACAGTCCCGCGGGGATCTCATTCGCACGTTGCAAAACCTGCCAGCTCCCCCGTCCCCCGAGTGGGAAATCTCCGCCGCACCGCGCGCCGGCGGCAAAACCATACGCCTCTCCATCCTGAGCCGCCGCGCCGACCCCGTGCTCGCCGGCGAGGCCTGGTTCTTCGCCGCTGACGCCGCCATCGCCTACGACCAACCCCAGCCCCGTGTCGCCGCCGGCCTCCTCACCGAGAACCTCGTGCTCGACCTCGCCGTAGCCGACTACGCCGACCCCAAACCCACCCGCCTGACCGGCGTGCTGACCTTCGCCGACGGCCCCGCCTACACCCTCGACATCCCCATCGCCTCCGCCGCCGCGTCCTCCACCGGCGCCACCTCCGCGTCCGGCTCGGCCACCCTCTCCGGAACCACCTCTGCCAACCCGTCCGCGCCCGCCGCCCCCGCCGCGCCGCTCACCGCGCTCTCGCTCGCGGCCATCCTCGCCACCGCCTACTTCGGCGGCTTGATCCTCAACCTCATGCCGTGCGTGTTCCCGGTCCTGGGCTTAAAAGTCCTGGGCTTTGTCCAACAAGCTGGCTCGGACCGTAAAAAAGTCACCGCCCACGGCCTGGTGTTCACCAGCGGAGTGTTATTGTCGTTCTGGACCCTCGCCGCCGGGCTGGCCGTGCTCCGCGCCGGTGGCCAACAACTCGGCTGGGGCTTCCAGCTCCAGGAGCCCGCCTTCGTGTTCGCACTCGCCGCCGTGCTCCTCGCTTTCGCGCTGAATATGTCCGGCGCGTTTGAATTCGCCCTCGGCGCGACCGCCATCGGCGGCGATCTGCAACAAAAGCAGGGTCTCGGCGGCTCCTTTTTCACGGGCGTGCTCGCCACCGTGGTCGCGACCCCGTGCAGCGCGCCCTTCCTCGCCCCCGCGCTTGGCGCCGCCCTCGCCCTGCCGACTGCGATGGGCTTTGTGGTCTTCACCGCCATCGGCCTCGGCCTGTCCACGCCCTACCTCGTATTGGCTGCCTACCCCGCCGCCGTCCGCGCCCTGCCTCGGCCAGGCGCGTGGATGGAGGCGTTTAAACAGGGCATGGCCTTCCTGCTCTACGGCACCGTCGGGCTGATGGTTTGGATCCTCGCCGGCCAGCTCTCACCCGAGCGTCTCTTGTCCGCGCTACTCGCCCTCACCGGTCTAGCCTTCGCCCTTTGGCTTTACGGACGCGTCACGCTGCCCGGCGCGCGCCGGACCACGGGCAACCGCATCGCCTTCGGCCTGTCGTTCGGCCTCATCGCCGCCGCCCTCGCCTACGGTTGGCCGCGCCCGGACGCGCCGGACGAGATCGTCTGGGAGCCGTGGAGCGCCGCGCGCGTCGCCGCCCTGCAAAAGGAGGGACGCCCCATCTACGTCGATTTCACCGCCCGCTGGTGCTTCACCTGCCAGACCAACAAAAAAACCGTCTTTCACGGCCCGGGCTCCGGCGAAGTGCTTAAGGCCTTCCGTGAGCGCAAGGTCGCAACCCTACGCGGCGACTGGACCAACCGCGATCCCCTGATCACCGCCGAGCTGGCCCGCTGGCACCGCGCCGCCGTGCCCTTTAACCTCGTCTACCTCCCCGGTCAGGTCGAACCCCGCACGTTGCCTGAACTGCTCACCCCGAGCGCAGTGCTGGACGCCCTCAAGCCCTGAGGCGGATTCAGGCCATTGTCGTCGGCGCCTCAAGGCGCGCTGACGGCACGTTGCAGTGGGTGCTAAAACTCCGCCCGCTTGACTGCGCCGAGGCGGCGGTCTTCACGGCCGGCGCAGTCGCGCAGGGTGACGCCTTCGACGTTTTTGAAAACGAACTCGGCCCCGCCGTCGCGCCGTCCGCCCGCCACGGCTTCAAACACCAGCCCGGAGGCACTCTCTGCCACGACCGCCGGCCGCACATCGGGCCTCAGGGTCTCAAAACGCACATCCTCCACGCGCAGGCCCTTGACGTGGCGAATATAGAGTCCGTGCGCCGAGGTGATCCCGAACATCGAGGGCTCGGGGTAGGCGAGTTCGTTTTCCGGCATCTCTCGCGCCGCTTGCTCGGCCGTGCCCCCTCCGGCGGCGACGATGCGAATGTGGCTGAGGCTGACGTCTTCGATCTCATGCTCGGGCAGCCCGGCTAGGATGGAGGCGTAGTTCGGGTCGGCGTCGTAGACGGTGATGTTGCTTAGGCGGATGCGACGCATGCCGCCAATGGTAGCGCCCTCGGGACCGCGCAAACGCCGTCCCACTCGCAGGAAAATCGGCGCAGTGGTGATCTCGCGCATGGTTAGGTTGGAGATGTTCACATCCTCAAGCACCCCGCCGTCCACCGTCTCGAGCGCGATGCCGCGGCAGCGTTCGAAGACGCAGTTGTTAATCGTGATGTTGCGGAAACCGCCGTTGGACTCGGTGCCAAACTTGATCCGCCCGGTCACGCGGTCGCGGTCGGGCGCGAACTCCTGGGTGCGTCCGCGCGTGCCATCGAGCAACGTGCCGGGGTCAAAGCCACTAACCTGACAGCCAGTAATAACGACGTTCTCAGTAGGCCGGGCGAAACCGAGCGCAAATGAACTCTTGAGCACAATGGCGTCGTCATTGGGCGTGTTGACCGCGCAGTTGGCGATCCGCACGTGGCGGCAGGCATCGATGTCGAAGCCGTCGCGCTGGGTTTCGACCGTGACGTTGTCGATCAGGAGATTGTCGACTCCGGTGGCGAGAAGGGCGAAGTGGCCGCCGTTGAGGACGGTGAAGTCTCGCAGCACGACGTTGCGGCAGAGTTTAAGCGCAAGGGCCTTGTTGCCCTCGCCGATCATGGCTGCGAACTCATCGCGTCCCTTCGCCTTGCCCTCCGGATCGACCGCCCGGGCGGCGTCAGCAGCGTCCTTGAGCGTGGTCGGGGTGTCGCCGGGTTTCTCCACCCGGCGCGGGCCGGGGCCGCGTCGGGTCAGGCCGGCGCCGTCGATGCGGCCGGGACCGGTGATGCTGATGTTTTCCAGATTTTCTCCCCAGAGCAGACTATTGCGCCAGTGGCTGTGCCCGAAATCCTGATACATATCCCACACATTAGGCTCCGGGTTGTCATAGGCGCCAAAGCCCGGCGCGGGCGTAGCCGCGCGCAGGACCGAGCCCGCCTCGAGCCGCAAAGCCACCTGGCTGCGCAGACGAAGGGAAAAGGAAAGGTAGACGCCCGCAGGCAGCACCACCGTGCCGCCACCCTCGGCCGCCGCGGCGTCGAGCGCGCGCTGGATAGCGGCGGTGTCGAGCGTCCGGCCGTCCCCTGCCGCGCCGAGTGCCCGCACATCATGCTCGCGCGCCCCCGCCATGCTGAGGGTGATCACGTAGCCGAAAAGGAAACGGACGAGAAGGATCGTCAATGTGGGACGCGCGGACACGCCGTGGGAGAAAGCGCAGGGATAGGGCATGTAACAAAACCTAACCGCGGATCCCTGTCCGCCAAGCCCGGCGGCTTCGGACGGTTCGATCCGCATGTCTGCGGATTTTTTCCCAAAAAAAACGTTTAAGCCTTCCGCCCGCCGTGCGCCAAGGTTTCGCTCTCCAAGCCGACCCAACGCGATTACCACCCATGCCCAACGCGAAAAAGCCGAGCCGTCCGCGCGCTATCCCCATCAAGGCCCCTTCTGCTGCCCGCAACCGCCCGGTGGAGGACGACCGTATCCCGAAAAAAACCTATGATCTGCACACCGCTCGCCTGCGCGAACGCTTGGTCGATCTCCAAGTCGAGCTAAAGGAGCAGCCCTACCGCGTCCTTCTGATCGTGGCAGGCGTCGCCGGCGCCGGCCGTGGTGATGTGTTGAACACCCTTGGCGGCTGGCTCGACCCGCGCGGGGTCGAGACCTTTTCCTTCACCGCCCCCACTGACGACGAACGCACCCGCCCCTTTCTGTGGCGCTTCTGGCGCAGCCTTCCCGCCAAAGGCAAAATTGGTGTTTACGCCGGTTCGTGGTATACCGAAACCCTCGCCGAGGAGGCCCGCAGTCAAAAGGACCTCGTCGCGCTCGACGCCGACCTTGAACGCATCCGGCGCTTTGAAAAAGCCCTGGTGGACGACGATACTCTGGTGGTGAAAATCTGGCTCAACCTCGACAAGGAGACTCAGCGCCAGCGCTTCAAGGCCCTCGCAGCCGACCCGAATACCGCCTGGCGGGTGACCGAGGACGACTGGCGCCACCATCGCATCTACGACCGGCTTGAGCGCACTGCCGTGCACATCCTCGGCGCCACCCACCGCCCCTACGCACCCTGGACCGTGGTCGACGCCAAGGACGAGCGCGCCCGCAACCTCGCCGTCGGCGAACTTCTCCTCGACCAGTTCGCCGCCCACCGCCGCCGCCTTGCCCGGTTGGCCCACAGTAGGAAACCCTGCCGCCCCGTAGCCGCGCCAGTTTCCCTACGGCCCACCGGCCTGCGCCGCCTACTCGCCCTGCCCCTCGAACAGACGCTCACCGCCGAAGCCTATGAGGAAAAACGCGACAAATGGCTGGGCCGGCTCAACGCCGCCGTGCGCGCCGCCAAGCTCGCCGGACGGGCCATCACCTTCGTGTTTGAAGGCTGGGACGCCGCCGGCAAGGGCGGCGCGATCCGCCGCCTCACCAGCGCCATCGACGTGCGCGACTACCGCGTCTACGCCGTGGCGAAGCCCACCGAGGAGGAATACGCCCACCACTACCTCTGGCGTTTCTGGCGCCACCTGCCCCGCGACGGCCAAGTCGCCATCTTCGACCGCAGCTGGTATGGCCGCATCCTGGTCGAGCGCATCGAAGGCTTTTGCCGCCCCGACGAGTGGCGCCGCGCCTTCCAGGAGTTGAAGGATTTCGAGCGCGAACTCACCGACCACGGCCAGATCGTGATCAAGTTCTGGCTGCACATCAGCCGCGAAGAACAGCTCGCCCGCTTCCGCGCCCGCGAGGAAACCAACTTTAAGAAGCACAAGATCAACGAGGAGGACTGGCGCAACCGCCGCAAATGGAACGGCTACGAGATCGCGGTCGGCGACATGCTCGCCCTCACCGACGCCCCCGCCGCCCGCTGGCACCTCATCCCCGCCAACGATAAACGCTACGCCCGCCTGCACATCCTCCGCACCGCCTGCCGCGCCATCCAGTCAGCGCTCGAAACCCCCTAAACGCGCTTACGGCCATTCGCTCCTAAGGGTTTGTTGGCTGGTTTTTTAATCGTATCTCATTGGATAATAAATGATTGACATATAATTTACTTCTGCGGTTAGTGATTTTACTACCCGTTTTTTCACCTCAAAGTCACGCGGACAGTTTGCAGTCCGTGGCAAGCCATCTGCTTACTTGGGGTATGAAGTGTCCATCCAAGGCCCCTCGCCACAGCGAAAGGGCCGCCACCCGAACGGCCGGTTTTACCCTCATCGAGTTGCTTACGGTCATAGCGATCATCGGCATACTGGCTGCGATCATCATTCCAACGGTGAGTAAAGTTAGGGAGACGGCGCGATTTTCAAAAGGGCAGGCCAACATTCGCGAGATTGCTCGTGGAGCTCTGATGTTTGCCAATGATAATAAAGGTTATATCCCACATGATGGCGGAGCCAGTGTGACGGCTTCCAACGTGGATAAGGATTCTTTTGCCCCCAAAGGAATCGCCGGACCCTGGTGGAACGAAATCCCACCCTACATGGGGCTGCAAACTTTGGCTTATATGAACGCGAACCGGATACCCCTACCGACGTTTCGGGACAATCATCCGTTCATCTGCCCCAACGCCTCGGTGAACTCTACCAGCACGGCGCCCGCTTGGCTCTGCTACGCCCCGGCCTTTCCGCTGAGTCAAAACGGAAAATTGGCCAACATCAGTCTCGCGTCCAACAACGCCTCCCGGACGGTTCTTTTTGCCGAAACAACCAACCACGCGCCGGGACAGACGGGAAGTTTCGGCACCTCAAATCCCAGTTACATGGGCGCCCAAACGGCTACGTCGAGCGGCTCCCGATGGGGTGGTAAGTGTTTAGTGAGTTTCTTTGACGGAAGCGTTAAGAGCTTCACGCAAACCCAGCTGCTCACTCAAGGCGGCGACCTTAAAGGCACTAAAGGCGGCCCCATCTGGGACCCCCGCTAGAATCATTATTTTCCGCAACGTCCTCACTCATCGTCCCCCCCCATATGAAAACAAGCACCCGCTCCGCTCTGAAATTCGCGACTGCGACCGCCATTCTACTTGGCGCTATCCACTCCCTTACTGCCCAAGTCTCCTACGTTTCTGGCACCTACACGCAAAACTTCGACAGCTTGGCCACCGCTGCCACCATCAAAGCTGACGCCTTTGACTTTGCCGATAACGTCACCCTCCCCGGTTGGTATGCAGAATCATTGACCACCAACTACACTGGGGCGGCCGCCACTTTCACTTTGGCAACCACCGTGGCCGTCAGCACACGAGCAGATAAATACAGTATCTCGGATAACTCAACTAATGCCGGTGACTTATACAGCTCGGGCACCTTGAATAGCACGGATCGTGCGCTTGGCTCGGTTGGATCATCCAGTATTGATTATTTCTACGGCGTGCGGATCACCAACAACACCGGTTCGCCCCTCAAAAACTTTACCGTCACCTACGATGGCGAACAGTGGCGTCGCGGTGGAACCGCAACCGAGCGGGCTGAAACCCTGAACGTGGCTTACCGCATCGGCGGCACGGCCCTCGATAACTCCGGCACTTGGATTCTCATTCCTGAGCTGGCTTTTACATCGCCAAATATCACTCCGACGGGCCCCGGTGTCGCCGCCGGCTTGGACGGAAACGCCACCGCGAATCGCGTCGCCGGCATCACCAAGAAAGTCACCGCCGCGATCGCGAACGGCGAGTCGGTCTGGATCGTCTTCGCTGACGCCGACGACGTAGGCAACGACCACGCGATGGCGGTGGATAATTTTTCCTTCACCGCCGAGGTAAACACCGGGTCTAATGTGTCGGTTGGAGCGGGGTCCACTTTCACCGCCACCGATTTAGCCGGAGCGCCTTTCACGGCCATAGACACTGCGGTGTTTAGCGGCTCCGGCCGCACGATCACTCTTAGCAACTCGGCGGGATCGGTTGCCGCCGCCGCTCTCAAATTCAGCAGCAGCGGTTTCACCTTGGCCGGGGACTCTGCGGCACCGCTGACGCTAAATGGCACCGTAACGGTAGATACCTCCGTAACTGCGGAAATTTCTGGAGTGATCGCTGGATCCTTCGGCTTTGATCAAAAGGGTCTGGGCTCAATCACTCTCTCGGGAGCCAATACTTTTGTCGGACCCGTGGGTATTGAGGGTCGGGTTATCGTCACGAACGACGCAGCGCTCGGTGACGCCGCCAACGACATCGCGTTTGCCGGCTCGTCCGGTGTCCTTGCGGTTCCGGCCGGCTTCACGCTTGGCTCCGGGCGTTCCGTAGGAGGCTCCGGCACCTTGGAAACCTCTGCTGCCGGTTCTGTTTCCATCGCCGGGCCTTTGTCCGCCACTGCGTTGACCATCAATACTGCGGATACACTCAACCTCACCGGGTCGAGCAAAACGGTCGGTAGTTTGACCTTCGCCAACGCGGCGGCTTTGAACATTACCGGGGGCGATCTTCAGGTCACATCCGGCCTCGCTTTCAATCAGATTTCCGGAAACTCAACCATAACCGGCAACGTTGGCTTCAACTCCGGCACCAAAACCTTGTCGATTGGTGATGGATCGGTTCGCGTAAACGGCACCCTCACGTTGGGAGGCGGACGCATCCAAAAAATTGGTGCGGGCACCTTTGATTTGACCGGTTCCAGCACCGTCGTTTCAGGCACAGGCGGTTTACAGGTGGGCATCGTCGGCAATGAGGCCACCATGCGCGAAGGCGGCACCGTGAAGATCAACGATGCCGGCGACCTCGGCACCCTGCAGATCTTCTTCAACTCCGGCACTCTCGCCGCCACCGCGCCGATCACCTCGCCGATCAGCATGTCAATTGGCGGACGGGCAGACACGAGCGGTGCGTCCCTCATCTCCCTGCCGACCCTTTCCGGTTCGAACCTTACCTTCACTGGAAACGACAATTACTTCTTCTACAACGCCGCCGTCTCGGCGGCCTACGATCGCGTGGCGGTAGAAGTGAACAACACCACTCGTTTCGAGGGCACGTTCGCCAAGACCGGCACGAGCGCCACCGTCGCGCTCACGAGTCGCGTGTTCATCCTGGTCGGCGGCACCGGCACACTTGAGTTTGCCGGCAACGCCTCCGCCATCGTAGACGACTTCGATCTGGACGACTCGACGACGCTCTCGATCGCGTCCGGTGCCACTTTGGGCGGTCGTCGTGTATTCGTCGATTCCGGCACGACCTTAGCGGGTGCGGGCACTTTTGTGGGTCAAGCCAATGACTCGGTCGAACCCGCAGTCTTGGTAGCTTCCGGTGGCACGCTGAACCCGATCGGTATCCTCACCCTGAACTCCAGCCTTAATCTCGGCGGATCAGTCCAGTTCAACATCTCCGGCCTCACCCCCGGCTCCGGCTACGACCGCGTCGCTCTAACCAACACCGCCTCTACCACGGCCTACACCCTGACCTACGGCGGCAACCTGAACTTGGATTTCGGCGCCACTGCCGCCAACGGCGACTACACCCTGTTCACCACGGGCGCTAACATCACCCGCGCCGGCTCCTTTAGCGCCGTCGCCCTCACCGGCACTTACAGCGGCTCCCTCACTGCCAGCGGCACCACCTGGTCCGGCACGGTCGGCGGCAAGACCTTTAGCTTCGAGGAAACTACTGGCGTCCTCACCGTGTCCGGAGGCGTTACCCCACTGGAAGCCTGGCGCTCGGCCAACTTCCCCGGCAGCACCGCCACCACCGGCAACGGCGCCGACACGGCGGACTACGACGGCGACGGCCTCGCCAACCTGCTCGAATACGCCACCGACACCGATCCCGTGCTGACCAACACCAATGCCAAGGTCGCCAGCCCCAGCCTCGTAGTCGCCTCCACCGTCACCAACGTCGGCGGCACCTTCCTGACCCTCAGCTACCCGAAGAATCCCGCCGCGACCGACGTGACCTACACCGTTCAGGCCACCAACGACCTCGGCGTGACCTTTACCACCGGCGGCGGCTCCACCAGCGTTAGCGGCAACACCGTCACCTACACCGACAACGTGCCCCTGAGCTCCACCAACGCCCGCCGCTTCCTGCGCCTCCAGGTCGCTCACTAAGATCGGCAAGCGGGCGCAGCCCGCGGCCCGTTCCTCCGGCCGGCGACCCCTCGGGTCGCCGGCCTTTTTGCGGCCAGAGCTTGCGCCCGCCGCCCCGCGCGGTGCTGTTTCCCGCCCATGCAAGATGCCCCGCCCCACCCCTCTACTCCGGCGCAACGCGCGGCTCGGATCGACGCGCGGTTGGCCGCGCTCTACCCCGAGACCCCCATCCCCCTCGACCATACTTCGCCCTATACCCTGCTCATCGCAGTTCTCCTGTCCGCCCAGTGCACCGACAAACGGGTAAATCTCCAGACTCCCGGTCTCTTTGCCCGGGCCGATACCCCGGAGAAGATGGTCCACCTCTCCGTGGCCGAAATCGACGCTCACGTGCGCCCTTGCGGCCTCGCCCCGCGCAAAGCCGAGGCCATCCGCCGCCTCTCGGAACTCCTCCTCGAAAACCACAACGGCGAGGTGCCAAGCACCTTCGCCGAGCTGGAAGCCTTGCCCGGCGTGGGCCACAAAACCGCCTCGGTCGTCATGGCCCAGGCCTTTGGCGTGCCGGCCTTTCCGGTAGACACCCACATCCACCGCCTGGCCCAGCGCTGGAAACTCACCCCACTCGGCGCGAACGTGGAACGCACCGAGCGAGACCTGAAACGCCTCTTCCCCGAGGCGCACTGGAACGCGTTGCACCTGCGAATCATTTTCTACGGCCGGGAGCACTGCACCGCGCGCAGCTGCGACGGCACGGCGTGCCCACTATGCCGCGAACTCTTTCCCGCCCGCCGCCGGGCCGTGCGGATCAAAAAAGCCTGACCGCTGACACCCCACCGCGCAGCTGCTCGCAGATGACTTTACCCTCCGCCTTCATCCTCGACAGCGCAGGTTAACATTCACCATGTCTTGGAAATCCGTGTTTATCCGTGGAATCCGTGGTTAAAACACGGTTTTAAGGTTGATTCACGCCAGAGCGGGCGGCACGTTACTCGGCTCATCAGTCGGACGCCTAGCTCAGTTGGTTAGAGCACATCCTTCACACGGATGGGGTCACAGGTTCGAGTCCTGTGGCGTCCACCATTTTCGTAAGTGCCTCTGAAATAGAGATATAAGTTAGAGAAAAGCTCCAGAAAAGGGCAAAGTGCTAACGATTTTGCTAACACGTCCAACTTTGTGCCGGGCTGTGTCAGTTTGTGTTTTC
>Ga0209088_10001571_pt1 | contig 14716 bp, 16 predicted proteins | sample S_140625_EF_Meta_FD_187324 | JGI IMG/M metagenome (GOLD analysis project Ga0209088, IMG submission 187324) | Freshwater microbial communities from Lake Simoncouche, Canada to study carbon cycling - S_140625_EF_MetaG (SPAdes) (version 2) | ecosystem: Environmental > Aquatic > Freshwater > Lake ... | reverse complement strand
CGTAAATGCATATGGTGTTGAAGTTGGAGACCGTGGGGCGTTTGCAAAATTACTCCGCAAATGTGGCGAGATTTCTGGGCTAGAGCGCGTTCGATTTATGTCACCACACCCACGAGATTTCACTGATGATGTAATTGCGGCGATGGCCGAAACACCAAATGTCATGCCACATTTACATATGCCGCTGCAATCGGGTTCAGACCGTATTTTGCAAGCAATGCGCCGCTCTTATCGCAGCGATCGCTACTTAGGAATTATTGAAAAAGTTCGCACCGCGATTCCGACATCAACAATCACTACAGACATAATTGTGGGATTCCCGGGAGAAACCGACGCAGATTTCCAATCGACTATGGATCTTGTGAAGCAAGCTAAATTCTTAGCGGCATACACATTCCAATACTCAAAGCGACCAGGGACTCCTGCGGCAACAATGCCAGATCAAATAAGTGGTTCAGTTATGAAAGAGCGCTACGACGCATTGCATATTTTGCAGCAAGAGATGTCACAAATAGTGAATGAACAAGTTCTCGGAACTGAACAAGAGATACTAGTTGCGGATTATGAAGGTCGTCGCGATGATGGCAAGGCTCGCATGACTGGGCGAACCAAGGATTTTAGATTGGCGCATTTTGCAGTCGAAGAGCCAAATATGCCACGTCCTGGCGATGCGGTTGTAAGTAAAATTAGTAAAGCTTCACCGAATTTTATTTTGGCAGAAGGTGCGCCAATCTCAGTTCGTAAAACTCTTGGGGGAGATGCCACTGAAGCACGGAGCAAAGAGAGTGGTTCAACAGCAATCATGGTTGGCATGCCTACACTTTCACAGCTAAAGGCCCGTTCTTAATTTATGAGCAAGTTAGTAATTATTAGTGGCGCAACTGCTACGGGTAAAAGTGAATTAGCAATTGAAGTCGCAAAAGAAATTTGCGCCGAAATCATCAGCGCAGATTCCATGCAACTGTACAAAGGTATGGATATTGGAACTGCAAAATTAACAATGGCAGAGCGCCAAGGCATAACTCATCATTTATTAGATCTGGTTGATATAAAAACTGATGTAACTGTCTCTTGGTATCAAGAACTGGCTCGGGCAAAAATCGATGAATTGCGCGGTGCCGGCAAGAACGTTGTTGTAGTTGGTGGAACTGGGCTTTATATCAAGGCAATATTGGATGATTTAAATTTCCCAGAAACTGATCCAGAAGTTAGGATGAAATTAAACCAAGAGGCCGAAAAAATTGGTGGCGATGCAATGCATCAGAGGCTAGCCAAGTTAGATCCTGCAGCAAGTTTGGCAATTCCAAAGGAGAATGTGCGTCGGGTTATTCGCGCGTTAGAAGTAATTGAAATAACTGGCAAACCATTTACCGCAATCTTGCCTCGAGAAGATTCAACAAAGTATCCAGATGCAATGCAATTTGGGTTAGCGATGGATCGCGAAAGCCTAGATATTCGAATTGATAACAGAGTTGCAAAGATGTGGGACGCCGGTTTTGTAGATGAAGTCGAGGAGTTAATAAATCAAGGAATACTCGAAGGCAAAACTGCCCAGGCGGCAATTGGCTATGCCCAAATTATTCGAATGAAGCATGGTTCCATGTCTCAAGAAGAGGCGATTGAAGATACGGCAAGAGCGACTCGGCAATATGCACGCCGCCAAGAGACTTGGTTCAGCCGTGATCTTAGAATTACCTGGCTTAGTGCGACATCAAATCTTTCAGAGCGCAAGGCTTCGGTCCTACAGGCTATTCTCAAATCATGATTGGAACTTATGGACACGGTACTGAAAATGACTTTGTCTTAATTTTCGACCCTGAAAATAAATTAGAGATTACTTCCGAACAGGTACAAGCTATCTGCAACCGTAAAACTGGAGTTGGCAGTGATGGTTTGATTCGCATCGGAAAAGTTGAAGGTAAATGGTTTATGGATTACCGAAATAGCGATGGTTCAATCGCAGAAATGTGCGGAAATGGAATTCGCGTGATGGCAAAGTATTTACTAGAGAAGGGCCATCAACCATCTGGAATCTTTCCAATTAATACTCGCGATGGCATGAAATATTTATCAGTTCCAGAAACTGGTGACATCACAGTAAATATGGGACAGATTCGTGAGGTATTTGGCGAAATTTCGGCTACTGCAAATGGTCAAACTTGGACCGGATACAACATCGATATGGGCAATCCACATGCAGTTGTATTCGTAGAAGATATTAATCAAGTTGGAGATTTATTGACCGCACCCATAGTTGAACCAGCCGATGAATACCCAGATGGCGTAAATGTTGAATTCGTTGAGTTCTTGCCGAATGGTGAATTAAAAATGCGGGTTCATGAACGCGGTGTTGGCGAAACTAAATCTTGTGGAACGGGAACCTGCGCAGTTGCACTTGCTGCAACTCTCTCCAAGAGAATGCGTCTGCCATCGAATTGGATTATCAATCCACCGGGCGGGCGGTTAAGTGTGGAAATTGATTCACATAACAATGCGATTCTTACTGGTCCCGCAGTGTTAGTAAATGACTTTGATTTGAGCAAGTATTTGTGAGCAATGACAAATTAGATATCGATGCGCTTCTTGCCGATTCGGCGCGCGTAGCCGCCGAGTTCGATGCCGAAGAGAACAGAGTTGAAGATTGGGAGAGCAATCAAGCTGATCTACAAGATCGCCAAGCACTTCGAAGAGTCTCTGGACTTTCAACAGAACTTCAAGATATTTCCGATGCGGAATACCGCCAACTTCGATTAGAGAAAGTTGTTTTAGTTGGAGTTTGGGTCGAAGGCACTTCACAAGATGCCGAAAATTCATTGAAAGAACTCTCGGCGCTTGCGCAAACAGCCGGCTCTGAAGTTATGGCGGGTCTCATTCAACGACGCGATAAACCCGATCCAGCAACGTTTATCGGATCTGGAAAAGTTTTGGAACTTCGTGAAGCAGTTTTAAATAGCGGCGCAGATACCGTCGTATGCGATGGGGAACTTTCTCCAGCACAACTTCGTAACTTAGAAGGCAAAGTAAAAGTTAAAGTCATCGATCGCACGGCCCTGATATTGGATATTTTTGCGCAGCATGCAAAGAGTCGTGAAGGAAAGGCGCAAGTTGAATTAGCGCAGATGACTTATCTTCTCCCAAGACTTCGCGGTTGGGGTGATTCGCTTTCACGCCAGGCAGGTGGAATTGGTGGCCGCGGTCCTGGTGAAACAAAGATTGAAACCGATCGCCGGCGCATCAACGACAAGATGGCAAAGCTGCGGCGCGAGATCAAAGAGATGAAAACTTCTCGAGATACCAAACGACAAGAGCGCCGCCGCAATAACATTCCATCAGTTGCAATAGCTGGCTACACAAACGCCGGTAAATCTTCCTTAATGAATCGATTGACCGATGCTGGCGTCTTGGTCGAAAATGCTCTGTTCGCAACGTTGGACCCAACTGTTAGAAAAACCACATCTTCTGATGGTCGCATTTATACCTTGTCGGATACTGTCGGTTTCGTTCGACACTTGCCGCACCAATTGATTGAAGCATTTAAGTCAACGCTGGAAGAGGTTTCGGGCTCTGACTTAATTGTTCACGTTGTAGATGGCGCACATCCAGATCCACAGGAACAAATTCGCGCAGTGCGTGCGGTAATAAATGAAATTGGTGGTGGTGAAATTGCCGAAATTATTGCAATCAATAAAGCAGATGCGGCGCCTCCAGAAAAACTAATGCAACTTCTTAGAGAAGAACCAAACAGTTTTGCATTTTCTGCACGCACCGGATTTGGAATCGAAACGCTTGTCGCCGCTATTGAAGCTGCACTTCCTAGGCCAAGAGTAGAAATTAAAACCATAATTCCTTTTAGTCGTGGTGATCTCGTGTCAGCAATCCATGAACGTGGTGAAATCTTCACCGAAACTTATCTGCCAGAAGGCACTTCAATTCATGCGCTTGTTGATGGCTCACTCGCAAAAATAATCGAGAATTTGAAATGATTGAAAGAGTTGTTGCATCAATCAAGCGAGGAGAAGTCGTAATCCTTCCCCTTGAACATAGTTATGTTTATGCCTGTGATGCTTTTAGTCTTTCCGCGGTAAATCGCTTGCATCAATTACGAAATGATCCTAATGGAATCGCCGCCCAAGTTATTGTTGGAAAGGTCCAAACGTTAGGTGGTTTAGTTCAGGGTTTAACTACCGAAGTAAAAAAATTAGCTGAAGAATTTTGGCCAGGGCTGCTAACTTTAAATCTGCCACAGAACAAATCATTGAGTTGGGATTTGGGGGATGGTGGCAACTTAGACAATTTCGCAGTCCGAATGCCTAACCAACTGGAAACTCTAGAAGTTGTAAATGAAACGGGCCCATTGGCGATTGCATCAGCGAGATTTGCAGGTGCTCCGCCGATTACTTTTGTTGAGAATATTCATCAACTCGAGGCCCTGGATATTGGTGAGCTAGCGGCTGGGTCACTTTCAACAGTGGTGGCGCTAGAAGGCGAAAAACTGAGTGTTCTCCGTGTTGGGGCGCTCACACTTGAGGATTTAAGGAACGTCGTTCCGACAATTGAACTAGCCAACCAATAAGGTTCTGCCATGACCGAAAAGAATAGCGAGGCCTTCTACGGCCCAGATTTCAGCGCCATGCAGGCGCAGGATCCAGATATTGCTGCTGTGGTTCTGAGTGAATTAGTTCGGCAACAGAAAAATTTGCAATTGATTGCGAGTGAAAACTTTACTTCGCCAGCAATTCTTGCTGCTATGGGGTCGACTCTTTCAAATAAATATGCGGAAGGCTATCCCGGCAAGCGCTACTACGGTGGCTGCGAAGAAGTAGACAAAGTTGAAATTATTGGAATCGAACGTGCAAAATCTCTATTCGGTGCAGAGCACGCAAATCTTCAACCTCATTCTGGTGCAAGCGCTAACGTCGCCGTCTATCAAGCATTTACAAAGCCAGGGGATAGTGTGCTTGCTATGTCACTTCCGCATGGTGGTCACTTAACACACGGGTCAAAAGTTAACTTCTCAGGCAAGTGGTTCAACATATTTTCATATGGCGTTCGTCAAGAAGATGAACTAATTGATTACGACGAATTACGAGATAACGCAATCACAAATAAACCAAAAATGATTTGTGTGGGTGCAACCGCATATCCAAGCCTGATCGATTTCGAAACAGTTCGCAAAATCTGTGACGAAGTTGGCGCAATCATGTGGGTTGATGCCGCACACTTCATTGGACTAGTTGCCGGAAAAGCAATTCCATCACCAGTCCCATATGCAGATGTAGTTTCATTCACAACTCATAAAGTTTTGCGTGGTCCGCGTGGTGGAATGATTCTTTCAAAGGCAGAGCACGCAGCTGCTATTGATAAGGCCGTTTTCCCAGGCATGCAAGGTGGCCCAATCATGAGCGCGGTAGCAGGAAAGGCAATCGCTCTCAAAGAGTGCGCTACACCTGAATACCAAACTTATGCAAAGAATGTAATCGTGAATGCAAAAGCACTTGCAGCAGATCTTGAAAAAGAGGGAATGCGCGCTGTTTCTGGTGGAACTCAGACCCACCTGGCACTAATTGATATCCGATCTACTGGTGTAAACGGCAAGGTTGCAGATGAGCGGTGCGGTGCATCTGGAATAGTTCTAAATAAGAATTCAATTCCATACGATCCAGAAACGCCAGCAGTCACAAGTGGTATTCGCGTCGGAACTGCCGCAACCACAACACAGGGCATGGGAACTGCAGAAATGTCACAAATTGCTTCTTTCATCGCTCGCGCAATTAAAGACGGTGGCGATGAGAACAAAGCAAAAGCAATCCGAAGCGAAGTCAATGCTTTGACTGCAAAATTCCCTATCTACGCTAGATAGTAAGTAGCGACAGTGCGCGAATTTCTTCTGACTATCGCATTCTCTTCTGCGCTTTGCTATTTGATTACGCCATTTATTAAAACTTTAGCGATGAAAGCAGGAGCATTTATTCATCTGCGGTCTCGTGATACTCATACCGCACTCACGCCACGTTGGGGTGGAATAGGAATGTGGATCTCAATGTCCATAACATTCTTAGTTGTGAGTCATCTGCCTCTAGTGTCAAAATCTTTTGGGCGCGAAGCAACGGGAATATTTTTAGCCGGAACTTTCATAATGATTCTTGGTGCCTTGGATGATTTATATGATTTAGATTCAATTACAAAATTTGCCGGTCAAGCCGTAGCAGGTGGAATCCTTTTACTCTATGGGGTTCAGATTCTTTGGCTTCCGATTAATGGAATTTATATTCTGCCGCCAAGCATTGGACAGCTCTTAACTATTTTATTTGTAATGGTAGTTATAAATGCCATTAATTTTGTTGATGGTTTAGATGGACTTGCTACTGGAATTGTTGCGATTTGTGCCATGGCTTTCTTCGGCTTCGCCTATTTGTTAGCAGTTGTGAATGGTCTAAATCGCGCTGGTGCACCTTCGCTAATAACAGCAATAATTATTGGAGTTTGTATCGGCTTCTTGCCTCACAACTATCATCCAGCGCGCATCTTCATGGGCGATTCTGGTGCCATGTTCTTAGGCTTGATGTTATCTGCCGCAGCAATAACTTTGACCGGACAGATAGATCTAAATGCCATTACTAACGAGAGTTCAAATAAAGTCTTGCTTCCACTGCTTCTTCCATTCAGTGTTTTAGCAATTCCCCTCATTGATCTGGGCATGGCAATAGTTCGTCGAATAAGAGCTGGGCGTTCGCCATTTACCGCCGACAAAGAACATCTACATCACAGACTCTTATCTATGGGAAATTCACACCGACGAACATCTGCAATTCTTTACTCATGGACCGCAATGTTTGCCTTTCCTACAGCAATCGCAGCATTCGCTCCAATTTGGGTGGCACTAATTGTTGGTCTTGCAATATTTATCTTCTCCTTCGCATTAATCAGAAAGAGTTTGGTGTCGGCAAATGTCTCAACAAAATAGTGAAGTAGGACTTTGGCGGGGAGCACTTATTCCTGCTGTGGTAACTGCGGTAGTTTCGATTCTGGCTGGAATTCTGATCAGGGGAACTTCTGGGTTGTGGGGAGCGCTTCTAGCAAGTGCCACTGTGATTCTTTATTTTTCTGTTCACTTATTAATCTCAAGAATTTCTACAAATTTGGATCCGATGGCAACGATGGCTCTGGCGATGTTCTCTTACTTTGCAAAAGTTATATTGATGGGCGCTTTGCTCCTAGTTGTGACAAAAACAACTTCACCAGAAACTGTTGATCGTCCGACCTTCGCCATTGCAGCGCTATCGATCACAGCGGCCTGGTTGGCCGGCGAAATCAGGGCATTCGTGAAGTTGCGCTTTCAACTGCCTTTGCCGCAAACTAAGGGCTCACATCAGGGTTCGGCAATTGATTTAAAGTCTGGAGAATAATTATGGGTAGAGGCAACGAAGAGGGCGCAATGTGGTCAATATTCGGCTATCTGCTATCTGGGCTCATTATCTGGGGCGGTATCGGTTGGGCTTTGGACAACTGGCTGGACAAGAACTTCTTCCTTTTAGGGGGACTCCTCCTAGGAGCTGGTTCATCGCTCTACCTGACGTGGCTTCGTTTCGGGCGTAATTAAGCGCCTTCGGTTTTGGTTTTGGGCGGACTCCTAATAGTGTTGCGCCGTATTCACGTGGCTTCCCAAAAGTTAACTATTTACAGGAGTGTTTGTGCGCAAGTTCGCGTTTGCTGAGAGTGGTGAAGGATTCGTCCCACCTAGCACCGCCGACTTTAATCTCCCACCAGTTTTCGGTGATAACGAATTCACAACAAAGCCAATCCTTTTAGTTCTTTTCTCGGTAATTGTAATTTCAGTTTTCTTTATTATTTCTTCACGTAAAGCGCTGGTCGTTCCAAATAAACTGCAATTCGCAGGTGAATCTGTTTATGCCTTTGTGCGCAACAGTATTGGTGAAGAAATCATTGGCCACGAATTTATGCGCTTTGTTCCATTTTTATTCACTTTATTTACCTTTATTATCACCAACAATATTTTCGGAATCGTTCCGTTGCTGCAATTTCCGGCAATGTCGCACGTTTCATTCCCTTATGTATTAGCGATTTTTTCCTTCATAGTTTTCCATTATGTTGGAATAAAGAAGCAGGGCCTTGGAAAATATCTAAAGGGCATTGCATTCATGCCAGGAGTTCCAAAATTTGTTTATATTCTCCTAACTCCAATTGAAATTGCTACCTTCTTCTTGGTTCGCCCACTAACTCTGTCACTTCGTCTCTTTGCAAATATGTTTGCTGGTCATCTTCTACTCCTTGTCTTTATTATGGGTGGAGATCACATGCTTAAGGGCGTTATCGGCCTTAAGCTAATTGCGCCATTCGCCTTCGCTTTCGGTATCGGAATGACATTTTTTGAGTTTATGGTCCAATGCTTACAGGCATACATCTTCACCCTACTTACAGCTTTGTTCATCGCCGGAGCATTGGCGGATGAGCACTAGTTTTAAAATTAATACCCACTTATTAGCTCCCGCTAGTAAGTAACACGAACAGAAAGGCAACACAATGGAAGGCACACTCAACCTGGTCGGTTATGGCCTATCAGCAATCGGACCTGCAATCGCAACTGGAATGATCTTCGCCGCATACATCAGCGGTGTAGCTCGTCAACCAGAAGCACGTAGCGTTCTACAACCAATCGCATTCCTTGGCTTCGCTCTTGCAGAAGCTTTGGCTCTCTTTGGTCTAGTTCTAGCATTCGTTCTCTAATCATGAGCTTTCGCACAAGCGCTTCGGAAGCAGCGGCTAATCCGCTAATTCCGCATACCGCTGAACTCATTGTCGGCACAATTGCCTTCGCATTGTTGTTCTTTGTGCTGCGCTCCAAAGTTGTGCCAATGTTCGAAAAAGCATTTGCGGCTCGCACTGAAGCAATTCAAGGCGGCATGGAGAAAGCCGAGAAAGCACAACGTGATGCGCAAGTTGCTCTAGAGCAATACACCGCACAGCTAAGTGATGCTCGCGGTGAAGCGCAGAAGATTCGTGAAGAAGCACGCGTTCAAGGTGCTGCAATCATTGAAGATCTTCGTAGCAAAGCACAGGAAGAAGCTGCTCGTATTACTGCAGCAGCAACAGCATCAATCGAAGCCGAACGTCAACAAGCAATTACATCTCTTCGCAATGAAGTTGGTTCACTTGCAACAGAACTAGCATCAAAGATTGTTGGAGAAGCGTTAGATGACCAGGTTCGACAATCACGCATTGTTGACCGCTTCTTGGATGATCTGGAGAAGAGTAAGTAATGATCGTATTAGGTGGAAGTAGTCGTCAGTCACTAGCCGCACTTCGTGTTGCGCTAGATAACACACTTAAGGGTGTGTCTGCTGACGACGCTTCTGCTATTTCAAGTGGGCTTTTCAAGGCACTTGTAGCAATCGATTCATCTACTGGCCTTCGCCGCGCTCTTACAGATTCCTCTCGAGATGCATCTTCTAAGTCAGACCTTGTCTCAGATTTATTCAAAAAATCATTAGCTGGCCCAGTTCTTGCATTGCTAGCCACTGCAACATCACTTCGTTGGTCATCGCCATCAGGTATCGCAGATGCCATAGAACAGATTGCAGTTGAGGCAGAAGCAGCAGCGGCAAATCTAGGTAACTCTCTTGACCAAGTTCAGAGTGAAATATTTACATTCTCAAAATTACTAATTGAAAACCCAGATCTAAGAACAGCGCTAAGCGATCGCGCCCAGAGCCCAGCTGCTAAACAAGAACTTCTAAATAGTATTTTCGGCAAAAAGTTCAGTGCCAGCACAAGCAATTTACTTGCTCACAGCGTTGAAGCACGACGTGCTCGCAGTATCGAAAAGACGATTGACGCATATTCTCATGCAGTAACAGCGCGCCGAAATCGAGTTAACGCGCACATTAAATCTTCCATCGCACTTAGCGATGTGCAGGCAAAGAAGTTGGCAGATTCACTCACAAAGCAGATTGGCCAACCTGTTCATTTAAATATTGAAATCGACCCAAGTATTCTTGGCGGAATTTCAATTCGTTTCGGTGATGAAGTAATCGATGGAACAATTTCAAATAGATTGGCAGAGGCAAGCCGCGCGCTTGTTTCTTAATATAAGAAATAACAAAAATAGGTTTCAGAATTCGCACTACGCGAATCTGAATTAGTTGAAGGAGAGAAAGATGGCGGAACTCACGATCCGGCCCGAAGAGATTCGCGACGCGCTTGCAAAGCATGTTGCTTCTTATCAACCGGGAGCCGCAGCACGCGATGAGATCGGTACCGTAACTCAAGCAGGCGATGGCATCGCCCGTGTTGAAGGCTTGCCTTCAACAATGACCAACGAACTTCTTAAGTTCGAAAATGGAACGCTTGGTTTGGCACTGAACCTCGATGTGCGCGAAATCGGTGTAGTTATTCTTGGTGAGTTCACTGGAATTGAAGAAGGAACAAGCGTTAGTCGCACAGGTGAAATTCTCTCTGTACCTGTTGGCGATGGCTTCCTTGGTCGCGTAGTTGATCCACTTGGTCGTCCAATTGATGGCAAGGGTGAAATCAAAGCAGAAGCACAACGTGCACTTGAAGTTCAAGCTCCATCAGTAGTTCAACGCCAACCAGTTAAAGAACCTATGCAAACTGGTATCAAGGCAATCGATGCAATGACTGCAATTGGTCGCGGACAACGTCAGCTAATTATTGGTGACCGTCAGACCGGTAAGACTGCAATTGCAATCGACACAATCATTAACCAGAAAGAGAACTGGAAGACTGGCGATCCAAAGAAGCAAGTTAAATGTATTTATGTTGCTATTGGCCAGAAGGGTTCAACCATTGCATCTGTTAAGGGCGCATTGGAAGAAGCTGGCGCAATGGAATACACAACAATCGTTGCTTCTCCTGCATCAGATCCAGCAGGTTTCAAATACTTAGCGCCTTACACCGGTTCTGCAATTGGTCAGCACTGGATGTACAAGGGCGAGCACGTTCTAATTATTTTCGATGATCTCTCAAAGCAAGCCGAGGCTTATCGTTCAGTATCGCTATTGCTACGACGCCCACCGGGCCGCGAAGCTTATCCAGGAGACGTTTTCTACTTACACTCACGTCTACTAGAACGTTGCGCAAAGCTTTCCGATGAACTTGGTGGCGGTTCAATGACCGGTCTTCCAATCATCGAAACAAAAGGTAACGACGTTTCAGCATTCATTCCTACAAACGTAATTTCGATTACTGATGGACAGTGCTTCTTAGAAACAGATCTTTTCAACGCAGGTGTTCGTCCTGCTATCAACGTGGGTATTTCGGTATCTCGCGTTGGTGGTTCAGCACAGACAAAGGCAATTAAGAAGATTGCTGGACGTTTGCGTCTTGACTTGGCTCAGTATCGTGAACTCGAAGCATTCGCTGCTTTCGGTTCCGATCTTGATGCGGCATCAAAGTCACAACTAGAGCGCGGTGCGCGAATGGTTGAACTCTTGAAGCAGGGTCAATACTCACCTTATTCGGTAGAACGTATGGCTGCATCAATTTGGGCCGGAACAACAGGCAATATGGATTCAATTCCAGTTGCAGATATTCGTCGCTTTGAATCAGAGTTCCTCGATTTCATTGGCCGCGAACGTCCAAAGGTTTTTGAAGTTATTGCTGCTACCAAGGAACTAGCAGATGACACTGTTGCTTCATTGCAAGAAGCAATCGATACCTTCAAGAAGCAATTCTCATCATCTGTAACTGCTGCTGTAAATGAAGCAGAAGCAAAAGCACTAGCCGGCGAAGATAACGAACAGATTACACGCCAGGTTCCAAAGGTGAGCAAGTAACCAAATGGGTGCACAACTACGCATATATCGCCGCCGAATGCGTTCGGTTAAGGCGACCAAGAAGATTACGAAAGCTATGGAGTTAATCTCTGCTTCTCGTATCGTCAAGGCACAACAACGCGTGGCTGCTTCATCTCCATATGCAAACGAACTCACTCGTGCAGTAACTGCGGTTGCTTCATTCTCAAGTACAAACCATCCACTAACTACACCTTCCGAAAACCCACGTCGTGCAGCAGTTTTAATTATTACTGCAGATCGTGGAATGGCTGGCGCATATTCAAATGCGGCAATCAAAGAGGGCGACCAACTCGTCACAGCACTTCGTGAACGCGGACTTGCTACCGAGGCATATTTGGTTGGCCGCAAGGCAGTTAACTATTACCGTTTCCGCAGTCGCAAGATTGCCGGATCGTGGACAGGTTTCTCTGATAACCCAACTTATGCCCACGCTAAGGAAGTTTCAGATGCGCTAATCGCAGCATTCGTTGCAGACTCTGAAACAGTTGCAACTGGTGTCGATGAATTACATATTGTTTATACGCAATTTAAATCAATGATCACGCAGATCCCTGAAGCGCGTCGCATGCTTCCATTAGAAGTTGTGGAATCAGAGACCGCGACAAGTGCGCTACTGCCAATGTATGAATTCGAACCAAATGCAGCAGAGGTATTAAATTCATTATTACCTCGCTACGTTGAGGCTCGAGTCTTTAACGCGATGTTGCAATCTGCTGCTTCCGAGCATGCAGCACGCCGTCGTGCAATGAAATCAGCAACTGACAATGCTGATGAGTTAATAAAGTCCTTAACCCGTCTTGCGAATGCAGCCCGTCAAGCTGAAATTACGCAAGAGATCAGTGAAATCGTCGGCGGCGCAGATGCGCTTGCCTCAGCCAGCGCAGGGAGCGAATGATGTCAACAGGAACAAAAACAGGAACAGGTCGCGTAGCACGCGTTATCGGTCCGGTTGTGGATATTGAATTCCCAGCCGATTCGATGCCAGCGATCTTCAATGCGTTGCACATTGATGTGACACTCAGCGGTGAGAAGCGCATGCTTACACTCGAAGTGGCACAACACATTGGCGACAACTTGGTTCGCGCGATTTCGATGCAACCTACCGACGGCATGGTTCGCGGTGCACTTGTTTCAGACACAGGCGCTGCAATCTCTGTTCCAGTTGGTGATGTTACAAAGGGCCACGTATTCAACACACTTGGCGAGTCACTAGATGTTCCTACATCTTCACTAGATATTAAAGAGCGTTGGCCAATCCACCGCACTGCACCTGCATTCGATCAACTCGAATCAAAGACCGAGATGTTCGAAACTGGTATCAAGGTAATCGACCTACTAACACCATATGTACGTGGTGGAAAGATTGGTCTATTCGGTGGTGCTGGTGTTGGCAAGACAGTTTTGATTCAAGAAATGATTTACCGTGTAGCTGAAAACTTCGGTGGTGTATCTGTATTCGCCGGCGTAGGAGAGCGCACACGTGAAGGAAACGACTTGTTCTTGGAAATGACCGAGACCGGCGTTATCAATAAGACTGCATTGGTCTTCGGCCAGATGGATGAACCACCTGGAACGCGTCTTCGCGTTGCACTTTCAGCGCTAACAATGGCGGAATACTTCCGCGATGTTCAGAAGCAAGATGTGCTTCTATTCATCGATAACATCTTCCGTTTCACACAAGCTGGTTCTGAAGTATCAACGCTTCTTGGACGTATGCCATCTGCAGTGGGTTACCAACCAACACTTGCCGATGAAATGGGTCAATTACAAGAGCGCATTACTTCAACTCGCGGTCACTCGATTACATCGATGCAGGCAATTTATGTTCCTGCTGATGACATCACCGACCCAGCACCACACACAACATTCGCACACTTGGATGCAACAACAGTGTTGTCTCGTCCAATTTCCGAACTTGGTATCTATCCTGCGGTAGATCCACTTGATTCAACATCACGTATTTTGGATCCACGTTACATCGGCGAGCACCACTTCCGTGTTGCTAACCGCGTAAAGCAAATCCTTCAGCGTTACAAAGATTTGCAAGACATTATTGCAATTCTTGGTATTGATGAATTGTCAGAAGAAGATCGCATTCTTGTAGGACGAGCTCGTCGTATCCAGCGCTTCTTGTCACAGAACACATTCGTGGCAAAGGTCTTCACTGGTATCGATGGTTCATTCGTTCCACTAACTGAAACAATCTCCGCATTCGAAGCACTTGCAGATGGAAAGTATGACCACGTTCCAGAACAAGCATTCTTCATGTGCGGTGGCTTGGAAGACGTTGAAAAGCGCGCAGCAGAATTGGCTAAGGCATAATTCAAATGTCTGCAAACTTAACTGTTGAAGTTGTATCTCCGGAGAAGCGGGTCTGGTCTGGCGAGGCGAAAATGATTTCGGCTCGCACACTAGAAGGTGACATCGGTGTATTGCCGGGTCACGCACCGCTTCTTGGAGTTCTAGTAGATGGTCAAGTAAGTATCAAAGTTGCCGATGGAACCACCCAAGATTTCAATATTCACGGTGGCTTTATCTCTGTTTCAAATAACCGAGTATCAATCCTCGGCGAATCAACCGATTAGAAAATAGTTTAAATATGGCGCGAGACTTTAGCGCCAAGCGATAACAGAGCCTCAACAAAACCTGGATACCCGCGGTCAACGTGGAATGCATCTTCAACTGTTGTAATTCCTTCGCTCACTAAACCTGCTAGAACTAAGCCGGCGCCCGCTCGAATATCTGTAGCAGCCACGGGAGCTCCTGATAGTTGTTTCTTACCTGTTATAGAGGCGTGATGGCCATCGACATGGATATCAGCGCCAAGTCTTTGTAGTTCACTCACAAACATAAAGCGACCCTCGAAAACATTCTCAGTAACA
>Ga0209088_10001570_pt1 | contig 14719 bp, 6 predicted proteins | sample S_140625_EF_Meta_FD_187324 | JGI IMG/M metagenome (GOLD analysis project Ga0209088, IMG submission 187324) | Freshwater microbial communities from Lake Simoncouche, Canada to study carbon cycling - S_140625_EF_MetaG (SPAdes) (version 2) | ecosystem: Environmental > Aquatic > Freshwater > Lake ... | reverse complement strand
TGAAACTCTTTGTTGCTCATCCCAGAAACCTCGTTGGCCCACTGTCGCAATCAGATCTGATTGAATAATCATAGCCATGATTCCGCCAGAATCAAGTCCACTTAGCAATTTTCGAGGTGCCCTTAAAGTTGATGGTCTGGATGCGTGGCATGCTGAACGCCTGCCACCCCCTCCACCAGCGGCTTGAGTTGTACCCAGTGGCGGCTGCGACAGCTGAGGGATCCACCAGGCTTCGCAAGGTACCTTGCCTGGCCTTGTGCGGATGGTGGCCATGGCGGGCGTAATCGGGCTGCCTCCTTGGTGCGCAAAAGCAGGTGTTTGTTGGCTGACAAAACGGTAACGACGTCTGCCCGTAGGTGTAGAGGCATGCGTCCCTATGTTTCCCCCGCTACCCTTTTGCTGCCCCTTAACCCAGTCTTAAGCGAGGCGTGACTTTTCTCTGTTGGATTGATACCAATACTAGTTTTTTCAGAAGTGTCCCTGCTTTTCTCGCCCCTCAGTCCTCCTGTTGATGCGGTTAACGGCGCTCTCGCCATGGCCGCCCAGGGTGCGAATGCCGAGATATCTGCATACAATCAGACATCTGGTTATCTCTACACCGTTGGCGGTGGCTCCGGAGCAGTCGTTGTAAGTGATCTGCGCAATCCGGCTGCGGCCAGGATTGTGGCCAAGGCCACCCCCACTGATAGCAGCCAGACACTCCAGAGCGTGGCCGTCTACGGCAAGCTGCTGGCGGTTGCCGTACAGAATACTGTTAAGACCAGTAACGGTTTTGTTCAATTTTATGACCTGACCAATCCGGCTCTCCCAGTTCATATCAGCACTGTCTCCGTCGGCGCCTTGCCCGATATGGTTAAGTTCAGTACAGATGGCCGCAAGCTGTTAGTCACAAATGAGGGTGAGCCAAACTCTAATTATAGTATAGATCCTATCGGTTCAATTTCCTTAATTGATACTGCGCCCTACCTTTTGGCAACTCCTGCGGCTCCGGCCCAGGTCAATGTACAGACCATCGACTTCAGTGCCTGGAACAACCGTAGGGCTGAACTCAGCAACCGCGGCATCCGCATTACTGGCAAGGCTGGCGTTACTACGACGCTCGCCCAGGACATCGAACCTGAAGCCATCGCGATCACTGCCGATGGCCGCACGGCCTTCATCTCGCTGCAGGAAAACAACGCCATCGCCGTGCTGGACATCAGCACCGCCACGCCTGCCATCACCACCATCTTCTCGGCTGGAATCCAGGATTGGGACCGCGGCCTGGCTACGGCTAAGAATTTCAGCTACACCCTGAGCTATGCAGCAGGCGCCGCCAACCTTCCCGCCGGCGTGCAGGCAGGTGGCCTCTCCGGCCTTTGGTTTGATGGTGTTGAAACGATCAACGGTCAGGCGCTTGATATCTATTACTCGATCACCGATCGTGGTCCGAATGGCACCCTGACAGCCGGCAAGCGGCAGTTCCTGGACCCAGATTTCCAGCCCTCCATCTACAAGCTCGGCATGAACCGTGCCTCAGGCGCGGTGAGCGAGCTTGCCATCATTGGCCTGAAGCGGCCGGATGGCACGGCGCTCACCGGCCTGCCGCAGCTGCAGGGCAAGGATGAGATTGCGGTGGATGCCGCCAACCAGAACCTTGCTTACGACCCCTTCGGCATCGATTCGGAAACCATCTCCATCTTCACCGCAACCATCGGCGGCGTAAGCCGCAAGGTGTTTGCGGTGGGAGATGAATACCGCGGCCAAATTAGCCTGTTTGATTTCAGCAGCGGCAATCTCATTCAGCGCTATATCCCCGCTGGCCAGAAATCCCAACTCCAGGCCCAGCACGGCAGCCAGATCGGCGCTGAGACGATCGACAGCCTGCCAGCCATCTACGGCAACCGCTGGGCCAACCGCGGCATCGAAGGCATGGCCTTCAACAGCAAGGACGGCCTGCTCTACGCCTTCATGCAGAGCCCCCTGGATGTGGACAGCAACGGCGATGGTGTGGTCGCCGAGCGCAGTAAGTCTGAACTGACACGCATCCTGGCCATCGATCCCGCCACGGGTACGCCGGTGAAGGAGCATCTTTATCTGCTCAGCGGCCGTAGCGGCCAGGACAAGATCGGCGATGTCACCTATGACGCCGTCCGTGATGTGTTCCTGGTGATGGAGCGCGACAGCAGCCGGGCGCTCAACGGCTTCAAGAGTGTCTATGAGGTAGATCTGCGCGGTGCCACCAACACCCTGCCGCGCACTTTAGGTACAGGCCCGGCTAGCTGGGCCGACGCCATCGGCGTCTCCAGCCCTGAGCTGCTTGACAACAGCCTCACCCTGGTGGGTGGGGTCTACACCACTTCCAGTGCCGATCGACTCGCGGCCGCCGGCATCCAGCTGGCAAACAAGCTGGAGCTGTTCAACCTGCCCTCCGTGGGCGGCAGCCTCAGCTATGACAAACCCGAGGGCCTAACCCTGCGCGACGACGGCGCAGTCGTTATCAACTACGACAACGACTTCGGCACCGAGGGTGCCAGCGGCAACGCCTTCAGTGTGGTGACGTTCAGCAACCCGGCCCTTGATACCGAGGACAGCGGCGATGGCGGCGGCTACAAGCCCGCCACCAACCACGATGTCTATGGCCTGGTGATGCCCGATGGCCTGGCGACGTTCAGTTACAGGGGCGAAAACTTCATTTTGGCCGCCGGTGAAGGCGATGACCGCAATGACTTCCTTGATCCCGATGAGACCGCTCGTGTATCGACGCTGCTCACGGCGGCCGCCAGTGCCACCCCTGCCCAGAAGGCAGGTCTTGTGGCCACCAATGCCCAACGGCTGAACATCCTCACCAACACCGGCGATCTAGATCGCGATGGCATCGTTGATCAGGCCTACACACTGGGTTCGCGCTCGCTGCGGATCTTCGATTCGAAGGGCAATGTGGTGTTCGATTCCGGCACCGCCCTCGAGGAATTGGCGGTGGCTAAGGGTGTTTATCCGGTTAACAGCCGAGAAGACGACAAGGGTATTGAGCCTGAAATGGTGGAGGTCTTCACCACCAACAGCCGCACCTATGCCTTCGTGGCGCTGGAGCGCACCAGCACCAGCATGGCGGCGATTTTTGATGTTTCGAATCCTTATGCGCCCGTGGCCGTTGATCCGATCATCTTCACCGGTGCTCAGCGGATTGAGGGGATCACCTTCCTCACCAGTGCCACCAATGTCGCTCGCAGCGTGATCGCCTCCAGCGAAGGGAATGATGTGGTGTCGTTGGTGGATTTCCCCATCCCCTATCGCTTGCAGCTTCTACATCTCTCCGATGGTGAAGCCGGGCTGTTGGCCTCCCAGACGGCTCCCTACTTAGCGGGCCTCGTGGATGGCTTTGATAACACTTATGCCAACACGCTGATTCTCGCCGGCGGCGACAACTTCATCCCCAGCCCCTTCCTCAATGGCGGAACCGACATCAGCGTGCGCGATGAACTCAACGCCACCACCGGCTCCAGCATCAGCATGGCCGCCAGCACCAACCATGCGATCGCGGCGGTTGACATCGCCATCCACAACCTGATTGGTGTGGAGGCCTCCACGATCGGTAACCACGAATTTGACTTGGGTTCACGGGTGTTCCGCGATTCCTTCACGCCAGCCTCCGGTTGGGTGGGTGCCCAGTTCCCCTATCTGTCGGCCAACCTCGATTTCAGCGCCGATGCCGATCTGAATCCACGCTTCACCAACACCACCACCACAGCTGGCCTGGAGGAAGCTGCTTCCCAGAAGGGCCGCATCGTGCCTTCGGCCGTGGTCACCAAGAACGGCGAGAAGATCGGTCTGGTGGGTGCCACCACCCAGGTGCTGGAGCTGATCAGTTCCACCGGCGGCGTGGAGGTGAAGGGCTTCAATGGCGACGGCTCAGAGCGCGACGACATGGCTCTGCTGGCCAGCCAGCTGCAGCCGGTGATCGACGACCTGATCTCCCAGGGCGTCAACAAGGTGATCCTGATGGCCCACCTGCAGCAGATCGCTAATGAGAAGGCTCTCGCGCCGCTGCTTCGGGGCGTGGACATCATCCTCGCCGGGGGCTCCAACACCCGCCTGGGCGACAGCAATGACCAAGCCGTGGCCTTCCCGGGCCATGCCGCCAACTTTGCCGATGCCTATCCGCTGCTGACCCAAGGGGCCGATGGAGCACCCACCCTGATCGTCAACACCGACAACGAATACACCTACCTGGGCCGATTGGTGGTGGACTTCGATGCCCAGGGCCGCATCATCCCGGGCAGCGTTGATCCCCTGGTCAGCGGCGCCTATGCCGCAACCGCGGCCAATGTGGCCAAGGCCTGGAACGTGAGCGAAGCCCAGCTCGCCAGCACCGCCTTTGCCGACGGCACCAAGGCCGAGAACGTGCAGGATCTCACCGACGCCGTGCAGGCGGTGATTGCCAGTAAAGATGGCCAGGTGTGGGGCTTCACCCAGGTGTATCTCGAGGGCGAGCGGGCCTTCGTGCGCTCTGAAGAAACCAACCTTGGCGATCTCACGGCAGATGCCAACCTGGCCTATGCAAGCAAGATTGATCCTTCTGTTGTGATCTCGCTGAAGAATGGCGGTGGCATCCGCTCCCAGATTGGTAGCGTTGATGTGGTCAGTGGGGCTAAGCAACCTCCCCTCGCCAATCCTGCGGCTAACAAGCCAGAGGGTGCTATCTCCACACTGGATATTGAAAACTCACTGCGATTTAACAACAACCTCTCCCTGGTCACCGTGAGCGCCAGCAAGCTCAGGGAGTTGCTTGAACACGGTATTGCCGTCTATCCCAATCAAGGTCGTTTCCCTCAGGTGGCAGGCCTGGCGTTCAGCTTTGACCTCGCCAGAGCGGCTGGCAGCCGCATACTAAACCTTGCGATTCAGGACAGCCAGGGCAAAGACCTTGATGTGTTGGTTCGCGGTGGGGTCCTGGTGGGTGATCCGGCTCGCACCTTCCGGATGGTGACGCTCAACTTCCTGGCCAGCGGTGGCGACAGCTATCCGTTCCCCACAGATGCGACCGCCAACCGAGTGGACCTCTTTAGTCCCACCGCGCCTCTCACCGGTGCCGCCACTTTCAGTGGCGATGGCACTGAACAGGATGCTCTGGCCGAGTATTTGAAGGCGAATCACGCCACCCTGGCCAAGGCCTACAACCAGGCTGACACATCCGCTTCCCAGGATTTGCGGTTGCAAAACACAGCGTTGCGTACTGATGAGGTGATCGATGTCAAAATCGGCACCGCTGGTGCGGATGACAGCTTGACATCTGAATCAATCAAGCTTCAAGGTTTTGATGGCAAGAACGATCTGCTCTTCTCAGGAGCAGGTGAGGATCTGGTTGACGTTGCAAGCCTCAGCGGCTTTGCCAACAGAATCTTTACTGGCTCCGGTGTGGACACCATCTACGCCGGCACCCGCGATGTGATCACCGGTGGCAGTGGTGATGATTGGTTGAGTGCCGAAGCTGGCGATGGCAACCGCCTCAGCGGCGGCCTCGGCAACGACAGCTTCATTATTGGCAGCTCGGCCAATCGCGCTCTTGGCGGTGCAGGTGATGACAGGTTCTACGTGCTTGGAGGCGCTGCAACAAACCACCTCAACGGTGGTACCGGTGCCGATCAGTTCTGGCTGGTGAGTGAGATCGGCGATCTCCCTGCCTCCAAGCAATTCGTGATGGACTTCCAGCTGGGGGCCGACAAGGTGGGCCTGGCGGGCGTGGCTTTCTCCAGCCTCAGCTTCAGCCAGCTGGGTTCGGACACGCTGCTGAAGGTGGCCGGTGTGGAGGTGGGTCATTTCACCAACCTCAGCGCCACCAGCCTCAACAATCAGGCCAATTTTACGGGACTTTCGTAACCACTGTGTCATGGGTCACATGCAGGCAGTGTCTACCCCGACGTTTGCAACCAGTTGGGCTGGCCATCCTGAGAGAGACTTTCACAGGATGGCAATCCAGGCTCTACAGAAGCCACGAGGCTGTAGCCCCATGATCGATTGAATTGCTTCGCGTCTATCACTGAATTGCTTCGCGTCTACCACCATCTTCCTTTCCCATGACAACCCCATCGATCAAAACCATTGGTGAGGTCACGGCTCTCATCCCTGAGGCCAGTACTGCCAACGATGCCAGCGAACTTCTGGACGGGCGCAGCGGTGATACCGATTTTCCTTACGCCAAGTTCAAGGCACTGGCAACCGTTGGCGAGGTGGATCCCGTTTCCAACATGGCCCTCACCGGCTGGCCAGATGGCAACGCTGCTTGGCTCAAGGACAACGCCACGATACGACTTGTCTACCAGTCCGAGTCTTACGCCACCAACTCCAATCAGACCTATGGCTGGTTGATGGAAAGCGGCATGAAATTCACCGGCTCACACATCCATTACATCGACTACGACCGCGCCAAGTTTGCCAGCTTTCTCGATAGCGAGGCGCCGGCCAGCACGATGTTTAAGGCTTCGGGCCATTTGTTTGATAAAGTTTATAATGTATTCGGCAGGGAAGTCACCAAAAAGACCACCGATAAAGCAGATCTTGGTGGCAAATGGGGCAACCAGACCAATCCCGACGGCACTCTGGTTGAGTTCGGCACTGCCATCAGGCAGCTTGATGGCTCCACGAAGAACATGACCCTCACCGAGGGTGACTTCTTCTTCCACTCTTTTTGCGGCGCCTGGTATGAGCCAGCCAACAAAAACGGTGCCGGCATCGGCTTCAGCGATGACATTTGGCTGATGGGCGAAGAGTGGAATATCGGCAATTCCATGTTCGCCGACCCGGACGGCTCTGGCCCCCTGCGTGGGTCTGATGTTGCCAACAGCACCATGGGCCTCGCCTCGATGGTGGTTGACATCAAAAACGAGGTCGCTTACACGGCCCCAGCCCTGGGTCAGGCCGGTTACGAGAAGTTGATGCCGATCAACTCCGGCCATAAGGATTTTGTGGTGATCGTGGCCTCCGGCTACAACCACGACATCAACCCAGCTCCGCTCAAGGTCTACGTGGGTCGCAAGGGCGTCGATGCCAGCGGTAAGGCCATCGACCAGGCCAGCACCAGCGTGAGCGAGCGCGACAAGTTCCTGTCACGCAACGGGCTGTTGTACGGCCAGCTCTATGGCATGGCTGCCACGGCCGCCACCTACACCCAGCTCGGCATCACCAGCGTGAACGCCGACAACAAGATGCTGGATGCCTATCTGCAGAACGTTGCCGCGCCCGATGACTTCTCGGTTCGCTACTACCCCACCAGCTACCGCTGGGATGGCTTTGACACCCCTGAGGCCGTCAAGGACACCGAGGTGCTGCGCTGGGCCAAGGATGGTGATCTTGTCAGTGGAGTTGCAGAAGCCAACGAGCAACCGACTGGCTATACCTTCTTCAACAGCGACACCAAGGTGGAGCATCCGGCGGTTGATCCGGATGGAGGGTTTCGCTATATCCAGAACCACACCCGCACCGGTGGCATTCTGGGTATTGAATTCACTAGTATGGTTGCCGATCTCACCAATAACGACCTTGACAAGAATGGTCTTCCTGATTTCCTTTCGGCGGATGTCACTCGGATTCTGCCCGCTGTCAATGGTGCACTGAAGCTTGATGTGGGCGACAAGGGCGTGGGGCACTTTGATGCCACCGGCAACCCCTCCGGAGCCACCGCCGAGCAGCATATCGAGCTCAAGAACCGTAAAGCCAACGACCCTGACGGCCTGCTCTGGGTCAAATCAGCCGATGCAGACATCCTGATCGTTGATGAGGACTCTGGCAATGACTACGGCGAGCGCAAGTATGCCCTGGTGCTTAACGAGGACACCCTCGCCATTGAACCCGATGGCACGGGCTATTTCATCGCCCAGGCCGGAGGCAACAAGAATCCGCGTGCTCTTGCCGGGGTTTCCACCTATGGCGGCACATTTGAGAGCAAGTCAGGCTCTGAGTTCTCGGGCAGTTGGAATGTCACCTCCTTAGTTGCCACCAAAGCCGACGGCTCTTTCTTCACAAAAGAGGAATTGGCCGGCAATGGTGCTCAGATCGTTGAACAGAGTCGTCCCCTCTCCGAACATGTCTTCATCGGCGCTGTTCAACAGGGGGGTGAGTCTGGCGGTGCACTGAAAGCCACCAAGGCTGATTACGGCGGTCAGATTTTTATGTTTAGCTTGGATCTGCCCGGCGTTGAGCCAAAGCCTGTTGTTGGCACCGCTGGTGCCGACACCCTGATTCAGCCCGATGCCAGTAAGGACCTCACGCTGATCGGCAGTACCATCTTCACCGGGGCCGGCGACGACGAGGTGGATGTGTCCCTCAGCGACGGCTTCAAGAACCGCATCTTCACTGGCTCCGGTGTGGACGCCATCTACGCCGGCACCCGCGATGTGATTACCGGTGGCAGCGGTGATGATTGGTTGAGTGCCGAAGCCGGCGATGGCAACCGCCTCAGCGGCGGCCTCGGCAACGACAGCTTCAGCATCGGCAGCTCGGCCAATCGCGCTCTTGGCGGTGCTGGCGACGACAAGTTCTATGTGCTGGCAGGCGCTGGAACCAACCACCTCAATGGTGGTACCGGTGCCGATCAGTTCTGGCTGGTGAGCGAGATCGGGGAGCGCCCGGCTGCCAAGCAGTTCGTGATGGACTTCAAGGCTGGCGAGGATAAAGTCGGGCTGCAGGGCGTGTCCTTCGGCAGCCTTGGCTTCAGCCAGCTGGGTGCCGACACCTTGCTGAAAGTCGCTGGGGTTGAAGTGGGTCAGTTCAGCAATGTCAGCGCGGCAAGTCTCAACGTTCTCTCAAATTTCATTGGCCTCGTTTAACTGACTGGCTCCGGCATGGATGCCGATTTTGCCAACCGGTGACTTCGGCATCCTGCTTGACATTTTCAACTGCCAACTAACTGATTCATCTTCTGCAGCAGCGTCCGAGTAAGCCCATGCCCGCATCTCCCATCAGTTTTGCCCACGGTGTCGCCAGTGGTGACCCCTATGCCAACTCGGTGATACTCTGGACGCGGATTACACCACCTGAGGGTACTGCGGGGCGGATTGATGTAAGTTGGCAAATTTCGCGTAGTGCCAACTTTGAGGCCGGTGCAATTGTGGATAGCGGCACATTTGCTACTGGCGCTGACCGCGATTGGACTGTGAAGGTGGAGGCGGATGGCCTCAGCGCCGATTCCTCCTATTACTACCGCTTTATCGCCGGTGAAGCGGTTTCGATGGTGGGGCAGATCAAAACCCAGCCTGTGGGTCGCGATCCGGGCAACCGGCGTGGTTATCTTGACCTTACCATTATTCCGGATCAGGCGATCGCTAACTTCCAATTGCTTGATGGTAAAGATCCACTCACATCCGCCCCGCGCTGGGTCAGCGAAACTCTCGCGGCTAGCAGCAGTTTTGCGATCTCGCCATTGATCACTTGGCAGTCGGACTGGCGGGAACTTGATCTCGTCTTTGGGTTAGCTGTGGATGCCGTTGGCCAGCAAACACTGTTAGATCCGGCCGCCTATGCCACAACTCCCCGCGACGGTGTCCAGCTTCCCGACGTAAGCGTGACTGGCTCCGGCCTTGCCGATCGGATCTTCGTGGCTGTTGGCTCCACGCTGCTGGCGGGCGCGGGTGGCGATGAGCTCTTCAACATGGACAGCTTGGGTGGCAATTTGTTGGTAGGTGAAGGAGGGGTAGACAGGTTTTACCTTCGCGCTGCGGGCGATGTTGTGATCGGTGGCAATCTCCTGGCAAATGCCCCAGCCCTTGGTTTGCCAGCGGATACTGCAGCAGTCGATCAGGAATCTGACATCTTCCTGATTGATAGTTCCGACCCAAGCGTTGGCCTTCTCCAGATCCTCGACTTCAACCTCGCCGTTGATCAAATACTGGTTGATGGGCTACCTCCCCAGGGGTCCTGGAAGGAGATCCGGCAGCAACTGCTTGCAAACGGAGTTTCGATCAACGCCACTCCCAGCTTCACTAAAGAACCGATTACGTTGAACCTTGTGCCTGGTCTTGAGGTCCTGCTGGACCTTGGTACATCGGTGAGTGATCCCGATGGTGACAGGCTTGATCTGGTGTTGCTGGAAGCTCCAGCCTGGATTAGCACCACGGGCATGAAACTCCAGGCGACTCTGCCTCCAGGCATGACAGAGGCGCAATTGGCAACCACTCGCGTTGTTCTGGGCTTGAGTGATGGCAGAGCCGTGGCTTTGCAGGAGATCCAATTAAGTCTCTTACCCCCTTCTCCTGCTATTTCCGCCCCAAAGCTTGCCCTAGCCAGCGACAACGGCAGCAGTAGCAGCGACGGCATCACCAACAACCCCTCCGTCATTGTGACGGGCCTTGAAGTTGGCTCCCTCTGGCAGTATTCAACAAATGGCGGCGGCAGCTGGAGCGCCGGTTCTGGTAACTCCTTCTTGCTCCCTTCTGGCACCTATGCCGCCGGAAGCATCATCGCACGTCAAATAAATAGCGCAGGTGACTATAGCGTTAATGGTCAGCTAGGACCTATAACAATTGACACTACGCCTCCTACTGCACCTACCTTAGCTCTCTCCAGCGGCAGTATTACTGCCTCCGGCGATTGGATTACCTATGTTCAGGTGGGTAAGGCGGTGGTTGTGAATGCTCAAAACCTTGAGGCTGACGCAGCTTACTCTTATTCAGAGGACAACGGCGAAACCTGGATCAACTTTGATGGTTCATCGTTCAATGTTGCCTGGGCTGACGCCAGCAAGCGTTGGTCTATTAAGGCCAGGCAGCGCGATCAGGCTGGCAACCAGGGACCAGATTCGGCGTCCTTGAACTTTGGCTTGTTCCAACTCTCTGCAAGTGGTATGCAAGCAGGCTCAGAAACCTTTGCTGTCAAATCGCTTAGCGATGCAGCAATTAGTTTCATTAAACAGACAACCTCCGCAGCTACCAATGTCCAAACCTTTTCCCTTGCCTATGAGTTCAATATAAATACGATTAATGCTCAAGGTGCTATGATTTTAGATCAAAAACTTCTGCCATACCCGTCTGCAAGTAGTGGCGGTGAGGCAGTTAGTTTCTGGAGCATAGATCTCACAACCGGTGATGTTATCGAAAACCTCACCTATGATCCCAGTCGGCATGGTGGGGCCACCGCCTATGACCTTGATGGCGATGGTAGTTTTGATTTGCTCCAGCTTCGCCCCATCGATAATGGTATGGGTGATCTGGATCCTGTCAGAGGCAAGATTCTTGGATCTATTACCGCTACCAGAGAAGCACTAATCCCCGGATTTAAGTTGATCGACAGTCAACAGTTGCAGGTTGTTGATCCAAGTCGTCTTAATTCCAAGGCAGCTGTCAATCTTACTGCTACAATAACTAGTAGTGCAAAAACAGTAAATGAAATTGGATTTATTGTGGTAGAGACTGGTATTCCACTCACGCTGGATCTGATTCGCGAGAGGGGTAATGTGCTTTTTTCAGGCCTGGAATCTAGCGACACTCCAGAACTGGGTGGCCTGGATTTGCGTAGTAAGATTGCTCTACGTAATGGTCAAACCCTACGTTTCTACGAAACAGTTGATAGCACTTTTTCTGATCTGAGTCGTGGGAAATCTAACCTCTCTGAATTCGGTTCTGCATTCCGTTTCCTTGATTATAGCTTAGACGCGGCTACTTCAAGCGTCAAGGTACTATCTCCTAGTGGTCTCGGTTTCAATCTGGGCATGGCGTCAGCAGCTCCAGGTTTGGGTGAGTTGATTGCTGGGCGTCAGATGGAGGCCACCGTGTTCGATTTCAGCTCTAATGCCCTGGCCGGCCGCTCCGTGGTAACTGATTGGAGCCTGGTGCGTGAAGCTGACTATTCGCCTGTGTTCTCCTTGTATAAGGTACTTAATCTTGACGGTGCGGTTCTAGATCCCCTTACTGGTAGTGTGGTGAATCCAGGTGATACAGACTACAAGAATGCCGCTAATCGCAACCGTGTTGATCAGTTGTCTGGCCTGACTGTCGGCAACCTTCAGTCAAGCGGAGGTCGGGTCAATTTAAATGAGTCCAGCTTGTTAGCTCCGATGGCAGTGGTCACAACAACCGAGTCTGAAGACACCTACTTTAGCTTTGCGGCTGCCAACCGAGATTTGATCAGCCACTTCCGCAGGCTCGGAGATAACGTATTTGGCATGGAAGATCTCCTAGGCGGTGGAGATCTGGATTATGACGATCATATCTTTGCACTCAATCCAGTCGGATTGGTCTGACCCCCCCTGACTTGCTTTCGCTGAGACCTATCCAGCTCGCAGATCTTTTGGCGCTTGCGGATCCAGGCACTGTTGATCAGTGGCACCGTGCTGTCCGGCTCCGGCAGTCCGCTACTCGCCGGTTTCCGCTGGCTGTCAGTGCCGCAGCAGGTGCTGAATGCCGGCTCCTACATAATCGCCGCCACCAGCTCTGGCGATCCTGCCAGTTTCGATCCCTTCATCTTCGAGGGCTTTGATCCCGTCGTGAGTGCTGGCTTCAGCCTCGGCACCGCCTCCCTCGCCCAGGCCGGCAGTGGCTTCATAGTGGCCTTACCCACAAACATTGAGAACCTCCCCTACGGCTTCATTGGTCCCAACTTCGCCAGCCAGCCGGTCCCTGGCCCCTTGCCCGTGCTTGGGGGTCGCTGGCGCCCTGGCCTGGAGTCGCCGCTTGCGCTGTCGCCTGAGGGCCCAGCCGCCATGCGGACAGCCGTATTTTATCCCTGATCAGGGACTGGGCGCGTTTCTGGCCTTAATGTTAATCGACCACAATCAACGTCACCCAAGGGTTGAGACGGAAATGCAAGAGCTTGTAGAGTCCCGCGAGGTGACGCAGCAGACCTACTGCCGGGCCGAAACTGACCGGACCTTCTATAATGCAATTCAGCTAACTGGCGGTGTAAACAACCTGTTCAGCTTCCGTAATGTCACTCCGCTGGACAGGCAAACGGTCGTGCGGATGAACAAAGATACGCTCTATACGGTGGCCTTGGTGGATACCTCCAAGGGGGCCACCATCACGGTGCCGGAAATGCCGGCTGGCCGCTATTTCTTTGTGCTGTTGATTGACAATGACCACTATTGTGCGGGCGTGCTATATGATTCTGGTACGCACGTGTTGCCCCAAGATACCAAGTATCTAGCCATCAATATTCGCATTCAACTGTTGCACCCAGGCGACCCGGAGGAAATCAAGCTGGTCAACTAATTGCAGGATCAGTTTGTCATCAAATCTAATAGCGCCGACCCTTTCGAGGAGCCGAATTGGGACAAGCAGTCTTTGGCCGCACTGAGCGCGGAATACAACAAGGAATTCGCAATGTTTGACCTGTATCCGGAAGGCTGGATGGGCAAGCGCGGAGCAGCCGATGAAGCAAGCCGTCACATCGGCTGCGCTGGGGCCTGGGGACCTTTTCCGAACGAGGACGCGGTTTACATCAATTACAACGGCCACCTGTCCGCCGACAAGTGCCACACTGCCACCTACCAGGTGCCCGAGAACAATGCGTTCTGGTCTATCACGGTTTACGGTGCGGATGGTTATATGAAAAGCGTCAACAACATTCTCAATGCCGCGAACACGCAGATGAATGCTGATGGAACGTTAACGGTTCATTTTGGCTCGCAGGCTGACTGCGGCGATGTGCCCAACCGGCTGGATGTGAGCGAAGGTTGGAATTTCCTGATGCGCGTGTATCGGCCCGGCCCATCCGTGCTGAATGGCAGCTACAAACTGCCGGCTGCCGTCGCCTGCCAATAGGCTGACCGAAGAAGCCCTATTACATTAATGCCGCTGAAGCCCGCAACATAGCAGAGTAAGTCTAAACCTACAGACACGCCCTACTCATGGATCGGTCTTGATTTGTGTCCCGAACCTAAGCCGGAGGCACTGACAGGAAAATGGATAGCTCCGCTGCTGCAACTAGAACGATAAAAAATGTAGTCGTTCAGCGTTCACTACAAACTCGCGCAATATCACCTTCGCTATATAGCGGCACCGGCGCTGCCGGATCACTTTCCTGGAGGCGCTTCATCTTGGTGAGGTAGAGGGCGGCACCAATGCTGTTGGCCACTTCGATGCGGGCCTGCCCGCGGCTGTTCTGCCAGGACTGACAGGCCCCCAGCGTGTCGAAGGCCCAAACGGGTCGCAGGCCACCTGCCATAACCAGCGCCAGGCTCAGGGCCCCAGTCAGGGCCGCAGTCCGGGCCCCAGTCAGGGCCGCAAACGTGACTTTGGCTATTGCCCTGGCCTCCCATTTCGCCGCGCCAAGGGGTTTTGGGCCCGAGGGGCCTAGCCAGCAGCCACTGGCGAGGGGGGCGACATGGCGCACCTGGTGGGGCCGGCCCAGGTAAACCCAGGCGCCACGGCCGTCTTCCAGGCTCAGCCAATGGCGCTGATACAGCCGCGGCGCCCCCTCATAGCGGTCCAACGCCGCCAGGTCGGTTTCGCCTACGCCGTAGAGCTCCCCTTGGATGCGTCCCTCACCAAGGACCGCCATCGGGAAAGGGCCCAGATCGTGCAGGCAGGCGCCCGGCAGCCAGGCTTGCCCGAGCCAGGGCAGCTCCCTGAGCAGGTGATGGGCCCGCTGGCCGCGTTTGAGGCTGCCATAGACAAACAGCAGCGGTTGGGACTCGTCCCCCTGGCTCATGGCAGCCGGCGCTGATAATGGACGCTGAGATTGTTCAAGCCTCCATGACCACCGCCCTGCTGCTGGCCCTGGCCGGCTCCCTGATTTTGATGACTCTGAT
>Ga0209088_10001567_pt1 | contig 14736 bp, 14 predicted proteins | sample S_140625_EF_Meta_FD_187324 | JGI IMG/M metagenome (GOLD analysis project Ga0209088, IMG submission 187324) | Freshwater microbial communities from Lake Simoncouche, Canada to study carbon cycling - S_140625_EF_MetaG (SPAdes) (version 2) | ecosystem: Environmental > Aquatic > Freshwater > Lake ... | reverse complement strand
CGGCTGCTGGGCTGGTGCTGGTACTTAATGCCGGCAGTTCCAGTCTCAAGGCCTCCCTGCTGGATGAGGATGGCAACCGCCTCTGGCAGGGGCAACGGCCATGCCCGATGGCCGAAGGAGCTGCCCCGGAGCCGGTGCTCGCTGACTGGCTGCCGGCGGCCCTGGCTCCCTGGAAGGCCTCGATTGTCTTGGCAGGGCACCGGGTGGTGCATGGCGGCGAGGGCTTCATCGCCCCCGTGCGGCTGGAGCCGGCTGTGCTGGCGGCCTTAACCGAACTGGTGCCCCTGGCTCCGCTGCACAATGGCCCGGCCCTGCGGGTGATGCACTGGCTGGCGGCCCAGCAGCCGCAGCTGGAGCAGTGGGCCTGCTTCGATACCGCCTTCCACGCCACCTTGCCGCCCGAGGCCGCCACTTACGCCATCCCCGCCGAGTGGCGCCGCCAGGGGTTGCGGCGCTTCGGCTTCCATGGCCTCAGCCACCAGCACGTCGCCGAGGTGGTTGCCGCCCGCTTCCCCAGGGCCGCAGCGGCGCCCCCCCTGCGGCTGATCAGCTGCCACCTGGGCGCCGGCTGCTCCCTGTGCGCCATCAAGGCGGGACGCAGCATCGACACCACCATGGGCTTCACCCCGCTGGAGGGGCTGGTGATGGCCACCCGCTGCGGCTCTGTCGACCCCGGCTTGCTGCTGCATCAGCTGCGCCGGGGCCTGTCGGTGGATGAGCTGGACCAGGCCCTCAATGGACAAAGCGGCTTGCTGGCTCTTTCCGAGCTCAGCGGCAGCATGCAGGAACTCAGGGCAGCGGCAGCGGCTGGACACGAGGAAGCCCAGCTGGCAATCGCCGTCTTCCGCCACCGGCTGCTGCGGGAGATTGGCGCCATGGCAGCCAGCCTCGGCGGCGTCGACGTGCTCGCCTTCACCGGCGGCATCGGCGAGCACGATGACGCCCTCAGGCAAGAGGTGGTGTCGGCCCTGAGCTGGCTCTCCCCTTTCGATGTGATGGTGATTGCGGCCGATGAGGAGCAGGTGATCGCCAGGGCCTGCCGGGGGAGGATGAACGCTGAACCTGGTGGCAATGGCCGTTGATTGCACTGCCCGATAATCGCCTGCACCTTGCCAGCTCACTAATCTGTGGTGTTGGCGCCCTTGGTGCCTAGCGGAGGACACGCCTTGCCGGGCCTGGATCAGCACGTTCATTTCGCCCTACTGCTGACATTGCTTACCGGACTGTCCACCGGCATCGGCAGCCTGCTGGGCTTGTTCAACCGCAGCTTCAATCCACGCCTGCTCGCCCTCTCGCTGAGCTTCTCGGCCGGGGTGATGATCCAGGTGTCTTTCCTGGAGATCTTTCCCAAGGCCCGCACCACCCTCAGCGCCGCCCTCGGCGTCAGAGCCGGCTACGTGTGGACGACGATCGCCTTCTTCGCCGGCATCGCCCTGATGGCCGCCATTGACCAGGTGCTGCCGAGCCACGGTGATGCCGCCCAACTCGGCCTGCGCCCTTCCCAGTCCGCCAACGCCGAGGAGAGAAATGCCCTGCTGCGTATGGGCCTGTTCTCTGCCCTGGCGATCGCGATTCACAACTTCCCCGAGGGTCTGGCGACTTTCATGGCCGCCGTCAGCAACCCCAGGTTTGGGTTGAGCATCGCCTTGGCGATCGCCATTCACAACATTCCGGAGGGCCTGGCAATCTCAGCCCCAGTGCATTACGCCACCGGCAACCGCGCCCTGGCCTTCTGGCTCTCCTTCGCTTCGGGTCTAGCCGAGCCGCTCGGTGCTCTGCTCGGCTACGTCCTCCTGCGGTCTGTTCTCACACCTCTGGTGATGGGTGTGGTGTTCGCCAGTGTGGGAGGAGTGATGGTCTACATCTGCCTCGATGAACTGCTGCCTGCCGCCCAGCGCTATGGCACCCACCATCAGATGATCGCCGGCGTGATCGCCGGCATGGCGGTGATGAGCACGAGCCTTCTAATTCTGGCCTGAGTTGAACAGCCTCCAGCCGGACAGCCGCTGGGCTGTCGGCTTCATCCTGCCAGCAACTGGCTTAGAAGCGAATCCTGCGGCTTGATGAGTGGGTTCACCACGCGCACGCCACGCCAGCTGGAACCGTGGTGGGGCCACTTGTACCGCCTGAGGGCAAGACTTCGCGGCGAGATGCGCTGGAGTGAGCAGCCGAATGGGAGCAGACGATCAGCAGCTGGAGCTTCTTGGCGCCCTGAAAGCCCTGGGCAGCTCGGCGGGGAACGGCAAGCTGCGCGATCTACTGGGCTGGGACGAGGCCACCTACGAAGCGGTGAAGGCCCCGCTGGTCGCGTCAGGTCAACTGCAACCCGGCCGAGGCTGCGGTGGCTCGGTGAGCCTGACGGATAAGGTTGACTCTGGCAGCAGCGCCGCAGCGGATCTACGGCCCGCCGCCAGCCCACGGACGCCCCGAACGGTGTCGCCCCCAACTCCCGACCCCCAGCCCAGCGGCAAGCAAAACCTCTCGGCCTTCATCTGGAGCGTGGCCGACCTGCTGCGGATGGCAGGGCAGGCCTTCTGCAACACCTCAGCCCTGAGCATGAAACGGCTGATGGGCGACCAGGACAACATCGGCGAAAACCTGCGCTCCTACATCCAGGCGTTTACGCCGCGGGAAGTGATCAAGCTGATGGTGAATCTGATCTTCATCGAAGACGACCAGGCCCTCACCCAAGGCGGCATCGTCCGCAGCCTCTACGACCACACCGCGGGCACCGGCGGCATGCTCAGCGTGGCCGAGGAACACCTGGTGGGGATGAACCCCGAGAGCTACGCGATCTGCAAGGTCGACATGCTGATCAAGGGGCAGGACATCAAAAATATCCGCTTCGGCAACACGCTCGCCGATGATCAGCTGGGTGAGGCGAAATACGACTACATGCTCTCCAATCCGCCATTTGGGGTGGAGTGGAAGAAGATCCAGAAGGAGGTGCAGAAGGAAGCCGACAGCCTCGGCTATGCCGGACGTTTTGGCCCTGGCCTGCCGCAGGTGAGTGATGGCTCGCTGCTGTTTCTGCTGCACTTGATCAGCAAGATGCGCCCCGCTCTAGAGGGCGGCAGCCGCTTTGGCATCGCGCTGAATGGCTCGCCCCTGTTCACCGGCGGTGCGGGATCGGGCGAAAGCGAGATCCGCCGTTATGTGCTGGAAAACGATTTGGTGGAGGCGATCATCGGCCTGCCTACCGATATGTTCTATAACACCGGCAGTCGCTTAACATCCGTTTCAGGGATAAATTCCTCAACAAGGCGCTATTCAACACCGTGGCCGACACGCAGGCCATGGCTGATCGCTGGCGCTGGGAGTACAACACCCTCAAGACCCATTCAGCCCTCCAGGGGCGTATGCCCTTGGAGACAATTCAACCAGCTGCAACATGACCACCAAATCTCATTAGGCCTGGACCGATCAACGGGGTCACCTCAAGCTGGCATCTTTGGTCAAATCGGGCGTGGTTGACCCCAAGATTGGCCGTGCCTAGAGCAGGTGAGATGGTTCTTTCGTAAGCAGTTTCCGTTTGTCCAGATGACAAACTGTCATACAGAGATGGATGGAATGGTCTGTGCAGTCAAAAATGTCATGGGTTTATAGGGTATTAAATTGAAAACCATTAATCTGGTTAGTGCTTTTCTTTTGAGTCTTCTTGTCACATTACCGGTCATGGCGGAAGACCAGTGGAAACCGGAAAGATTGCGTTTGCAAGCCAAATATGATCCGAAAGGTAAGGTACTTAGAAATTCAACGGAAGAGATGGACCCTCGTATCACTGGAAAAAATACTGCTAACAAGAATGATACAGTTACAACCAGGATGACTAGAGCATGGGTCGTTCTTAATGAGGCCAATCCTGATGTGATTATGAATAATAATACCACTATCATCATGGGAAAGTCATGTTTAGAACTGGATAAAGGTGGGGCACTCTTTGTGGGCAAGACCTGTATAACGATTCCGAATCTTTCTGCGAATGCCAGCTCTTCGGTTGCTATCGAGTCTTCAGTTGTTATCGAGAAAGGGGATCAGGATCTCTTCACGGTGAAATCTCTGGCAGGCCAGGCTGTCATTGGCAGTGAGTCATTCATGACGAAAGATGGCTATGGCAATGCCAATCGATACCCAAGCATCAGCCCACGGATTGATCTGGGAGTTAGCGGTTTTACCAATGCATATCCTTCGTCGGGAGGTCTTGTGATGGGAGGTATTGCAGGTTTCGTCCCGCTTTCCCAAACTAGACAGAAGTCAATCCTGTACTCTTACTCAACTTTAGGATCAAATTTTGATGGTTATTCGGGCGCAGCAACAGAAGTTGGTTATCGCTGGTTTGTGCCATCATTGAAGGCAATCAATAGCGTTTATCTCGGATATTCCGGATTTGAATCTCCTAGCTGCTTTACGAGCTTAGTGAATGTGGGAGGTCAGTGGGAAAGGGCACGTTGGCGCCTTGGAGCAAGTGGCGGTTTGCAAGCCGGAGGTTGTAATTCAGGCTTTAGCTTCGGCGCTCTGAGCCTTTCCATACCCATTGCCAAAACTGATTCGTTCCGCACTGTCTATCTCAGCATTACCCCCTACGTGATCTGGGGAGAAAATGTTATCTCCCCATTCAATTACGAGGATGGGGGTTCCTCGATATCTCCCGGAGCGAGACTCTCTGCTTCTGTCCCCTTATCAAAGCGGGTCAGTTTTGATGTGTATGGTGGAGCAGACGCTGTGTATGGCGCCATGATTGGTGGTCGTTTCAATTGGCGCATTCCAGTGGGTGGAAATATTGTGAATGACCCTAATCTTGTGGCAAATAAGTCCAAGCAAACTGAACCTCCTCCCGATCAGCAGTTGAATGAGACTGGAGGCCAAGTTGTCGTCTCAGAGTCATACAAAGCCGACTTTACAGCTGACGGGAAGCTGGTTGGGGAGGTTGTAAAGATGAGCGCAAACGAAATTACATCACTTATTACCGAATATATGCAAGGATTCGAGCCTCTGCCTGAGAGCAACAGAATCGCTCAGGTTGCTGCTCGCAATGGTGCGCTGACCACGTCTGTAGCTGGCACTCTAGGGTCTTATTATCTTGAATCAGCAAGCATGCCAATCAGTCGGACAGTACAGCAGCCCTTTGACGTAACAACGGTCTTCCCAACTGCACCATATGCATGTGCGGTATCAGCCGATGCCAAAGCCTATGCAGAACAGCGATTGCGTGAGGATGGTAAGAATGAGGCAGCCGATAGAGTGGCGGCTGCCAATGACGTGTATTTAGGGCGTGGCGACAAAGTGAGCGACGGCTGGCCCATCACCACCTCTAAGAACCGTGCTTATCGAATTGCAAATGGATCGGTATGTGGTGAACTGAACTCATTCATCAGTGGTGCGAACGACTATTCTGGTCCTCAGAACCCACTGCAAACTGTAGTTCTCGACTGATACGCTGATTCTGCCTATGATCTACGTGAAGCCCCAGTTAAGGTTAAGGTTGTTTGGAGGCTGATGACTCGGCCAAATTGGCGAAGGTGGGATTGAGCGGTTTGATCATCTTTTCGCCTATTCTCTGCCCTGGGACAATCGGTGTTGAAATTTCATTAGATCTACAGTAGATCAGCTGCATAATAGAGCCCTACTTCTTTGATGCCGGCACTTCAAGGCAATGCGGTTGCCTCACTCTTCAGCGCAGAACCGGCTCAATGGGGGATTCCAAAAGTGTCGAATGATCGGATGTGAATACATAGTGACACCAGACTTCAAATCTACGGATCCTGTAATCACCGGTTCACGCTGCTGCATTGGAAGGGCATCACCAGAACGCATGAGAGGTTTACCTCTGTTTTCTTGGTTCAGACGGGTCAGTTGGGATTCCCACCTGTTCGCTGTCGCTGAAGACATTCATCAATGGATCGAATTTCCGGAGTCCCCGCCCGAGATCAATTGGTGAGATAGATTCGCAATCGGTAGGATGATTGGTCCTTGGGGTGCTACCTTCATTTGAATTTTTGCATAGCATCGGCACCAAATCTTCCTGGTCAGACAGCCCCCACGCCAGGAGGCGTCCGTTGAATAGTTTTTTATTGGGCGATTTTGTAAGCGCTGGCACAATGACGTGGATTTCAGCTGCTTTGTAGATGTGAGGAATGCGAATCAATACGGAACGATTAATTGTCTCTCCTGGATGGACTATGTCGTCGTCAAAGATCCTTCCCACTGCCAGGATGGGACCGGTCTCGTTGTTAACGCCCCTCTCCGCGTAAATCAGGGGCTCCCCCCGGAGTGCCTTGTCCCCAAGAGATGCGAATACCCCTTCGGAACCTTCTTTTCTCTTAATTCCAAAGAGCCGCCAGGTATTGCTAAGCAGGTACACCTTGCGAGTGCTCGAGTTGGTGACTGTAATCTTCAGCGTCATCTCCGAATCCCCAGCGCTGGATTTGCTACCTTCTACCGGAGTGAGCGAAAGATCAAGGTTGATGTGAGCCGGCGCCCATGATGGGACAAGGATGTCCTTATAAATAAACGTATAGATTCCCCAAACGGCGCCCAATAAGATACCGGTCGACTGGATCAAATGGTGCGTAATATCAGAACGCATCCACTGACGAACTCTGATGGGTCCGTCATCCGCTCCGGTCCCGGGCATTCCCCTGTCTTCAGACTTGTTGCAAGCCCCAAGCTTATCTGGAGGCTCCGGTATTGTCAAGGGTTGATCTTTCTCATCCTTTGGCATGAATGGTGAGACCTATGGGAGTGGGGACTACTTACCTGAGGCTGATAGCTTCAAGCCGTTGATTCGCCGGGGACAGGGAGCTTGGGGTCGAGGGCGGCAACTGCTACTCATTACCGCCACCAAGCTGCTACTACCACGCTGGTCCTTGAACTGCTCTAGCTCTGCAAGCACGCCCGGATCTGGAACACGACCATTGGCGAGTGCCAGCATGTCGGTATCAGAACAGGAGGCCTCGGTGGCGCCTATGCCCGTGAGCAGCGCATAGGCTCTCTGAGGTCGAGTGCCCATGCGATCGGCTTGGTAGCTGCTGTAGGCACTTAGTGCAGGCCCCAGCTGCTTCTTCATTTCAGCGCTCATCTGAGTTGGTGCCGCGCCGATGAACACCCCGGCGAGACAATTGGCTTGCAAATTGGTTGCAGCGGGGGGAAGAGAGGAGATGTCGCTTCGTCGGCTGAGCAAACTTTCCGCAAGGGCCGTGGCGATCCAATAAGCAATCGCCGATTCGCCATAGGACTTGACTCGCCACTCCAGGAGGTTGCGATCCAGTAGTACGCGAGCGTTGCCTACGCAATAAATGCCAACGCTGCCCTGGTCATGGGTGGGCGCGGGATCGCTGCAGACCTTCCGGACCCCCGTGCCGGCAGGAAGCAGATCGATTGAAGGAAAGGGGAGGGATGCCGTGGAGGGATCGGTGCTCCAGGACTCGCGTAGAAGCCTGCTGGTTCGCTGCACCGAAGCTTCGAGCTTATCCCCAGCGGCATAGGCTCTTGGAGCGAGAGGTTGGAGTCCAGTGAGCTGAGCAATCACCGCCACGGCTCCAGCAACTCCGACGAAGTCACGTAGGGGTAAGTAAGCCAAAGCTGAGGGATCGCACTTGTTCGTGCATACTAAGTCGGAGCTAGATCATTTTGGCGGCATTGCTCGTTCAGAGGGCCGTTGCTGAATCGGCTGCCAGTCTCCCGTAAGCTGGAATGCTCCCCAAACGTACATGTCCCTGTAGAGGGGTTCGGGATGGCTGCGGAATGCTGCTTGTGTGGCGACCAATGCCTCGGATCGTCCTAGACCCGCCCGCAGCCTGCTGTAGTAGTCGGCCATGAAGGCGGCGGTGGCGGCATCATTCACCTTCCAGAGACTCAGAAGCGTTGAGCGGCTACCTGCCACGGTGAACGCACGCTGTAGCCCGTAGACACCCTCTCCGCTTCGCACATCTCCCAGGCCGGTCTCGCATGCTGAGAGAGTCACCAGCTCGGTCCCCTCCAGATCCATACCCGTCGCTTCAGCCGCTGTCAGGTAGCCGTCGTCCGCTGGATTCAGCTCAGGGTTGTTGGCACCAGCCAGAACCAGCCCGCCGCGTAGCAGCGCATCCTCCTGACCTGCCACCACTGGAAGTAGGGCCGAGTATCCGCGAGCTGTCTCGTGCATGGGATTCCGCGGACTGCTCACGGCCTCCGCCAAGGGTTCGGGGAAAAAGAAGCCATGGGTTGCGATATGGAAGATCCGTGGGCCCTTCTGCTGCAGTGCGCGACTCGCAGTTGCTTTCTCGGCAATGATCGGTGCGCCCGCGCCAAGCAGCCTTGCCACCTGCTCGGCTTCGTCCCTGGTGCCAGGCAGGGGTTCCCAGGTCAAACCCTCCCGCAGCTGGCCGGAGCGCTTTTGCCCACCCCGATTCCCCAGGGAAGGGGCAAAGGTAAACGTGGTGCCGGGCGGTGCAGCAGATCCAGCGCTGAAGGCGGGGTTGGCCATCACAACAGGGGTGCTCCCTATCTTGTGTGGTTGCTGAAGTCGTACAAGATCACGGCCAGTGGTGAGAATCCGCAGGTGAACCACCTCTCCGAGTAGCCGCTGTGGATCCTGCGACGAAGGCAGGGCAAGGAAAGGAACCCGATGTAGTTCTCCGTCGGACGAAAGGAACAGCTGGCGGATGCCGCCCAAATGAGGCTGCAGCGGCTTCAGCACCAGGTTGCTGACCTGTTGCCAGTATGGACGAGGATCTTCGTTGTTCTTTGCGGTGATATCAAGGGCCTTGCCCACCGCCATGTCAATGGGTGCGGCCTCCCTTAATGACACCAGGACCGGCCGGCCATTGGGATGCAGCAGCAGGGCCACGTAACGGGGCTCACCCCAAAGAACCTTTCCATTCTGAACGCCCCGGAAGGGTCTGTACTTCTGGATTTCCACCAGCAGGCCATCCCGGGGTAACGCGGCCGCCACCTGGGAGATGCTTACCCGCTCGATCCGCAGGCTGGGAAGGGCACGGTAGAGATCTGCTTCCAGCTTCTGTCGCTCCTGCTCAAGCGCCGGGCGCTTTTCGGCCTGCAAGCTCACCGAGGCAACGAGCTGGTCAATACGAGCGATTCGCTCCGCCAGATCTCGCGTCCCTGACGCGCTTGTTGCAAGCCGTCGTTGTCTCTGCTCAATCTCCGCAAGCAAACCCTGGCGGTTCAGCCGTGTCTCCATTGCCAGGTCAATGGCGGAGGGATCCTGATCCAGCAGAGCGAAGGCAAGAGTAACTGCATTCTGTTGCTGAGCAAGCAGGCGGCTACGCAGATCCCGAGGCTGAAGCGGCAGCTCGCGGCGCAACCATTCCCCCTGGCCTTGGACCACACGAATCAGCGAACTGCGAGCAGGCATCAACTTGCTTTCTTGCAGTTGCAGTGTTGCCAGATTGGCGAGACTGGCGATAGTTTGAGGATGTTGGAATCCAAAACTTTTCTGGCGTACTGCCAGCGCATCCTGGAACAACTGCTCAGCCTGCTCCAAGCGACCTTGGTTGTAGTAGAGGAATGCCAGGTTGTTGAGACTGGTGCCCGTGTCGGGATGCTGCTGGCCCTGCGATTTCTGACGGATCTCCAGGGCACGCCTGTAGAGCGGTTCTGCATCCTGATAGCGGCCTTCCTTCATGTATAGCTCCGCTAGATTGTTAAGAGTATTCGCTGTTTCTGGGTCCCATGGGTTCGCCCCCTCGTTAATCTTCTGCGCATATTTAAGAATGGTTTCTGCCTCGTGGACACGCCCCGTTCCAAGGTAGATGAGGGCAAGATTCTTGAGGCTGGACGCCGTCGCCATGCTATTGGGGCGGGCTGTTTTCTGGTGGATCTCCAGTGCCCGCCTGATCAGTGTCTCGGCCTCATCATAACGGGCCTGCTCAATCATGAGCACGCCCAGGTTATTCAAGCTTGCTGCCGTGGTTTTGCTCCACGGGTCCAGCTTATCCTCAAGAATTTTGGCTGCTCGCTTGTAAAGTGTTTCAGCCAAGCCATAATGTCCCTGGCTTAGGTATAGTCCAGCAAGATTCGCGATCAGTTTAGCTGTCTCGATGTCACTGTCGCCAAGTACTTTTTCAAGAATGCTGATTGCCTTTGTATAGAGTGGCTCTGCCATTGCGTAGCGACCCTGCTTGGTGTAGATACGTGCTAGTCCTGTGAGTGCCTCAGCGGTGGGCACCTGCAAGGGGCCCAGATCTTTTTCCCGCTGTGCCAAGATTTCTTCCCATTGCTCGGCTGCCTGGTCATACGCCCATTCCTTTTCCAGGCTTTCTGCCTGCTCGATCAGATTCTCGATCCTGGTGGATTCTCTTGGCGCCGCGCCGACTTGAACGAGAAGGTCAGCAGGGGCCGGACCCGCCGGCAGAACTGGCCTCCATCCCCATGCAGCGGCGTCCGCTCCGGTGGCCTGCCAGCAAAACATCAGCAGGGCCAGGGCCCCACCTCCACGTATCCCATAAGAGCAGATCGGCACGATTTTCCGCCCTCCCTTCAGCAACCACCATTGTGGTTATCTTCAAGCCCCATTGCCTGCCTCGCCGTAGCGACGGTTGATCTCATTCCAGTTCACTAGGGGCCACCTGACTTTGATGTAGTCACGCCTCCAGGCCGAGCAAGGGTGTATCTCGCTCGATGCCGGGCAAGAGCATCACAGGGTTGTCCTGGTTCGTGGTGCTGGTGATCGCGAGGCTGCCGTCGGGTTTCTGGATGAGCCAGGCCCAGACCGACCCGAAGCGTCCCGCCGCCGCCTGGTTGAACTGGGTCTGCATCGCTTTCACCGACCCGAAGCTCTTATCGACCGTTATCAGCTCAAGGGATGCCCTGCTGTTTGCCCATAGCGGTGCCTGGGCCCGGATGGAGGCGCTTGATTCCCTGCGCTGGCCCTTCCTGTATGAGCCGGCTATCCATGGACCCGCAGTGGCGTTGAGTGTCCACCAACAATGAAGTTGGCCCGGTCGGCAACAAACTCGTTGGCCGCTGGGGTGAGTGATGGCTCGCTGCTGTTTCTGCTGCACTTGATCAGCAAGATGCGCCCCGCTCTAGAGGGCGGCAGCCGCTTTGGCATCGTGCTGAATGGCTCGCCCCTGTTCACCGGCGGTGCGGGATCGGGCGAAAGCGAGATCCGCCGTTATGTGCAGGAAAACGATTTGGTGGAGGCGATCATCGGCCTGCCTACCGATATGTTCTATAACACCGGCATCAGCACCTACATCTGGATCCTCAGCAACCGCAAACCGGCGGAGCGCAAGGGCAAGGTGCATCTGATCGATGCCTCCAGTTTCTGGCAGAAGATGCGCAAGAGCCTGGGCAGCAAGCGTAAGGAGCTGAGCCCAGAGCAAAGCGCGGAAATCACCCGCCTGTTTGGCAACTTCGAAGAGGCCGAGCATGACGGCAAAACGATCAGCAGGATCTTCCTCAACGAAGACTTTGGCTACCGCACCATCACCGTGGAGAGCCCGCTGCGCGATGAAGCCGGCAAGGTGGTGCTGGGCCAGCGAGGCAAAGCCGAGGACCAGCCCCAGGCCGACAGCAGCCTGCGCGACACCGAAAACGTGCCGCTCTCAGAAGATGTGCAGACCTACTTCGAACGCGAGGTGCTGCCCCACGAGAGCGATGCCTGGATCGACCACGAGAAAACGAAAGTAGGCTACGAGATCCCCTTCAACCGCCACTTCTATGTGTTCACCCCGCCTCGGCCCTTGGAGGAGATCGATGCCGAGCTGAAGTTGGTGACGGATCGGATTCTGGCGATGATTGGGGAACTGAGTGGCTGAGCGGTGCAGCAATGAGAAACGAATCATCATCATCGCTGGCCCCAATGGCGCCGGCAAAACCACCTTCGCCAGGGAGTATCTGCCCGTTGAAGTTGGCATCACGACCTTCATCAATGCCGATCTGATTGCGGCTGGCCTGTCGCCATTTGCGCCGGAACTGGCCGCGAGGCGGGCGGGGCGGTTGATGTTAGAGGAGATTGATCGCTGCGGGGCTGAAGGCATCAGCTTTGCCTTTGAAACCACGCTGGCGGGGAAGGGGTATTTGAAAAGGATTGAACACTGGCGGCGCAAGGGCTATCGAATCAAGCTGATTTTTCTCAAGCTCACCAACGCAGACGCTGCGATTCAGAGAGTGCGGCTGCGCATCAGCCAAGGGGGCCATTCCATTCCTGAACCCGTGATCCAGCGAAGATTCACCGCAGGTCTGGCGAATTTTGATCAGCACTACCGCTCAGCCGTCGACAGTTGGCAGTTGATCGATAATGGAGGCGAAGCGCCTGTCCTGCTTGCAGAGGGGAGAAACCGATGTGCCTGGGTTTTACTAGCCAACTCAACGATCCTGACCTAGATCGGGTATCGGCGGCCCTGCTGCGCGCCGGACAGCGGGCCCGGGAGCTGGCCCGCCAGACCGGCACCGGCATCGCCGTGGAGATTGATGGCGAGCTGCGCATTCTTCAGGGCGCCGAGCTGGACATGCCAATGGAGACGAGCGATGAAGGCTGATGTACAGCCTCTGGTCGGCAGCACCATTCGGGCGGCCACCCTGCCCATGCCCAGCAAGCCAGTAAACTGGTTTGCAAGGATGGAGGTGCGATGAAAACCACGCTTGATCTCCCGGATCACCTGATGCAACAGGTGAAGCAGCGGGCCCTGCAGCAGGGGCGTCCGATCAAGGCGTTGGTGGCCGACTACATCCGCCAGGGTCTGCATGGCCCTGCCGTCCTGCCGCTGACCACCAACAGCGGAGTGCTGGAGGTGGATGCCGAAGGTCTGCCGCTGTATTGCCCTGACCCCCAGCTCAAGCGGCATTCCATTGATCTGGTCACAGCATTGCGGCTGGAGCAGGACGCCTTGATAAAGGAGGACCGACAGCGTGCCGGCCTGCCTGCTTGACAGCAATGTGTGGCTGGCCGCTGGCTTTGCCGAGCATCAGGCCCATGGCGTCGCCCGTGGCGTGGCGTGGTGCGCAGCGCCAGGCCGCCCCGAAGCGCTGGATGGATGCCTATCTGGCCGCCTTCGCGATCCCCGCCGGCCTTCGCTTGATCAGCCTCGACCAGGATTTTCGCCAGTTTGAGCCGGAGAGGCTCGTCTTGCAGCTGTTGCAGGCGGATGGCCGTCCAGGGGATCAACCATGAGCTTTCCCGGTTACCCGGCCTAAACGCCCCTGATCAAGGCAATTGACGAGGAGCAAGAACGCAGAGCCGCTAGGATAGATGCAAGGATGGATCTATACCGAACTAACAACCATCATGAAAACCGACGACTTAATTCTGGAGATTCAATCGCTACCTGTCGAGGAACGTGTCCGCGTTGCCGATTGCATCCTCCGCTCCCTTAATCAAACGGTCTCTGAAGTCGATCAGAAGTGGGCCAATTTAGCTGCAAGACGATTGCAGGATATTCAGACTAGCGCCGTCAAGCCGGTGGCTGGTGATGATGTATTTTCTGAAATCTGGCGTCGGAATGATTGATGCAGATTTTATTTCATCCTGACGCTCAGGAAGAGCTGAATCGCGCCATAAACCACTATAAAAGCAGCGAGCCAAGTCTTGGGTATCAATACGCGATTGAGATATTCGCAGCAGTTGAGCGAATCAAGGCCATCCCTGGCATGTGGACCATTTTGGATGATCAGGTGCTGATTTTGGCCGTCATGCCCCTCCAACGGCAGCCGGGCTACTGGAGGTATCGTTCATGAGCTTCCTCCGTTACCCAGCCTACAAGCCCAGCGACGTGGAGACATCGCCATGAGAGACCCCGGCGAGGCAACCCCAGCATCTGATCTCATCCTGTACCAAACCGAAGATGGAAAAACACGCATCCAGTGCCGTTTTGAAGAGGAAAATCTTTGGCTGAGTCAGTCACAGATAGGAGATCTGTACCAGAGAGATGTCAAGACGATTAACGAACACCTCCTAAACATCTATGAAGAGAAAGAACTTGCGGAAATCTCAACCATCCGGAAATTCCGGATAGTTCGAATCGAGGGCAAACGCGAAGTGGTACGCGAGATCAGCCATTACAGCCTTCATGCCATCCTGGCTGTGGGTTTTCGCGTGCGCAGCCAGCGAGGCACCCAGTTCCGTCAGTGGGCGAATGAGCGTCTGAGCGAGTACCTGGTCAAGGGCTTCGCCATGGATGATGAACGCCTGCGCCAGCCCGTGACGTCGGGATTACCAGACTATTTCGATGAGCTGCTGGAGCGGATTCGTGACATCCGAGCCAGTGAACAGCGCTTGTATTTACGCGTGAAGGACATTCTGGCCCTGGCTGCGGACTACCAGCCTTCGGACTTGCAAACAAAGACGATGTTCAAGACCGTCCAGAACAAGCTGCACTTTGCCGTGACCGGCCTGACGGCGCCAGAGATCATCGCTCAGCGCGTCAACCCCGAGCAGCCCAACATGGGCCTCACCAGCTGGAGCGGAGCACGGGTTACCAAAAAAGATGTGAAAGTGGCCAAGAATTATCTCAAGGAAACTGAGATCAAGGAGTTAAATCGCATTGTGGGGATGTTTCTGGACTATGCCGAGGATCAGGCGCAGCGCCGCAAGCAGGTGTTCCTGAAGGATTGGCCAGAGCGCCTGGATGCGTTTCTTTCCTTCAACGACCGCGATGTGCTGCCGGGGCTCGGCAGCGTGTCCCGCGATGCTGCCGAGCAGCGGGCCTTGGCTGCCTATGAGCACTTCAACGAGCGCCGCCGCCTCGCGGCAGAAGATCAGGGCGCGGTGGATGCCATGGCTGCCCTGGAGGATGC
>Ga0209088_10001559_pt1 | contig 14764 bp, 13 predicted proteins | sample S_140625_EF_Meta_FD_187324 | JGI IMG/M metagenome (GOLD analysis project Ga0209088, IMG submission 187324) | Freshwater microbial communities from Lake Simoncouche, Canada to study carbon cycling - S_140625_EF_MetaG (SPAdes) (version 2) | ecosystem: Environmental > Aquatic > Freshwater > Lake ... | reverse complement strand
CCGCGGCATGAGCGCCCTGGGCTACACCCTGCAGCTGCCCACCGAGGAGCGCTTCCTCAACTCCAAGGACGACCTCGAGGGCCAGATCGCCACCCTGCTGGGGGGCCGCAGCGCCGAGGAGATCGTGTTCGGTGAGGTCACCACCGGCGCTGCCAATGATCTGCAGCGCGCCACCGATATCGCCGAGCAAATGGTTGGCACTTACGGCATGAGCGACACCCTCGGCCCCCTTGCCTACGACAAACAGGGCGGCGGCCGCTTCCTGGGGGGCGGCAACAACCCCCGCCGCTCGGTGAGCGATGCCACCGCCCAGGCCATCGACCGGGAGGTGCGGGGCCTGGTGGACCGGGCCCACGACCGGGCGCTTTCGATCCTGCGCCACAACCGGGAGCTACTCGATTCCATCTCCCAGAAGATCCTCGAAAAAGAGGTGATCGAAGGGGATGAACTCAAGGATCTGCTGGCCAGCAGCATCCTGCCCGCCGAGGCGGCCCTGCAGCCGGTGGCAGCCTGATGCTGCTCTGGTGTGGAGCAGCAGCCTCATTCCAGGACACCAATCCTCCCCTCCCCCTTGACGGGGGGCACGCCGATCCCGGATAAGGGTTCTTTGAGATGGGCCCATGCCCGCCACGCCCCCCAACGCTTCGGCAACCGATGCCCAGGCCCCCCTGGTGGGCCTGGCCGGTGGCGACCTCCTTTCCTCCGCCGACCTAAGCCCTGGCCAGACCAGCGCCCTGCTGGAGTTGGCGGCCGCCCTCAAGGCTGGTCAGCGCAGCATCGATCTCGGCGGCAAGGTTCTGGGGCTGATCTTCAGCAAGGCTTCCACCCGCACCCGGGTCAGTTTCACCGTGGCCATGGCCCGCCTCGGCGGCCAAACCATCGACCTCCTGCCGATCGTGACCCAGGTGGGCCGCGGCGAACCGGTGGCCGATACGGCCCGGGTGCTGAGCCGCTACTGCGACGCCTTGGCGATCCGCACCTTCGCCCAGACCGACCTGGAGGCCTATGCCCACTGGGCCTCGATCCCGGTGATCAATGCCCTCACCGACCTAGAGCACCCTTGCCAGGCCCTGGCCGATTACCTCACCCTGCAGGAGGCCTTCGGCAGCAGCCCGGCCGACCTGGCCGGCCTCACCCTCGCCTACGTGGGAGACGGCAACAACGTGGCCCACTCGCTGATGCTGTGCGGAGCCCTGCTGGGGGTCCATGTGCGCATTGGTTGCCCCGAGGGCTTTGCCCCCGATCCCGCCGTCCTGGAGCGGGCCCAGGACCTGGCAACGGGTGGGGCCCGGATCAGCGTGGTGCACGATCCGCTGGAGGCCGTACGGGGTGCCCAGGCGCTCTACACCGATGTGTGGGCCTCCATGGGCCAGGAGGAGGAGCAGGCCCAGCGGGAACGGGCCTTCGCCGGCTGGTGCCTCGATGAAGCCCTGCTGAGCGAAGCCGATCCGCGCGCGATCGTGCTCCACTGCCTGCCGGCCCACCGGGGCGAGGAAATCAGCGCCGGCGTGATTGAAGGCAGCGCCAGCCGGGTCTTCGACCAGGCGGAAAACCGCCTGCATGCCCAGCAAGCCTTGCTGGCGACTCTGCTGGGCGGCCTCTGAGCAGCCGAGGCAACCCTGTAAGCCGTTCGCGTCATCGGGCTTGCGCTCCCCCAACCATCGTGGCCACGGGATCCGGCAACACCGCCCCATTCAGCGGGACTGCCCTGGACAAATCGGCCCGTCCCTGGCAGAACAGGGATGGTTCATCCGTACTGCTCGTGTTCGCCCCGTCGTCCGGCACCAGCCCCGAGTCCCTCACTAGCGCCCAGCAGGAGCTCTACGACTGGCTTAACGACTACATCCACCACCACCGCCACAGCCCCTCGATCCGCCAGATGATGGAGGCGATGGGGCTCCGTTCGCCGGCTCCCATCCAAAGCCGGCTGCGGCATCTGCAGCAAAAGGGCTGGATCACCTGGCAGGAGGGTCAGGCCCGCACCCTGCAACTGTTGGGGGGCAAGGCCAGCGGCATCCCGGTGCTTGGGGCCGTGGCCGCCGGCGGCCTGATCGAAACCTTCGACGACGTGCAGGAGCACCTGGACCTGGCGCCGGTGCTCGACACCCGCGGGCTCTTCGCCCTCACCGTGAATGGTGATTCGATGGTGGAGGCCCACATTGCCAATGGCGATGTGGTGCTGATGGAACCGGTGGCCGACCCCGCCCGCCTGCGCAACGGCACCATCGTTTCCGCCCTTGTGGCCGGCAGTGGCACCACCCTCAAACACTTCCACCGCAGCGGTGGCGAAGTCCGCCTGGAGGCCGCCAACCCGGCCTATGCCCCGATCGTGCTGCCCGCCCAGGAGGTGATGGTCCAGGGCCGCCTGGTGGCGGTCTGGCGCCAGGTCTGACAGCAGCACGATCAAAGGGGCGGGCCCGCCCGGCCGCGTTGTAAGCTCACAAAGCGCCAGGCAAGGCCTTCGGGTCGGGCCGGAATGGCGGGTTACCTACGGGCTACCCCACCAGCATTCCGGTAGCCGCACGCATCCCACGGGGCCATAGCTCAGCTGGTAGAGCACCTGCATGGCATGCAGGGGGTCAGCGGTTCGAATCCGCTTGGCTCCATCCTGTCAGACTCCTTGCGCCGCAAGGGGTCTTTTTTGTCGGTCAGGGTGTCGCTGGCAAGCCCGGGGGGCCAAAAAGCGCAAAATCAAGCGCAAAACTGAGGCAAGCGTGGCACTGCCCCAAGGGCTCGTCCCGTTTTGCGCTAGCTAGCGCAAAATCGATCACGCCGAATCGGTCCGGATCGGAATGGCCGCGGCTGCTCCGGCGAGGGACCGCGCGATGGCATTGCACTGCTCCTCCAGCTGGCTAAACCGGGCCAGTAACTTCGGGAAGCGCGGGAACTCACCGCGCAGCATCCCTGAGTCAGCCATGGCCGTGTAGTCCGACTCCAGGGCCTGCCGGGCGGCATCGGTCGGCACCAGCTGCAGGTTGCCGCTGAGAGCATGGAGGTAGTCGATGGGCTGCTCATCAGCATCCCAGGCTCGCCAGAAGTCCTCCTTATGCTGAGCCACCTCTGCGGCAAGGGTGCGGTCTCGAACAGCCGCCTCAGAGATACCAGCACGGGCAAGGCGATTGAGGTCATACCAATGGCGTGAATAGCGGTCGCCCTCACCGCTGCCCCAACGGCCTCTCCGGCAGGAGACATGGATCGCCGCAGCCTTCTCCGGGACTGTGCGCTTCGGGTCCATCACCAGTGGCCTGGCCGTCGGGAAATCGAGCATGACCAGGTGGGTCGCTGCCTGGCAGGTGATGGCACCCGCCCATGCGGTTCGCCGGTGGAATGGGGATCTCGCTGACCCATTGCTTGAGCTTGCTGTCGGCGGCCTTACGGCGCCTTTCGGCCTGGCTCGGGTTGACTGCCGGCGCCAGGTCGACATCCCGCCAGAGGTGCTGAATGTTGACGGTGAGGTCGACGTCCTCCGAGAAGCGGTCAATCAACCCTTAGGGCTTTGGAGAGCGAGGTGCCGCCTTTGAAGGTGAGGCTCTGCAGGAGTTGCTGATCTGTGCCAAGGATCTGCAGGGCCCAGACCACCCAGATGTCCTTCTCAAGCAGAAAGGCCGGCCAGCCGGATTCGGCAGCAGCCACCGCCAGGGCTTCCTTCTGATCCTCTGCGGAAAGAGCGAACCAGGACTCAGCCACGAACCTCCAGCGGTCCCTGATCTTGTTCACTGAGCAGCTCCGCCAGCCACAAGGGCAGCTCAGCCCTGACGGAGAGCAGGGCTTCCCACTCTTCAGGAGGCAGCACAGTTCGGAGCTTCGGCAGAACGGCTGAGGCCTGATCAGGGCCTAGCCAGGTCAGGGCACGGATCGCCTGGCCGGCAGGGCGATCGGCCAGCAGGAAGTTCCAGGCGGCTGCCGTGCGGATGGTGACCTGCTGCTTGCCGAAGACATAGCGCTTCTGGCTCCGGCTGCGGGACAGATAGATCTGCTGTACGGGCATCTGGGTGGTGAGGCCAAGGGCATTGGCCGCGGCGGCACCACTGCTCACCAACTGCTGAACGCCCTCCTGGTTGAGCCAGCCCATCACCGCCTCCGGCGCCGGCGGTCTGGTGCCAAAGCGACTGCAAACGGGCAAGGCATAACGGCCGCGGGTGATCTTCACGAGCTTGCCCCGGGCCGCCAGGCGCCGCAGGGCCTGGTCCACCGCATCGCGCTTGCCCAGCGCCAGGAACTGCTTGGCAGCCAGCAGGAATCCCTCAGGGCACTTGCCTGCCGCTTCAAGGATCTGCTCGCTCAGCACGGTCTTCTCGCTCGGAACAGTCTTCTCGCTCGGAACAGCCTTCTTCCTCGGAACGGCCATGACGACTGGATCGATCCTGTTGTGTCCTGGTTTGTCAGAAGGCTACACGAGTTTCTGACACTCTGTCCACGGAGCTTTTGCCATCACGACCGTGAGGTTGAAACGCCGCAGGGCAGCACCATCACGGAGATGGCCCTTGATCTGTTCGGGCAGACGCCGAACCCAGGGGGTCAGCGGTTCCAATCCCCCTTGGCTCCACTCCGGCGCCAGCGGGCCAGGGCAGCCCCGGCCGCCAGCAGCACCAGGGGCGAGTCCCCCCAACGGTCGTAAGGGGTGAGGGTGGAGCGCTGACGCAGTTCCACCGCCGCCACGGCACTGCGACCGGCCGGCAGGGAGGCCACCCGCCGCCCCGCGGGGTCGATCACCAGGCTGGGGCCGGTGTTGGCGGCGCTCACCAGCCAGCGGCCGGTTTCAATCGCCCGGAGCTGGGCCAGGGCACTGAACTGGTGCTGGAGCAGGGGCGGGTAGGGGTCGAGGTTGGCGCTGGCGAGCAGCCAGAGGGCGCCGGCGCGGCTGGCGGCGGCCAGGGAAGCGCCATCGGACAATTCGTAACAGATCGCCACACCAATGGCGCCGGCGGGCCGCTCCAGCAGCCGCGAACTGGGGCCTGGCTCGAGGCCGCCCACGGCGGAAAGACCACTCCAGCGGGCCAGCCCCGCCAGCGGCACCCATTCCCCCAGGGGCACCAGGCGGTGCTTGTCCAGCCAGCCCACCGGATCGCGATCACCGGGAGCAAAGCGCAGCAAGCTGGCGCGCGTGCCGGTGTCCTCCTGGCGGAAGCCGCCGCTGAGCACCTCCAGCTCCGGGGGCTCCGGCAGGGGCTGGCCAAGGGCCAGGGCCCCCTCCGGCAACAGCAGGCTGACGGCGGCGGCGCTGGCGGCCTGGCGCTGGGCGTCGAGCAACCGCCCGAGCAACTGGCGCTGGCGCGCCGCCTCAAACTTGTGGCGGGTGGGGATGGCGGGCTGCAACACCACCAACCGCTCCAGCCTGCCGGTCCCAGGCCGCACCGCCGCCAGGGCGGCCGCCCCAGCCAGGTGCGTGACCAACACCAACAGGGCCAATCCGAGCAGGAGGCGGCCGCGCGCCAATGGATCCACCCAGGCACGCCAGATCCCCCAGCCCAGGAGCAATTGCAGGGCGGCCAGGGCACCGGCGCCGCCGAGGGCCGCCAAACCGGCCAGGGGCCGATCGGCCGGCAGGGGAGCCACGCCGAGGCCAATCCAGAACAAAGGCCCCCGAGCAAGAGCCACCTCCGCCAGGCCCCAGAGGGCCGCCAGCAGCAGGGCCGTGGCCGGCAGGGCGGGATTGAGCCGCCGCGCCAGAGCCACCCAGGCGGCCACCAGGAGACCCGCCAAGCCGCCGATCAGCAGCCACAGGGCGAGGCAAATCGGCAGGCTGAGGGGGCCGGGCACGCCAATCCAGTCGAGCGGGTGAAGCCAGAGCAGCCAGCGATGGCTCACCAGCACCGCCGCCGCCCCCCAGAGGGCGCCACCGCGCCAGGGGTGCGGAGAACCGGACTGGGCCCAGAGCAGAGCCAGGGCAAGCCAGAGCAGGGGCGGCAGCCCCAGGGGCGGCAGGGCAAGGCCTGCCAGCAGGCCGGCAACGGCGGCCAGGGCCAGGGAGGGCAGGAGGCCAGGGCGACGGTTCTTCCCCATGGCCGTCCTCACAAGGAAGCGTCAAGCTGCCAGAGCACGGCCACTAATGGCTCCATCCGATGCCTCCCACCATGGACCAGGGCAACCCTCTGCAGATGCTGCTGCTGCGCGGCCTCGGCACCACCTCGCTGGTGGCCGATCGGCTGCGGTACGTGAGCCAGGAATGGGTGCGCAGCGGCAAGCTCGATCCCAGCCACGCCTCAGCCCTTGTAGACGATGTTCTCAAGGCGCTGCGGGGCGATTCGCCCGGGTTGGAGGAGCAGGCGGAGCGCCAACTGGAGCGCAACCGCGACCAGCTGCTGCAAGACCTGGGCCTGGCCCGCCAGCGGGAGCTGGATGAATTGCGCGGCCGCATCGACCGGCTCGAGCAGAGCCTGCGGCAGCGCCAACAGGACCCTCTCGACTGAACCGCCAGCCTCAACGACCACGCCAACCGGGGCTGCGGACCAGTGCCGAAGCCGCACCGCAACACTCAGGGCGCTCACGGCTGCTGCCACAATCTCTTCACTGCGGTGGCCCCGTGATGCGCGAGATCCTGATCAGCACCGCGGTGTGCGTCACTTGCCTGCTGGTGGCCCTGGTCAGCCAGTTGGTGGCCCCCTCCCCAGTCACGGCAACCCCTGTGGCCCCCGCCAGTGTGGACGCCATAGCGAGAACTTCGTTGGCGCGGGTGACGGCCCCCGAGATCGGAACTGTTCCGATGATGGCGCTGGCGGTGAGCGCCCCCCTGGAACTGGATCCCGACGACCCCAACCCCACCCTCTTCGCCATGGCTCTCGACACCACCAACCTCAGCAATGCCGCCTCCTTGGGCGGCGAGATCGTGGCTCCCAAGGAGCGGACCACAGACAGTGGCCTTCGCATCACCGACCTGGTGGTCGGTACGGGCGCTGAAGCTGTGAACGGAAAGGTTGTCGAGGTGCACTATCGCGGCACCCTGCTGGATGGTCGCGAATTCGACGCCAGCTATGGCCGAGGTCCCTTCAGCTTCCCTCTTGGCGGTGGACGAGTGATCAAGGGCTGGGACGAGGGGGTGGCGGGCATGAAGGTGGGTGGCAAGCGCAAACTGGTGATCCCACCCGATCTGGCCTATGGCGAGCGTGGCGCCGGCGGCGTGATCCCCCCCAACGCCACCTTGGTGTTCGAGGTGGAACTGCTGGGAGTTGGAAGCTAAGCTGCTCACAAATGTGAAGCAATCCTTAGGATGCCTGGGCCAACCCAGGCTCGTCTGGTTTTCTCCCCAATCCCCAGCAACACCCATGGCGCACCAGCTGCCCGCTCTGCCTTACGCCCTCGATGCACTTGAGCCGCACATCTCCCGCTCTACCCTGGAATTCCACCATGGCAAGCACCACAACGCCTACGTCACCAACCTGAACAACCTGGTGGCGGGCTCGGAACTGGAGAGCAAGAGCCTTGAAGAGACAATCCTGGCCATCGCTGGCGATGCCAGCAAGGCGGGGGTATTCAACAACGCCGCCCAGGTGTGGAATCACAGCTTCTACTGGCAATGCCTGAAGCCCGAGGGCGGCGGTACCCCCAGCGGCGCTCTAGCCGAGAAGATCAACGCCGATTTCGGCAGCTTTGAGGCTTTTGTTGAGCAATTCAAGGCCGCCGGCGCCACCCAATTCGGCAGCGGCTGGGCCTGGCTGGTGCTTGAAGATGGCACCCTGAAGGTGACCAAAACCGCGAATGCCGATCTGCCACTGGCCCACGGTCAAACTGCCCTGCTCACCATGGATGTCTGGGAGCACGCCTACTACCTGGACTACCAGAATCGCCGTCCTGATTACATCAGCACCTTCCTGGACAAGCTGGTGAACTGGGAGTTCGTGGCTGCTAACTTCGCCGCCGCCGCCTGAGGCTCAGGCCAGATTCGGAGGAGGCCAAAGCGGTGCCTCCCCTGAATCAGAACAACAGCATCAGAGGAAGTGAATCTACGATGAGTCTTAGCGTCCTCATTATTGATGCTGAGCTGTGACAACAACACTCATCCCAAAAACCAAGTCAAAGGACAGTTGTGAAAAAAATCAAAACCTGATAAGGTCGAAGATGATGCCGCATGGCGCTCGAGCTCAGCTCGCGCCCGGCATCCCATCAACACCAATGGTGCGATCAAAATCATAACCCATTCTGGAAACTTTAGATTCTGGCAATGATTAAAAAGAACAAAAACCAATTACATCACAACTGATCAATGCAGTATCATTAGAGGTATGATCACCCCCCCTACCACCCACGGCGCCAACGCGACCGCCAACAACTTGGCAGGACGTGGCGTGCAGCACATGCCTGATTCAGGCCCTAGCGGGGATGGAGATGAAATCAACCTCCAGGAGCTCCTGGCGGCCCTGAGCCGACGTCGTCGACTGGCGCTTACGATTGCCGCCCTTGGGCTGCTGCTGGGAGCCGGGATCACAGCCTATCAACGGGTATTCAAACCCACCTACCAAGGCAGCTTCCAGCTACTCGTCAAAGATCCGATCAATCAGGACGACAGCGGTGGCAAAGCCGATGGCGCCAGCAGCCTGCAGGATCTCGCCATGAGCCCCTCCGGTCGCACCAATACCGGCACCCTGATCCAGGTGCTGACTAGCCCACTGTTGATCACCCCCTTGGCCGAAAGCCAAGGCGTTAATGAATATGCCCTGGCAAGCAAGATCACCGTTACTCCCTTAAAATCGGCTGTAAAAAGTGGATTTGGCGATGAAAACGGAGTGCTTCAAGTAAGCTTACAGTGGCGTAATCCGGAGCAAGGGGCTGCTATTCTTCAAAGTCTCAGCCAGACCTACCTGCGCTACTCCCTGCAGCAGCGCCAAGAGCGGCTCACCCAGGGCCTGGCCTTCCTGGACCAGCAAGCCCCCGAACTGCAGCGACGAGTCAACCAACTGCAACAACAGCTCTCCAATTTCCGCCAGCGCAACAGCTTTGTCGAGCCACTGCAGCAGGCCACAGCTCTCCAAACCCAAAAGGCAGCCCTGACGGAGAAACTCGATAGCCTGCAGCAAGATCAGGCCAAGCTCATCGGTCTGGCCCAAGCGGTGAATCGAGGTCAGCTCAGTGCCAAAGAGTTTCAAGAGGGCTCAGGGAAAGGTGATTCAGCCCTGGCGGGGGGAGCCTTCAGCCAGCTGTTGAGCGATCTCACCACGGTGGAGAAAGACCTGGCCCAGGCGGAGGCCAATTTCAAAGCGGCCAGCCCGCAAGTGCAGGAACTGCGCTCTAAGCGGGATCGCCTTAAACCCTTGCTCCAGCAAAAAGAACAGGATGCCGTCAATGCGGGGCTCACCCAAAACCGTGGCGAACAAGCAGAAATCAGCCGTCAGCTCACTGCCCTCAATCAAGATTTTGCAAGCAATCCCCAACTGATCAAAAAATATGATGCACTCCAGCAACAACTGGACGTCGCAAGAACCAACCTCACCTCGTACATCCAAGCCCGGGAAAATTTCCGTCTGCAGGTAGCCCAACGCACCGTTCCCTGGAAGGTGATTGACCCACCGCAGTTCGGGACGAGCCCGGTGAAGCCAAGCGTGCCTCGCAACCTTGCCCTCAGCCTGATACTGGGGGGCCTGGCCGGTGTGGGCGTCGCCCTGCTGCGTGATCGATTCGACCATGTCTTCCACCGGCCCAAGGAGGTGCAGGATTCCTTGGCAATGCCGCTGCTGGGAGTGGTTCCCTATCTGCCCGGCCGCGAAGCCCGCACGGTGAGCGAAACGGTGGCGGAACTGGAGAGCGGCGAGCGCTTTGCCCTGAAGGAATCCCTCCGAAACGTGTTCACCAATTTCAGGATGCTGAGGGCGGACAAAGCGGTGCGCCTTGTGGCAGTCACCTCCGCCACTCAAGGAGAGGGCAAAAGCACCACTGCGGCCCTGTTTGCCCAAACGCTGGCAGACCTTGGCCAGAGAGTGCTGCTGGTGGATGCAGACATGCGCCGGCCGATGCTGCACACTTACGTGGGCGGGGATAACACCCTGGGCTTCTCAAGCCTGATCAGCGATCCGGCGATTCGAATCGCCGAAGTAATCCAGCCTCTTCAGTCCAATCTCCATCTGCTAAGTGCCGGTCCCAAACCCCCAGATGCGGCAATGCTGCTGAGTTCCGAGCGCTGCGCCGAGGTCGTAAACGTAATCCGGCAGCTCGCAGACTATGACCTGGTGTTGTTCGACACACCGCCAGCCTTCACCCTCAGCGATCCGGTGCTTCTGAGCGAGCATCTGGATGGTCTGGTGTTCGTGGTTGGACTGGAGCGGGTGAACCGCGAACTGCCGAAACAGGCCTTGCATCGCATCGGCAATACCGGGGTGGATGTGCTTGGCGTCCTAGCCAACCAACCCGCCAAGGCGAGCCTGGCCAAGCAAGGGGGGGGATATGGCTATGGCTATGGCTATGGCTATGGCTATGGCTATGGCTATGGCTATGGCTACAATCACTATGCCGACGTCGACAAATCAATGAAATCCAAAAAGAAAGAGTCGTCCGTCAAAAAAGGAACTAAAAAAATTCTCAACTGGCTCGAAGACAAAGAATAAAAATATTTCCAAAATAATGTCAAAAATCTTATTTTTCTTAAAGCTGAAGTCGCTTAAACCTCTTTGGGATGCTCTAAGCCCTAAGCGCCGCCGCCAGCTGCTTGCCTTACAGCTTTTAAGCATCGGAGCGGCAATCGGAGAAGTAGCCAACCTAGGCGCACTTCTGCCCTTCCTTAAACTGCTATCCAATCCACAACAAGCATTAGAAGCTATCGGACCAATAGGAACATTGTTCGTTGGATCAGTTCCCATTCAATACTTACTGCTTGCCCTGGGAAGCGGGTTCATTGTGGCAGCAACCGCAAGTACATTACTACGAGTTTTCACAATTAGAGTTCAACTGAAACTTGCAGCGCTTATAAGTAGCGACTTGGGAGAAAAGATATTCAGCTCTGTCTTGAAACTTCCCTACTCGTGGCACCTAAATCACAACAGCAGCACAACTATGGGATATCTTACAAAGGATGTCGACCAAGTCTCAGCAAGTGTCCAAGGCCTTCTAGTAGTGATAGTAAACTTCGCGATTGTAATACTTCTAGGAGGATCCTTAATTGCCATATCACCCAGCATCATGATAACATTAGCTCTAATCCTTACTGGATTTTACATAGCCGTATTTCAGTTTACTCGCGGTGCACTAAGGGCAGACGGAATTCAACTAACAGAAAACTATCAGGGCAGTCTACAGGTAGCTCAAGAAGCACTTGGAGGGATCAGAGATGTTCTTTTAGATTCCACTCAAAAGTTCTTTTTAGATGCCTTCCGAAATAAAAATCTCCTTTTTCGTCTAGCAGGCGCTTCAATTAACACAAAAGCGCAAGTACCTCGTTATCTAATCGAAGGGTTTTCCATAATTCTGATAGTAGCATTATCTATTCATCTAGCCCTATCTGGCCAAGGAATTGAAAAGCAATTACCATTACTCGGAACCCTAGCATTAGGAGCCTATAGACTGTTGCAACCACTACAACAATGCTTCAATGGAATAAGTGGCCTCCAAGCCAATCAAGCCTCCCTAAATCGAATAAAACCATTCTTAACCATTAACAAGAATAGCGTTCATTCAATAAGTAAATATAATCAAGATTATTTTACCAAACACTCATCTAAACCACTGATACAGCTCCAAAAAATTAGCTTCCGCTACAATCCCAAGGGGCCATATATTTTAGAGGATCTTGACTTGTCTATATTATCCGGCGAACGGGTGGCTTTTGTTGGCAGCACCGGAAGCGGGAAAAGTACATGCAGTGATCTTATCCTTGGTCTACTAATGCCTACTCAGGGCAGCGTACTTACCCATGGCTTAAATCTGCACATAGATCCATCATTTGTTTTTTATTGGCAATCCAGAGTTGCCCATGTCCCTCAGCAAATTTATCTAAGCGATGCAAGCTTCGCCTCAAACATAGCATTTGGTGTTCCCGAAAACCAGATTAATCATCATCGTGTTCGCATCTGCGCAGAGCAAGCACGTATAGCAGATGTGATCGAGACCAGCCCAGAAGGCTACTCCACTATGGTAGGAGAACGGGGGGTTAGACTGAGTGGAGGGCAACGGCAACGCATAGGCATCGCACGCGCCCTATACAAGCAAGCCGAACTACTAATTCTTGACGAAGCCACGAGCGCGTTAGACAATCGCACAGAAGCAGAGGTAATGGAAGCCATTGAAGACCTGGATCGGAATCTAACTATTATAATCATAGCTCATCGACTAACTACTGTTCGCAATTGTGATCGAATTATAGTAATGGAAAAAGGCCACATTAGCGCAATCGGCACCTACCAAGAGCTGGAAGCCACTAATGCCGGCTTCCAACGCCTGGCGGCACAAGACCCCATCTAATCAGCTCATGAAAGCAGTAATCCTTGCTGGGGGCCTAGGCACCCGCATCAGCGAAGAAACCCACCTTAAACCAAAACCAATGGTTGAGATCGGGGGCAAACCAATTCTCTGGCATATTCTCAAGATCTTTAGCTCACATGGCATCAACGAGTTCGTCATCTGCTGTGGATATAAAGGCTATGTGATTAAGGAGTACTTTGCCAACTACTTCCTGCACATGAGTGATGTGACTTTTCACATGAAGCACAACACCATGGAGGTACATCACAAGAAAGCTGAGCCCTGGGAGGTCACTCTCGTGGATACTGGGGAGGCGACAATGACTGGCGGCCGCCTCCGCCATGTGCGCGACTACGTGGGCGACGATTCATTTTGCTTTACCTATGGCGACGGCGTGGCGGATGTGGACGTCAAAGCTCTGATTGAGCATCACCGCAGCCATGGGCGGCTAGCCACAGTCACAGCGGTGCAGCCACCTGGCCGCTACGGGGCCCTGCAGTTCGGAGAGGCCGATGACGTAAGGGGGTTTCAGGAAAAGCCCCAGGGTGATGGTGGCTGGATCAACGGTGGCTTTTTCGTGCTTGAGCCCGAAGTGATCAGCAGGATTGAAGGTGCTTCTACTATTTGGGAGCAAGAGCCTCTCAAGGGATTAGCCGCCGACGGACAGCTAACAGCCTTTCACCACAACGGCTTCTGGCAACCTATGGACACCTTGCGCGATCGCCAACTGCTGGAGGAGCTCTGGAGCCAAGGCCGGGCCCCTTGGAAGGTGTGGTGATGCTTGATCTCAACTTCTGGCAAGGCCGCCGCGTGCTCCTCACCGGTCATACCGGTTTCAAGGGAAGCTGGCTGCTGCTGTGGCTCCAGCAGCTGGGTGCCCGTGTGTGGGCTACGGCTCTCGAACCAGAGCCCGAGCCCAACCTGTTCCGAGTTCTCTCCGCCGCCAAGCCCCCTGGTGAAGAGTGGATTCACCACATTGCTGACTTGGCAGACGGAGAAGCTCTGGTGGCCGTGGTGGAGCAGTGTCAGCCCGAGGTGGTACTCCATCTCGCCGCCCAGCCCCTAGTACGGCGCAGCTACGCCGATCCGATGGGCACCTGGGCCACCAATGTGATGGGATCTCTGCAACTGCTGGAGGCGTTGAAGCGATTAAGCCACCCATGCGCGGTGGTCATGATCACCACCGACAAGGTATACGAAAACCGCGAGTGGGCCTACGGCTATCGCGAGCCCGACCGACTGGGCGGCCACGATCCCTACAGCGCCAGCAAGGCTGCGGCCGAAATCGCGATTGCCAGCTGGCGTTCCAGCTTCTGTGGCACGGCGCCCCACCAAACACCCCACCTTCTCATTGCCACCGCACGCGCCGGCAACGTGATTGGTGGTGGCGACTGGGCCGCCGATCGCATCGTGCCCGATGCCATGCGTGCCCTCGCCGCAGGCGAGCCCATCGCCGTGCGCAATCCAAGCGCTACGCGCCCCTGGCAACACGTGCTCGAACCCCTGGGCGGTTATCTGCGGCTGGCGGAAGCGCTGTCCAACGATCCCGAGCCCCCCTGCGAGGCCTTCAACTTTGGCCCCCAGCTGGAGAGCAATCGTCCCGTGCGCGATCTGGTGCACACCATGCTCCAGCATTGGCCCGGTGCGTGGGTGGATCAGAGTGATCCAGCCGCGCCCCATGAAGCTGGCCTGTTGCATCTCCAGATCGATAAAGCCCATCACCGCCTCAACTGGCAGCCCCGCTGGGATTACGCCACCACAATCGAACGCACCGTGGGCTGGTACCGCGCGGTGCACGAGGGGGGCAGCCCTCTGGAATGTTGCCTCGCTGATCTCCATGCCTACCAGGGCTTGTCCTCCTGATGTCTCACCCCCCAGCCATGCCTGATCCGTCAGCCCTGAGGCAGGAGATCCTCCGCCTCACCCGCGAATACTCCCGCCAGGTGCATGCCCCCTTCCGCCCTGCCGCCGATGCCGATCGGCAGCCCTGGCAGCCGGGCACCACCATCCCCTATGCCGGGCGAGTCTTCACGGAAGACGAAGTGGAGGCCGCGGTGGGGGCCACGCTTGATTTCTGGCTCACCCTGGGCAAAGAGGGAGAGGCCTTCCAGCACGAGCTGGCCGCCTTCCTTGGCGTCCGCCACAGCCTGCTGGTGAATTCCGGTTCCAGCGCCAACCTTGTGGCCATCTCGGCGCTCACCTCGCCCAAGTTGCCCGAGGCCCGGCGCCTCAAGCCCGGCGATGAGGTGATCACGGTAGCGGCGGGCTTCCCCACCACGGTGGCGCCGATCGTGCAGGTGGGCGCAGTGCCGGTGTTCATCGATGCGGATCCGATCACGGGCAACGCCCGTTGCGATCAGCTGGAGGCCGCCTACAGCCCGGG
>Ga0209088_10001558_pt1 | contig 14778 bp, 29 predicted proteins | sample S_140625_EF_Meta_FD_187324 | JGI IMG/M metagenome (GOLD analysis project Ga0209088, IMG submission 187324) | Freshwater microbial communities from Lake Simoncouche, Canada to study carbon cycling - S_140625_EF_MetaG (SPAdes) (version 2) | ecosystem: Environmental > Aquatic > Freshwater > Lake ... | reverse complement strand
AGAAATGCTCGGCCCGGATACCCATGAAGCAGGAAGCCCGAAATAGATACCTGAGCCTATACCAAAGGCAACGAGCGGTTGAAATAGGGAACATCTTCCAGGGATGCGGCAGGTTAAACAGTAGGCTGTAATGAGATAAAATGTAAACTAACAGGTGGTGCTGAGTTTATATCCTCCCTATAGTGTCTTTACATATGAATGCCCAGGTGGCGGAATTGGTAGACGCCCCGGTCTTAGAAGCCGGTATCGAGAGGTGTGCGAGTTCGAGTCTCGCCCTGGGCACCATAATTTGAAAGTTAAAAGGAAAGGTCATATCGCCCTGATACTTCCTCGAAAGAGCACTAGGTCTTGCAACCTTGGCCTTTCCTTTTAACTTACACTAAAGTGTGACTGCGAGATTTGAAAAAGTCTGAGGCCTGTTCTAGCTACAGGACATTAGTGTGAGTTAGACTTATAAGTAAGTATGTTGGAGTATTGGCCGAGCGGTTAAGGCAACAGATTGCTAATCTGTCACTGGGCAACCGGTGGGTAGGTTCGATTCCTACATACTCCGCCAAATATCGGGTCGTTAGCTCAGTTGGTAGAGCGTCTGCCTTACACGCAGAATGTCGGCAGTTCGAGCCTGTCACGACCCACCAGATTATTCCTCAATAGCTCAGTCGGTAGAGTAGCGGACTGTTAATCCGTTGGTCAGTGGTTCGAGCCCACTTTGAGGAGCCAATTTGGGGGTGTAGCTCAGTTGGGAGAGCGCCAGCTTTGCAAGCTGGATGTCGCAGGTTCGATCCCTGTCACCTCCACCATTTTCGGAGCGTTCGTCTATCGGTTAGGACACTGCCCTTTCACGGCGGTAAGAGGAGTTCGATTCTCCTACGCTCTACCAGAACGTTTGGCCTAATCAGCCAATACTGTGACCCGCAGGATGAGAAGTACTGTGATAGGTACGGGTGGTTCTAGTTAAACCGAACTAGCGTTAGCAACACGATAGCGGTCCCTGTCGGGAAGCGGGTGGAAGGAGTGTGTGATGGGTATGATAGCGTCATATCTTGATACTCTATAATTACCGCCGGGGGATGCAGAGCATTTTGGATGTGTAGGAAAATTGGTAACCCCAGGAGACTGTAAATCTTCCGTCGTAATGGCATTGTTGGTTCAAGTCCAACCTCATCCACCATATATTCATAAACTTCAAGTTGACATCTTGAAGAAATTTTGTTATAATAACACATTGGAGTGGTAGTTCAGTTGGTTAGAATATCGGCCTGTCACGCCGAGGGTCGCGGGTTCGAGTCCCGTCCACTCCGCCAAATTTAATAAGGAATGTAGTATGTTACGAGATAGAAAAGAATTATTAGAGCATGATATCAGAAAGCTACACGCAGAGGCCGCTGCCATGTACTTTGATATTGTAACCAATGATAAAGATGTTCACAACGATGAATACCAAGCACTTAAAGATAAAATCAATAGTTTAGAGTTCGATCTTAATATAGTTAATCAACTAATATTGCAAGGTCAAAAATAATTTAAAGGAAATATAAAATGGCATACGATCCACGAGCAGTTAAAATCCCTAAAGCAATTAAACGTAGTGCAGCCTACGAAGCAGATCCACACAAGCGTGGAGCGATTCTAAGAAGTTTTGTAAAGATTTTTGAATCAGACTTACGTAGTAGTAAGCGTGGTCCTAAAGAAAAATAAATAGCATACCGCGGGGTACGTCAGTCGGTAGACCGCCAGGCTCATAACCTGGAAGCCGGAGGTTCGAGTCCTTCCCCCGCAACCAAAAACCTGGACGCCCTTTCAATAAGGTATAAGGCAAGATAGTGCAACCAATTCATGTTGAAACTGGTAGTAGTACAATATTTAGATTTGATAATATTCTAGATACAGATTCTTGCCAACAATTACATCAATATGTATTGTCCCTTCATCAATATCAAGAGATTGATAAACGAAAAGTGCCATGGGCAGAAGGTGACACATTTTCTTGGTTTGATATTCCGGATAAAAAATTAAAACAAGCAATTTACAAAAGCAAATATGTTGCAACTCAGTTAATCTGTGAATGTTTTAAAAGAACATTATATCCACAGTTCACTGACATTGTTTTATGGCGCACAGGGCGTCGTATGGTTCGTCATTTGGACAACGGGTTTTTAACACATGAAATTTTAAAACATAGAATAATCAGCAGTGTGATTTATATCAATGATGATTACACTGGCGGAGAAACATTTATTGCCACAGAACATGGCACTGATTATATCAGTAAGCCACAAGCTGGATCTATGATATGCTTTTTAAGCAATGAACAAAACAAACATGGTGTTAATGAAATAACATCTGGTAATAGAGTTACATTGCCTGTTTGGTATTGTGAAGAATTTGAACATTCAGAAACTTTCAAACATGCAAATATAATTGAAGAGATTATAAAAGAATAAAATATGCGGGGTTAGTTTAATGGTAAAACAGCAGATTTCCAATCTTCGGTCGAGAGTTCGATTCTCTCACTCCGCTCCAATTTAATAGAAATTACATCAAGAAGATAAGTACAGTTATAATAGATGGTAATAGTCATTTTATATTAAGAAAAATCATATGCTACATTTAATTCAGAGTCTCAGTGATAAATTTGTTGATTTAATTAGTCAAGATCCTGTGCGACCGCATATTCCTAGAACAGATCGTGTTGGCACCAACAAAGATATTTTTGTAATTAGAGATGACAATGATAATGTGCAGGCCATTACCTGTGTTAGTTATCAAGTAAATGTTCCAACAGCAGAAGCAGAGTTATTTGAACAATGCGAACAGCCTCGGGTAGCAGTATTTTATACCATTTGGAGTTATGCTCCGGGTGCAGGTAGACAACTGATTTTTGATGCAGTCAAGCATATCAAAGCTAATCAAAAATCAATAAACAGATTTGTAACATTGAGTCCAAAAACTGAAATGGCAAGAAAATTCCATATTAAAAATGGTGCTGTGGTTTTTAGAGATAATCAAGAATCTGTCAACTACGAATACGTTTCTCCCACAGAAGAAGCTGTAGAGACACGTAATTAAGTAAATACTCGGAGTGTGGCGCAGTCTGGTAGCGCACCTGGTTTGGGACCAGGGGGTCCAAGGTTCGAATCCTTGTACTCCGACCAATTTTAAGTTAGGGATGACAATGACAAACTATATCAATTTACCAGAAAGTTTTAAAAACTTTATCAAGATACCTGATAATATAACAGAAATTGTTCCTGATTTTGAAAAGTTTAATTGGATTCGCAGTGACACCGATCTTTATCTAACCAAAGAAGGCCAAGATTGGTTTGCCAGTAAAAACCTAGTTATTCGTCCTTCTGTGGCACTTTTTAGTATTCGAGCAAATGATGCAGGTGAGCCTCACATTGACAACACAGACTATGCATTTAATTTTGTAGTTCATGGTTATGGTCAAATGCAATGGGTGGAAGTAGAAGGTGATGAAAATTCTATTTTTTGGAGTGATGATACTGGTGGAAAAGTTGCATATACATCCTATGAAAATATTAAAAATATCAATGTAGTGGATACTTGGGAAGGAACAATGGCTTTAGTCAAAACTGGTCGTTGTCATAGAATTGTTACTTCTGATTCCAGACGTATATGTTTATCAGTTAGAATGGTAACTAGTCGAAATCCAAGAACATTCGAAGAAATTGCAAAAATTCTAGAAAGTTAAAGGTTGCATTGTGAGTCTAAAAACCCATAGTTTGAATCAAACAAATAATCACTTAACGTTTATTAGAAACTTTATTAAATTTGATTTAGATCAAGGACCATATGTAACAGGCAGTTACATGACATGGTTGATTGAAAAATATAATAATGATCCTTTGTGGTTACCCGATGATTTAGATATTGTTTGTAAATCACCAGAACAACATGAAGAAATAAAAAATATACTAAGACCTTTATCATCCTCAATTAAAGAAACTAATTGGATGGGAACAGGAAGCACATATTGGATGATCAATGATTTTAAATTTCAATCTTTTGTACATCCTGTTTCAGCTGAAGTTAGAGTTGATTGCACTGATTTTACTATTAACTCAATAGCCAGTGATGGTTTAATTTATATTGCAGATGAACATACAGTAAATGATATTGCAGATAAAATTTTGAGATTTAAAGACAGCATTTATAACCTTTGGCCATTGGAAAGCACAATGAGCCGTTATAAAAAATATTCACACAGAGGATATGTTGATGTTGATAACATGTCATTAAACAAAATTAATCAATTACATAACATTTAAATTATGAATAAAAGTCCACAACGAGATACATTTCAAATTGATAATTTGATCAAGCATGTAGAAGCTGGTAAAAAGTCTGCAGAGTCGGCTGAAGAAATGATTGACTTTTATAAATCACATGCCGAACACCGACGGGAACGAGAAGCCACAGAAGAATGGCGTGAAAATAACATGGAATACGATCTACGCAGTAATGCTTGGATCTGTGACAAAGTCAAAGGTGATGATGTTTATGCACAGAATTTATATGCCGCAATGTGCAACAATGAATTTCAACGCAACGATATGATGCCTATTTTAAAAGATCAAAAATGGGGTTGCAGTTGGAGATACGCAGGTGGCATTATTGCCGACATGAGAGAAGAAGGCGATTATATTGACTGGTATTGTAGCGGTATCAGAGATACTGCACCGATAGAACAAAGTGAATGGGATAATTTAACTTTAGAACAACAACTACGATATAAGGAAACACAAGCCTATGTATCGGAAAGTGTGGTCACTGACGAAGTTCGCAGTGATTTGAAGAAACTGGGTTGGCTGGTTTTGGATGATGACAACAAAGAAATGGATATATAATGGCTAGAATTACCAGTGAAAAGGCTGCGTTGGCAGTGGAAAATAGATTTGACTTGGTATTAATTGCAAGTCAACGAGCACGTGAATTAAAGCGTGGAGCATTACCCAAACTTGCCAGTAAAAATGGCACTGTGGTAACTGCGCTTCGAGAAATCGAAGAAGGTTATATTGGCAGAGATTACTTGAAACGTATCAAGTAAATTGCTATGAAGTATGCAATAACTGGACATAGTGAAGGCATAGGACAGGGTTTATATGATAAACTCAGTCCCAATGCCATTGGCTTTAGTCTAAGTCATGGCTATGATATTACTAAAAAAGAGGATCGTAGACGCATTATAAGTCAAGTACATGACTGTGATGTGTTTATCAACAATGCTCCTGCTGGTATAGGTCAAACATACATGTTCATTGAATTGTATAAACAGTGGAGAAATGATCCAACTAAAACAATAATCAATGTAGGTAGTAGGATTGCAGAAATTGATAGCCTACCCGAGGATCGTATTCAACTATTAGAATATCAAGCAGATAAACTTATTTTAAAAGAAATGAGTCTACGTGTTCCTCCCAGTGCTTGCAAAGTAAACTATAGATGGTTTCCCTATGTTGGTACTAAAAAAATCTTAGCCAAGTATCCACACTTTACTCCTGATGATTATATTACCATCGAACAAGCTATAGATATAATATTATCATAAATAACTTTATGTATAAAACTTTCAAAGAATCATATCCACGCTTCAAAGAAATTGTTGAGCTATGCACCAGTCTTGCTAAGAATCACGGTGATTTTGAATATCGAAGTGATGGGCAAGTTGCTATACAAACAGACGAGCCTGATATAGACAATTGGTTTGCTGGCACTGGAAAAAGTGATGCTAGAACCAAAGAATGGGAACATAGTTTTTGTCACTTACAGCCCAGTCTACGAGGCAGTGTGATAGAAGATTATATCAAATGGTTAGATGTTCCTGTTTATAGAGCAAGAATAATGTTGGCCAGAGAAAAAGGTTGTTACAGCATTCATCAAGACTTTAGTCCTAGACTGCATTTACCTTTGATAACTAATAGTCAATGTAATTTTTTAATTACAGATCCATTGCAACTATTTCACTTGCCAGCAGATGGAACTACAACATGGGTTGATACCACCAAGCCCCATACTTTCATGAATGGAAGTACACATAAAAGATTACATTTAGTAATGATAGTAGAGAACTAAAATGATTACAATTACAGAAAACGTTGATAAAAAAGTAGCAGAGATTCTACTAGAAGAAAATAATCCAAATATAAGTCTTCGAGTATTTGTTCAAGGTGGAGGCTGTAGTGGCATGCAATACGGTTTTTCCTTGGAAGAAGAACAAAACGAAGATGATTTTGTCATCGAACAGCAGGGTGTGAAATATCTTGTTGATGCCATGAGTATGCAATACTTACAAGGTGCTACTATTGATTTTAAAGAAGATTTTGAAGGAAGTAACTTTGTAATCAGTAATCCAAATGCAGAAACTAGTTGTGGCTGTGGCAGTAGTTTCAGCGTATGATGGTCAGTAAAATTACTGAAGCAGTAATTTATGAAAGTCCAGATGGTGGTGAAACTATCTACGTTCGAGAGTCAGGTAGTAGTCAACGACAACTTCATAGCCAAAGTCCCAGAGCCGTTGATCTTCATGAACAAATAAAAGAAGATCAACTTTGGGGTCAAATACGCAGAGCTGCCAAAACCAACCCTGCATTGAAACACGCATTAGACGAAGCTGTTCTAATATATACTTTATCAAAATAATTGACATAAATTTAGTATTATAGTATAATAACTTATATTACTGGAGAAGCCTATGACAATGCATCTACATCATCCTGCCCTTAGTTATAATGGCAAGAAAAAAGGTAAAGTTAAATTCGCTTCTTCAGAAGCAAAGAGAAAGTCTGAGCAGTTGGATCAAGAATGGAAAGATCTCCAAAAGAAATGGGGAGTGGAAGCAGAAGAAAAGAAGCGTCGACGTGCAATGACAGCCGAACCTTTAGACTATAAACTATCTGCACCAGTGGGCAGAGAAACACAGAATATTGCCAGTCGAGATACCGGCCATAGTGGTGCAGTTAGAACTAAAGGTATTCCACAATATACAGGAACAAAAGTATTAGGTATTGGTACAATGCATAAGTCAAATGCTGTTCCTATCTTTAGTGATGAAGAAGCTGTGGCAATTTCATCAATGCGCCGATAAATACAACTTTAATAATTACAAGGAAAAATAAATGACGTATGTCGTAACAGAGAATTGCATTAAATGTAAGCACACAGATTGTGTATCAGTATGTCCAGTGGATTGTTTCTATGAAGGTCCAAACTTTCTAGTAATCAATCCTGATGAATGTATTGATTGTGCAGTATGTGTACCAGAATGTCCAATTGATGCAATTTATGCTGACACAGATTTACCAGAAGATCAAAAAGTCTTCAAGGAAATCAATGCAGATTTATTTAAAATTTGGCCTAGAATTGTTAAGAAAAAAGATCCATTACCTGATCACGAGACATGGAATGGAAAACCTAATAAACGTGATTTACTAGAAAGGTAATTAAAATGGAGTATGCAATTTATAGAAACGCCGCAGAGATCAACTCTGCCATGGGTCGTGTTTATGGTAATATGAGTATTGCCGTAATTATCAGTATGATTGTTAGTTATTTTGTGGGAACTACTCCTGAATTAAGAGAATTTTTCTTTACAGGTATAATGAAATGGATTGTAATTTTTGCTCCTTTAGTAGCAATATTTGCAATTAGTTTTGCCATGGAAAAAGTAGACAAGCAAGGTGCTCAATTAATGTTATTTGGTTTTTCAGCATTAATGGGATTGAGTTTTGCTACAATCTTTGCATTATATACCATGGGTAGTATTGCCAGTGCCTTTATGGGTGCCGCAATTTTGTTTGCCGTAATGAGTGGCTATGGCTACTTTACCAAACAAAGTCTAGATAGCCTTGGTAAATTTATGTTTGTGGGTCTGATTGCTATTGTTATTGCCAGCATTGTTAATATCTTTCTCGAATCGTCAGCAATGCAAATGGTTATCAGCGCACTAGCAATTATTATCTTTCTAGGATTAACTGCTTATGACACACAAAAGATTAGAGAAGAAGTTAGTTACGAAACTAACGGAGTTGCTGAGGTTCGTGGAGCATTAACATTGTACATGGACTTTATCAATTTGTTTATTAACTTATTAAATTTATTTGGAGATAGAAAATGACAATGGCTTTATCAGTAGGTCAAAAATTAGAATTAGGAATTCTATATCGCATTGATGAAAACAATGTACACACTAGCATCAATGTAAATGAATTGTTTGCCGACAAGCGTGTGGTTGTATTCATGGGTCCTGCACCATTTAGCAGATTGGACACACAACAAGCCAATGAATACGAATCATTGAGCAGTGCAATTCTTGCACAAGGCATTAATGATGTCTTTGGTATTTACGTGCAAGATGCATTTGTAATGAATAAATTCCAAGAAACTGTTCGCAGTCAAGCAGGTTCCTCCAATGTTAAATTTTATGGTGATGGTGATGGCTTTTTTGTAAAAGCAAATAACTTGGTACATGATTTTACATTTGAAGGTCTAAGTACACGATGTGGACGTTGGGCATTTATTTTAAACAATAGTGTCATCGAACATGTGGTAGTAGATGATTATTCTTTGATTGAAACAACCAGCGCAGACAGCATTCTAAAAAAATTAAAGAATGAAGCCTAAGTTTCAAAAACTTTATAACAAAATTGCTCACGAAGTAGCCAAAATGAGTTATGCTCGTAGGCTACAAGTGGGCGCAGTCATTGTTAAAGATGATAGGGTTATCAGCATGGGCTACAATGGTATGCCAGCAGGTTGGGAAAACAACTGCGAACATAAAGAGTATATGGATCGTGGTGCAGGTGGCTGGCTTGGCCCAGAAGAAATTGAAGAACGTTGGCCGTTTGAAGAAACAGTAGTAGTCGCCAACGACAATGAAAGTTTCGAAACAACTATGCGTTACCGTTTAAAAACAAGACCGGAGGTATTACATGCTGAATCAAATGCTGTATCAAAATTGGCGAAGTCTAATGACAGTGGTGATGGCGCTGACATATTTGTTACTCACGCTCCTTGTATGGAATGTGCCAAACTTATTTTTCAGTCAGGTATTGGCCGTGTGTATTATAGTCAGGACTATAGAGATGATAGTGGAATTAAATTCCTTAAACAAAGTGGTATTGAAGTAATCAAACATGACGAATAGAAGTTTTTTTCGATTTGATATTTCTACCAAGGGAATAAATGTTCCTGGAGAAAGATTAAATAGATTTGGATTTCGTGGTCCTATAATAGATTCTAAAAAAAAAATATTATTTGCTGGCTGTAGTATGACATATGGTGTGGGTGTTGCATACCAAGAGACATTTGCAAATCTCACTGCTGAAAAATTAGGTCAGGATTGGAGTTGTTTAAATATTGGAATTCCTGGTTCAGGTCCCACTGAGCAAATTGCTTCTATTGCTTGGGCACTTAATAATTTTAATGTTGATAAAATTTGCTGGTATATCAGCGATCCAATAAGAACAGATGTTTTACTTAATAATCATCGAAATATAAGATTTCAGATTAGAAAAGATTTTAGTTTTTTAGAAGATGATGTTAAACATGATATGAATAGATTTGTAGAAAATCATTTGTATTTTGAAAGAAATCATTTATATCAATTAAAATACAATATCTATACATTGTTTTCAATGATTAAACAAAAAAATATAAAATGTTATACCAGTTGTTGGGTAGATAGTTTTGACAATGAAATACAAGATCTCAGAAATGAATTTAATTTTAAACCATTGGGTAAAATTGATTGGTTGGACGCGGGATTCGATGATGGTCACCCTGGACCAAAATCTCACGCAGAATTTGCAGAACGTATTATAGAAAGAATCGAAAATGACAAATAGATGGACAATCGAAGTACAAGAAGATCCTACTACCGGTGATGCTATATTAGAATTTCCAACAGAACTTCTAGAACAAGCTGGTTGGAAAGAAGGCGATAACCTAACTTGGAAAGATTTAGGTAATGGTTCTTGGAGCTTGACAAAACAACAGCCTGATGTTACAATAGAGGAAGAGGAAGCCTGGCAAGCTCTCGAACGTAAACAACCAAAGGCTTAACATGTCAGACATTATGGTAGATATTGAAACACTGGCTACCACTCCAAATTCAGTGGTAATTACAATTGGTGCGATTCGATTCAATCCATTTGGTGACGATAGGGATAGCTATGAAGGTAATGAAATCCTCATGGATACTTTTTATCGTAGAATTGATCCTGCTAGCTTTACTTGGCCCAGTGCTCACATTGACGATAATACACTAGCTTGGTGGAGTCAACAAAAGCCAGAAGTCCAACATGAAGCGTTTACAGATGATGATAGACATCCTATTCAACAAGTAATGTTAGACTTTCATCGTTGGTGTGGTGGCTTTGATACTGTATGGGCCAATGGTCCTGCATTTGATATTGTTATTTTAGAAGAAGTGTGCAAGCAACTCAAACGAGGGTTTCCTTGGAAGTATTGGCAAGTAAAAGACTGTCGAACTGTGTATGGCCTGGTTGAACACGAACGTCCTAATCCTAGACTGCACCACGCCGCTTGGGACTGTTGGAGTCAAATTGTGGCCCTACAAAGTTGTTTTAGAAACTTAAATATAACAAAATATCCAGAAAGAAATAAATGAGTGAAAGCGTAAGCAGTTCAGAGTTCTTATTAGGACTTGAAGAATATTTAAAATATTTAAAAGAAGATAAAACAGCAGATGAGATACATTCATTTGCTAAATGTCTACAAAGTGATGATAAAGTTGTTCCACTAGTTAAAACATTTCTTCAATATTTAATCCCAACATTACCTGATAATTTAAAAGACCTATCGGATCTGTGTCATAGTTTTAATAAACTAGATAACACTGACATTGATATGTATAAAGCAATTTTATTGTATGTATCAAAGACATTAAAATCTAATAACTTAGAAGAACTTGGAATAGAAACTGGAAAAATTCTAAGAAGTATGGATCAAGATGACTTTGAAGAATTCATCGTTAGAACAAGGTTATCAAAATTAGATAGACAATTCCATAGTGATAAAATTTTTAGAGGAATCATGAGTTATCTAAAATTAAATTTAGACAATAATGCTCTTAGAGATGCATTTAGTCGCAGTCAACTCAAAAGCAAAATTTGGTTAGTAGAAGAACTGGCTAAGATTGATACTAACTATGACAACGTTGTTGTTATGGCAGGTTGGTTTGGTCAGTTAAAAAGTGTATACGATAAAAGACTGACTTATGCCAAAATGCGAATTGTGGAATTGGATCGTAGTGCATGTGAAACCAGTGATTATATTTTTAATTTAAGCAATTTAGAAAATTATAAAGTAAAAAGTGTAAACTCTGATATTACCAATCTTACATTACATAAAAATGGCTATGAGTGGGATATTGAAAACTTTAAAGAAGGTGTCAAATATAGTGAAAAGTTTTTACCTAATTTAATAATCAATACCAGCGCAGAGCATATGACAGAGGAATGGTATAACCAAATTCGATTTAAAGAATTAGAAGGCAATCCCATAGTTGTCATTCAAAGTAATAACTTATTTGATATACCCGAACATATTAACTGTGTGCATAGTGTGGATCATATGAAAAAGAAGTTCCCAATGAAAGAAATTTTATTTGAAGGTGAACTTCAATTAAAAGGCTATAAAAGGGTCATGCTAATCGGCAGACCGTAATAAGTATTCCAGCGGTCTTGGCGTCATTCCCGCTTTACAAATTCTGCCGCCTATGCTATAATTAACATAGGAGAAAAGCATGGCAAAATTTTATTCAACAAAAACTTACGGTAACGACAGAGGGCTGAGTTGCTGTTTTAGGCAATGGCGTGCCACACACAGTCACTGTAGTACATTACACGGTTATTCAATTGGCATCAAACTAATATTTGAATGTGACACACTGGATGAGAAAAACTGGTGCATGGACTTTGGAGGACTTAAAGAATTCAAAGCATGGGCCGATGACATGTTTGATCATACATTGGTAATTGCACATGATGATCCATATCTGCCATTCTTCCAACAAATGGCTAATATGGGTAATGTCCCAAGTTCGGGTATGGGTAATCAAAATTTTGACAAGCTAGAACCATATCAACGTGGTGCTTTATGCGACTTACGCATAGTAGAAGGTGTGGGCTGTGAAATGTTTGCTAAAATGTGCTATGACAAAATGTCTGAACTACTGGCCAGCGGCAATATGCGTTATCCAATCAATCCAACTGTGCGTATTAAAAGTGTAGAAGTGTTTGAACACGGTGCTAACTCTGCTACCTACGAAGGCTAAGCTATGAATAGTTTGGAACGTGTATGGGCTAGAGCAACTGGACATCTCATGGGCGAGTCAGATCATGATCGCCCTGATGTGCCCATCCTTACCCTACGTGAAGCAAGGATTGCATTATTCTTAAAAACCTTTTGGGTAGTGATTCATGTAGTTACTTGCTTGTTTATTATAGCAAATACTATTCGTCATTGGTAGACATTGACGTTATAATGCCAGCAACATTTAAATAACCTGAATTACTTAAATGAACATTGTCTTGGCTTAACTCAAAATCTCTACTATCAATAATTAAGTCATTATACTCTTTGGCAATATTCTTTTGCAATTCTCTAACTGTATCTGAATTCCTAGTAAGAAACCAAATAACTTTATTAGCAGATAAACGGCTGCGTAATAAAGGTAATTCTTTATTAAAATCACTATTAGAATTTGGAAATCTCGCGTCGTTTCCTCCCAAGCTGACAATAATAACATCTGCAACAAATGGACCAGGATATCGACTATTAAACTCGTTACTAGTAATGCCGTGAAATGCACAACATTCCCAATCTTTTTTCATTGCTCCTATTTCATAGCAGTGGCTATCGCCAATTAATAGATATTTCATTGTTTCTCCTTATTAACAGTATCAGTGACGCAGTGTTGACATTCACAGTCGGGACAAGTATCACATTTGCAACTTGTACCACAGTGATGTTTACAACTACATACTAGACATTTACATGTAGATTTCAATCTCTTATATGATTCATAATCATCCATATAATCTTCAAATTTATCGTTCATATGTTACCTAATATAACATACATACTTGGAATTCGTAGCCAAGTATGTATGTTATGTTTGCTGATTAATTATCTGTTTTCTTAAACATTGCTAGAACTCTAGCTTGAATAGTTTTAGCGAAACTAGGTTGTGGGAAATTCCAACCTACAAATGCTCCGAGTGCGAACCAAAATAAAGTTTCTAACATATTATGGGCTCGGTGGTTTTGGTGTATCAGCAGAATCTGTTGTGCTGGTTGCATCTGTTGGTTTTGTATCTTCTGCTTTTTTCTTAAAAAAAACAAAATAAGCAATAACGGCTACTACAACTGCGCCGACTATAGTTGTTAAGTCCATGACTATCTCCTTTATAAATGAGCTTCAAAAAGCTCGATACATTCATTCCAATGATGTATTCTATCAGCAAGTCCTAGTGTACCGCCGTTGATTCTCTTAGACAATAGCACAACATCTCCACGATCGCAGATGTCATTTAATCTATTCTTGTGCCAAAACCAGCAGGCACTTAAAATAGCGTATTCTGGTTCGCAGACTAGATCTGGATTTTGTACAAGACAATCATCGCCGAATAGATCCATGCTACATTGTGTATAATTTGCACGACCAGTGAGTTGAACTAGACCGCGACCGCGGAATTTAAATCCATCACCACTGGATTCAGGGCCATTACCCATGCGATTAGCGTATACTCTATTAGCAATCTTTTCTGGTTTTCTTGCGTATGGTTTAGCTGTTTCTAAATCTGGAAAATATTTTTTAAATGTTCCTACTAGACCTTTATCGCTGTAGTTTAAGTTTTCTACTAACGCTGTGAAATCTGCGCTTTCGTGTTGGCATTGGCTGATGAAACCAGCAACCCTAGCAGGTGTAACAATGGCAAACTGTGGCAATTGATTGCATAAACCCTCATACCATTCTTGTGGGTTTTTATTTTTCTTAATGCATTGTGCCAGCATCTCGGCTGTAAAATCAAATGTAAAGTCCATGATCGTCTCCTATATAGTTATTTATCTACCGCTATATCCAAAATTAAATAAATAGTTATATAGTAAGGAGTTTGTATGAGTTGGTTTAATAGACGTCCACATATTAAAGAGCCTGAAAAGACACACCCACACAGAACCACTAGTCCTATACTAGAGGAAATTAAAAAGAAGGCTGAAGAAGCTGGACCAAAAAAGCCCAAGGCTAAAAAGGAATAATTGTGGCAGTAAATCAACTCTTTAACTTAAAGAACACCAACTTGATGTCGTGGAGACAGGGTGATCAAAACGGCGGCTACAGTCAGTGGTTGCGTGACAATGGCGTTTGGCCGCAAGACAAGGTAATCACTGTCAAGCAACCGTTTACCAACAAGACTTCGACCAAAACAGAAAAACAACAGATTGATGTGACTACTACTGTGAACTTTCCAGGTGATGGTTATTACAACTTCAAATATGCTGCCGACAACTGGGCCATGTTCAGTATCGACGGAGTTGACCTGCCCAAGAGCGGCCCTTACAATCAAATGACCAGTCAAGTAATGTGGATTGGCGGTGGCGATCATGTTATCCGTTGCCAGGGCAATGACACTGGTGGTGATAAGTCCTGTGCCATGATTATTGATGATGACACACAGTTGATGCGTATATGGAACATGAGGACTGCCACAGTTGATTGGCAAGGCCAGCA
>Ga0209088_10001556_pt1 | contig 14788 bp, 11 predicted proteins | sample S_140625_EF_Meta_FD_187324 | JGI IMG/M metagenome (GOLD analysis project Ga0209088, IMG submission 187324) | Freshwater microbial communities from Lake Simoncouche, Canada to study carbon cycling - S_140625_EF_MetaG (SPAdes) (version 2) | ecosystem: Environmental > Aquatic > Freshwater > Lake ... | reverse complement strand
TTCCGCTGAGACCAGGCCTGGTAATGTTAAACAGCAGTAGAGTCAATTCAGAGACTGTGCCCAGAGCATTTGATGGATGGCACAAGATTTGGGTAAATGATGTGGTAGCACAAGAATTTTACCAATATCCTTATGCATCAAAATGGATAGCAATGAACATGCTGGTAGTAGATCAGCACACAGTAATATGTGACAGGCACCAAACCGAATTAATCAAAACTTTGGAAAGTTACCAATTTCGGGTCATCCCGATGGAACTACGCCATTCACGCACCTTAGGTGGCGGGTTTCATTGTGTCACACTGGATTTGGTTCGCGGTTGACCATTATCTCTAAATGCTGTATAATTACAGCATGAATACACCACAAATTGGATTTTGTTGCAAATGGCTCAATGACCCCGCAGAATGTGGGGGCATGAAAGTCAATGCTGTGGACCGTGATCTAAACGGCCGATCAACTACCATGCGTTGGTTGCGAGAGCATCCTGCGGACGCAGATCAGCGTCAGTGGGACATCATGAACCACAATGCCTCAGCCGCTGTTCGATTGGTTGAGCGTGTGGCCACACTTCCTGAAGGACGCAGAATGGTACGCCTGGGCAGTGAAATGCTACAAGGCTACACTGAACCGTCATGGATTGACTGGTGGCAACGGCAAGAGATCCAAGATTATTGTGCCAAAATATTTGCACCCGTAGGTGAAACAGCTCGTAGGCTAGGTGTGCGACTCAGTTTCCATCCTGGACAGTTTTGTGTGCTGGCGTCCGAGTCGGATGAGATTGTGGAACGATCGATACTGGAATTTGAGTATCATGCAGACATGGCACGTTGGATGGGCTATGGTTCCGCCTGGCATGATTCGGGCTTTAAGATCAATGTGCATTTGAGCGGTAAAGGTGGTCCCGCCAAGTTCTTGCGTACTCTGGGCAGGCTCACTCCCGAAGCAAGAAACTTAATTACCATTGAGAATGATGAGATGACAAATGGACTCGACACTACTTTGGCTGTGTCTAAACATGTTGCTCTTGTGTTGGATATACACCACCACTGGATCAATTCAGGAGAATACATCCTTCCTGAAGATGATCGTACAAAGCGGGTCATTGAGTCTTGGCGTGGTGTGCGTCCTACACTACACTATAGCGTTAGCCGTGAAGACGTTTTGGTTGGTCACGATCCCGCTGTTAGACCAGATCTTGCAGATCTTCTGTCAAGAGGCCACAAGAAGCAAAAGTTACGTGCTCATAGTGACTTCATGTGGAATTCTAGCGTAAATACATGGGCATTGTCGTTTATCGACTTGTTCAACATACAAGTAGAAGCCAAGGGCAAGAACTTGGCCAGCCAGCAACTCTATGAACAATATATTACTCAACATCTTTGATTGGATTCGTAATGACTACAGAACATACCCCTTACGATTCGCTGTCGAATTGTTGGCCTGGAGCACCTCGATCTTTTGCAGTGTCACTATGGCGGCTACTGTGCCTAATCCTCCTCTTATTGCTCTTTACCCTATTTGGATTAGTGGGTGTGCTATGTATGCCTGGGCTAGTTATAGTAGAAAAAGTTTTGGAATGCTGGCCAACTACCTCCTGTTAGTCAGCATTGATCTGGTGGGGCTGTCAAGGATGCTGACTCAATAGACATTGCCATGGACGCTATTATTTTATCCTCATGTGTTCCAAACAATTTAACCACTCTATATAGACCAATTGGTGCGTATCAAGTTGCCTGGTATCTTCGCAAGCATGACTACAATGTGCAGGTGCTTGAATTTGTTTTTAAATTAAACGAAGATCAAATTTTAAAATTAATATCTCAATTTGTCACTAGCGAAACAAAGATTTTGGGACTAGGGGCAATGATCCATTTTTATGATCCCAAGATGCAGGCAATCATAAAGAAGTTTGAAAATGTTATATTACGTTTTAAAAAAATATATCCCAATATCAAGACAGTGGTAGGAGGACCGTGTGCTTCGCTCTGGTCCAGAGCATACAAAAACAAGTGCTTGTTCGACTATGTGATAACTGGCTATGCTGAGGATACATTTTTAGCACTACAAAATCATTTGTCCCGGGGCAAGCCCATGCCACCTTTTGAGATTCGCGACGGCAACAGAATGATATCTGAAAATGCGGCAGTTGTACAACAAAATCTGTTCGACATCAAACAAGATGTTCATGTGTGGAGTGACAATGACTGTATACAACCCAACGAATCCTTGCCTTTGGAACTCAGCAGGGGTTGTATTTTCAAGTGTAGATTTTGTAGATTCCCCTACAACGGAAAAAACAAAAATGATTTCAATAGAGATATAGAGTGTGTCAAGCACGAATTAGTCGACAATCACACAAGATTTGGCACAACCAATTACTACATGCTGGATGACACGTTTAATGCAAATCAAGACCGCATGAAAGAATTTTACATGATGACTGAAACGTTGCCATTTAAAATCAGCTACACCACTTACTTGAGACCAGATTTACTGGCTGCCTATCCTGACACTCAATACTATTTGCTGGACAGTGGTCTGGTGGGGGCATTTTTAGGAGTAGAAACCTTCAACAAAGAGGCCGCAAAGTTGATCAACAAAACCTGGAGTCCCAACGCACGAGAGTATCTGCCGCAATTAAAGAACGATATTTGGAAAAATCGTGTGTCATTACAACTGGGACTCATATGCGGTCTTCCACCAGAGACTTATGAGGAATGCAAAGACACCAACCAATTCTGCATTGACATCCAAATGCACAGTTGGACCTGGGCACCATTGGGTGTGAATCGTGACGTGCATGATCCATACAAAAGTGAATTTGATATGAATGCAGAAAAATATGGATTCACTTGGGAAGTGGACAACGGCAGGACCATATGGCGGACAGATTATTGCACTAGGAAACAAGCAGAAGAGTGGGAAATGATGTTGATGAATCTGTCAAGACCGTATCTTAAAACTGCCGCCTGGGATCTGATTGAACTGGCAAATTTTGGTTATCGAATTGAAGACATAAAAGATATACCATTTATGCAACTGCCAAACAAAGAAATAAACTCTCAACGTGGCAAGTTTCTTGCCAATTACTTTAGACAATTAACTGTGTCTGTGTAAGTGACTGTGGTTTTTGATAACGTCCGCCACATCATCCCATAATTTAATTCTAGCTCTCAGGGCCTTGATTGCGGCTTGTTCTGCTTCGTGTACATGCACAGGGTCATGATCGCACAGGTCTTCTATCATGGCAAGACTGGCAGGGCCGTGTTCTTCACCATCTAGGTGTATGTGACGTTCTAGATAGTAATGAAACTTGGGACAATCAGTTTTGGTCAAGTTCAGTTGTTTTGCTAAATTTGTAAACATTCTGGGAATGATAGTTTCCCTGCCAAAACAAAATGCCGCCGCAATAACATGTGCTTCGCCACTGTCAATAAACTCAAATGTGGTTCGCATGAATTGTGCCGAAGCAACGGGCACCATGCAATTTTCCAGTGAAAAATAGAAACCACTGTCAGTGACAGAATTCACCCAGGACTCTATTAGGTCAGCATCTGCACCCACTTCCAGCATGGCTTGACAATACAAGTCATGGTGGCTGATACTGCCGCGTCCATCTAGATCACGATCAGTTTCTTCGGACAACACAATTTCATTAATCAATCTTGCTGTGCCTGTACGTATTTTTTGTCTTGGCACCCAACAGGTTGTGCTGGGACACACATGATGTTGCAGGCTCTTGATCAAACTCATAAAGTCCCAGACCGCAAACACATGGTGTTCCATGAATATGTGTATGCCTGTTAGATCTTGTATGATGTTATCATTTAACAAAGGGTGTGCTTCAAGTTGGTCTTGGAGGGCTTTGATTTTTCCCAGGGGCAATTTCATGCAAATATTTACCCATTACTAAATTACTGTTATTATAAATAGTGGCATAAGGAGCCACTTGATGAAAAAACTAGCAGTGGCGGTCCTATTTGGATTAACCACCCTAGTAGCTCATGCCCAAACCCCCGGATCAATTACCATTACCAGGCCCATGACATGCAACGACACTGTGTATGTGTTAAAAATGCTGGCTGAACGTTTTGATGAGCGTCCTGAGTGGGTCGGCAGTGATTTAGAAAACAAATTCACATTCATGTTGACCACAAATGACAAAGCCCCCAGTTGGACCTTGTTGCAAATGAACAACGAAACTGCGTGTATACTTGGTGTAGGTACAACACCTAATTTTATCAAAAAAGACCGGTTATGAAAGTACCGCAATTTGATCGCTGGAGTCAAGAGTTATGGAACATGTATGTCCATAAAACAGATAAAAGAATTGCCCTGCACGATCATTGGAAATATGGTCAGCAAGAAGAACGTAGAATACACACAAAGAAAACATCACTTGATCACAATGCCAGATCAATTGGATTAAGAGCACATCAAAACAACATGAAAATGCTTAGTGAGTACACTACACTAGCAGACACTAGACGCCGACGCTCATTGAATGCTAAAATGGGCAATCAATTCTATGTTATCGGCACCTATATAGACATCAAGGTGTAACAAAACTGTAACAGCATTGGGCTTAAATAATCAATGCAAAAGAACTATCGCTCAATCTTCATTAGCGATGTACACCTCGGCACCAAAGACTGTCAAGCCGAAAAACTCAATAACTTTCTCAAACACAACGCCTGCGAAACATTATATCTTGTGGGAGATATTATAGACGCCTGGAAAATCCAACAAAACAAATGGCGATGGAAACAAAGTCACACTAATGTCATTCGTCGTGTACTGGGTCATAGCAAGCGTGGCACTAGGATTGTATATGTGGCTGGTAATCACGACGAGTTTCTTAGACCCTTTATGCAATATGATATAGGATTTGGCATGATTGAAGTCACAAATCAAATAGAACACATAGGTGCAGATGGTAAACATTATCTTGTGGTACACGGAGACATGTTTGATGGCATTACCAGACTGGCACCCTGGTTAGCAATATTAGGAGACAAAGCATATGATTTTATTCTCGGACTCAATACTAGGATTAATTGGATACGTCATCGTTTTGGTTTTGGGTACTTTAGCCTTAGCCTGTTCCTTAAGCATCGGGTCAAAAAAGCGGTAGACTTTATCTTTCACTTTGAACACAACCTTGCTGATTACTGTAAGAAACGTGGGTTTGACGGAGTGATATGTGGTCACATACATCATGCAGAAATAAAAGAGATTGACGGAGTTGCATACATGAATGATGGCGACTGGGTTGAGTCATGCACAGCACTGGTAGAACACCATGATGGCCGTTGGGAGATTGTGACCTGGACACAGGAGAATGACAATGTGGATTCTAATATTGATAGCGGTACACATGGCAGATCCAACGGATCAACCAGCGAAAATAGAATTTTTATTTCAGGATCAAAAGACCTGCGAGCAAGTGCTAAACACAATGAAGTGGCAACTGAAGTTTAAGAGTTTCAAGGTAACAGGCGAATGCAAAAAACAATCTTAATAGTTACCGACAATCTAAAGGACCAGATCAATGGTGTGGTTACCACCTACAAAAATATTGAGGCGCATGCGATTCGCGACAACTATCGTGTTGTATATCTTGATCCCGGGCGGTTCCGCTATGTTGATTGCCCTGGCTACAACGAAGTCAAGATTGCCTTTCCGCGGAAGGTGGGCAAGATACTTGAGGAGATCGCTCCGGATCATATCCACATCGCCACGGAGGGTCCTATTGGTCTGCGTGTTAGACAATATCTTGACAAACACAATTATTGCTACAATACTGCTTACCATACTAAGTTTCCAGAAGGACTTAGAAAACTGTTTGGTATCCCTGAAGCCATTACTTGGCCTCTAGTGCGTTGGTTTCACAAGCACTCAGGCAAAGTGTTGACCACAACAGACACCATGGTTCGAGAATTGCGTGAACATGGATTCGACGGAGAAATTGTTCCGTGGACACGCGGTGTTGACCGTGATATCTTTAATCCCAGCACCAGAGCAAGGGACAGCGATGATGATGTCAAGATACTGGTGTGTGTGAGTCGCGTGAGTAAAGAAAAAAATCTAGACGATTTTTGTCAATTACAGTATCCCAAGAGTCGCAAAATCATGGTAGGTGATGGTCCAGACCGTGAAAGACTAGAAACATTGTATCCGGATGTGGAATTTGTGGGATTCAAAACAGGTGTAGAATTGGCCGAGTATTATGCCATGGCGGATGTGTTTGTGTTTCCAAGTCAGTGGGAAACATTTGGTATTGTTATGATAGAAGCCATGGCATGTGGCACACCTGTAGCGGCATATCCTTGCACGGGTCCAGCAGACGTGGTCGAACAGGGCGTTACTGGATACATGGAACAAAATCTGGCCACAGCAGTACATCGCTGTATTGGACTAAATCGAGAAACTGTGTTGGCAGGAAGTCAACGCTGGTCATGGCAAGAAGCCTGGACAATATTTCGGGACAACCTTGTGCCATTAAAAACGGTGTAACAAAACTGTAACACAATTCTCCGTAAATAATTGTCTAACCAGGAGAATCATATGAACAAGTTTGTGATAACTTTATTGTCAATGTTGGCAATCTCAGTCACAGCCGGGGATATTACCGGTGCAGGTGCTACATTTCCTTATCCCATTTACTCAAAATGGGCCGAAGCCTACAAGAAAGAATCCAACATTGGACTCAACTATCAGAGCATTGGATCCAGTGGCGGTATACGTCAAATTGATGCAAAAACAGTAACTTTCGGTGCAACTGATGCACCTGTTGCAGGCGACAAGTTGGCGGCAAATGGTCAAGTACAATTCCCTGCCATCATTGGCGGCACAGTGGCTATTGTTAACTTGGAAGGTTTTAAGCCCGGGGAGTTACGTATCACAGGTGCTGTATTGGCAGAAGTATATCTAGGCGATATTACAAAATGGAATGATCCACGATTGACTGCACTTAATCCAGGTAAACGATTACCGGATCAAGCTATCACAGTGATACATCGTGCAGATGGTTCGGGCACAACATTCAACTTCACAGATTATCTAGCCACAGTTAGTAAACCCTGGGCAGACCGTGTGGGCCGAGGTGCCGCAGTCAAATGGCCAGCCGCAAGTTCAGTAGGTGGTAAAGGCAACGAAGGTGTGGCCGCCAATGTGCAACGTGTAAAAGGTGCAATTGGCTATGTTGAATATGCTTATGTTAAAAAGAACAATCTAGTGTTCTTGCAATTACAGAATCGAAATGGCAAGTATGTGAGCCCAGATGATCTAACATTTGCGGCAGCCGCCGCAGGTGCTGATTGGTTTAGTGTTCCAGGAATGGGCATAAGCATTGTGGATCAACGGGGCGATGCTACATGGCCCATTAGCACAGCCAGTTTCATTATCATGTATAAAGAGCCTAGTGATAAAGCGGCCAGCCAAGATGTACTGAAGTTCTTTGATTGGGCATTCCGCAATGGCCGGAAGATGGCCGAGGAGTTGGATTATGTTGCATTGCCCGATTCGGTGACCGCAAAAATTCGCAGCCAGGTCTGGAGTCAGATCAAGTAATACAAACCGCACACAACGATTGAGTGTGGCTGGAACTCGTAACCAGTACTAAGCACCGCAAGGTGCTTTTTTACGACCATTGCAAGGTTTTGCAAGGTTCGCCAGCAAAATTGCAAGGTTTTGCAAGTTAACGGCGTGTTTTTTCACTCAGACGCAAGACCTTCTGTATTAAATAGTGTATACTTTATATATATTAACCAAGGAGAATATAAAAAATGTCATCATCAAATCACAAAGCAACAGTGGTCCCAGTTACAAAGAATGTAAACGAAGGCAACAGCATAGCCGACCTAACCATAACTGGTACTATCACAGTCAATGACGCTGATAGTGGACAAAATAAACCCAAAAGTTCTACCATAGTAGGCACTTATGGAACATTCCAAGTAAGTGCAAGTGGTACATGGACATATACCCCAACCTCAGCATTGAACCAATTGACTGCTGGTCAAACCGTAAAAGAAACATTTACTGTGACCAGTTTTGACGGATCTGATACAGGAACAGTCACAATCAACATCACCGGTACAAATGATGTGCCCACAATGACATCGGCTACTTCTGATGTAACTGAAGGTGCTACAGCCGCCGCAATAAGTGCTAACGGAAAAATTACAGTGACAGATTTAGACACAGGTGAATCCTATGCTAAGCCTGCCACAGTCACTACATCATACGGTACATTTGCTGTGGATAAAAATGGCAATTGGACCTACGTGGCCAATTCAGCACACAATGAATTAACTGCCGGACAAAAAGTAGTAGAAACATTTACAGTAACCAGCCAAGATAACACAAAGACCAGCACAGTTACAGTTAACATCACAGGCACAAATGATGTTGCCACAGTAACATCAGACACCAAAGCACTTGTAGAAACCAATAGTGCCAGCTCTATCAGTTCAAGTGGCAAGTTGACTGTGGCTGATGCAGACACTGGCGAAGCCCTTGTGACAGCATCTACTGTCAACACCACTTATGGTAAATTCACAGTTGATACAAATGGTAACTGGACATACGTTGCCAACGATGCACACAATGAATTAACAGCAGGACAAGCAGTAAAAGAAGAATTCACAGTGACCAGCAAAGACGGCACAGCCAGTGGTAAAGTCACAATCAATATCACAGGTGCAAATGACGTTGCTTCGGTTACGTCTGCCACTAAAGAGTTGACAGAAACAAATAGTGCCGCTGACTTGAGCACAAGCGGCAAATTAACTGTGGCTGATGCAGATGCAGGCCAAGCATACGTTACACCACAAACTGTAAAAGGCACAATGGGTACATTCACAGTTGATGCCAACGGCAATTGGTCCTATACTGCTGATTCGGCACACAACGAATTGCTTGGTGGACAAGTTGTCACTGAGACATTTACAGTTGCCAGTCAAGACAAATCAGCCAGCGGCAAAGTCACAATCAATATCACAGGCACAAACGATGTTGCAGTAGTAAGTTCAGACACAGCAGACCTAACAGAAACCAATGATGCAATTGACTTGAGCGTTGTAGGAAAATTGGCCATCACAGACGGTGACAATGGTCAAGCGTTTGTTCAAGCCTATGTTAAAGACGGTGCATTAGGCACATTTGAAATTGACACAGAAGGCAATTGGTCATACACTGCCAGTTCAGCACATGACGAATTGTATCAAGGTCAGGCTATCAAAGAAGAATTCACGGTAGTTAGTGAAGACGGATTGACCTCTAGCACTGTTACAGTTAACATCACAGGTTCAAACGATGCTCCAGTATTGAGCGTCAGCACAGATGCAGTTGAAATTCAACAAGGTATTTGGAACAGCGTTGAAGGCATTGCTACTGCAACAGCAACAGACGCCGACACAGGACACACATTGACCTATGCATTGGTTGACAATGCAGATGGATACTTTACCATTGATGAAGACTCTGGTGTAATTGGTCTAACACATGATGGTGCGGCTGCCATTGCAGACAAACCAGAAGGTCCCTGGGTCGTTCAAGTACAGGCCACTGATGATATCACAGCAGAAAGCAATATCAAAGAAATTCAAATTGATGTTAAAATGGCAGTTGCTGATGACACAGCAACCCTGCCGGGCAATATCAATGATTGGAACATCCAACCAGGCACAGTAGAAATTGGCGGCACAACTACAGACGGCTTCATCGCTAGTAGACATGACGATGATACCATAGCAGTCAAGATTCCCGACTCAGTCTCTACATTGAACTTTGACAACGGATCAATGGGCCTGGCACACAACCAGGGTGGTGCTGGTGTTATTACAGATGCTACTCCAGCAGAAACTGGCAGCCATACTATCACTATTGCCCCAGGCACAACCGAAAATACAGTGGTTGTTATTGCTTCGGGCGATATGGCTCCCGGCTCAACTACCACAGTGGTTGGTTCCACAGACTCAGAAATGGGGTGGGATGGTGAACTACAAACTTATAGAAGTGACACAGTGCAAGTGGTTGATGCCGCTTATGCTGATGCCACAATCACTACAGATCATTCAAACCAACAGGTCACTGTTGCTGTTGGTGATACCAAAATTGTATTACAAGATGTTGAAACAGTTCAGTTCACTGATGCCACAGTACGTGTTGTTGGTGCAGGTGGTTATGCCACAGTAGCAGACGCACAAGCAGATGCAGGTGCAGATGACGTTGTGTACTTCTCCCCATTAACCAACAATACAGCACCAGGTGCCGCAGAGGGTGCCACAATTGAAGATGCTGGATTAACTGCCACAGGACAATTAAGTGCCAGCCAAACAGTAGCAGGTGCCGAAACAGTCACATGGGCAGTGACCGCTACCGATGGCACATATGGTTCCATTGAGATTGATTCAGCAACAGGTGCTTGGAAATACACATTGGCCAATGACGCAACTGCTGTTCAGGAACTAAATGCTGGTGCAGAACGCAGTGACTCATTTGTGGCAGTGGCCACAGACGGACAAGGCGGTACTGTTGAGCAGACTGTTGTGGTCAGCGTTACTGGTAAAAATGACGCCGCTGTTATCACCGGTGTTGCTACTGCTGGTTTAACTGAAACAGATCTAGCACAGACCACAGGTGGTAAACTAGACATTGAAGATAAAGATCTAGGTGAAGCTGCCTTTGTTGCCCAAACTGATGTTGACGGCAGCAACGGACACGGTGCATTTACTATTGCTGAAGACGGTACATGGTCTTATGTAATGAAATCAGCACATGACGAGTTTGTTGCTGGTCAAGATTATACTGACAGCATTACTGTCAAGAGCGTAGATGGCGTCGAACAGGTATTGGCTGTAACTATCGCTGGCTCAAACGATGTACCCACAGTGACATCAGATAGTGCTGATTTAACAGAAACTGACTTGTCAGCAGATATCAGTGCCAGCGGTACAGTATCAATTACTGAAGTAGACGCAGGTGAATCACATGTTCGTGCTGATACTCAAACTACTGACTACGGTACGTTTAAAGTTGGTACAGATGGAGCCTGGACATATAACGCTTCAACTGCACACAATGAGTTAACAGATGGACAAGCTATCAAAGAAGAATTCACAGTGGTCAGCCAAGACGGAACTGCAAGTGGTAAAGTCACAATCAATATCACTGGCTCAAATGACGTACCCACAGTGACATCGGAATCGGTGGACTTGACAGAAACTGATTTGTCTGCAGACATTAGCACCAGCGGTAAAGTCACAGCAATTGACGCAGACACAGGCGAATCACATGTTCGTGCAGATTTACAAACAACCGATTATGGTACGTTTGAAGTTGATGCAGATGGCAACTGGGTATACACAGCAAATTCAGCACATGATGAATTAACTGCTGGACAAGCCATCAAAGAAGAATTCACAGTGGTCAGCCAAGACGGAACTGCATCTAGCACAGTCACAATCAATATCACTGGCTCAAATGACGTTGCTTCAGTAACATCTGCTACTGTAGATTTAACTGAGACCAATGACTCCAGTGACATTAGTGTCGCAGGTAAACTTGACACAACTGATCTTGACGCAGACCAAGCATACGTGAAAGCTGGAACACAAACCGGTGATTACGGCACATTTGAAATTGATGCTGACGGTAATTGGACATACACCGCAAGTTCTGCACATGATGAATTGGCTGATGGGCAAGTTGCCAAAGAGCAATTCACTGTTGAAAGTCTAGATGGTTCTACTTCTAGCATAGTAACTATCAACATCGCAGGCACAAACGATGCTGCCGAAATTACAGGCACATCAATTGTATTGGTTACAGAAACAGATGGTGTTCTTGATGCATCTGGTACATTAAGTGCAACAGACATTGACAGCTCACCTGATTTTGTAACACAAACTGCGGTAGATGGCAGCAACGGTTTTGGTAAGTTTAGCATTGATGCTGATGGTAACTGGACATACACTGCCAACGCAACACATGATAATTTCAAAGCCGGAACAGATTATACAGACAGCATTACTGTAGCCACAACAGATGGAACTGAACAAGTCGTTTCTGTTGTGATCAGAGGCACAAATGATGCCGCAGTTATTACAGGTGTTAGTACAGGTGCTATAATTGAAACCAACACAACATTGTCAACAGGCGGTAAACTAGATGTCACAGACATTGACAGCACAGCAGACTTTGTAGAACAAACAGATGTGGCAGGTACTTATGGCACATTCAGCATCGACGCCGATGGTGCTTGGACATACGTTGCCAACAACGCATACGATGGCCTAGCTAAAGATGAAGTCATTGGAGAATCATTTACTGTGGCCACAGCAGATGGTACAGAAGTCACTATTGATGTTTCTATTACAGGAACTAATGATGCTCCAGTATTGGCAGCCACACATGCTGTGACTGTAACACAAGGTGCAGGTGCAGTTGACAATTTAGAAACAGTTCATGCTTCAGACATTGACGGACCAGCAGGTGCTGTTCGTTATAGTTTGGTCAGCACATTCGACGGTATGTTTACTATTGATGCTCAAACAGGCAAGATTGGCTTGACACAAGCAGGTGCAGAAACTATTTCTGGATTGCATGAGTCTGGTGTTGTGTCAAAGTACACACTGGGTGTTACTGCAACAGATGGATTAAATGTCAGCACACAAGAAAACATCACAGTTAATGTGGACATGGCTGTGGATGGAACAAGTGCCAGCCTACCAGGTAGCATCAGCGAGTGGACCATTGCCGCACAGGCCGCAGGTGGTTATGTATTGACTAGCACCGCTGATCCATTGATCAAAGTAACATTACCCGGCTCTGTCAACACATTGAGTTTTGATGGACAAAGTGTTGAATTGGCCAATAATGGAACATTGGGCACTATTACTGATAAGACTGTGGCAGGTGTTGACCATACAATCGTTATTGCTGCCGGAACAGCAGAGAGTGATTTAGTTGTATTATCCAAAGCGGGTGTACAAACTGTGGTGGGTGCCGAAGACACAGGTGGTAGAACTGATGCAATCAAAATAGATTACACATTAGACGTCAGCCATGCTAACTCAGTATTCAGTGTTGTAGATAGCGGACATATCGTTCTACACACCGGAACTGGATCTACTGTAATCAGTGATGTTGAATCAGTACAATTTAACAATGCCACAGTGCGTATTGTTGGTGCAGGCGGGTATGCTAGTTTGACAGAAGCGTCAACCGGTGCCGCTGATGGCACAGTGATTTATATCGCTGATGCAAGTTTAGCAACAGGGGCCAATGGTGTTATTAATCACTCTAACCTAAGCATTTACATTGCCAATGGTGACGGTGCCACAATGACATTTGGCACAGGTGTTGTCGATCCAGAAGTTAGAATATATGGTGAACACAGTTTTAACATTAATGGTAGTGCAGGCAACGATACTATTCAAGACTATACATTGTTATCTGGCAAACAAGTTAATACTATTAACGGATACGATGGCAATGACATGATCAGCGTTCATGAAAATGGTGGTACACACATAGTAAATGGTGGCGGTGGTGCTGACACACTAGTTGGTGGCACCGGCGCACAATTATCGGGCGGTGACGGCAATGACATCATAATGGCTGTGCATGGTGCCGCAATAGTATCAGGTGGTGCTGGCAATGACATATTGCTCAATGCTTATGCTGCCGGTGCAGTTACTTTGACTGGTGGCAGCGGAAATGATACATTTGCTCAAATTGCTGCCGTAGGCGATACAGGTACAATGAGAACTATTGTTTCAGATCTAAGCACTGGTGATGTTATTGATTTATCATTCCTAGAACGAGCAGGAACCAATACATCTGTTGACACCACAGCAGACTTTACTGCGGCAGGTGGCAAAGCCACAATGACCACAGCAGGTACAACATTGGACTTTGGCACCATGGTTGTGACTGGTTCAGAATCTAACGCTGATATTAACTCCAGTGCCAAAGCCGGTACAATGATAGTATCAAATGCTACATTAACCAAAGTGTCTGGTGCTATTAATGCAGGACATGATACATTAAGTGCTATCGATTACGGTTCAACATTTGGACATTTAACTGATACGTACAACCATACTGCGTAAGCAATAAAAAAGCCCCTTGCGGGGCTTTTTTTATTTTGCAGGAGTCTTCCGGGGGTTGGCAGGTGCCTTTTTGGCAGTAGCTTTTTTAGCAGGAGCCGCTTTGATCTTGGCCGGTGCTTTTTTAACAGGAGCCGCTTTGGCTTCTACTGGTACAGGTGCTTCCACTCGATCCTGAGCAGACTCGACCACAACTGGTGCAGGTGTTTCTACTTTGTAAGGTGCTAGACTGGCTCGGAATGCATCACCTTTGGCGGCATTTTCCTTGTTGTTGCGATATACCCAAAATCCCAACAACCCAAAAACTATTAATACTACAATGATTTCCATAATTTTCTCCTATAGCGTATTTATTAGTGACAGCTCACTACAAAAACATATTGCCCTGCACAATAAAAATCATATATAATACTATATAGGACGCTGAATAGGTCGGGTCCTGTAGCAACTTGCTTAATTAAGGAGAACACTATGTTTACAGCAGACGCATTTATCGACACCGTTCAAACCGGTAAAAAGACTTGGGTTAACACATTCGTCACCAACGAAACAGTCAAAGACGCAATGATCAGTTTCATTGACGCACAAGCAGACTACACCAAAAAAGCCGCCAAGGTCACTACAGATGCAGTTACCACAATTGCATCCGAATCAGTTAACGTAATCAA
>Ga0209088_10001554_pt1 | contig 14798 bp, 17 predicted proteins | sample S_140625_EF_Meta_FD_187324 | JGI IMG/M metagenome (GOLD analysis project Ga0209088, IMG submission 187324) | Freshwater microbial communities from Lake Simoncouche, Canada to study carbon cycling - S_140625_EF_MetaG (SPAdes) (version 2) | ecosystem: Environmental > Aquatic > Freshwater > Lake ... | reverse complement strand
GTTGGGGTAGGGTGGGGGATGGATTTGCGGTTATTTCGCCACGTGATTTGGGATTGGAATGGAACCTTGCTGGATGATGCGTGGCTTTGTCGTGAAATTATGAATGGTCAACTCAAGCGGCGGGGGCATCCAACGATCAGTACCGAGCGGTATGAGGAGGTTTTCGATTTCCCTGTTGAGGGCTACTATCGAAAGGTGGGGTTTCGTTGGGAGAAAGAGACGTTTGAACAGGCAGGGACTGAATTTATCGTGGAGTACGAAAAGAGAAAGAGGGAGTGCCGGCTACAAATTGGGGCGAAGAATCTTTTGGAAAAAATAGAGAGGGCGGGGTTGTCGCAAGCTGTGCTCTCTGCGTATTCCCATGGCTCCTTGGAGGAATTTCTCGAGCACTTTGGGGTGCGGGGGCACTTCCGAACTGTAGCAGGGAGTCGGGATCACTATGCCGAGGGTAAAGTTGAGCATGGATTGAAAATGTTGGAGGAGTTGCACGTTCCAACGAAAGAGGCAGTTCTTGTCGGGGATACCACACATGATGCGGAGGTGGCGAAGGCGATGGGGGTTGCCTGTATTTTAATCCCATGTGGGCATAATAGTCGGGATCGGTTGATGCGGTGCGGGGTGAAAGTTGTGGAGGGTTTGGGAGAGCTGCAGATCGAAGCTTAAAAAAATGATCACCCTGAGAGAAGGGGTTTGATAGAGTGCAGAAGATGAATGTGGCAATGATCGACTATGGCAGAGGAAATCTGCGAAGTGTGGAGAGAGCTTTAGAGAGAGCGGGGGGAAAGGTGACTCGGGTAGAGAGCGTGGCAGGCTTGGAAAACGCTGAGACAATAGTTTTGCCAGGGGTAGGATCGTTTGGGGATGCGGTGGATGGATTGAAGCAGCGAAAACTTTGGGATCCGCTACGAGATTGGGTGAAAGCGGATCGGCCGTTTCTGGGGATCTGTTTGGGGTTTCAGCTTCTTTGGGAAGGGGGTGAGGAGGCGCCGGGAGTGAAAGGGTTGGGACTTTTTGGTGGTCGTGTCAGTAAATTTCGGGGTGAAGGTTTAAAAATTCCTCTGATCGGGTGGAATCAGGTGCGTGTTCAGGATTCGAAGGTTAATTATTTTGAGGGTGGAGATAGATTCTTTTACCACGTTCACTCCTACCGTCCTGAATCGGTGTCCGCAGAATATCTGATCTGCGAAACAGAGTATGGGGGTTGGTATCCGAGTGGGGTTCGAAAAGGAAAAATTGCGGGCTTCCAGTTCCACCCGGAGAAAAGCCAAGATTCCGGTATCTCACTACTAGGGAAGTGTTTAGCTGCAATTCATAGTGGGTGACTTGCATTCGTCCTGAAACTTTCTATTTTAATTTTATGATAAATAAAATGATTCGTCTTGCCGTGTTGGGGTTAGTGGTTGGTTTGGCATCCGCAACTATGGCTGGTGAAGGCTGTGGTAGCTGTGGAGATAGCGACAGTGGTGCAAAAAAGAAAAGCACCAACAACGTCACCCCTTCCGATAAGAAATAACGTTTCGAAAAACAAAAACCCAGCCTCGATAAATTCGGGGCTGGGTTTTTTGTTGTCGGGTGAGGACTAGTTTTTTGGGCGACCGAGCTTTGCTTTCATTGTGACTGGGGTCTTTGGATTATCCCGTGGATCCCGTGGCTTCGCTACGATTTTGTCTGCCACCTCCATGCCTTCAATCACTTCACCGAATGCAGAGTACTGTCCATCCAGGAAAGCGGTTTCCGTGACGCAGATAAAAAACTGGCTGCCGCTAGAGTTCCTCTGTGGGTTCACTTCGTCCCCTGTGCGCGCGGCGGAGACGGTGCCCCGCTTGTGTTTGTTTTTAATTTCTGCCGGGACGGTGTAACCGGGGCCGCCCGTGCCGTGGGAGGAGCGGTCGTTAGCATCCTTACTCTTAGGGTCGCCACCTTGAATCATGAATCCCGGAATCACACGGTGAAAAGTGGTGCCGTCGTAGAAGCCTTCTTTGACGAGTTTTTTAAAATTCTCGGCATGTTTTGGGCAGTTGACCGAGTCGAGTTTGATGACGATGACGCCGTCGTCGGTGGTCAAGGTGATGATATCTTCTTCAATGATTGTAGGTTTCATGTCTTTGGATTCCTTTGGGGTGGGGGTGTTGGTTTCCGCCGCATGTGCGGCAAAAGCGCATAAAAGAGAGGTTAGTAAGATGGAGAAAGTATTTTTAAGCATGTCGAAGAATGGTCCAAGATGTCCCTTCGGCCAATACTGAATTTCCGACTATCGCATATTCGCGCTTGATCATAGCTAGGGCCACCGAACCCGGTAGGTTGACGTCCGAAGCTAGGCTACTCATTTTTCCCACAACCAATCCGTCCGAGGTAGTGCATTCCCCCATACGTTTTGGGGCGGTATCGTTCGTGCCCAAGACACAGAGGTGGCGGTTGACGTGGCCGACGCTTCGAAGTCGGGAGATGACCTCTTGTCCGATGTAGCAACCTTTCGTGGAGCTGATGGCATCGGATTCGAAACCTGCTTCGGGTGGGAGTGTGTCGGGTCCGACGTCGATCCCCCACAAGGGAAGTCCGCGGGCGATTCGCAGGGGTTCCCAGCCGGCTAAGGGTGAGGAGGTAGGTTTCCAAGTGGAGGTGGATGGGAGCCAGAGGTCGAGTCCGGGCTCACGAAAGCGGGGGCAGAGGAAATGAAGGGAATCTGTGGGGGCATCGGGCGGTGGGCAAGCGAGGGTGGGTAAGTGGGCGAGGGTGTAGGAGGAGGAGATGTCTTCAAGGGTGACATCATCTGCGACGATGAATTTTTCGATTCGGGATCGGATCGATTCACAAAGCGAGAAGTCGGTTTCAATGAGGAGGGAGTCGGGTGTGGCGGCGATGTGGAGATCGGCCTCGAGTCGGCCTTTTGAGGATGTGATGGCAGATCGGACGGCATGGCCTGCAGGTAGTTTCTTTACGTCTTGAGTGACTTGGCCGTTAAGGAAGCGGACGCGATCGGCGCCAGTCAAGCGGAGAAGGGTGCGGTGTCCGGGCATCCAAGAGGAGGATGGAGATTTGATCTTTTGGAGAAGGTTGGGATTCATCAGAGTAGGTGGGTGACTGATGAACATTTCATGGATGAGGCCTTACGCCAAGCTCGGAAGGCGGCGGCGAAGGGAGAGGTGCCGGTGGGTGCGGTGCTGGTTGTGAATGGAGCGATTGTGACGAGGGCTCACAATCAGGTGGAGGAGTTGAAGGATGCGACGGCTCATGCGGAGATGTTGGTGGTGACGGCGGCGGCGGGGGAGGTAGGGGATTGGCGGCTGAACGAGGCGACGGTTTATGTGACGAAGGAGCCGTGTCCGATGTGTGCGGGGGCGATGGTATTATCCAGAGTGAAAACAGTGGTGTACGGGGCTGCGGATCCCAAGGGCGGGGCGGCGGGTGGAGCGCTGAATTTACTGCAGTTTGAAGGTCTGAACCATAAATGTGAAATTCGTAGTGGGGTAAGGGCGGAGGAGTGCCGGGAGATTTTGCGAGAATTTTTTCAGGGGCGAAGAAAGGAGGGGAATTCGAATGGAGAGTAGTGTGGAAATGGGGTGGCCATTCGGGCCTGGGGTGAAAGTCATCAAGGTAGGGCCTGCGGGTTTAGTTGCCTTATCCAAGCCCAGCGGGGTTCGATCCCAGCCCAAGGAGGGTGGAAAAGATTCAACGGCTCTGCTTACCTGCAGCTATTCGCTGAAAGATGAAGCGTATCATATTCCTCCTGATAAGGGCGGGGGTAAGGTGTGGTTGTTGCATCGTCTGGATGGGGCGACTTCTGGTGTAATTTTGGTGGCGAGTGAGGAGCAGACTGCAGCTGAGGTAAAGTATGCGTTTGCGCAGCATCAGGTGCGGAAGAGGTATATTGCGATGGTGTTTGGGTGGCCTGAGAGAGTGAATGCGGTTTGGAAGGATCGGATTGAGGTGGTGAAAGAGAGGGGGAGAGTGAGGGCAAAACCTGGGAACGGTTCATGGGCTGAGGCGGTGATGAAGGAGAGAGGCAGGGGCAAGGGTGCGGCGGGCGGGATGAGCTTATTGGAGCTAGAGCCCAAGACAGGTCGTACGCATCAACTGCGGATCCAGTGCTCTCAACGTAATCTACCAATTGTGGGGGATCGGACGTATGGGGATTTTGAAAAGAACAGAATCTTTACGAAAAGCACGGGGCAGCAGGGTATGTTTCTGCATGCGGAGAGGGTGAAAGTACCTTTTCGTGGAAACGATTGGGAGGCAAGTGTGGCGGTGCCGGCTCATTTTACTGTTGGGAATTAGGAATGTTTTGGAGGCTTGCCGTGGCTCTTTTGAGTCGGGAGTGTGGGGGGTGATGAAACTGGGATCTCCCATAGGCGAAGATAAACTTTCCTTGAGATTGGTGGCTGCGTTGGCTTTTGGAGTTTTGGTTCTGGATGGGGTTTTGGGGTGGAGGGGAGTGATCTCAGGCAATGTGGTGCTGACTTTGGCCCTTGTAGCCGTCGGGGCTGTCTTGATTTTTGCGTTGCGGAATCGGATTCGCAGTTTGCGCGTGGGGGGGGTGGCGATCGAGTTGAAGGTTCAAAAAAGTCCCCTGGAGAATCCAGCGCCGCATTCGAATCCGATTCGGAAAATATATGCTTGGACTTTGCACTGGGCGGCTACTCCGTATGCGCTTCCCGCTCTTGTGGTTATTTCTTTTTTGGAATCTTCGATTTTTCCTATTCCTCCTGATGTTTTGCTGATTCCAATGGTTTTGGCTAATCCCTCGCGGGCGTGGACTTATGCGCTGGCATGTACGGGGGCTTCCGTGGTTGGGGGTTGGGCGGGATATGGGATCGGACATTTTCTTTACGATGCCATTGGAGCACCAGTAATCGCCTTTTATCATCTACAAAGCCAGTTTGAGGCCTTTCGGAATATCTTTAACACCTACGGTGCCTGGATTGTTTTGATCAAGGGGATGACTCCTGTCCCGTACAAATTGATTACAATCACGGCGGGTGCCACGGGGATGAACTTAATCACGTTTTCCATCGCATCGATCATCTCTCGAGGGATGCGATTTGTGATTGAAGCAGAGCTTTTGCGGAGATTCGGTCCATCGATCCGTCCGAAAATCGATCGTTATTTGGAGGCTATTTTGGTGGTTATCTTTATTCTGATGGTGGGCGGATTTTTCCTTCTAAAACTCATTAAATAAGAGGGGAGTGTGGCTAAAAATAGTTTGAACGTTTTGCCGCTTCCCCTGTCTATTACTTCAGATCGTTTACATCTCCTAGTGTTTGGCAAGAAGCGTGGGTTTGATCACCCACGCTTCTTGTTTTTATATGCATTTCATAGTCAGTAAGTTAGGGTATTAGTTTATTTAATATATAAATAAACTTAATTATTGTAATTTTCACATTTATCGATCATTGTTTCGATTCTTCTCATGATTTCTAAGATCCATCACTATCAGGTGGGAATGCATGCGACTCGGCTTTCAGAGGATTTACAAAGGGAGATTTGGGGTTTTGCTCAAGCAGTGATCGATGAGGTGAATCAAGATTGTGCGGATAATCGAATGAAATATTGGAAAAGTCGCCTGACCCTTTCGGTTGAGCACGCCAAGGCAAGCGGAATGGATGCCGAGGAGATTGCGCATCAGTGCGAGTTAACATTATGTGCGAGTAGGGGGACAAAGCCCATGCCGGGAGATTCCCTGAGCAGAATCCAGTCATATCTCCAGACCCAAGGAGTCCCAGCGAAGTTGCTCTCATCCAATCAGGCGGGGGCTCGATTTCGCTCCCGCTAACTTATTTCCTTTTCCTATATGGGCGAACCGCCCTTCGCTTGACCCATAGAATCTTTTCCTTCACATTAGGCATGTATGGCGCACAGCTTATATGCGGTTGAAGCTCAGGGGGTGGGTTATTCATATGGGCGAAAGCGTGTTCTCGATAACATCGACCTTAAATTGGAAGAGGGAGGGATGTTCTGTGTCCTGGGCCCGAACGGAAGTGGTAAAACAACACTTTTTAAGATCATTTCGACGATTTTTGCGCTTCAAGATGGGGAAATTTCTGTCGGGGGGCGCAGTTTGCGGCAGTTTCCTACCCCCGTTAGAAAAAAGATTGGCGTTTTATTCCAGAATCCAGCAGTGGATATGAAGCTTACGGTTCGGGAAAACCTTCGGCATCACGGCAACCTTTACGGACTGGATCCGCATGATTTGGAGACACGAATTAACAAAAATCTCGAGGCCCTAGGGGTTGAAAATCGGGGAGGGGAGATGGTCGAAAGCCTCTCGGGTGGTCTGCGTCGTCGTGTGGAAATTGCCAAGGTGCTACTCACCCGTCCAAGTATCCTTTTGATGGATGAACCCACGACGGGCTTGGATCCCGCGATTCGTTCGGAGCTTTGGAGCATTATTTCGGGAATCCGGAACACGCGGAAGTTGAGCGTTCTCTTTACGACCCACCTTTTAGAGGAAGCTGAGCCCGCGGATGAGATTCTGCTTTTGGATCAAGGTCACTCGGTAGCATCGGGCAAGGTTTCCGAGCTTCGCAGTTCATTAGGTAAAGAGTATGTTCGTTTGGGAACCTACAGTCCGAAAAAATTAGCCGCACGAATTCGCAAAGAGGGGGAGATCGAAGTCATAGCAGAGCCAGCATCGGTCAAAGTGGTGCCTACTCGTGGGCAGGCCGCTCCGCTGGCGATTCGGTTGTGGCGTGAGTATAGCCATGAGGTTACCTCCGTTACACTTTGCCGTCCTACTTTAGAGGATCTTTTCCTCCAAAAAACAGGGCGACTCTGGTCGTCTAATCCTGGGGAGATTTAATACTATGTTCATGCAAGCCTCCTACAGTTTAGCCCTCCGAGAGGTAACCCGCTTTATTCGCCAAAAAAATCGTGTGATTGGGGCGATGGCCACACCTGTTTTATTTTGGTTTTTGCTTGGTTCTGGAGTGGGGCGGTCCTTAGTGGCGCCAGGATTCCGTGAAAGAACCGATTACTTAACCTACTTTTTCCCGGGGATCGTTTTGCTAATTATACTCTTTACTGCGATTTTCTCGACCGTGTCGGTCATAGAGGATCGGCGGGAAGGATTTCTGCAAGGAGTCCTTGTCGCTCCGGATGGACGATCGGCCATTCTCTTTGGAAAATTGATCGGGGGAACCCTCTTAGCGGTATTTCAAGCAATTGTCGTAGTTCTCTTGGCTCCTTACTCTGACTATCACCCTGACGCGCGTGTCCTTTTTCACCTCCTAGCCATTATTTCTGTATTGGCGGTTGGATTGACCGCTCTGGGGTTTCTAATCGCATGGCCCATGGATTCGACCCAAGGCTTTCACGCTCTCATTAATCTCTTTTTTGTTCCCCTCTGGTTTTTGAGCGGGGCCCTTTTCCCCCCCGCTGGGGCGGCCAATTGGATCCGTGTACTTATGCGATTTAATCCTTTGAGCTACGGGCACGATGCGTTGGCTGGGTTACTGGCGACACGGCCAGGAATGCCATTGCCGGTGGATCTTTCTCATGATTTTTCGATTGTTTGCGCCACAACACTTTTGCTCGTGATGGCCTGTGCTCTTCAGGTCAGCCGGCGTTCGTGACCCCCGAAGCACCGGTTCGACCCGGTCCGCGTCCCGCCAACCGAAATCTTACCGCGGCAATTTGGGCTCTGCTGGTTGCTGGACTGATTGCAGTCATCGCAGCTGGCGTTCGTGAAATCTGGATTTCAGCAGAGAGGCAAGATTTCCAAGAGTTGCCCGTTCTGGGCCAAATTTCTCAGTTTCAACTTACGGAAAGGGATGGTCAGACCAAGACCCTAGCCGATTTGCGGGGTGAGGTTTGGGTTGCTGATTTTTTCTTCAGTACCTGTCCCGGCCCTTGTCCGATTTTGACAAGTCGCATGGCTGAGGTAGCTCAAGCGGTGCGAAGAACGAAAGGAAAAGTGCGGATTGTTTCCATCACGGTGGATCCGCAGACCGACACTCCCGAGCGACTTCGTCAATATGCAGAGCAGTACAGGGCTGGAAAAAACTGGTGGTTTTTGACGGGATCCATGAAGGAGATCTATCGCTTGGCTCGAGAGGGAATGAAGCTGGTGGTGGAAGAGAACCCTCCTGAGTCGATTCCGCAGGCGGGAAAAATGCTCCACAGCACCAAGGTGGCACTGGTGGACGGTCGGGGCCAAGTGCGTGCTTACTATAACGGGACCGATGCGGATCTTTTGGCCCGTATTTTGCCAGATATCGGATCTCTTTTGCGGGAAGAGGAGAAAAAAAAATGACTTTTCAGGATCTACCGCTGCTGAACGCCTGTCTGAATGGGACAACAGCGCTGCTTCTTTTGGCGGGGTGGATTCAGATTAAGCGGGGAAACAAAGAGGCTCATCGGAAGATTATGACGACGGCATTTTGTGTCTCGACTGTTTTTCTAGCCTCTTATCTTCTGCACAAGTTTACGGTTGGGCCCAAGCTGTTTCCCATGCAGGGTTGGGTGCGTACCCTCTATTTCTTTATTTTGATTCCGCATACGATTCTGGCTGTTGTGAACTTACCTTTTATTTTGGCGGTAGTTTGGTTTGCTGCGACAGGTCAGTTTGATAAGCACAAGAGGCTGACTCCTTGGGTATGGCCCGTCTGGATGTATGTTTCGGTCACTGGGGTTATCGTTTACCTCATGCTATACCGCTGGTGCGTTTAATTTCTTGTTCATCGCTGCCGACAAAAAATTAGCGTCTGACTCTAGGTCTGTCCCGGGGTCTGACCCCAATTGTGGGGAGCGGATTACTTGCAACTGAGTCTCAAAAGGGGCAGATTTGGCTAGTGGAGACTCATGAAATAAAAGGTGTGGGGAATGGGTTAAATCTGACGCAGGTAGGGGCGGGGACAGAGGTTCGGGTCAGTCGCTTAGAGTGCCCTCCGCAAACGTGCCAAAGGTTGAGGGAGATGGGTTTCTGTGAAAATGCTCTTGTAACAAAAATACGTGGAGGTGCGGATCTTGTTTGTTGGGTGTGCGGAACTCGGGTGGCTTTGAGCGCTCGTCTAGCCAAGCAGATTTTAGTCGAGCATGTGGACGGCAGGTCCTAGGGATTTTCAATCCGGGGAACTAACCCCGTCAGACCAATGAAGCAGGATGGCGTGAAACGCTGGGTGGCCGTGATCGGTAATCCGAATGCTGGCAAGAGCACTCTTTTCAACGCTCTCACCGGCTTAAGGCAGCGGGTTGGAAATTATCCAGGAGTCACGGTAGAAAAAAGAACAGGAACTGCATTTACTTTGCATGGGGAGGCGATGGAGCTGATCGACCTACCCGGTATCTATAGCCTCTTGCCTCAGTCTCCGGATGAGAAAATCGCCTTGCAAGTGTTGCGAGGTGAATCGCCTGGGGTGCCCCGACCCGATGTGATCCTTTGCGTGGTGGACGCGAGTAATTTAGAACGAAATCTTTTTCTAGTGACTCAGGTGATGGAGCTAGGAGTGCCTGTCTTAGTCGCCTTGAATATGGTCGATATGGCAGAGAGCAGGGGGGTGCGACTCCAACCCCAGGAGCTAAGCCATAAGCTCGGCATTCCCTTCATCCCCACGCAAGCCCATCGAGGAAAAGGGTTAGTGGAATTACGTGCCGCTTTAGGACAAACGCTTCTTCACCCTGGTGTGCACCAGTGGACAATGCCACCTCCTCTGGCTGTTGCTGTGGGGCAGATTGCTGCAGCGTGGCGTGATTCCTTACCTGCAGAGGGTAGAGCTGAGGGGAAAGCTCTTGAACTTCTTGCGGGTTCCGATGTTGGCCCAGAGGGGGCGCGAAAACTTGCTTTAGCGTGGAGAGAGAGATTTCGTAAGGAGGCGTACGATTGGTCAGCAGCAGTTGTTCATGCGCGGTATGAGTATGTGCGAAATGTTTTAGGTGAGGCAGGCATGATAGGTGGAACACGAGTGGCGAGTTGGACCGATTGGATCGATGCAGTTGTTCTGCATCCTGTGGCAGGCTGGGGTGTTCTCGCGGCTATGATGGTCACGCTTTTTGTTTCCATATTTTCTATCGCGTCCTACCCCATGGAATGGATCGATGCCGGTTTTACATGGGCCGGGCAAATGCTTGAAAGTCGAATGCCCGCAGGTGTACTTCGGGAGCTTTTCGTGAATGGGATTCTGGCTGGGGTTGGAGGTGTGGTCATCTTTTTGCCGCAGATTCTAATTCTTTTTTTCTTCCTGGGGTTGCTGGAGGATTCGGGGTATTTGGCGCGTGCCGCTTTTCTTTTGGATCGGGTGATGCATCGGGTTGGTTTGAGTGGAAAATCATTTATTCCCCTTCTCAGCTCCTACGCTTGCGCCATCCCTGGAATCATGGCAACTCGGACGGTCGAAGATCCTAAAGATAGGTTAACAACAATACTTATCGCGCCGCTGATGAGCTGTTCAGCTCGTATTCCCGTTTACACTACACTCATTGCAGCCGCTGTACCCGTCGCACTTGTTCCTGTCTGGGGGAAAGCAGTAGCTTTGCTGGGTTTGTATGCGTTAGGAACGGGTACCGCTTTCTTTCTGGCCTGGATGTTTCGAAAGAAAATGTTGGGAGGAGGCTCTCCTCCGTTGATCCTTGAGCTCCCGCCTTATCGTTGTCCTGCATTTCAGACGGTGGCACTACGAATGTGGGAACGGGCTTTGATATTTCTCCGAAGGGCAGGGACGGTCATTCTGGCTCTTTCTATAATTCTCTGGTTTGTTTCGAGTTTTCCGAAGAGTTCGGATGATGAATCGATTAATCTTGCGGGAAGCTTTGCCGGGCAGTTGGGGCATTGGATGGAGCCGGTGATTCGGCCACTGGGTTTTGACTGGAGGATAGGCATTGGTTTGGTGGCCTCCCTTGCGGCGAGAGAGGTTTTTGTTAGCACGATGTCGATTGTCTATCATGTGGGTGGAGAGGAGGGCGGACTGGTCGCAGCGATGCGCGGGGCAGCTTGGCCGGATGGAATACTCATTTATAGCCCTTTGACCTGTCTCTCGCTTTTGGTGTTTTACGTTTATGCGTTGCAGTGCCTCAGCACCGTCGCGGTGGCCAAGAGGGAAACGGGTGGATGGGGATGGCCGGCATTTATGATGCTCTACATGACTGGGCTGGCCTACTTTGCCGCATGGATGGTGCAAATCGTCGGGCATGCCCTAGGTTTTTAAGATGACAGCAAACTGGCAGAGCCTCCTTGTGGGCGGATTCGTTTTTGCGGCATTGATTTATCTCCTCATCAAGTTTTTCGGGAAGGGTGGAGGCAAGGGAACAGGTTGTGGAAAATGTTCCTCCTCATCCTAAGCTCGCGAATATTCTAATTCTATGAATCCCCTTCAGGCCATTTCTAGTCACGCCAAGCTGGGGAAACTTCAGCCCAACAATCCATTCGTTCTGGATTGGATTCAAAAGACAGCGGACCTTGTCCAGCCAGAGAATATATTTTGGTGCGACGGGTCGGAAGAGGAAAAGGCCTATTTGATGGAGCAAGCGGTGAAGCAGGGGGTGCTGATTCCTTTGGATCAAAAGAAATGGCCGGGGTGTCACTATCATCACTCCAACCCGAACGACGTGGCTCGGGTAGAGCAGTGCACCTACATCTGTACTCGGCGACAGAAGGAGGCGGGGCCGACGAACAACTGGATGGAGCCGAAAGCCATGCGCCAGAAACTCCAAGCGCTCCTCCAGGGTTCGATGAAGGGACGGACCTTATTTGTCATTCCCTATTTGATGGGGCCATCAGGTTCTCGCCTTTCTAAGGTTGGAGTGGAGCTTACTGATTCGATTTACGTCGTGCTGAACATGCGGATTATGGCACGAATGGGTAAGGTGGCTTGGGCCCATCTGGGCAATTCCGAGGATTTCAACCGTGGGACCCATACTGTTCTCGATTGTAATCCGGAGCGTCGTTTCATCTCTCATTTCCCGGAGGAGAATGAAATTATCTCTGTGGGCTCAGGATATGGTGGAAATGCTCTTTTGGGAAAAAAGTGCTTGGCACTCAGGATCGCCTCTTATTTGGGGCGGGATGAAGGCTGGTTGGCTGAACACATGCTGGTCTTGTGTGTGGAAGACCCGGAAGGCCGGAAAACGTATGTGGCTGCCGCTTTTCCTTCCGCTTGCGGAAAGACTAACTTTGCCATGATGATTCCTCCCCATTCCTACAAGGGGTGGAAGATTACGACCATCGGGGATGATATCGCATGGATGAAGCCTGCACCGGATGGACGACTGCATGCGATTAATCCTGAAAACGGATATTTCGGAGTCGCTCCAGGGACTAATCTAAAATCAAACCCGAACGCCATGAAGACGATGGCCCGGGATACGATTTTCACCAATGTGGCCCGTACTCCTGATGGGGATGTCTGGTGGGAGGGAAAAGATAATCCGCCGCCCGCCGACCTGATTGATTGGAAAGGAAAGCCATGGGATCCGAAGAGCGGGGGAAAAGCAGCTCACCCGAACAGCCGTTTTACTTCTCCGATGAAGAATAATCCGGCACTTGCGGTGGAGGCGGATGATCCTCAGGGTGTGCCGATCAGTGCGATTATCTTCGGAGGACGAAGGGCGACCACCATGCCTTTGGTTTTTCAGGCGTTTAGCTGGTTCCATGGAGTGTTTGTTGGGGCCTCGATGGGGTCGGAGACAACGGCGGCCGCAGTGGGATCGGTCGGGCAAGTTCGGCGGGACCCGATGGCGATGCTTCCCTTTTGCGGGTACAACATGGGGCAATATTTCGATCACTGGATGGAGATGAGGCGACATATCGAGATTCTTCCCCGGATCTTTCATGTGAACTGGTTTCGAAAAGATGGGGCAGGGAGGTTCTATTGGCCTGGTTTTGGGGAGAACATGAGGGTTTTGGAGTGGATTATTGGGCGATGTCACGGGCAGAAGGATGCCCGGGAGAAGTCGATTGGCTGGGTGCCCCGATTTGACGATATGAATTTAAAGGGAATGGAGGAAATGACCCGAGAGCGTTTCGATGAAATGATGAAGATCGATCCGGAGGAGTGGCGAAATGAACTCGTATTGCAGAACGAGCTTTTCTTGAAGCTATATCACGAGCTGCCCAAAGAGATGATTTATCAAAGAGAGCTACTGGTGGCTCGATTATAAAAGTGCTTTGGACGCTACTGGGATTGAACCAGTGACCTCCTGCGTGTGAAGCAGGCGCTCTACCACTAAGCTAAGCGTCCGATAGAGATAAAACAGTAGTCCAGAATGAACAAAATGGCGAGTCTATGAATTGTCTTCTGGAGCTTGCCTCTGTTTGAGGGAAGGATGGAGGGGTGAAAAATTGGCCCATCCTTGTTTTAGTAGGATTCTTGAATTTAGGTGCTGGTTGCCAGCGAGGGTTGCGAGTCGAAGAGCCCGCTGGGCAGAGGCCAGAGGGGATGGTTTGGATTCCTGGGGGGAGGTTTCTCATGGGAGGGCCGGGAGAGTCGGCCTGTCGGCAAGCTTTGGCGGCTACCGATCCCAAGAAACCGACCTGTAGTTTATTGCGGGGCGGGTTTACCGACTCTCAGCCATCGCACGAGGTGGAGGTGAATGGGTTTTGGATGGATGAAAGCGAGGTCACCAACGATATGTTTCAGAAATTTATCGATGCAACGCAATATGTAACGGTTGCAGAGCGAAAGCCTAAGGCGGAGGATTTTCCAGGTGCTCCTGAGGATGTGTTGATACCTGGGTCAGTTTGTTTTAAGTCACCCGATCATCCTGTGGCTTTGAATGATTTCACGGCTTGGTGGAGTTATGTGCCTGGGGCTTGTTGGAACCATCCCCTTGGCAAGGGAACCGATCTAGTGGGAAAAGGAGCTTTCCCGGTGGTCCATGTGGCTTACGAGGACGCGAAGGCGTATGCCAAGTGGGCGGGGAAACGGTTACCAACCGAAGCGGAATGGGAGCGTGCGTCGAGGGGAGGGAAGGAGGGAGAAACATATCCATGGGGAAATGAATTTCGCCCCAACGGGAAATGGATGGCCAACACTTGGCAGGGAAAGTTTCCCAATACGGACAGCGGCGAAGACGGTTGGAAGGGAGTTGCCCCCGCGCGAAAGTATCCAGCCAACCCCTACGGTTTATATGATTTATCTGGAAATGTGTGGGAGTGGTGCTCCGACTGGTATCGACCAGACAGCTATGAGACGGATTCAAAAAGTGGGGTAGTTCGTGATCCAAAGGGTCCTAGCAGTGGATTTGATCCAGAGGAACCGAGTGCGAAAAAGAGGGTGCACCGAGGTGGCTCATTTCTCTGTTCCGACCAGTTTTGTGCCCGATATATTTTAGGCACGCGAAGTAAGGGGGAGATCAGCACGGGAACCTCCCATCTTGGCTTTCGCTGCGTGAAAGTCCCTTAACTTTCACTAGCACCTCTGACCCCACAATTAAAAAACCGCCTTGCAAAATATTGACCTACAATGACTTGCAGGACCTCTGACCCCACAGAAGTGATTAATGGTTAATGATTTGCAGTAGTGATTTCGGAGACTTTCTCGATTTTGTTACTGGGACCAAGAAGAACTGCTTTGGCGCGGTGAGTTTTGATTTCATCGGGTGTGAGTTGGGCGAAGGCCATGATGGTGAGTAGATCCCCTTTTTTGCCGAGATGAGCTGTGGCTCCATTCAGAACAATCGCGCCTTTGCCCGCAGGAGCGGGAATCAGGTAGGTCTCGAACCGTGCCCCAGTGTTGATTACCCCGACCAGGATTTTTTCACCTACCCGCAGGCCTGCGGCCTCAATCAAGTCGACAGATACCCCTAAGCTACCCTCGTAGTCAGGAGATCCATCGGTCACCGTGGCTCGGTGAATTTTGCCGCAAAGAAAT
>Ga0209088_10001553_pt1 | contig 14800 bp, 14 predicted proteins | sample S_140625_EF_Meta_FD_187324 | JGI IMG/M metagenome (GOLD analysis project Ga0209088, IMG submission 187324) | Freshwater microbial communities from Lake Simoncouche, Canada to study carbon cycling - S_140625_EF_MetaG (SPAdes) (version 2) | ecosystem: Environmental > Aquatic > Freshwater > Lake ... | reverse complement strand
CAACGCCAACACAATTCTTGCTGGGTCGTCAACCATAAGTTTACAAAATGGGTCAGTTGGCTCACCGTCTTTGAATTTTGCGTCAGAGGCAACGACAGGTATTTACCGAGCCGCTTCGGGTGAATTTAACCATGCGATTCTTGGCGTGTTGCGCTCTACGTTGTCGGCTTCTGGTCTTGCAATTGTTGGGACTGGTAACTTCACAGGTGGTGTTGCTGGCGGGACTTACTGATGGTCAAGAAGGTTTTTACCATTGACACGCTTCCCGGCGTCCAACGGGACGGCACTATTTTTGACATGAACTTTTACACGGACGCTCGTTGGGTTCGTTTCCAACGCGGTCGCCCAAGAAAAGTAGGCGGCTACCGTGCAATTGTCAGCAGCGCAAACGGGTACTCTCGCGGCATCTATGTCAATTCAGTCGATGGCGTCAACTCAGTTTTCAATGGATACAACAACGGTCTTGAGGTTGTCGATATCAACAACCTTGGCATTGGCGCTGGCATCAATCAATTCACTTTTACTGGCTTGGTATTGACCCTCAATACTTTGGTGGGTGGAACGCTGTACACCAACGGGACGTACACCAATGTGGCCTTGACTGGTGGCTCTGGCTCTGGTGCAAAGGCAACAATTGTGGTGGCTGGCGCAACGGTGACTACAGTCACGCTGACAGCGGCTGGAAACGGGTATGCGGTTGGCAACACTTTGAGCGCAACAGCAGCAACCATTGGCGGAACTGGCAGCGGTTTCTCAATCAAGGTGGCAACAATCAACGATGGCTTTACGGAAAGCGATTTGAATCTTTGGCAATTTGACTCTACGTTTGATTCCCAAGGTTCTGGAAACCAGTTGTTGTTGGCGCACCCCGGTCAGAACTTGGCGCAGATTGACCAAACAACGGTGACCCCGGTTTTGGCTGGAAACATCAATGGCACAACTCTGTCTCCGCTTAGGGACACTTCTGGCACGACCCCAACTGGTGACATCATTGAAGTTGCTGGTGGCGTAGTTGTTTTGCACCCGTATGTCTTTGTGTATGGAGACAACGGACTCATCAAGAATTGTGTTGCTGGAAATCCTTACGACTGGAACGGCGCGGACGCGAACGAGACAAATGTCTCTTCCACCAAGATTGTCAAGGGCTTGCCAGTTCGTGGCGGATCAAATGCGCCTTCTGGTTTGTTCTGGTCGCTGGACTCTTTAATTCGCGTCAGCTACACCCCCACCACCGTAACGGTTGCAGGCTCACCGCAGACGTTCTACTGGCGCTATGACATCATCTCCAGCCAGTCGTCCATCATGTCAAGCCAGTGCGTCATTGAGTACGACGGCATCTACTACTGGATCGGCGTTGACCGTTTCCTGCTGTACAACGGCGTGGTCAAGGAAATCAAGAACACGTTCAACCAGAACTACTTTTTTGACAACCTGAACTACGCGCAGCAACAAAAAGTTTTTGTCAACAAGGTTCCTCGTTTTGGTGAAATCTGGTGGTTCTTTCCGTCTGGAAATTCCGAGGAATGCAACGACTGCATTATTTACAACGTCCGCGAAGATGTCTGGTATGACGCTGGCGAGGCTTTAGGCGCTCGACGAACGGCTGGTTTCTTCTCTCAGGTGTTTCACTACCCTATCAATGCTGGGGCAACATTGAGTGAGCAGGAGGTTATTTTCTCTGCGTCAATTTCGGCAACAAATGCCAGCGCGGTCATTACGATTGCGCCAAACAATTTGGTTGCTGTTGGTCAACAAGTTGTTTCCGCAAGCATTCCATCTGGTGCGTTGGTGTCTTTGATTACGCCTAATGCGGCATCACCGACAGCAACTGGCACTTCTGGAGCAAGCACCATTGTGGTCAGTAGCGCCACTGGAATTGTCAAAAATCAATCTGTTGTAGGAACTGGTATTGGTGTGGGCGCTATCGTGACCACGATTGTGGGAACTACCATTACGCTATCCGTAGTCAACAGTGGCGCTGTATCGGGAGCCATGTCGTTCTCTGGTTTGAGCTTGACATTATCTGCAAACGCAACGGCAACATTGGTTGAGACCGCAAGTTTTGAAACTGTGGCTGGTCAAGTTATTTTGTGGCAACACGAAATTGGAACTGATGAGGTCATTGACGAAGAAGCCAACGCAATTGAAAGCTACTTTGAAACCAGTGACTTGGGATTTGTGGCTGGTGGCCCTGCCCAGACCGCGCCCGTAGGCGATAACTTCTGGGTCAACTTGGAGCGCGTTGAGCCTGACTTCATTCAAAGCGGCACGATGACCTTCCAAGTGACAGGGCGTCCATACGCTCAATCCAATGATGTGACGTCTGATCCCTATGAGTTTGAACCCACCACAGGAAAGATTGATATGCGCCAGCAACGACGCGAAATCCGCTTGCGCTTCAAAAGCAATGTGAGCGGCGGAAACTATGAGATGGGCAAAGTTCTGTTGAGCGTCACCTTGGGCGACTCCAGACCTTACGGCAATTGATATGGCGCTGGCGCTTGTATACGACCCTCGGTATCACACATGGGACTCTTGGTCGAGCCTGATGTGCGAGGCGTATGCGGCGCAACAGCTATCAGCAAATACTCCCGAAGAGGAGTGGAAACAGTGGGCGGCTGGATTAAAAGCCATTGACGTTTTTACGAACGAAGGCATCCCCGGCCCCTACATTTATGAGAACTGGCAAGACTGGGCATCAGCACTGGTCGGAGCAGTCAATCAACCTACTGAGGAAACGGCAACATGAACTTCATTGAGATTTTTAACTATGTGGCAAAAATAGCGCGACCAGCGCACGCCGCCATCACCGTTGCAAAGTCAACGGAAGACACCTTCCAAGAGATTGGATTGGACAGCCTCGACGGGCTGGTGATGATGATGTACCTCACGGACATCTACGGGATTGACGAGGCAACCTGCAAGGAGTGGTCTCCCACCTCGGTCAAGGAAATCTACGACCTGCTGATGACCCACAAGACCAAAGAGCCAGCCTCAATGGAAGAAGTCGTCGAGGTGTGCAAATGATCTACCTCACGCACTACCGCACCGCCTCGACCGAAAAGGCTGAGTTGTTCGACGACATCATCTACCCGCAGAAGGTGCATTGGTTCTCTGACACCTACAGCCGAGCCAAGTCTGGTTTGGTCTATGTCCCGCACAAGTTGGCCGACAAGGTTCTTGATCCGCAACTGATTACCTACCTGCGCGAGAACCCCGTGGGCAAGACGGCATTCATCCTTGCTGGTGGCAACGCGCACTTTGCGGGGATCGGTCAGCGTCCATATGACTCGCGCCTGACCTACACCTACAAGTTCCTGCCGTTCACGCTGACGCAGGTTTATGCTGGCCGAGTTGCCCAGTCCTTCGGCGACATGGACATGGTCACCACCGATGCCTCGGCCTGCGCCTCAAGCCTGAAAGTAATGATGGATGTTCAAAATCTAATCAACTTTTATGAGTTTGAGCGCGTGATCGTGCTGACGGTGGAGGACGGAGTCTCAAACGCAGTTCTGGAGTTTTTTGGTGACGCTAAGGCCGTACTCACCCAAAAGCAGGAAGATTTGGGCATCAAGCCGTCCGCCTTCGACTCGACCAACTACGGGTTCCGCATCGGCCAAGGAGCCGCTCTGGCTGTCTTTGAGTCTGGGGCGGCGGTCGCCAAGCAGCAGATTCCGTTCCATGCGGTTCTGAGAGGGGCTTATTCCGCGTCAGAACGCTCCACAAACGCGATTGGGCAGTGCGAGAATGGTGAGGGCTTCATCAAGGCCATGAAGGGCGCTATGGCCTTTGCCAACGTCTCGCCCAAAGACATTAAAATTGTCAAGGCCCACGGCACTGGGACGGCATCCAACAACGTGGCGGAGAAAACCGCATTGACGTCAACTTTGCCTGACTTCGTGGCAACTGCCTACAAACAAAAGATTGGGCACACGATGGGTAGCAGCGGGCTGTTGGAGACCTTGCTGCTGCTGGACGACATGAAAGCTGGCTTTGTGCCTGCAATTGAAAACCGAACCGAAACCGATTCGGTATTCCTTTCGGAATCGACAAGCAAACCGAATGGTTTGATAATGAGTTTGGCGGCTGGGATGGGCAACATCTATTCCGCAGCAATTTTTGAGGGGTCGTAATGCTAGTTGACAGCAAAAAACAGAAACTGAGCGAAGACGCGATCCTGATGATTGCGGCTCAGGAGACCAAGTCTAAATACTCCGCCGATGCGGTCTATGCTGCTTTGGTCAAGGAGATGAACATCCCCGGCGTCTCGACGTTGAGGGAGGGAAATACCATTTTCATCGTCCATGTTGCCGAAGGTCGTGTCGGTTTCTTTCGTGCCCTCAATGCTGACACCGCCAAGAACTACCTTGAAAGCTCGTATGCCTTTATTCAGGCCGCATACAAGATGGGGTTCGACGTTCTTGTTTCTGATTTTGAAGACCCCGCCATTGCAAACATCTTCAAGGCTATATCGCGTCACCCTCCGCAAGAGGATATGGGATACCGCCTTGACAAGACCCAAACGGGATACCGCGCAACGGTCAAACTAGGCCCAGAGCGTCCTGAAAGGAATTAAGTATGGCCGCAGTAGTCCAAGCCGTTGAACAAGTTGTCACATCCGCTGTTGATGCGGTGGGCGACGTTGTTCAAGAAGTGGGGCACGTTGTTGAGCAGGCAGGCAAAACAGTTGAGAAAACCGTTCAAGCGGTAATCAATGACCCTCTGCCAACACTCTTGGCCGTTGCTGGCAACGCTATTGGTATCCCCGCTCCCGTAACGATGGCCGCAATTACTGCGGCGCGAGGCGGCGATTTAGAAGACATAGCGCTATCCGCAGGAACCGCATTTCTTGCCCCCACGGCCACCAATTCTTTGACGAGCACTTTCTCAAGCACTCTGATTGAAGCTGGCGCAAATGAGGCCATGTCGCAAGTCGTCTCTTCTGCGGTCAGCAAGGGCTTGGTCAACGGAACTATTGCCGAACTCAAGGGCGGTGATTTTAATGACGGTTTTTCTGGCGCGTTTACGGGTAGCGTAATCAGCAGCGGCGTCGGTGAAGTTGCCGAATACGTCAAGCCTGAAGTCATGGAGATGGCGCAGGAAAATGGTTTTGATTTGAAGACGGCCAACCAAGTTTTGACCGACACATCAAAAGCAGTCAGCGCTGGCATTTCTGCGGAAGTCACTGGCAAAAATGACTTTGCCACCGCGTTTGCAAATAGCGCCATCAGTTCTACCGTGGACGCTGGCTCTCGTTCACTGAACAAAACAATTGATGAGCAATTTAGTACAGCGGCTAAAAAGTGGGACGAAGAAACTCCAGATGCGCCTCCTGTAAATACCGAAGTTGTGGGCGCTGGCATTCCTCCTCAATTGGTATCAGAAGTTCAATTGTCTGACATAGGTTTTGATTCCCAGCCAATGAAGGAAAGCGAAGACACGACCATAGCAAAGGCATATGAAAACGCCAGTGTTGAAGCGCCCGCTGAGTCCCCTGTTGAACCCCCTGTTGAAGCCTCAGTTGAAGCGCCTATTGAGTCAACGGAGAGCAAATTGGCCGCTGCGCCAGAAGCAGAAAAGGCTTCTGATCTTGAGAGCCAACTGTTTGGCCCTAAATTTAATTCTGATGAACCAGAGGCGGAAAAGTCTTCTGAGTTTGCTGACGTGTTTTCTCCAGAGGTCTTTGGCCCTACGTTCAACAAATCCAACGTGGAAGATGTCTTGGCCGAAATTGATACAAAGCCTACCGCTGAAGAAGAGTCACCAGTGGATGTTGCTTTGACGGAAAGAGAGCAGTCTCCACTTGCGCAAGCGTCTGCCGAGCAAGCTGCTCTAGCAGAAGCTGCGTTGGCTGAGAAAGAGCAATCTCCACTTGCGCAAGTTTCCGAGCAACCTTCGCTTGCGGAAGTTCCTGCGCAGCAATCTTTTACGCCAGCATCTTTAGATGAAATTCTTGCAATGAGCGAGGCGCGGGAAGCCGCTCAAGAGGTGGCAGATGTTGTTGAAAAAGAACCTGTTGTAGAAGAGAGTTTGGAGCCTAAAGGCGGTCTAGCTGAATTGGCTAAGGCAAGCGTTGAGGAGCCTGTTGTTCAAGAGGCTCCAATTATTTCGGAAGCTCCAATTGCTGGAAATTTGCTGAACGCCGATCAATCGCAAGCACCCATTGGCGGCTTGAACGCTGTGGCGAAAACGCCAGAAGAAAAGCTGGCTCAGGCGCAAGGTCTAAAAACCACGGACTTGACTCGGCCAGCGGTGGCGTCTGTTGGGAATATTTTGAAGTCCACGTTGATGCAGGGAAGAAAGCCTCAGCAACGTGTGGCTACTCGTCGCCCAGCAGGAGCTTTGCAAACAGCTAAATCCAAACCTACTGCTCCGCCAAAAATGGATGTGTCCAAACTCATTCCAATCCAAAAGGCTACGACTGCACAGGCAAGGCCAAGGGCCGCTCAGACTCTGGACAGTTCGGCCAAGTTGTCCCCAGTCAAAAATATTGCTGGTCTGACTTCACTACTGAAAAGGAATATGGGGTAAGACATGGCAATACTTCAAAAACGACGTTCGTCTAAAACACTGCCCCAAGCGGTTGGGCCTCGTGCGCTCACTTCTTTGGCTCGGCCAACTGCGGGCACTCAGCTATCTACGTCTCCCACAATAGGCTCAGGTGTTAGAGCGCCTATTACTTCCACGACATCGCCGTCTGTTGTTTCGCCAAGACCGTCTACGGCCACTTCGTCTACCGTGCCCGCCACTGGGGCTTCAACTACTGGGACATCGACCACTGGAGCCTCAACCGCTCCAAAGGTCACTAGCGCAATTACGACTCCGACCAAGACCACGGCCACCTCTGGGGTTAAGAACCCTACGGTAGCAGCCGCAAAAACCAACAGCAACTCTGCCCTCAGCACCGTTACCAACGCATTGACTGGCGCGGCGCTGGGCGCTGGAACCAAGTTGTTGGTGGACAAGGTTAGCGCTGGAACCAAGCAATTGGGGGACAAAATTTCTGCGGCAGTAAAGCCCGCTTCAAAAGCAGTGCCCAACATTTCTGCCCCTCCTGTCAGCATGGCGCAAAAAGCGGCCGCTGCAAAAAAAGTTCCCACATCGGTTGTTACCCCGCCAGCTACTGGCGGAACCTTGTCTGACGAAGAGGTTCAATCGGAACTTGATCGCGTGACTGGTGACAAAGAACAATTTACGCCGCCCAAAGATGCTTTGGTAGACCTAAACAACGGAACTTACACGGTCTACAAAGACGGAATCAATTACACCTACAGCGCGTCTGACGGAAGTCTTGTTGGTGCAGAGCAAGCTCCTATTGATGAGGAGGGAGCCTATCCATCTACTGAGCCTCAGCGATATTGGGAAGATGAGAATGGGTTGTTTTATGAAAGACAGGCAGACGGTTCTTACTCGTTAATTTCCACTCAGGAAGACGAACTTCCGCCAGACACCCAAGAAGACTATCTCAACACACCCTATACCAGCGACGCCTATTACACCGATGAATATGGCAACACCTTCCAAAAGCAAGATGATGGCTCGTATGAGTTCATGTTTGGAAATGACGACAACACAAATGAGCAGACATCCTTTGACCAGTCTGTGCAAAACGATCCAATGTACTGGCTGACTGTTGACGATCCAGAGGCTTACAACTACTACACCTCTGATGACTACTACAGCCAATTTGATGACTTTAGAAACGGCGGGTTAATCACCATGATGAAACAAGGCGGAATTGCAAAATATGCCCCCGGCGGTCGAGTAGATCAGGGCGACGGAACCTATCTAGAAAATGGCGCGGTTTATGACTCCGTCACTGACGACTACTTGTATTCAATCAATTACGACACTGGCGCTGTTGACGACATCAATCAAAGCTATGTTTACTCGCCGCAAGAAAAAGTTTCTACTGGCGCAAGTGACTTTGGTCAATCTGGGGTTCGTGCATCAAACGCGCCGTGGCCTGCTGGGTACGTTCCCAACGGAGATGGAACGGCCACCAAGGTTTATTCTGACGGAAGCACTTCGACCATCGACGAGAACGAGAACATCATTGATACGACTGGCGCGGATGAGAACGCAGTTCAGTTCGCCGCTGGCAGTGGAGATCGTCCTTGGTACTCAGACCTTGGTAGCACCTTGCAAAAAGGTCTAACTGGCGCAACCAAATTGGGTGGCAGCGCTTTGAATAGCATCACTGGCGCTCTGGGTACAACTGCGGGAGCCGCTGGCGCTGGCGCATTGCTTGCCACCCTTCTTGGTCAAAATTTCAGCGGCGGTTCTGACTCACAGAACCAAGGTCTGGATATGTCAAAGGTTGGCATGATCAACCCGCGCACCACCGACTTTGGGATTGGCCCATCCCGCTTTGTGGGTTATGAGGACTACGGGACTGGCGGTGGTGAGTACGCGCCGAACGAGGAATTGCTGCGTAACCTGAATGCGCCGGGGTTCAACCCCGTGAACGAGGGCGACTACGGATACGAGACGCCTGCGGCCACCACAGAAGCCCCAAAAATGGCCTCTGGCGGTCTTTCGTCAATGAGCACCCCTGTGGCCTCCTACTACACCTTCGGCCAGCCTGCGGACATTTTGGCGAACTTGGGGATGCGTCCCCAGCCACCCCAGAACCCGCCTGAGATGAACGCTCAAGTCGGACAGCAGCAGCCACCGCAGCAAGCCCAGCAGCAAGGATTGCCCCAGCAAATGCCGCCCCAAATGGCGCAACAAACCCCGCAGGGTATGCCCCAGCAAGGCATGATGCCGCAGCAGCAGGGTATGCCGCCCCCGATGCGTAAGGGTGGGTTGCCTCACGTCTCCAATGTCCCGCTGGTTCAGGGGCGGATGGATTTCCGCAACGGCTCGGCGGTGCATGGAGAGGGTGACGGCCAGTCCGACGACATCCCCGCGATGCTGGCTGACGGAGAATATGTGATTGACGCCGAGACCGTGGCCCAAATTGGCAACGGATCGACCAAAGCTGGTGCGCAGGCGCTGGACAAATTCCGCGAAAATATCCGCTCCCACAAGCGCTCTGCACCCGTCAACAAGATACCGCCCAAGACCAAGGCGCTGACCTCATACCTGAAAGGAGTCAAATAATGGCTGGCTTATTCCAAGGTGATCCGTTACCGTCAATCACGAAGACAACGGAAGCCCAGCAAACGGCTCCAGAGTTTTACACGAACTATCTTCAGGACATTGCCAATCTAGGCCAGAACGCCGTCCAGCAGGGCGGTGTGGCTGGGTTTAGCCCATTGCAGCAGCAAGCCTTCCAAATGGCTCCAGACGTCGCATTTGCTGGCGCTGGGTCTCTGGGTGCTTCCTCTCAGTTGCTGGGTCAGGCGGGCGCTACAACCGTCCCTGACGTCATTGCTGACTACATGAACCCGTACACCAGTTCGGTGGTGGACGAGATGGGTCGTTTGTCTCAGCGCAATGTCCAAGAAAACATCTTGCCCAACCTCGGGGCAGCGGCTGTTGGGTCTGGTCAGTTTGGATCACGTCGTCAATCGCAGGTCACGGGTAACGCTTTGCGTGACATCCAATCCGACTTGCTGGGCAAGCAGATGCTGGCTCTCCAGCAGGGCTATACACAGGCTGGCACACAAGCCCAGACCGATCTGTCTCGCGCCCTACAGTCTGGGCAGGCATTTACCAATTTGGGCCAAGAGCAGCAGCAGCTTGGTACGGCTGGCTTGAAGACCATGTCTGACTACGGCGCTCAACAGCAAGCTCAGGGCCAGAAGCTGCTTGACTACCCAATGGCCCAAACGCAGCAGTTTGCCAAGCTGTTGCAGGGCTATCAGATGCCACTGGGCAACACCACGCAAACAACGGGTTCTGAGGGTTATTCCAACAGCCCTCTGTCTCAGATTGCTGGCTTGGGAACTTTGTTTGCCTCTCTGTATGGAAATCCAACAAAAGCAGAAGGCGGGGTAATCAACAAAGCAGATGGCGGAGGTGTTCGCCTTGCTGACGGCGGGATGGCTCCTTCTGGCGCAGAATATCACGATGGCAACGGGAATTTCTACGATGCCGATGGCTACTTAGTGGGGTAAAAAATGGCAGCACCAGCACAAGGTGGGTTGAGCGCGGTTCGTCCTCCTCCTCCGCAAAAATTTGACACCGACGCGGTGCAGGCGGAAAACCTAGAGAAGAAGAGCACGAGTCGGGCTGACGACTTTATGGCCTCTGTGGCCGACGACGTAGACGCCCAACGGGAGCAGATGAACGCAGTGCTTGAACGCCTGCGTTCAGGTCTTGACTCGCGCAAAAACCGCCCGTTTGATCCAGTCCTGATGGCTACCGCCGCAGGGCTGCTGGCTCCCACCAAGACGGGTTCTTTTGGCGAGTCCTTGGGGTATGCCGCCCAAGGCGCTGGCGTGGCCTCTGAGAAAGAAATGGATCGGATGAAGGAAGACCAGAAGCTGGAACTGGAGCTTGCTGGAAAAGAGATGGAATTCCGTCAGCAGTTGGCTGGCGACACGCTCATGGGCGACCTTTACAGACGCGCTCGTGGCCCTGCTGGAGCACCCGCCGCTGCTGGAGCACCCGCACCTTCCGCCGCTGCTGGAGCACCTGCTGGTGCAACCCCTGCTGCCGCTCCTGCCTCATCGGTGGCTACGGCGGAAGTGGCTGCTGTTCAGAACAGCCCCGCTGCTGCTGCGCAAGTTCAGGGCGCGGCCAATGGCAGGCTGCCAGTCACGGACGAGCACATTGTCTGGGCAAACCGATATGCGCCCAAGATGGTTCCCGTGCTTGAAAAAATTATGTCCCGTCAGCTAGAGGATGCCAAGCTACAGGTCAGTAAAGACACTCTTGAGAACCAACGTCGAGAGACCGAACAAAAAACACGGAAGATCACGCCTGTTGGCTTGCGTACTGAGCGTGACATCACCAATAAAGAGTACGACCAATACAGGGCAAAACTCAAAGAGACTGGCGGCGATCCGTTGAAGATGAACCAGTATTACGCCGAGCAAGGTTGGCTAGAGCAGGAGCAGGCTCGTGCCCTATCGGATGCGAATGCAAAAAAAGGCACAGAAAAACTTTCCGAAGCAGATTACGCCAAGTTGATTGCCAGCACCGCAAAAGAGTTAGAGACCCAACAGAAAATTGCCGAACAAGCAGGACTCGCGCCGGGTAAATTGAAAGAGGCCAAGGATTTGTCAGCAGTCAAAATAGCGGAAGATATTGCAATTGCAACTGGAAAATCCACTGTCGAAGTGAAAAGAGATTTGGACATTGCTGCTGGAAAAGGTCTTATTGAGGTGAAAACAGCTTTGGACATCGCTGCTGGCAAAGTTCCTCTGGCCGTGAAAGAAGCTGGTCAAACAGAAACAGCCAAAGAAAGAGCCAAGGCCGATGAAGCTAAAGCAACCAAGTTGCTTGCTCAAGCTGAAGCTGCATTTGCAAACACCGAAATTGCCAACGACATGATTAGCTATGCAAAAAGTAATCCTAAAGCGTTTGGCTTGATTTCTAAACCCGGCCTTGGCAACGCTGTGATGAGGGCAATGGAGCAAGGAATTCAAGCCAGCGCTGGGACTACAGGTTTCAGCTTTAGCGTTCCCGCTTCAATTGTTGCGCAATACAAGCTGAATCAGGATGACATTGATGCACTGAATATGTTTGCTCAAAAAGCTGCTCAGTTGCAAATCAACAGCCGTCAATTGAACAGGACGCCGGGCGAAGGCGCAACGTCTGATTTTGAAACTAGAACGCTTAACGCAATCTATACGATGCCTTCCGACTCTGCTCGGGTCATTGTGCTGAAGTCAGAGGCTCTGAAAAATCAGTCTGCATTTGACGCCGCTCGTGCCAAACTATGGCTTGAAAAAAGAAATCAACCGGGGGCTACCTACAGCGACTTCTTATTGTCCGACAAAGACTATGGGGTACTCAAAGGTCAGTACCAAGACCTTCTTAAAAGACTGCGCGAGGAGAATAGCGATCTGTTCAGTAGCCGTGCAGCAGCAGCAGCAGCACCTCCTGCGGCATCTGCTCCCCCTGCGCCAGCAGCAGCCGCTGCGCCTCCACCCGCTGCGGCAGCCGCGCCTCCTGCCAATGAAACGCTTCAACAACGGATTGCTAGGATCAGAAGAGAGCAAGGCAAAGGAAACTAAACATGGCGCTCGACGACAAAACCCTCAAGAAGATGTCTCCAGCCCAGCTTGATACGCTGGAAAAGATCATCAATGAAGCAACGCGCCAAGGGGTCAACCCTGACCTTGCTGTGGCTCTTGCTGAGGCTGAAACGGGTGGTGCGTTTTCCCATATGAGGGGCGACAAGGTTTTGAAGTCTCCCGCTGGCGCAACTGGCTTGATGCAGATCATGCCCGACACCGCTAAGTTGTTCAGCAAAAAATTTGGTTTTGAGATTAACCCTGAAGACGAAGACAGCAACATCAAAGGTGGTGTTGCGATCCTGAAGGATTTGCTGGATCAAACCAAGAAGCCCCGCAACGCGGTGGCTTTGTACAACGCCAGCCCCAAGGCCGTGGCTAAGTTCATCAAGACATATGAGACCGACCCAGACGCGGCGCTCATGTCTTTGCCTGAAGAAACTCAGAACTACTTAGGCCGCGTTGCTGGCAACTTCAACCTTGACGACGAAAAAGAGACTGGCCTAATTACTCCTCAAGATTCTGCGGCTGCACCTGCCGCACCTGCTGATCCATTTGCGGGCATCACGTCTGAAGCGGCCAAGATGAAGAGGGAAGAGGATGAGCGCAAGAAGAGTGCGCCGCCTGAGACTCCCGCTGTAGACGAAGCGGCAAAAGAGGCCGAGCGGCAAATTCAGGGCGCTGTTGCTGGAGCCGCAGTGAACGCCGTGTTGCCTGCTGTGACCAACCCAGAAATGCCTGAGAAGGTTGACATCTCAAGAATTCAGGAGCGGGCTAATGAAAAAGCAGACGCCTTAGAGCTTGCCCGCAGAAACTTTCGTGAGCAAGTCGGTGAATTTAGGCCATTTGATGAGATTCAAAGGCAGCACCTTGCAAACCAGCAAGAGCTAGAGCGCATCAAGATCGCAGAGCGAGAAGCGCAGGCTCGGTTGCGTGGGTTGCCAAGAACTCCTGAAGCCACCACGGTAGAGGCTCCAGTTGCCGCAGAAGCGCCCAAAGGCAAAGGTTCTGGCGCGGTGAATTGGATTCACTCAATGGCCGACGAAGTTCCCGAGGTCATTGCAAATCAGGCCACGAACATGAGAGCCGACAACCCTCGTGGCGGGCAAGCGATCATTGACAAGGACACTCTTGCGCGAGAAAAACAATCGGCTCTTGGCGCTTCGGACTGGGGTTTGGCCCGTACAGAGGGCGGTACGCAGTTTGTGCTGCCGCCTGAGTTGGTGTCTGAACGTGCCGCTCAAGAGGCCCAAGCCGCCAGCGAACAGCAGGCCGAACTAGAGCGTCGCGCCGAAGAAACCCGACAGCAGCAAGATGCCGCAAGGGTTCGCGCAGAACTAGAACGTCGCATCCATGAGGCTGAGTTGCAGGAGCTACGCAACCAACGGGTGCAGGCTGGCACGGCGTTCAATCAATCCAAGGCGGAGGTGAGAACCGCAGCCCCGCTGCAAAGGTCTCTCACGACTGCGCAGACCGCAAATGAGCTTGCCCAGCAAAAGCTGGCTCGGGCACGAACGCAGCCAACCAGCCCATTGACCCGCGCCTTGGAAGTCCGTGGCGTTCAGTCGGGGACGGGTAGCCCAGTTGCAAGAACCGTCGTTGGCGGATTGACGGGCTACTACGGCGTTATGAGCCTTCAGGAAGCAATGGCAAGGGCCAAGGCGGGGGATACCAGCGACGAGGTCATTGCGGCGCTCAAAGCGGGCGCAGCGGCCACCTCTCTGGTTCCACCAGCAGGCAAGGGATTGACCCGCCTGCGTGGCGCAGGAAGTTTCGGAGTGGGCGCAGGCTTGGCCCACGAACTGTACAAAGCGTTGTCCAAGAATCCAGATCAGCCAGTCCAATAATTTCAGGAGTAGTTGCCACTCTCCTCTTAGCCCCCTTCACCGGGGGCTTTTTTTATGCATTGCCAGCGGTGAACATCATCAGCATTTGGGTCTGATTGAATTTCTCCGCTGCGTCATTTGCCCCGTCCTCAAACCCCTGCTCATAAGCCTCTAAGCACGCAAAGGCCAAGGTGGCCTCCGCATCGTGCCTGCCTTCCTCGTACTGCTTCGCAAGGTATTTGATGAGTTCAAGGTTCATATCGGTCGTTGGCTTTCTAGTGCTCGGGCAACTTCTTTGTTCAGATGGCTCACGATCTCAACGCAGCGGGCGTGTTCTTTGCGGGAACACTCTACATTCACGAACGCCTCAATGTTGTGGGCAAATTGCATGATGTCTATCTCGTCCGCAATAAGGGCATCCTTGCGGGGGCGGTCGCTTTGAAAAAAGATTTGCTTGACGGTTTCTTCACTTAGCATTTTGAGTCTTCCATAGTTCCCAGTTGATAACAGTTTGACGAGCCATTGTCAGATGCGCGTTGCCCTTGTAGGGGTTCAATTCGCTATTGAGAAAGTCTTCCACGATGTCCTTCTTTTCCAAGAACATCTCATGGAGCTTTGCCTTCTCTTCTCTGGCAAACATCTGACCGTCTTCGGTCATAAAGGCTTGGATGGTTTTCATTTGTGTGAGTTTTTAAGCTGCCAAAACATCAGCAGGTGAAGGAACATCTCCCAACCACAGTCAAGATCGTCTGCTGACCATTCTTTGACGGCTACAAGGTCGGGCACGTTGCGAGACACAAACACATTGGCACAACGCGCACTGGGCAGGCCCAGACCGACGCG
>Ga0209088_10001551_pt1 | contig 14815 bp, 23 predicted proteins | sample S_140625_EF_Meta_FD_187324 | JGI IMG/M metagenome (GOLD analysis project Ga0209088, IMG submission 187324) | Freshwater microbial communities from Lake Simoncouche, Canada to study carbon cycling - S_140625_EF_MetaG (SPAdes) (version 2) | ecosystem: Environmental > Aquatic > Freshwater > Lake ... | reverse complement strand
GTCAGATCAAGGATACAAAGGCTGCTAAGCCAACGACAACAGAAAACGAGGAATAACACATGGCAATCTATCTAAATAACAATGTTGGCGTGAAACTTGCAACCGCAGCCGCGCCAACAGTTCCATCAATTGACATTTCATCTTATGTAAGTGCGGTTACTTTAACGCAAATCGTAGATGAGCTGGAGGTCACCACAATGGGTGATTCTGCACATAAGGTGGTGGGCGGTTTGCAATCTGCCACACTGCAAATTGATTTTTTCAATGACTGGGCAGCATCTCAGGTTATGACAACACTGAATGCGGCATTTGCAACTACATTGGCAATTTCAATGATTACAGTCAAAGGAACCGCAGTAAGCGCAACAAATCCGACATATCAGTTTTCAATCTTTGTCAACAACCTGACCCCAGTAGGTTCAGGCGGCGTTGGCGATGAAGCTGCATCTTCAATTTCGTTTACAGTAAACACAACAGTCACTGTTTCAACATCAGTGGCATTCTAAGGAGTAAATCATGGCACGCTTGAAAATCACCAGGGCCTCAGGGGATGTGATTGTTCCAATCACCCCCGTGGTTGAATATGCGTTTGAAAAGTACACAGGCAAGGGAATTCATAAGCAATTTCGTGACGAGGAAAAACAGAGTGACATCTATTGGTTAGCGCATAACGCGCTTTCCCGTGTAGAGGTCATTCCGCCATTCGGTGAAGAATGGTTAGGAACCTTGATTGCGGTTGAAGTTATGGATGACGAGCCCGAAAAAAAATAGACCGGGGAAGTTTCACCTACCTAGTGGCCTCACTAGCGGTGGAGCTGAAGATAAGCCCCAATGAAGTTTTAGATCTTGATGAAAGAATGTTCAAAGCCGTGCTTCAGGTATTAAATGACAGAGCGAAGGAGAGGGCCCGTGCCACTAAACATAACAGGCGTTGAACCCACTTTGAAGGCCATGCGTAAGTTTGACAGGGACTTGACCAAGCAAATGAACATTGAAATCAAAGCTGCAATGTTAACAATTCGTGATAAAGCGCGTGGGGATGTGCCCCAGGGGTTCCCAACATATCTTTGGGGCTGGGAAAAGCGCGGCAAGGTACAAAGCCAAGCCGTGTTCAACACAAGCGGCCGCGTGCGCAAATTTCCTCTTTTTGACACGGCTGAAGTCAAGGCCGGCATTGTCTATCGCCAAGGCAAAAGCATTCAAAACCGTCAGGGCTACCGCGCTCAATACTATGTGCGTAACAATTCAGCAGCCGGAGCAATTTATGAGACTGCCGGCCGTGTAAATCCAAATGGTCAGCCATGGGTAGGGCCAAAGGGTTCGGGCAAGGATGTCAGCCGTTCAAATAATCCCAATGCTGGCAAATTATTTATTGGAGCCATGGGAAGCCTTTACGGTAAAGACAAAGAACGAGGCCGTTTAATATTCAAAGCTTGGGAACAAGACCATGGCAAGGCAACTTTAGCCGTGGCCGTGGCTATTGATAAAGCCGTTAAGGTATTCAATGCTACCGGTGGTGCGGGTACGCAATCCGGATATAAGTTGGCCTCATAATGCCAAATTTATTAGTCAGTGCAACCACACGATATGACCCAAAGGGTTTAAACCAAGCCAAAAAGCATATAAGCGGATTTGAAAAAACAGTAAAAAACTTAGGCAAGACTTTTGCTGGTGTTTTTGCTGCTCGTAAAGTTTTACAATTTGGCAAGGCTTCAGTCCAAGCTTTCATGGCTGATGAAAAAGCTGCTAGATCTCTTTCTAATACTTTGAAAAATGTTGGTGCTCAATACGCTGCAACAAATGTTGAAGATTTTATTGGCAAGCTGCAAAAAACCACGGGCGTGCTTGATGATAATTTAAGACCGGCTTTACAGATTTTGTTAACCGCCACCGGAGATGTGACTAAATCTCAGGATGCACTAAACCTTGCTTTAGATATAAGTGCAAACACTGGCAAAGATTTAAGCTCAGTGAGCACGGCTTTAGCCAAGGGTTTCCAGGGCAACACTACGGCACTGGGCAAAATGGGCGGAGCAGTCAGCAAGGCTACTTTGGCCACTGGCGACATGAACAAGATTACGGCTGAATTAACTGCAAAATACAAAGGTTCAGCATTAACCGCTATGGGTGGTTATGCAGGGCAAATGGCCAAGCTTGGGGTTGCTTCAGCAAATGTCAAGGAAATTATCGGCAAAGGCTTGCTTGATGCCCTTTCCCAATTGGGTGATTCCAACAGTGTCCAAGATACGGCTGATGCAATGGAAACCTTGGCACAAAATACTGCCGATGTAATTCGTGGCATTGGAATTCTTGCAGGCAAATTGGAGTCAATTCCAATCTTTAACGCAATCCTCAGAACCATTGGCGATGTGGCAAGTGCCGGGCCATTGGGCGCATTGATGAGATCCGGGCAATCTAAAGTTAAAACTGGATATGGGCAACAGAGTCCAGGCGAGCGTAATGCTGCCGTGGCATACAACAAAAAACTTCAGCTTCAAAAACGCCAAGAATATCTTGACCTTGTTGCTAAAAATAAGGCCACACGCGAAGAAGCTCAAATGAAGAAAGACCAAGCCGCCCTTGATGCCCTTAAAGCCAAGTTTGACTTAGAACGCATTGGCCTTAACGCAGCATTGAATCAAGCTACTGATGAGGAAACAAAGGCACGCATTCGGGCTCAGATTGCCATTCTTGATGAAACTGGCAAGACTGCCCAAGCTGCCAATGATGCTTTAGTTAAAGCACAAGCTGACAAGCTAAAACAAGAATTAGAGGCTGGTGCTGCATTAGCTTATTTGGCTACCTCAGCAGGCAAAGCCTCACTTGCTTTAATTAACTGGGGCGCAGGTATTCCAGGCGTAACTTTTAACCCAACTCAAAATAAAGACCGAAATTATGATCAAAATTTTCTGACCAACATCCCTCCACAAATGCCGGATGGTTCGCCAACTTTGATTCCGGGTGTGGATTACAATCCAAATCAAGCTAAAGACCGCAATGTTGACCAACAAGCGGCCATTTCCGTTGTGGTAAACACTGGCCCTTCTTTGGCTGATGAGAATATAATTGTTGATGCCGTTCAAAATGCGCTTAATGAAATTGCTCGCCGTGGCAATTTGACCACCTATGCAGGGGCATTGCCGGCATGACAATCCCAACAATTAATGCTTACATAAACTTTAGCACGGGGCCAAGTTTTGCTCAGGCTTTCATTTTAGATCAAGGCATTCTTGGCACTAACATCCTTGCCGATGCAGCTTCAGTGATTGTGGATGTATCTAATGTCATTGATTCAATCAACACCAAGCGTGGGCGAAATGCCCAGGCGGATCAATTTCAAACAGGCACGCTTTCATTGCGCATTGTTGACCAAAACGGTGATTTTAACCCTATGAATGCCGCCGGGCCTTATTACAACCTTTTAACACCCATGAGAAAAGTGCAAATAACTGCAACTTACGGAGCCGTTACTTATCCAGTTTTTAGTGGTTTCATAACTTCTTTTTCGACATCCACGCCACAATCAAGCATTGGGGATGTCGTTTACACAACAATCCAGGCCGTAGATGCTTTCCGATTGGCTCAGAATGCTCAGATTTCAACAGTCGCAGGAACAAGCGCGGGTCAGTTAACGGGTGCACGAATCAATAACTTGTTGGATGCCATTTCTTGGCCAGCAACAATGAGAGACATTGACCCAGGCCTAACTACGGTTCAGACAGATCCGGGCACTGCCCGCACTGCCTTGGCCGCATGCCAGACAATTGAAACCACGGAATATGGTGCATTTTATGTAGATGCATCGGGCTCATTTGTTTTCCAAGACCGCAACCTAACTGCATCCAGTGTTGCTGCCACGCCCGTTGTGTTTAACGATAACGGAACGGCCATTGACTATTTTAATGCTACTTGGGTAACAAATGACACTCTTGTTTACAATGAGGCCAACATTACTGCCACGGGATTGGCCACTCAAACTGCCTCCGATGCAGCAAGTATTGCCAAGTATTTCTTGCACTCTTACAACCAGCAAAATTTATTAATGCAAGATACTGCCACAGCCTTAAACTATGCCCGTGCTTATGTAGCTTCCAGGGCTGAAACAAGCGTTCGATGCGATGAAATTCAATTAGATTTATACACGGCCAATTATGATGCAGGAATAATCGCGGCCCTCAACCTTGATTACTTTGACCCGGTGACAATTACAACCAATCAGCCGGGATCAACAACACTGACCAAGACCCTTCAAGTCTTTGGCAAATCTATGGAAATCACGCCAAATTCATGGCGGGTACGCATGACGACACTTGAACCCATAATCGATGGGTTCATTTTAAATAGCACGCTATGGGGCATACTTGACCAGGGCGTTTTGAGTTACTGAGGAGATGAGATAAATGGCAGCATCGGGTTACAAGCTCTTTGTTACCGGGGATGTCCTGACGGCAGCCCAGGTCAATGATTACTTAATGTTACAAACAGTGATGGTGTTTGCTAACTCAGCAGCACGCACCAGTGCCCTATCGGGCGTATTGGCTGAAGGTTTGGTTTCGTATCTCAAAGACACTGATGTGGTGGAGGTTTACACGGGTGCAGCTTGGGTTTCACTTGATGATCCAAACGCTATCCAGAACTCAATCGTGGATGCCAAAGGTGACATCATTTCGGCAACGGCAGATAACACACCAGCACGCCTTGCAGTGGGCACAAACGGCCAAACACTTGTGGCGGATAGTACCGCCTCTACAGGCTTGAAATGGGCTACACCTTCAAGCACACCAACTCTTTCAGGTTGCAGAGCAATAAAAAATGCCTTGCAATCTATTCCAAATGCTACTTATACGGCAGTTACTTTTACTGGAACAGACACTTTTGACACAAATGCATTTCATGATACCTCTACAAATCCTAGTCGTATAACTATTCCTACAGGTGGAACTGGTTATTATTCAATCTATGGAATGATTACTTGGGTTACAGCCGCGAATCACTTAGGCTTTGCAAGACTAAGAAAAAATGGCACAGATTATTTAGGTTCTCATATGATAGGAACTGGTAATGCCGCTTGGCAGGCATCACAATTTTTAAGCGATGTCCAGTATTTAACTGCTGGCGATTATGTTGAATTGCTTGCTTACCAGAATCTAGGTTCTGCAATAGATGTACAGGGAAACAGTAACGATGTTGGAACTTGTTACTTCGGCGTTAATTTCTTAGGAGCATAAAATGGACTTATATTCACAAATTGTTGAAACTTATCCTGAGTTAGTCAGCACAGAAGAACACGATGAGTTTAGAAATGGCTCAATAGAATTGCGTGATGATGGTGATGAGATTCAATACATTCATCGGTGGGAATACACCAAGCCAATACCTGCTGGCTTGAAACTGGGCAAATAGTGGAACACTTGACTAAGATAGTTCCGCTTTATGGAGACTAGTGCTAACGGCTGGCCAGCTTCCAAGGATCAAGATCAGTTAGGAATTAAGTCCTATCCAGTACCGGGCACGGCAATCAAGCTGCGTTGTGCGGAGGCGGTTGCACCCTTGCTCATTGGTTTGGCTGCTGAGTTTCATGCGCTGATTGAGCCGCTTGATGTGGGCTCACTTGATGATTGGGGATATTGTTACAGGCCAATCAGAGGGCAAACCACAAAGTTAAGCAATCACTCATCCGGCACGGCCTTGGATCTAAATGCCGCCAAGCATCCTTTGGGGCAGACCAATACATTTGATCCGTTAAAAGTACCGATGATCAGAGCACTGGCTCACAAGTATGGATGCATTTGGGGAGGCGATTACAAGCACCGCAAGGATGAGATGCATTTTGAGATTAGCATTAGTGCAGCCAAAGCGGAGGCATTAATTAAAAAAATACAAGGAGACAAGAAATGAACTCACAACTCAAAACGGCGGCCTTGTCGTATCTCAGAGCTTCACTAGCTTCAGTAGCAGCCCTTTATCTATCCGGCATCTCTGATCCCAAGATTCTGCTAAACGCATTATTGGCCGGTTTTATTGGGCCTATCTTGCGTGCCGTAGATCCCAAGGATGCAGCAATCACAGTAGGCAAGAAGTAAGATGGAACTCCAGGCATGGGTCGCCGTAATCGTAGGCGTTATGGCGATTCTGTCTGGACTGTATGCAGGCGTGCGATTCATAGTGCGCTCAATCATGGCTGAAATCGGGCCCAAGGCCAACGGGCAAAGTCTGAAGGAGCAGGTCAATAGGCTGGAGGCACGCCTAGACCATATTTATACCATTCTTTTGGAGCGTTAGACACGCCGAACGGTGTTGATGTTGTACATCTCGTACATATCGTCTATATTTGGTTTATCGCAACACGGCGATATAGACGAAGGGCCTCACATGTCAAGAATGGCAGATTTACACATAAGCATTAGCAATAAGCTTGAGAAGGAAAGCAAGGGATTTGCAGCCATGGTGGATTGTGGTTGTGATTCATGCGAAGAAAAGACACACAAGGCAATTGATTCTGCATTCAAGTCAATGAGTGATGCAGACCTAACAAAGTTGCTTCAGTCATGAAAATAACTTTAGAGCTAACCAAAAACGATTTTGAGCACCTAACCACAACCTCAATGCAATGGGGCAAGGATTGGGAAAAGAAGGTCATGCGTTTTGAGCCAATTATCCATGACACTGAAATTTCATTTGCCTGGGGTTATGCCCACTGGGTTGACACATACACCGATTACATCCTGGCATCAGCATTCCTGAAATCTATTGCTGAGCCCCATGAAGCTGCATTTGATATTGGCACGGGTGAAGTTGTCATTCTGACTGATTACGCTGGATCATGGGAGACAATATGAGCATTCTAGAACCTGAATACCTGAGCACAACAGAGATGGCATCCATCTTAGAAATCACACCAAGCACATTGCGCCGCTTGGTACGCGACAGGAAGATTGAGGCATATAAGCCCCTTGGCGGTCATTACCGTTTTGATATGGATAAGACAATTCAAACCTTTTGGAGAATGGAAAGCGAGGACTCAAAGTGATTGATTTTCTTTCAACATTGTCGGATGCAGGTGTTTTCATTGGTTCCGTGATTGTTCTTGGCATTCCGATGATTGCCGGATTTTTGCTTGGCAAGGAAATTGGTTTAGATCAAGGCCATCGCGCCGGTTTTGACTTAGGAAAAGCAGTGGGCAAGCGTGAAACCGCCAACAGTCAGCGATAACGCGGTTATTATCGCCCGCAACGCTAAACGCACCTCAGTAGATGCAGCAATGCGCAAGTATCCTGAAACCGGGTCATTGCGTCTAAAGATTTATGAGTTGTTGGTTCGCGCTGGATTGCGTGGAGTAACCGATTATGAAATTGAGGCCACCTTGTCCATTCCAGGCAATTCAGTCAGGCCATTGCGTAAGTCATTAGAAACACAGGGATTCATCATTGATTCCGGCCTTACTAGAAAAAACCAAAACGGCAATGAATGCACCATTTGGCGTGCAGTGGATGAAGGGATGATGTTATGAGCTTCAACATGGATGATTATGTGGATGTTGCTGAAAGAATGCGCAAGATTAAGGAGATATTTCCTGAAGGCGTGTTTAGACCGGCAAACCCAAATGAGCCTTTCAAGGTAGTCGAGATTGGTGGGCTGACCTACATTGCATACACTGCCGCCTTTTATCGTGACCCATTTGATCCATGCCCTGCTATTGCATGTGCCTGGGAAGAAGTACCAGGGCGCACGCCATATACAAAGGGCAGTGAGCTAATGAATGCCGAGACAAGTGCCTGGGGCCGTTGTGCCATTGCGGTGGGATTAGCTTCAAAGAAAATTGCCAGTGCTGATGAGATAAAAGCACGCCAAGAAGCACCCAAGGCAACAGTCACCAAAATTAAAGAAACTAAGCAAGAACAATATGATCCATGGGCAACACCTGCAACGATTGCTGAAACTTATGATGCATGGCATTGCAAGCATGGCGATAGAACAGTGCTTGAGGGTGAGAAGAATGGCCGTGCCTATTACGGAATGCGCTGCACCTCATATGTCGTCAAGGAGCAATGTGAGCCAAATTGGTTTACTTTAAATGCTGAGGGCAAATGGGTTCCCAAGATTGCTGCGGTTAAGTAATGGGTTGGGCAGCCATCATTCCAAGTGAGGTGTGCTCAATATGCGGCGAGCGCAGGGAGTTGGCAACGGGTCGATGGCGTTATGACCCACGCGTTGACAGGCGTTGGGCATGTTGGGAGTGCAAATGAGCCTTGAATTTGAGTGCCGTAAATGCAAGAAAATAACTAAACAAATTGAGCGCATCATTACCGACAACCTGCCGGATCATGTGAAAGTATTGCAATGCACCCGGTGTGGCAACATGGGTGTGTGTCTATTGGAGGCTCAATCATGACCCAACGCAAGCTGATTCGCATTCTTGTTATTGTTCAATGCATCTTGGGCATATTGATGCTTTGGCTTGCGACTCATTAGTTATCCACAGGAGTTATCCACAGGCCTCAATAACTGTGGGAAACGCCCAAGATTCACGCTGTTACTAGACAGCATGGATACGATGCATAGCGCACGGCAGGGCCCGTTAGTGATAGCCCGGCGGTGTGTTGTGCATCTATTGGCAGGGCTATGTCTATTGCTTGGCAGCCCTGGAGCAAGTGCAACAGATATAAAAACAATCCAGTCATATGCCGGTTCATTGCTTACACCTTTAGAATTCTCATCAGCTTTAGTCTTATGGCAGAAGGAAAGCAATTGGGATATTAGAGCTCAGAACGGGTCGCATCATGGCCTATGTCAAGGCCGCAGCAAATACATGGCCAAGGCTAACTATAAACAACAGGTGCGATGGTGTATTGCGTATGCTTACAATAGGTACGGATCAATGACACTGGCCTTGGAACATTGGAGATTACACAAATGGCATTAAGACATAAGAACAACACCAGCGAATTCAAGAAGCAACGGCTCAAGGTATTGGCAAGGGATGGGCGAGTGTGCCAATACTGCGGTGCTCAAGATGCAAACCATGTTGACCATGTGGTTCCAAAGGTCGCCGGCGGTGGAGACGAGCTTGATAACCTTTTGACTAGCTGCAAAAAATGTAATCTGCTTAAAGGTAGGAAGTCTTTGGCCTTTTTTTTAGGCTCAACTTCTGCCCCCACTGTCTCTCCCGACCTTCTCTCTCCGGTTCGAGCCGGTTCGAGCCTTGTAGGGCCCTTTGAAGGTCAGGCAAGGCCATCATGGAATTAGTCACAGACAATCCAAAACCCGCCAAGGTGGGGGTAAAGAAAAAGAAGCTTGTGGGAGCAGTAAAACCACGGATCATGAGCATTCCGTTAAAAGGAAAATCCAGGGGCGAAGAATTTGCAGAGTTTGCGGAAAAATGTGGGTATCCATTATTTCCCTGGCAGAAATTTATTGCCAATGACTTTTTAACCGTGGATGAAACTGGGGCGTTCAAGCGCAAGACGGTGGCCGTGATTCTAAGCCGGCAAAATGGCAAGACAATGCTGATTGCTCTTAGGATACTTTTTGGCTTGTTTGTGCTGGAGGAAAAGTCAGTTGTGGCAATGTCCTCCAAGCGAGGCATGGCCGAGGATACATTCCGCAAGGTTTGCTCAATTATTGAGGCCAATGAATTCTTGCGTAGCCAAGTCAAGCTAAACCGTGGTGAGGTTGGCTATCGTGGCAATGGCAAGGAGCACCTGGATTTACTCAATGGAGCGCGTTATGAAATCGTTGCCGGAACCAGTGACGGCGCACGCGGCAAATCTGCCAATCTCCTATTTGTGGATGAGCTGCGTTACATCAGTGAAGAAGCGTGGGCAGCAGCTAAACCAATCACCATTGCAATGGGTGACAAGGCTCAGACATATGTGTGCAGCAATGCCGGTGATGCATTTAGTCATGTGCTCAATGATTTAAGAGACAAGGCCCTTTCATATCCATCACCGACTTTAGGCTGGTATGAATACTCAGCACCGCAACACGCAAAACCCACTGACCGTTCAGCCTGGGCCGCTTCAAATCCAAGCCTTGGCATAACAATCACGGAATCAGGCCTTGAAGAAGCTTTGTCAGTCATGCCCATGGAGAAATTTTTGCCTGAACACATGTGCATGTGGGTTTCGTCTCTTAGCAGCCCTTGGCCAATCGGATCATGGGAGGCTTGCGCCGATAGCACGCTTTCATTGCCAATTGGCCCTGACACATTCTTTGCATTTGATGTGGCAATATCAAAACGCACCGCAACCCTGGTTGCTGGTCAATATCTCCCAAACGGCAAAATTGGCGTGGGTATCATGGATCAGTGGCGTTCTGACACGGCAGTGGATGAGCTGCAAATAGCGGCCGACATCAAAACCAAATGGGTGGACAAATATTTTCCGCGCATGATTATGTTTGACCATTACTCCACGGCCAGTATCGCGGCACGATTGGCAGCAAGTGGTTGCAGAATGGTTGATGTGTCGGGCACGGCCTTTTACCAGGCTTCAGGGGATTTGCTGGATGCAATCGTGAACAATCGCATTGTGCACATGGGCCAAGAATCTCTCGATACACAAATGAATGCATGTGCAGCTAAGACCAATGACAGTGGATGGAGAATTGTAAGGAGGGCCAGTGCCGGAGATGTTTCAGCTCCAATCTCTATGGCCATGATCGTCCACAAAATGCAGGAACCAGTTTCGACCCCAATGATTGTTGCCGGCTAGACACGCCCAAAATTGCAAATGACTTGAATGTCCGTTTTGAGTGCTATGGGGCTATTATCCGCCTATGGGTATTTTGTCAGCATTGCGATTAGTCAAAGACGATACAGACACGCTTAAAAGTCAATACAACCCGGCCGTAATGAATCAAGGTTACGGCGTTGGCGCGTGGAGTGATTATGGAATGGGATTTGATTACGCCGGCATTGATCTAAATTCTGCAATGCAGGTTCCGACAGTTTCAAAATGCCGCCAATTAATTTGCGGAACAATCGCCGGAATTCCACTTGAGTTATACAACAAGACAACGGGTGAAGAATTAGGCTCTCCAGTTTGGTTGGAACAACCTGATATCCGTCAACCGCGTTCTGTCACTATTGCTTACACCGTGCAATCATTGCTATTTTATCAAATCGCTTATTGGGAAGTCACTGCAACTTATTCTGATGATGGAAGGCCAGCGCGTTTTGCCTGGGTTGCAAATGAAAGAGTTACACCAAAACTTAACGCAAGAAATACTGAAGTTGAGTATTACACCGTTGACAATGAAGTGCGCCCACAAAATGGTATTGGATCATTGATTACATTTCAATCATTGCAACCAGGAATTCTTGCAACTGGTGGCCGTACTATCCGCGCAGCTTTAGATTTAGAAAAAGCTGCTGCTATTGCTGCCCAAACTCCAATTCCGTCCGGTTTCTTGAAAAATACCGGTGCGGATCTTCCTGAAGCGCAAGTGCAAGGAATTCTTGCAAGTTGGAAGCAAGCTAGAAATTCGCGTGGTACTGCATTTCTTACTAGCACTTTGGATTATCAAACTACATCATTTTCACCAAAAGACATGATGTACGCGGAAGCAAAACAAGATTTCAGCACGGAAATTTGCAGACTGATGAATGTTCCGGCATATATGGCAAGCGCAGATGCCAATAAAAGTATGACATATCAAAATGTTCTTGATGCACGCAAAGAATTTTATGCGTACACGCTTGCTCCTTATGTTTGCGCCATTGAGGACAGACTTAGCATGAATGACATCACCAGTTCCCAAAATGTCGTGCGTTTTGCAAGCGATGAAACATTTTTGCGTGCTGATGCAACGGCACGCCTTGCAGTGATTGAAAAAATGTTGCAATTGCAATTAATTACATTAGACCAAGCCAAGATGATGGAAGATCTATCACCGAACGGAGATGCATCATGAAGTTAACCTTTAGCACGCCAATCCAGGCGGCTGATACTGAACGCCGAATTATCTCAGGCAAAATTATGGAATATGGGGCCGTTGGCCATACTTCAGTTGGTGCAGTTGTCTTTGAGCTCGGTTCAATACAGATCCCATCACCAGGCAAAATTAAGTTGCTTGCGCAACACAGGCCCGATGATCCAATTGGCCGGGCTCAATCTTTTAGCAAAGACGGCAATTTTCTTTTTGGTTCATTTAAGGTTTCTAGCAGCTCAAAGGGCACGGATTATTTGACCCTAGCTGCTGAAGATTTAGTCAGTGGGCTATCCGTTGGGGTGGAAGTAATTGCATCTCAGCCTACTGACAATCATCTTTTAGTCACAAGCGCGAGGCTCGTAGAAGTCTCGCTTGTGGAATCTCCGGCGTTCGAAAATGCGAATGTCACTAGCGTTGTCGCAAGTCAAGCAGAAATCGAAGCGGCAAATACAACAAGCACAAGCACTAAAACAACTACGATCAATACGACAATCGTTGAGGTCGAAACCGAGACAGAGAGTGAGGATGTCATGACGACAGCCCCAGATAATACAGCCCCAGAAACTGCGGCAGAGGCTCCCGTTGTGGATGCCTCACGCCCAGTTGTTTCAGCATCTTACATTGTTGGCGAAGTTCGCTCACCAATTAAGACTCAAGCACAATATCTTGAGCACGCAATCAAAGCGAAGATGGGCAATGACACATCACGCGATTACATTCGTGCAGCAGATGCACAAGCAAAAAAGATTGAAGCAGCTAATGACAGCTTCACCACTAATCCCGCATTTTCTCCGACACAATATGTTTCAAGCGTTATTGATACATCAGTTATGTCACGCCCAACAATTGATGCATTAGGTGGAGCACGCGCATTAGCACCATCAGGCATGACAATTGCACATCCAAAAATTACAACCAATGCAACAATTGGAACCGTTGCTGAAGGTGCATCAACTGCTGCTACTCAGATTGTTTCCAGCTATGTGAACGCAACGGTGGTCAAACTGGCCGGGGCACAAATTTACAGTACTGAGCTCCTGGATAGATCAGATCCATCTTTTTATTCTGCAATGTACGAGAATTGTTTGCGAGCATATGCTAAGGCATCTGATGCAGCAGTAATTGCAGAAATTGTTTCAGGTGGAACACAGGCATCAACACAAGCAGGAACAATTGCCGGACTTCAGGCATATGTTGCACAAGCTGCACCAGCCGTTTATGCAGCAAGCGGAGAAACTGCAACTGCATTCATTGCAGGAACATCAGTATGGTCACTCCTAATCGGAAGCCTAGATACAACTGGTCGCAGCATTTTCAATGCAGCCTCACCAATGAACGCCAACGGACAATCAACACCACGCGGATTGCGCGGGGATATGATGGGTCTTGATTTGTGGGTTGATCAGAACATGGTTTCAACCACAATTGACGATTCAGCATTCATTGTTAACCCAATGAGCATTGCAATTTATGAATCCCCTAAGCTAACGCTTTCCGTAAATGTGGTCGCGACCGGTGAGATTTCCACGATGCTCTACGGTTATTTTGCGACAAAGACACTGGTTTCCGGTGGTCTGCAACGCTTTAACCTAACCTGATAAAACCCTAAGCCGCTTACAGGGCTAGGAGGCCCTGGCCCTGTAAGCCTTATCAAAGAAAGGAATGATGATGGCCGCGACTTATGTGACTATGCAAGAATTACGCGATTCACTAGGAATTGGCACGCTCTATTCAGATGCTACGGTTGAAGAATGCGCACAAACTGCACAAGATCTCATCAATGCATTTCTTTGGTTTAACACTGCACCAGTGGTTGCAACCGGTCGTTCAGCAAATGTTGCAACATGCATTATTGCCAATCCAGCTCAATTTGTTGTCGGTCAATTAATTACAATTACCGGTTGCGGTTCCGGATATAACGGCGTTAAGACAATCACAAGCACAAGCCCTTATCCATCCTCAGTGAGTGCCCCTTATCTCCCAAGCCGGTGGGTTTATCCCCTTGGATACCAATACATTTCTTTCGCAAATGTTGCTGCTGATGAACCAATTCATTTGGTTCAACCTTATGGATTAATGGCCGGCCCTGACGATAAAACCGCGACATATGCTCAAACACCAGCAATTCGCTCAGCAGCAATGATTTTGGCAACGAACATTTGGCAATCTCGACAAGCTACGCAAAACGGTGGAATGGGTGTTGATGGATACGCTCCCAGCCCATTCAGAATGTCGAACACATTAATGGCCTCGATTCGTGGATTGCTTGCCCCATATCTCAGCCCAGGCGCAATGGTTGGATGAAAGATGCCACCAGTCGCATTGACAACACTTCGCACAACGATAGCAACGGCTTTAGCCAATGCCGGTGTGTGGTCAACCTTCAGCTTCCCGCCCCCAGTAATTCTTGCCAATTCAGTGATAGTTGCGCCCAGTGACCCTTATTTAGTTCCATCAAATAACTCACAAGCTTCAATCTCATGCATGGCAAACTTCAAAATTATCATGACCGTGCCGTATCTAGACAACCAAGGAAATCTGAACGGCATTGAAAGCACAATTGTGGCCGTGTTTAACAAACTGGCCTCATCAACTTTAGTATTCAACATCACCGGTGCTTCAGCTCCTTCAGTGTTGGATGCACCGAGTGGGCCCATGCTTACATCGGATTTTTCAATAACCGTTCTCACCACTTGGTCATAGGAGATAAAATGAGCGAAACAAACGCAGAGAATTTGGCTTGGCTTGTCAAAGTCGGTCAGATCAAGGATACAAAGGCTGCTAAGCCAACGACAACAGAAAACGAGGAATAACACATGGCAATCTATCTAAATAACAATGTTGGCGTGAAACTTGCAACCGCAGCCGCGCCAACAGTTCCATC
>Ga0209088_10001549_pt1 | contig 14818 bp, 16 predicted proteins | sample S_140625_EF_Meta_FD_187324 | JGI IMG/M metagenome (GOLD analysis project Ga0209088, IMG submission 187324) | Freshwater microbial communities from Lake Simoncouche, Canada to study carbon cycling - S_140625_EF_MetaG (SPAdes) (version 2) | ecosystem: Environmental > Aquatic > Freshwater > Lake ... | reverse complement strand
CAAGCCACTGTGCGACTGGTTGGAGGCTCAGTACGTCAACAATGTGTTGCTGCCCCTCACCAACCGCTGGAGCGATCAGGTGGCTGGCCTCAGCAGCTGGGGATCGAGCACCCTGCCGCGGCAGAAGGAATTCCACATGCGCTACGTGCATGCGCCGCTCTCCTCAAAGGGCCTCAAGCGCCTGTTCGTGGTGATCTCGGATGCGCTGCGCTACGAGGCCGCCCGCGATTTCGCTGATCGCCTCAACAATCAGGCCGGCAAGGGTTGGCAGGCCGAAGTGGATGCCCTACTCGGGGCTCTGCCCACCTTCACGCAGCTGGGAATGGCCGCGCTGCTGCCCGGTGCGCAGCTGGGCCTCAATCCTGCGGATGCCACCGCCCTGGCGGATGGTCAGAGCGCCACCGGCACCGACAACCGCGACAAGATTCTCAAGGCCTATGCCAATGGCCGAGCCAAGGCGATCCTGGCGGAGGATTTCCTAGGCCTCGCCACCAGCAAGGAGGGCGCCGAACTCACCAAAGATCACGACCTGATCGTGATTTTCCACAACCGCATCGACCGGATCGGCGACAAGCGCGAGAGCGAGGCTGAGACCTGCCAGGCGGTGGAGCAGACCTTCGACGACCTGGAGCAGATCATGCGCAAGATTGCCAGCCTCAAGGGCAGCCAGGCGGTGATCACCGCCGATCACGGCTTCCTGTTCCAGCAGGAGCCGGTGGATGCCAACGACCGTGCTCAGTTCCCTACGGCCAAGGAGCTCAGCTTTAAGAACAGGCGCTTTGCCTTGGGCACGGGCATCAAGGCCAGTGCCGGCCAAAAGGTATTCACGGCTGATGAGCTGGGGCTCTCCGGCAACTGGGAGGCCGTCTTCCCCCTGGGGCTGGATCGCTTCCCCCGCTCAGGCTCGGGCTCACGCTTCGTGCACGGGGGCACCTCCTTGCAGGAGGTGGTAGTGCCGGTGATCCGGCTCAAACGCGAACGCAAGGACGAGAGCCGGGTGGTGGAGGCCGAGCTGCTGCGGGTGCCCGCCAAGATCACCATGGGCAAGCTCGCCTTCGGCCTGTTCCAGCTGGAGCCGGTGGAGCCTAAAAAGCGCCTGCCCTTGCAATTGCGCATCGGCCTCTACGCCAAGGCCGATGGCGCCCTGCTCTGCGCCCATCGCACAGTGATGCTGGATTCCGTGGCCAGCGAGGCCCGAGAGCGGGAGCAGCAGTTGGTCCTTGAGCTTTCCAACGCTGCAGGCGACTACAACAACCAGACCCTGGAGCTACGCCTGGAGCGGCAGCTTGAGGGTGTCGCCACGCCGGTGCCCTACAAGACTGTGGAGCTCAAGCTGCAGCGGCCCTTCGGCAGCGACTTCGACGACTTCTGATCCCCCCCATGGTCACCAGCGCTGCCCCTCCGGCCCAAAGCCCCCTGGATCAGAAGATCCTTGAGCACTTCCCTGGCCTGGTGGTCCGCAAGGACCTCACCACCGAGCTCAAGCAGAACGCCGTGGTGCCCACCTACGTGCTGGAGTACCTACTCGGGCAGCACTGCGCCACCGACGATCCGGCCCTGATCAGCGAAGGGCTGGAGTCGGTGCGGCGGATCCTCGCCAAGCACTACGTGCACCGCAACCAGGCGGAACTGGTGAAATCGACGATCAAGGACAAGGGCAGCCACAAGGCGATCGACAAGATCACCGTGACCTTTAATGAAAAAGGCGGTTTCCATGAGGTGGAGTTCACCAACCTCGGCATCAAGAAGGTGCCGATCGAAGACTCTTACGTCAAGCGCTATCCCAAGTTGCTGGTGGGTGGCATCTGGGCGATCACCGATGTGGAGTACGAACTCCCCACCGATCCCAAGGCCAGCCCCTGGCAGATTGCAGGGGTGAAGCCCATCCAGGTGGCCGGCGTCGACCACGACGAGTTTCTGGCAGCCCGCGCCAAGTTCAGCACCGAGGAGTGGATTGATGTGCTCATGCAGAGCGTGGGCTTCAACCCCGAGCCGTTCACGCGGCGGGGCAAGTTGCTCACCCTGATCCGGCTGATCCCGTTCTGCGAGCGCAACTACAACCTCCTGGAGCTCGGGCCCAAGGGCACAGGCAAATCCCATGTCTACGCCGAGTTCTCACCCCACGGCATGTTGATCTCGGGCTCGGAGGTCACCGCGCCCAAGCTGTTCGTGAGCAATGCCAACGGCAAGATCGGCCTGGTGGGCTACTGGGATTGCATCTGCTTCGACGAGTTCGCCGGCAAGGACAAGAAGGTCGACAAGACGCTGGTGGACATCATGAAGAACTACATGGCCAACCGCACCTTTTCGCGGGGCATTGAGCAGCTCTCGGCCGAGGCCTCGATGGTGTTCATGGGCAACACCCAGAAGTCGGTGGCGTACATGCTCAAGCACTCCCACTTCTACGAGCCGCTGCCCGATAAGTACATCGATTCGGCCTTCCTCGATCGCATCCATGCCTTCAACCCCGGCTGGGAGGTGCAGCCCGTGCGCCACGAGCTGTTCTGCACCGGCTACGGCTTCGTGGTGGATTACATCGCCGAGGTGCTCAAGCACCTGCGCACCGAGGACTACACCGGCCTCTACAAAGCTCACTTCGAGATCAGCTCGGGGGTGTCCACCCGTGATCAGACCAGCTTTGAGAAAACGTTCTCCGGTCTGATGAAGATCATCCACCCCGATGGCAAGGCCACGCCGGAGGAGATCGCCGAGCTGCTGGAGTTTGCGATGGAGTGCCGCCGGCGGGTGCGGGAGCAGATCCTGCGCATCGACGACACCTTCAAGGCCAACGACTTCGCCTACCGGCCCCTGGCCGGTGGGGATGACGTCACGGTGCTGACGCCGGAGGAACAGCAATATCCAGCCTTTGCGGGGCTCAGACCCCTTCACCCCGAAGCTGCTCTCGCAGCAGCTGATGGCCATGCTGCAGAGCCAGCTGCGTCCCCCGAACCAGCGGGAACTGCCAACGCAGAAAAAAGGGAGGCAGGGCCTCCCACCAGCGCTCCGCTGAAGGAACGGCATCTGGTGGTCCCGGAAAACGCCAAGGGCTGGAGCTATCGACGCCTGTTTGCCGACTATCTCCAGGGCTGCAGCGGCATCATCCTCCGCGACCCCTACATCCGGGCCTTCCATCAGGTCCGCAACCTGGTGGAGTTCCTGCGCATGGTGAACGAGATCACCCCCGTGGGCGATGAGGTGACCGTGCATTTGATCACCGGCTCCGACCAGGAGACCCTGGAACAACAGGTGGAGAATCTCGGTCAGGTTCAGGACTCCTTCGCAGCCACCAGCACCCCCTTCACCTGGGAAATCGACGCCAGCCCCCATTTCCACGCCCGCAGCATCACCACAGACCACGGCTGGAAGATCACCCTCGATCGGGGGCTGGACCTGTTCCAATGGTTTGAGTTCTCTCCCTTCAATGCCGCTGCCGTGATGCAGGAAGCCCGGATGGTGAAGGGCTGTGAGCTGAACTACGTCAAGACGGGCGCTTGAACCAAGTGGCCTGGCAGCTCAGGCGCGCCGCGATCCAGGCCGTGCAGGACGCCTCAGGAGTCCTGCGGCGGGTTGGCGAAGACCGTGAGGCAATCCTCGACGAACGGACTGAATTCAGCTTGGCTGTCGACCCGGAACCGTCCCCAGGTGGCCAAGGGTTCGAAGCGGCGGGATCGGAGCGGCCAGTCGAGCCGTTGGCCGCCGTAGGTGAGCCCCACGCAGGTGAGGCTGGCGTCGTCCCCCAGCAGGCTCCAGAGCACGGAGATCCTGCTGCGGTCGTAGGGCTCCTGGCCCAGGGTGTCGGGACAATCAACGATTGAGCCCGCTTCCAGGCTGAGCCTCAGGGCCCGCTCCCAGCTCAGAAAGGTTCCGTCGTGGGTGGGATAGAACCAGCAGGTGGAATTACTGAGCTCACTCAGGGCCACGCAATCAAGGCAGTGAAGAACTGTCGGATCCTCTGGATCGACGCCATAGACCCCAAGCCAATGGGACTGGGGCTCGATCTGCACCACGACGGCATCGCAGAGCAACTGGGTGCCCTCGCTGTTGCGGCGTTGTTCGCCCGTCAGGCGGCCATCGACCGGGAGCCGAGCCAGATCCGGATAGGCGGCCCCGCGGTTGAAGATCCTCAACGCGAAACCCGTGGAGGGGCCTGAGGCCTGAGCGTCCTGAAGGGCGGCCAGGCCGGTGGAGCCCTGGGGCAACTGGGCGGCAGGAGCCACCACGAAGATCAGCGCTGGGGTCGTGGCCATGGGTGCAATGGGCTCCATGAAGCTTGGAGTGGATCCGCCCAGGAAGGTCAGGCCTGGTTGGAGCGATTCTGCTCAACCGGCACAGGAATCAGAACCACACCGGAAGGGAAAGCCTGCTCAGGATCCGCATCAACGGAGGAACCCAGGGCCTCCAGCACGGCAGGCACCATGCCGGCATCAAAGGAGAAGCGGCCGGGGCCGTTACACAGCAGGGCCAGGCTGCCACCGAGGTAGAGCAGCACCAGTTCCAGAACGTAGATGTTGAGGCCAGCGGTGGAGATGTGTTGATAGGCCGCCACCGTCATCGTGCCGCTCAAGGCCAGGGCACCGAGGGGCGTGAACAGGCCGAAGATCACCAGCCAGCTGCCGATCAGCTCCGAAAACCCGGCGGCATAGGCGAAGACCAGGGGAAAGGGCAGATGCAGCGAAGCCACATAGGTGGAGGCGAACTGCTGGGGATCGGCGAGTTTCTCCTGGCCGTGATGGATCATCAGCACGCCCACGCTCAGCCGCAGCAGGAGCAGCCCCACCGAGGCCAGGCGACCAGGCCGTTGCAGATAGGCAAGCGCCGCCGGCGACACGGCGGCCAGAGCACCACTCAGGGAGCGCTTGGGCGAAGGAATGCCCATGGTCACGAACCACAGGGCGAAGCAGGCGCCCATGAAGGCCCCAAACAACTCGAGCAAGGTGGTGATGGACATCGGGACGGGGTGTTTTGGCAAATCATGGCAACTCTCATTAAGGAACGTGAAGCGCCGGAGAAAGTGGCCGAGGCCAGTCACCGCAGGTTCTTTGCGCCGCGACGGCAGGGCGAGGCCCCCACGGCAGCCGCGCCGATCCGCCAGGATGTAACGACTTCGTTACACGACGATGACCGCTGGCGAGCTGTTCCTCGAGAGCCTCAGCTCCGGGGTGATCACCCAATCCGAGATCGACTGGCTGCTGACCCAGCAGGGACGCTTCTCTCGGGCCGAGCAGGCCGCGATGCTGCGCCTGGGCCGCCTGCTTGATCAGGGCCAGATCCAGTTGGGGTGCAGGGTTTTACCGCAGAGCCTGGGACGGCGCAGCGGCTCCTTAGGGTCGGTCCACGTCACCGCCTGAGCCCCGCCTGAGCCTCTAAGCCGAAATCGTCGCCAGGGGTCGTCGTTAGGGATCGTCGCCATGGCGCGTGGCGTTGGTCAGGCTTCTGAGTCATCGCCCGTTCAACCTCAGCCGGCCGCCAGGCTCTGCAGCTGTGCCTCCAGGCGCTGCCGAAGCTGGTTCTGCACCAGGGCGCAGAGATCATCGACGAGATCGTTGTCGGCGCTCCAGATGGTGCGCACACCATCGCGCTCACAGCTCACCAGACCGGCACGCTCCAGCTGGCCGAGTTGGCGGCTGATGTGGGACTGGGAGAACCCGGTGGCGACCACGGTCCGCCCTGCCGACCAACCCCCTGGGGAAGCACGCTCTGATGACAGCCAAGGTGTCTCAGCCTTCGCCCGCCACCCTCCCCTGATGCAGGTGGCTCGTGAGCAACGGGATGCCGTTGGGGCCCGGCTAGGGCGGAGCACCCTCCTGATCAAGCTAAGGCCAGTCCTCGATCACCTCCTCGCGGGAGGGCTGCCAACGGGAGAGGGGGACCGGCAAGGCTGGAACGGCGACGACGGCACCGCTCCGAGCAGTAGCGCACCTCCTCCCAGACGTCCTTCCATTTCTTGCGCCATTGAAATGGACGCCCGCAGACCGGACAGACCTTGGTGGCGCGCTCTGGTTGATCGGCCATGGGGGAGTCGGGGGTGGAGCGGGCGGTGGCCGTCAGGCTTGCGATCAGGACGCGGCTTAACTCAGCAGCCCCTCACTCCTCCTCGACAGCGCCCAAGGGGATGAGCTGGATCTGCTTGCGGCCCAGCTTGATCTCGAACTCATCGCCGGGCTCCAGCCCCAGCTGGGCGGTGTAGGCCTTGCCCACCATCAGGTTGCCGTTGAACTGCACCTTGGTGGCGTAGCTCAGGCTGCGGCCAGGACGCCCCTTGCCGGCACTGCTGCCAGTGCCAAGGTTCATCCCCTTGGCCTCCAGCAGAGCCTCATAGAAGGCGGTGAAGTTGAGGCGCTCCGTGCCGTCCTTCTTGGTGCTGACATAGCCGGCGGATCGAACCAGATCGGATTTCGAGCCTTCGCCGAGTTCCTTGACCTTGGCGAGTAATTCAGGGCCGGTGAGCATGTTGAACAAGGGTTCGTTGTTTTACTAGCCTATTGCGACGGATGGGCGTATGGATGGGCGTGGGGTCAAGATCCTGGATAATCCTTTGATTTTGACCGTATTTTTCCCGCGGCAGGCTCCCTGCCCCATGGGGGTTCAGCGCCCCACGGCTTGGCACGTCAGCCAAGAAGAGGCCGACTGTCGATTCGATTCCCTCAACCCCGCCCCGTGAGGGCCCAGAGCTCACGGGCCAGGTCATCGGAGCGGGCCTCGGCGCTGGGCTCGCTGACGTCAAACCGCAGCCGGCCCGGACCCAGCACCCGGTTACTCCAGTACTCGAGGCCCACGGGGTCCGGTGGTGACGACGTTGCCAGGCCGGCTAGCAGAGCGCCGGCCCGCTGGGGTGTTTCGGTCAGTCGCAGCAGATCACGGGCCACCAGCGCGAACAGGGCCTGTCCGAAAGGGTTTTGGCGGCGGCTGTCGCGGAAGAAGCCGCCGCTGCTGCGCGGAATCACCAGCCCTGGGCTCCAGGCGAGCACCGGCAGGGACTGGCCCTGCTCCCGCAGCCGCCGCTCGACGTCCCGCGCCATGAGCAGGTTGCAGAGCTTGCTGTCCTTGTAGGCCTTCTCGGCATTGAAGGGACCGCCATTCACCATCGCCCCGCCGGGCCCCTGGCGCAGCCCGCTGAGATCGCCCAGCCCAGCGGGTTGGCCCACCTTGCCGCCGGCGGTGGTGGGGTCATGCACCTCCGAGCTCGTGACCACCAGCCTTGGCGCTGTGCTGAGCAGCAGCAGGGGCAGCAGTCGCTCCGCCAGAACCTGATGGGCCAGGTGGTTGACGGCGATCGTGAGCTCATAGCCCTGCGCCGACCAGCGCGGTTTGCGGGCGCCGCTGTACTGCAGGCCTGCGTTCAACACCAGGCTGTCGATCGGCTCCGCAGCCGTCAGTAGGGCTTCGGCGCAGCGCTCGACACTGGTGAGATCACTCAGATCACAGATCGGTGTTGATAGCCGGCCGCCCAGGCGATCGGCGGCGGCGCCATCGCGGCAGAGCACGGTGAGGCGATGGCCAGCGTCGAGCAGCCGCTGCACCGCCTGGAAACCGATGCCTGAACTGCCGCCGGTCAGCAAGATGTGACGCGGCGAACTAAGGCGTTCGTCCGAACGAGGCGCTGGCTGCCGCGGTGACGCTGTCATGGACCGGGTGAATCATGAGAACCGATCACCAGAGCCTGCCGCCCTAAAGGAAGCAATTGACTCACTAATCAATAGGGTTGCAGTCTTCCTCATGCGCCTCATCTTCATGCGCCTCAGCCCTTTGCCCAGGTGTGATCGAGCGCCGACCCGCGCATCAGGATCAGTCGGGTCAAATCAACTTCAACCTCAGGGCTTGTTCCGCTTGAACCTGAAGGTTCAGGGCTTCTGAATTCCGAGGGCTTGAGCTCCATACATCTCACTGAACATGGCCTGCAACTGCCAGGCATTCAGCAAGGATTTGGCCACCTTGCGGAGATCTTCCAGGTCGGTGCAGCTGTCGATCGCCCGTGAGTGGGCCTCGACGGCGAACTGCCTGCTGAGGGAAAGGGAATCTTGCACGGGATTGTCGTGGTGGTGGTGTGCTCTGACGCCAGACGCGAGGGCTCAGCCAAGGCCTAGCAGGCCGCGGGTGAAGGACTCACCGCCGAGGGCGAATTCGGTGGCCAGAAGGGCGATGAAGCCAAGCATGGCCATGCGGCCGTTCAACTTTTCGGCCCGCTCATGGAAGCCCCAGCCGCTCTCGGGGGAAACGATTTCCATGCGGGGCTCGGTGGCGAAGGCATTGAGGCGACCACCGTCTTCCGTGGTGATCGTGGCCCCGCGAATGGAGGAGCGATCCAAGGCGCTCGGGACGGGGAAGGTGGAGGGGGTCATGGGGAGGGAGTTGGGCTAGATGAGACAACTGTAACAGATTGTTGCGACGTGAGGGCGTCGGTGGCTGTTGTTGGATTCAAAAGGTCCCAATCAGCAACGTCTGTCAGGACGCTTTCGATGAAATCCCCACGGATGGAAGTAACGGAGTCGCCGGTATCAGGGGACGACTTAAGACGCCTGTTGATAGAGCTCCTCAAGCCGCTCCCGGCTGAGGTCGACGTAAAGGACTTCATCCCCGGGCTCGGGGGCTTCCGGATGGCGCCGAGGACGGGAGCCCTTGCGTTGGGCAGAAGTCAGCGGGGCGGAGCTGCGCAGGGTCTGGCTCATCAAGGCAAACGCTCCACCGGCGATGAGGGCAAAACAGACCAGATACACCGCAGCCAGATGGTCGTTCAAGGGTGGAAAATTCTTTCCATCACCTTAGCGTGAAGAATTGTTAAATGTGGCTTGCGCTCCCTTCCGAGGGTCGTCCAATGGCGTATGGGCAGTCAGCTCCCCACGGGAGCGGCACCGCTGGCATATGGGCAGGCGCGCACCCGCAGGCCATCCGCCGGCGAGGGGCTGGGGATCACCTTGAGCGTAAGGTCCTGATCCGGCTTCAACGTCAACGTGATCCGTTGGAGCAGCCCCACCGCCAGCAGCCGGATCTCCAGCTCCGCCAGCGCCTTGCCCAGGCACACCCGCTCCCCGCCTCCGTAGGGCAGCAAGGGAGCCGCGGGGTCACCCTCCAGATGCCGCTGCGGCCGGAAGCGTGCCAGATCCTCCGGGTCGGCCCCATGGCGTTGGCTGGCGGCGATGCTCACCTGCACCACCCGATCGGCGGGCACCAGCACCCCCGCCAGGGCAATGGGCTCCCGGGTGCGGCGGAAGAACCCTCCCACCGGCGGGGTCAGTCGCATCACCTCCTTCACCACCGCATCGAGCCGCGGGGCCCGCAGGGCGTCGGTGGCGGCCCCAGCGTCCCCCTCCTCAGGCGGCCACGACAAGCTGTCGAGTTCCTCCTGCAGCCAGGCCAGCTCGGCGGGGTGCTGCAGCAGGGTCAGCAGCAGACAGCTCAGGGCGGAGGCGGTGGTTTCGTAGCCGGCAAACAGCAGCAACAGGAGCTGCTCCGCCACGTCGTCGTCGCCCAGGGGCAGGCCGGCCTCATCCAGGCCGCCCGCCAGCAGATCCAGGCCGCCGGCGGCGAGGGGCGCTCCGGCCGCTGACGCGGCCTGCGCCGTCTTGAGCACCGTGGCTAAACGTTGCAGTAGCCGTTGGCGGGCCTGGCGGGCCCGGGCGAAGGGGCTGCCGGGTAAGGCGAAGGGAAGGGAGAAGAGACCCTGGCACCAGGTTTCGAAATCCACGAACAGGGCCTCGCGATCGACGGGATCAAGCCCCAGCACCGTGCTGGCGATCACGCGGAAGGCAAAGCGCCGCAGCTTGGGCACGAGGGCCACAGGCGCCTCGGAACTGAGCAGCTCCTGGCTGAGCGCGTCCACCAGCGCCACGATGGTCGGGCGATACCGCTTGAGGGCCGCCGAGGCGAACAGCTGGCCCACCACCCGCCGGCGGGCCTTGTGGTCGGCCCCGTTGCGGTTCGCCAACGACAGGGGCCCCAACAGCTCCCGCACACTGTCGGGCCACCAGCCAGCGACCGCATCGCCCTGGGCGAACAGGTCGCCGATGGCCTGGCTGCCGCGAATGAACACCGTCCGTTGCCCCAGCAGGCTGGTTTCGTAGACATCGCCGTAGCGCTCGAAGCGGGAGCGGGCGAAATCAGGATCCCGAAAAAAGGCCAGGGTTTCGAGCACGCCGCTCAGCGCTGGGGTGCTCGGCAGGGGCCGAAGGGTGGCGGGATCGAGGGGCAACCGACGTCACCTGGAAGGATGTCAAGGATGTCGGATCCCAGCCGGCACCGCGACGCCCTGGGCCCGCCTCGCCGCCGCAATGACCCATCTGAGACCCACCGCCAACGATGGCCCTGAGCGCATGGTTCTAACCCTGATCCTCGGCGATCAGCTGCACCGCGATTGGTTCAGCCCGTCGCCCCTGCAGCTTGCGGCCGGCAGCCGGGTGCTAATGATCGAAGACGTCGCGGTGGCCTCCACCTACCGCTACCACCAATTGCGCTTGCTCCACACCTTCGTGGCGATGCGCAGCTTCCGCGATGCCCTGGTGGCTCAGGGCCTGACGGTGCGCTACTTCGAGTTGCCCGCCTCGCGGGCGATGCCGTTCTGGCAGCGGCTGGAGGCCGAGCTGGGGGAGGGGCGCGAGCTGCAGGTCGCGGCCATCGCCGACCGGGGCTTCGAGGAACGGCTGCAACGGTTTTGCCGGGAGCGTTCGGTGCAGCTCACGGTGCTGCCCTCCCCCGCCTTTCTGGAATCGGTCGCCGCGAGCCGGTCCTGGTTCGAAGGCCAGCGTCGCCCCTTTATGAAGACCTTCTACCAGAGGCAGCGCCAGCGCCTGGGGCTGTTGCTGGAGCCCGACGGCACCCCCACCGGCGGCCAATGGAGCTTCGATGTGGAGAATCGCCGTCGCTTGCCCAAGGGCTACCAGGAGCCGCCCCTGCCGTTGGTGGCGGCCAGCCCCCACGAGCCGGCGGTCCGGGCCCTGATCGCCTCCTCCTTCGCGCACCACCCCGGCTATCTCGGAGCGCTTTGGATTCCCGTTGATCACGCCGGCGCCGAGGCCTGGTTACGGCGGTTCCTGGAGGAGCGGCTCGATGGTTTCGGGCCCTACGAGGACGCCATCAGCCAGAGCCAGGGCACCCTCAACCATTCGCTGCTCTCGCCCCTCCTCAACATCGGCCTGCTCACCCCTGCGGCGGTGATCGCGGCCTGCCTGGATCATGCTCACCACCGGCAGGAGCGGGGCCAACCGGTGCCGATCGCCTCCCTGGAGGGATTCCTGAGGCAGCTGATCGGCTGGCGCGAGTTCGTGCGCGGCATCGATCGCGTCCATGGCGAACGGCAGGCCGGCAGTAACTTCTGGAACCACCAGCGGCGGCTGGCCCCCTGCTGGAGCGACGGCAGCACGGGCCTGCCCCCCCTGGATGGCGCCATCGCCCGCGTCAACCGCCTCGGCTACAACCACCACATCGAGCGGTTGATGGTGATCAGCAACCTGATGTTGCTGTGCGAGATCCAACCCCAGGAGGCGCACCGCTGGTTCATGGAGCGCTATCTCGATTCCTATGAGTGGGTGATGGGCCCGAATGTGTATGGCATGGGCCTGATGAGTGATGGCGGCATCTTCGCCACCAAGCCCTACATCTGCGGCTCCAACTACATCCTCAAGATGGGGGATTTCAAGAAGGGGCCCTGGTGTGAGATCTGGGACGGCCTCTACTGGCGCTTCATCGACCGGCACCAGGGCTTCTTTCAAGCCAATCCCCGCCTCTCGATGATGGTGAAACTGCTGGAGCGGATCGACCCTGCCCGGCGCGAGCGGTTGACCACCGCCGCCGAGGCGTTCCTGGCCCGGGCGACCATGGCTCCAGCCGTGAGCGACCCCTCCCTGTGACCGAGCCCCTGCCCGTGGCCAACCCAACAGAACCTGAGCCCCGCCCGACCGCCCCAGCGGTGCTGCTGGAGCGGTTGGCCAACGTGGAGGGCCTGGGCAAGGGCCGCCGCCGGCTGGTGCTCCTGTTTCCCCAGCTGGGCGATTTCGACAGCCTCGAATACGCCCAGGCCCTGGTGGCGGTTGGGCCGCAGCTGGAGGCCGCCGGTCTGGCCGTGCTGGCGATCGGGATCGGGGATGAGGCCGGCCGCCAGCGGTTCTGCGCCTTCACCGGCTTTCCGCCCGAGCGGCTTCAGGTGGACGCCGAACCGCGGCTGCATCAGGCCCTGGGGCTCTACGGGGGCTTGCAGCTGGTCGGCGGGCCCTGGCCCAACCTGCTGCTGATGTGCGCGGGCCTGGGCTCCCCCGGCACCCTGGCCGAGGTCCTGCGCGGCTACACCGGCGATCGCAGTGCTCCCCAGCGCCTCGCCGACGACGAAACGATCCAGGCGAGCCCCCTGCCGCCGATCAAGGGGTCGTTCTTTTCCCGGGCTGGGGGAACCGGCTTCCAGCGCCCCTTCGAGCTGGCCACGGTGCGCTTGCGCAACATGGGCGAAGTGCTGGGCCACTGGCGCACCTACGTGCCCCGCAACGACTTCCTCACCCAGCGCGGCGGCACCTTCCTGCTGGAGGACGACGATTCCCTCCTCTACAGCTACCGGGACCGCGGCATCCTCGGGTTCTCGGCGACCATGGCCAGGCCCCTGAGCTTCCTGGACCCTTACCTCCCCTGAATCGGCGGAGCCGGGGGGGGCGCCGCGCTTCGCCGGCAGGTCCTGGCGATCACCTGCTCCTCATCGGCCGCAATCACCATCACCTCCAAGGGGGAGAGCCAGGTCAGGGCGGACACCACCTCCTCCCTGAGGGCGTCATCGTGCTCGCCGATGCCTCCGGTGAAGGCGAGCACATCGACGCCGCCGAGGCTGGCGGCCATGGCACCGATCTCCCGCAGAAGCCGGTGGCGGAATACGGCGATGGCCAGCTGGGCTCCCTCGTGCCCAGCCGTTGCCGCAGCCCTGAGCTCCTGCATGCTGCCGCTGAGCTGGGAGAGGGCCAGCAAGCCGCTTTGGCGATTGAGGGCCTGATCCAGCTCCTCCACCGAGAGGCCCCTGCGCAGCTGATGCAGCAGCAGTCCGGGGTCGACGGAGCCGCAGCGGGTGGCCATCACCAACCCCTCCAGCGGGGTGAAGCCCATGGTGGTGTCCACGCTTCGTCCCCCGGCGATGGCGCACAGGGAGCAGCCGGCGCCCAGGTGGCAGCTAATCAGCCGCAGGGGGGGCGCTGCGGCGGCCGCAGGCCTACGGGCGGCCACAACCTCGGCGACGTGCTGGTGGCTGAGGCCATGGAACCCGAAGCGCCGCAGGCCCTGACGTCGCCAGTCGGCGGGGATGGCATAGGTGGCGGCCTCGGGCGGCAGGGTGGCGTGGAAGGCGGTATCGAAGCAGGCCCACTGCTCCAGCTCCGGCTGCTGCGCCGTCAGCCAGTGCATCACCCGCAGGGCCGGGCCATTGTGCAGGGGAGCCAGGGGCACCAGGTCCGCTATCGCCGCCAGAACAGTCGGCTCCAGCCGCACGGGGGCGGTGAAGGCGTCGCCGCCATGCACCACCCGGTGCCCGGCCAGGACGATGGCGTCGCTCCAGGGAGCCAAAACCGCCGGAAGCCAGTCTTCAAGCACCGGCTCCGGGGAGGCGCCCTCGGCCATGGGGCAGTCCCGTTGCCCCTGCCAGAGCCGGCTGCCACTCCCATCCAGCAGGGAGGCCTTGAGGCTGGAACTGCCGGCATTGAGCACCAGGACTAGCCCGGCATCAAGCGCTGCCGTCTTGGCCAGGCCCGTCATCCGCGCTCGGCGACCGGCTGAGCCCAGCGCCAGTGGGTGATTTCCGGCGCGTCCATGCCATGGGCATGGGCGTACTCCCGGTGGGAGAGGATCTCCTCCTGCATCCGCTCCTTCACGTGGGCGGCACGGGAGCCGAGGCTTGGCACGCGGTCGATCACATCGATCACCAGGTTGAAGCGGTCGATCTGGTTGTTCATCGCCAGCTCTAGCGGCGTGTTGATGTTTCCTTTTTCCTTATAGCCTCGAACGTGGAAGTTGCCGTGGTTAGTGCGGCGATACGTCAGGCGGTGAATCAGCCAGGGATAGCCGTGGAAGTTGAAGATCACCGGTCGGTCTGTTGTGAACAAGGTGTCGAAATCCCTGTCGTTCAACCCGTGGGGATGTTCCTTGGGTTCGGTGAGAGCGAACAGCTTGACCACGTTGATCACCCGGATTCGCAGAGTGGGGATTTCGCGATGCAGGATTTCGACGGCCGCCAGGGTCTCCTTGGTGGGAATGTCGCCGGCGCAGGCCATCACCACATCGGGCTCATCCGGTTCGGTCCCGCGGTCGTCGTTGCTGGCCCACCGAACGATGCTGATTCCCTTGGCCACGTGGCGCCGGGCTTGTTCCAGGCTGTAGTACTGCAGGTGTTTTTGTTTGTCGGAGACGATGATGTTGCAGACGTTGGTTTCCTGCAGAGCCTCCTCCGCTACCGCCAGCAGGCAGTTGGCGTCGGCCGGCAGGTACACCCGCACCACCTCGCCGCTCTTGTTGCCGGCCAGGTCGATGAAGCCCGGATCCTGGTGGGTGAAGCCGTTGTGATCCTGCCGCCATACGGTGGATGAGATCAGGCAATTCCAGGCACCGATCGGGGCACGCCAGGGAGCATGGTGGATGCAGGATTCCAGCCACTTGGCGTGCTGATTAAACATTGAAGCGATCACATGGGCGAAGGCTTCGTAGGTGTGAAAGAAGCCATGGCGGCCGGTGAGCAAATAGCCCTCCATCATCCCCACCAGGGTGTGCTCGCTGAGCATCTCCACCACCCGTCCGTTGCGAGCCAGTTCACTACCGTTGAGGTCCTCCGGCAGTAAGTCCTCCATCCACACCTTCTTGCTCACTT
>Ga0209088_10001541_pt1 | contig 14865 bp, 13 predicted proteins | sample S_140625_EF_Meta_FD_187324 | JGI IMG/M metagenome (GOLD analysis project Ga0209088, IMG submission 187324) | Freshwater microbial communities from Lake Simoncouche, Canada to study carbon cycling - S_140625_EF_MetaG (SPAdes) (version 2) | ecosystem: Environmental > Aquatic > Freshwater > Lake ... | reverse complement strand
CGGAGCTGACCGCCCGCATCCCCGACATCCGCGTGATGCTCTCCGACCTCCGCCAGGCATCCGCGCAGATCAAGCTGACCACCATGGAAGTCCGCCGCAGCCCGTGGAAGCTGCTGTACCGGCCCACGGGCGACGAGCTCGGCCGCGAGAACCTCTACGAGTCGGCGCGCGCGTTCGCGATCGCCAGCTCGGACCTGCGCGTGGCGGGCGACACGCTGCGCGCCACCCTGAAGGATTCGCCGGAGCGCTTCAGCAGCGATCCGAAGTTCCGTGACGCCCTGAAGACGCAGGTGCTGCAGTCGGTGGAGCGCTACGAGGCGGCGCAGAAGAAGCTCTTCGACGTGCTGCAGGCCGACTTCAAGGGCAGCGAGATGCCGTCGGCCGACATGCCGACGCAGCAGCCGATCACCACCCCCGCGCGCGATGTGACGGCGCCCGCACCGGCGATGCCGGCCGCCGGCGCGCACTGAACCGGAGCCCGGAAGCCGAACGTGGCCACGGAACGCAACAACATCCTCGCCGGCATCCTCGTCCTGGCAGGGATCGGTGCCTTCAGCGGTGCGCTCTGGGGCTGGAAGGCATGGCAATCGCACTCCCGCAACGACTACCTGGTGCGCTTCACCGCGGAACAGGGCGTGTACGGACTGCATCCCGGGTCGCTGATCTTCGTCGGCGGCATCGCCCGGGGCGAGGTGATCTCGGTGGATGCGAAGCCCGACGAGGCACGCGGGGTCATCGACCACTACGAGGCGCTCGTGCGGGTGGAGCGCGAGGTGCCGGTCTGCATGAACTCGGTCTTCGAGGCCACCGGCGCCGGAATCAACGGCGAAGGCACCCTCGCCATCCGGGAGATCGGCTCGACGCGCGCATTCCGCAGCGGCGGGGCCTCCCCGGAGGCACGCGCGCTGGCACCGCAGATGCACATCTTCCAGGCAGCGGATCCGCCGCCCTACCAGGGGTACGTCGGAAGCAAGGCCTCCAAGCCGCTCGCTGCCCTGATCGGAAGATGGAGCGATGAGGCACCGGACTCCCTGCGCGGACGGCTGGGCACCGCGCTCGAAGAGATCCCGACCAAGACCCGCGCGTTCAAGAAGAGCACCGACGAACTGAAGGTCATCGGCCGCGCCGACATCGACCGCTGGCGAGAGCAGTACACGGCGATGACCAAGGAGGCGGAGACCGCGTTCGCCAAGCTCGGCGCCGGCAAGGATCCCTCGCCGGACGCAGCGATCCCGCAGATGAACGCTGCTGCTGAGGAAGCACGCAACCTTCCCATCATCGAGACCGGGCGCATCGAGCCGACCGCGAAGGCATTCGACAGCGCGGTAGCCGCCGTCAAGGAACTGGGTGCCAAGTCCGGCGGCATGCGCGACATGATGGAGGACGCTGAGACCTCGCTCGGCCGCGTGGGCGCGGATGCGAGCATCGCGTCGCAGGAACTCGCCGCCACGTACCGCGAGGCCGTCACGTCGCCGTGGCGACTGTTCGGCTCCCCCGGCAAGGCGGAGCTGGATGCGGATGCCCGCATCGGCCTCGTGCGCGCCTACGCAGAGTCCGCCGCCGCCCACCAGCGCGCGATGAAGGGCATCGAGGATGCGCTGAAGCGCGACGCAGAGCTCCTGGCGAAGGAGCCGGGCCTCGCGGAGCTTCTGCGCGCACGGCTCCAGGCAGCCAACGCGCTCTTTGAGGCACAGTCGGCGCGCATGGAGGAACTGCTCCTCGGACCCGCCACGGCCCCTGCGCCGGTGCCCGCACCCGCGCCCGCCGCGCCATGAGCCGGCCCGTGCCCGCCGGCGTGTGCTCCCCCGGCTGGCCGGCAACGCAACCGGCCGACGCACACGACCCCCGGCTCGCCCCGTATCGATCCGTACGCGACGCCGACCTGCGCGGACGCGATGGCCTCTGCTGCATCGAGACCGCACGCGTGGTGGGACGCTTCCTTGCCGGATGGGCCCGCGCGCGCGATTCCGGACGCGCCGCCTCCTTCGGCTGCGAACCGGTGAGCGTCCTCTGCGACCGACGCACGCTTTCCGTGCTGCAGCCCATCCTCGACCGCGTGCCGGGCGTGCCGGTGTTCGTGGCTCCGGATGCCGATGCCGTGACCGCCATCTCCGGCTACGAGCTGCACTCCGGCGCGCTTGCCATCGGGCGCCGCCTGCCGGAACCGGGCATCGAGGCGCTGGCCACGCACCCCGGCACCATCGCCGCGTGCGACGGCATCGTGCACACCGACAACATCGGCGCCATCTTCCGCAATGCGGCCAGCTTCGGCGCGGCGGGCGTGCTGCTCTCGCCCCACTCGAGCGATCCCCTGCTGCGCAAGACCGTGCGCGTGGCGATGGGCAGGGTGTTCGACGTCCCGTGGGCGCGCTCCACCAACTGGCCCGACGACCTTCGCGCGCTCCGCGAACGCCACGGCTTCCGCATCGTGGCCGCCGAGGACACGCCGAACGCCGTGGACGTGGCGGACCTGCCCCGCGCCGAGCGCACCGTGGTGGTGTTCGGCGCGGAAGCGGCCGGCGTCTCGCATGCAGTGCTCGACATGGCCGACGCCGTGGCGCGGATCCCCATGTCCACCCTGGGCGGCGCGCTGCGCGACGACCCGCCGAGCCTCAACGTGGCCGTGGCCAGCGCCGTGATGCTCGATCGCCTGTGCGTGCGCGAGGAACACCGCGGGACGCCCCCCGGAAACACCGCGGGACGCCCCCGTTGAGGGACGTCCCGCGGCTGAGAAGGGGATCTGTGTGCAGGCGATGCGCGCCCGCGGGGTTTCGGCTCAGCTGCCCTCGGCCTTGGCCATCGGCTCCTGGGCCGCACGTGCCGTGAGGCCGGCGCCGCGGATCGAGGGAAGGATGGCGGGCACGACGTCCTCGGCGGGCTCCGCCTTGGTCTCCTTGCAGCGCTCGATGCTGGCACCGAGTGCGGTCAGCACCCGCTCCATGCTCGAGTAGCCGCGGTCGAGGTGATAGACGCGGCTGATGATCGTCTCGCCCTGCGCAGCGAGGCCGGCAAGCACCAGGCACGCGCTCGCACGGAGGTCGGACGCCATCACCGGTGCGCCATGCAGGCTGCGCACGCCGCTGATGACCGCCGTCGAACCCTGGCGATAGACCTGCGCGCCCATGCGCGAGAGCTCGGCCACGTGCAGGAAGCGCTCGGTGTAGATCTTCTCGGTGACGATCGAGTTGCCCTCGGCGATCGAGAGGAGCGACATGAACTGCGCCTGCAGGTCGGTCGGGAACCCGGGGTGCGGCTGCGTGGTGATGATCGTCGGACGGAGCACGCGGTCGCTCGTCACGCGGACGCTGCAGCGGAACTCGTCATCGTTCGGGTTGACCTTCTGGACGTGCACGCCCACCTCCTCGAGGTGGTTGATGGCGGCCAGCAGGCTGTCGTACGGGAAGTCATCGAGCGTCACGTCGCCGTTGGTCATCGCCGCGGCGATGGCGTAGGTGCCGGCCACGATGCGGTCGGGCATCACGCGGTGCTCGCAGCCGCCGAGGGCCTCGACGCCATCGATGATGATGCGGGGGCTGCCCGCGCCGCGGATCTTGGCGCCCATGCGGTTCAGCATGTTGGCCAGGTCCACGATCTCCGGCTCGCACGCCGCGCTCTCGATGACCGTGCGTCCCTCGGCGAGGGTCGCGGCGCTCATCACGTTGGCAGTGCCGAGCACGGTGGGGCCATTGGCGCCGCCGAGGAACACCGTGGCACCCTTCAGCCGGTCGCAGGTGGCGATGATGTTGCCGCCGTCGAACTCGATCTTGGCGCCGAGCTTGGCGAGGCCCTTGAGGTGCAGGTCGATCGGGCGCGTGCCGAAGGCGCATCCGCCCGGCATGCTGATCACCGCGCGCTTGCGGCGGGCGAGCATCGGGCCGAGCACGCAGATGGACGCACGCATCGTCTTCACGATGTCGTACGGCGCATGCACGCACGACTCGTCGCTCGTGTGCAGCGTGATCGTGTTGTCGTCACCGAAGTGCACCGCCACGCCGAGATGGCTGAGCAGCGACCCCAGGTTGCGGATGTCCGCGAGCGGGCCGACGTTCGTCAGCTTCACGCGGCCGGTGGTGAGGATCGAAGCAGCCATGAGCGGCAGGGCCGCGTTCTTGGCGCCTTCGATCGTGACGCGGCCGCTGAGTCGGCGGCCGCCTTGAATGCGGAAATAGTCCATGGGTAACCCCTTTACGCCGGTCGGTGCAGGTCAATCCGTGACCTGCCTGTCCAAGACCAATCGGCGTTCCGCGCGTCGGATCCTCAATGATCGACGCGCCAATAAGATATCCACCTTATGAGCACCGCGCCTGCCGCCCACGCCTCCGGAAACGAACACGCCCGCCCTGCCGGAGAGCCCACGCTCCCCGAGGCCAAGATGCATGCCGTCCTGCCGACGGCACCGGTCACCGGACGGGTGGTCCAGTCGAAGCTCTGCACCAAGGGCAAGTCCGCATCGTTCGTGCGGCATGTCTGCGTGGATGTCACCGGCACGCCGCTCGAGGGCGCGTGGCAGGCCGGCCAGTCGTTCGGCGTGGTTCCGCCGGGCACGGATGCCAACGGCAAGGCGCACAAGGTGCGGCTCTACTCGATCGCCAGCCCCGGCTACGGTGAAGACGGCTTCGGCAAGGTGCTTTCCACCACCTGCAAGCGCCTCCTGGCCGAACGGGAGCCGCAGAACGACAAGGACGACCCGGCCGACCACCGGCTGTTCGCGGGCGTCTGCTCCAACCACGTCTGCGACCTGCGGGAAGGCGACGCCATCGCCGTGGCCGGCCCCAACGGCAAGCGCTTCCTGCTTCCCACCGACCGAAATGCCCACGACTACCTGTTCCTGGCAACCGGCACCGGAATCGCCCCGTTCCGCGGCTTCATCCATGAGCTCTTCGTCGGCCCCCCGGCGGGCAGCCCGCTCCACGCGGCATGGCGCCCCTGCACCAGCGAGGTGCACCTGGTGATGGGCACCCCCTACTCCAGCGACCTGATCTACGACGAGTTCTTCCGCCAGGTGGCGAAGGACCACCCGAACTTCAAGTACCACACGGTGATCAGCCGCGAACTGCGCCCCGATGGCGGCAAGGGCGAGTACATCCACCACTACGTGGACCGCACCCTGCCCCAGTTCGACCGGCTGCTCCGGAGCGAACGGACGCTCATGTACATCTGCGGCCTGGCGGGCATGCAGGTGGGGGTGTTCCAGACGCTTGCCCAGCGCGGGCTGCACCAGGGCTTCCTGGATGTCCATGCCGAGCTGGCGGACGTGCCGCCCGCGCAGTGGACCAACGAGCAGATCAAGCGCCGCGTCCACGGCACCCGTCGCTGCATGCTCGAGGTCTACTGAGCCCCCCGCAAGGCATTCCGGCCGACAGATGAGCCCGGCGGCGCCTCGACGTTTCCGGACGCCCGTCGGTCGCCGTGGTCCGGCAACCATCCCCGGACTGGGCAAACACGCGCCACTTTGGAAGCACATGGGGACTTCCTCGGGTGCGGTGCTACGATTGACCCGTCATGGCAGAATCGCACGGCGAATGGCGTGACGGAGACGAACTGGCCGAGGAGGCCCGTCGCCACTACGAGGACGGCCGGCTGGCCGAAGCCGAGGCCGCCCTCCGCCAGGCGCTCACCCGAAATCCCGATCGACCGGACTGGCACTTCCACCTCGGACGCCTGCTGGAGCAGACCGACCGCTCCAAGGAAGCCCGCGAGGAGTACCTCCGTTGCCATGAGCTGGATCCGGATGCCCCGGAGCCGCTGCTGGCGGCCGCCACCGTCGATGAGCTGGAAGGCGACACCACCTCCGCGCTCACGTTCGTGGAGAAGGCCGTGGCGCTCGACCGCGAGTGCGACGAGTCGCACGCCCGCCGCATCCGCCTCCTGTCCACGGTCGGCCGCCATGACGATGCCCGCGATGCCTTCTACGAGGCGCAGGAATTCGTCGAGAGCCCGGCGTATTCAATGCTCGCCATGGCAAGCGGCCTCGAGGAGCAGGGCGACCTGGCCCGCGCCGCATGGTGCTACCGCGAGGCGCTCCGCCACGATGCCGAGCTGATCGAGGTCCGAACGCTCTACGCACGCTGCCTCGCCAACCAGGGCGAGCACGCCAAGGCGCTGCAGAACTTCATGCACGTGCTGCGCGAGCAGCCCGGAAGCATCGATGCCCTGCTCGGCTGCGCCGAGACGCTGGCCCATCTCGGCCGTGAATCCGATGCGGCCGAGAAGCTCCGCCGCGTGGTGGAGATCGAGCCCGCCAACGTCCACGCCCACCACATGCTGGGCGCGCTTGAACTGCGCGCCGCGCGGTTCGACCGCGCGGCCATCGAATTCGAGCTGGTTCTCAAGCTGGAACCGGAGCGCACGCTGGTGCGGCTCGACCTGGCCGATGCGCAGTTCCGCCGCGGCCGGACAAAGGATGCCCGGGAAACCATGCGTGCGCTCATCGCCGAAGGCCTCCCTGATGCGCCCGATGCCGACGAACGGTTCGCCAAGCGCCCGGAGCATGAGCGCCAGCGTGCGCTCCGCAGCTGGAGCGCGGTACTTGCTCGCGCCGGCGCCCTGCTTTCCGCACTGCGGGAGTGGGAGTCGGCAGCCAAGATCATCCCCGCCTTCGTCAAGATGCACGAGTCCGAGCCCGATGCGTGGCGCGCCCTTGCGCGTGCGCGCTACGAGTCCAGCGATGTCGAAGGCGGCAAGGAGGCGAGCATGCGCGTCCTCGCCCTCGACCCGAAGTGCGCGCTGAGCCACCACAACCTGGCGCTCGCAGCATTGCGCGCCGGCGACCTTGCCGCGGCCTCCGACCTGGTCAAGCGTGGATTGACAGCGACGCGGGCCGATGAAGGCCTGCGTCGTCTGCGTTCACGTGTGTTGCTGGCGCGCCTGCGGGCGCTGCTCAGGCGAGCAGGCTGGCGTACGGAATCAGCGCCATGAAGCGGGCGCGCTTGATGGCCTGGGCCACCTTCGCCTGATCACGGGCCGAGAGGCCGGCACGCTTGCGGGACACGATCTTGCCGTTGGGGGTGAGCACGCGACGCAGGTCGTCGATGTTCTTGTAGTCGATGACGATCTTCTGCTTCGGGGCGGGACGGTCGGTCGTGGGGGCTTCGAAGGACATGCGGTTCTTTCTCCGACGGGGGTGATGGTGTGACCGGGGTCACCTGCAGGCACGCGCCGACAGCTCGCCTTGGCTGCTCGGATGGGGAGCCCCCGGCGAGGCCGGGAGCGGCGAGAGTCGGGAAGTGTAACGCAAACCCACGAAACCACGGGGGATTTCACCGCCTGGTACCGCGAGAGGCACGCATTCCACGCATCGGTGGCCGGGAATCACGGCCCCAAGGGCTAGGAATCAACGTCCCACCGTGGTTACACTCACCCTGCATGTCGGAGCACTCGCACGCCGAACGACTCTCGCGGCGGATCGAGCTGAGCGCCGAGGAACTCTCGCTGCTGCTTGGTCCGGACCGTTTCGCTCCCGCGCCCACCATGGCGCCGGGCGAGTCGTCTGTCGATGCATCCGCCGATCCCGACGAGGTGTCCATCGGCTTCTCGGCCGAGATCGCCAGCGCCTTCATCGAGGGCTATGCAGAGGAACTGCCTGCAGCGGCGCTGCGCTTCGCTGCATCCATGCCCGAGCATCCCGAGAGCGTCGCGCCACCCGCCGATGCCGTGCCGGCCGATGCGATCGCCGCGCCCACCGGTGCGCCGCGTCCGGTCGGCGACACCGACCTCGTGCAGGCGGTGCTCGAGGGCGCGCCCAACTTCGAGCAGCTCGCGCTTCGCGCCATCCGCGAGCGCACCGGCGAGGACCTCGCGCGCATCGTCACCGGAAGCACCGCCGACGCGATGATCGCCAGCGGCACCGCCACCGCCATCAGCGACGGGCGCGCGTTCGTGGCGCCGCTTGCGCCGGACGCGCGTGCGGCGTGGGCGCTGTGGCTCCGACGCTGGTCGGAACTTGCCGCGCTGGCTTCCGCGCACGCCCCGCGCGGGCTGTGGGACGATCCAACCGGATTTCCGAGCTGGCCGCGCATGCGTCCGCAGGCCGCGCACCGCATCGCTTCCGCGCGCCTGCGCCGCGAGACCGTCCACATCTCGATCCTCCGCATCGAGGACGTCGAGCTGTGGAACCGCCGCGCGCAGATACTGCTGGACAAGCCGTTCCTGGCCCGTGCTGCCGCGGCACTCGATGCCGCCGTGATGCCGGGCGACGAACTGGCGCGCCTGGACGACGGCGGATTCGTGCTGGTGACGCTGCGCGAGACGGCGGCCGCGGAACTCGCCGATGCCCTGCGCGCGGAGATCGCGCGCCTGCCGGGCGACGGCCCGCGCTCGCTGGTGGTGCATGTCGGCACCGGCTCGGCACCGTGGGACGCCACCGACCCCGACTCGCTCCTTGAGCTTGCCGCGCGGCGCGCCGCCGGCGCCGGCAACGGACGCTGAGCGCGTGATCGTCGTCCTTTCCGACCTGCACCTGGGACTTGCGGCAGCACCAACTCCGGAATCGCTGCTGCCTGCGCTCAAAGGCGCCACCGAGGTGATCCTCAACGGCGATGCGGCCGAGTCGGCCTCGCCTGAACTGCGTGCCCGCGGGGAGGACGCGCTCGCGGAGCTGCGCGCGCGCCTCACTTCCATGGGCACTCCATGCCTGCGCATCGAGGGAAACCATGATCCCGAGTGCGGCGAAACGTGCGCGCTCCGCGCCGCCGGCCGCGTCTTGGTGACGCATGGCCACGCATTCCATCCGGCCATCGCACCGTGGTCGCCGGCCGCCGCGGACGTGGCCGCGGAGTTCCGGCGAGCGTTCGACGCGGCCGCCCACCTGCCGCAACCGCAGCGCATGCTGATGGCCGCGCGCGCCGCCGCCATCCGCGAACGCCGGCATGAGCGGGCCCAGTCGCCCATGGCGATCCTCCGCGGCATGGCATTGCGGCCATGGGTGTTCCCGCTGATCATCGGCTACTGGCGGATCTTCCCGGAGCTCGCCACGCGGTTCCTGGAGATCGCCGGCACGGCCGCCGCCGAAGGCGCTCCCGACCCGCAGGCCATCGTCGCCGGACATTCGCATCGACCCGGCGCATGGCTCATCCGCGGCAAGCTGGTGCTCAACACCGGAAGCTTCACCTTCCCCGGGCAGCCGTATGCCGCGACCATCGATGACCATGAGATCGCACTGGTGCCGCTCATCCGCACCGGCGGCGAATGGCGTCAGGATGCCGCAGGCCGCAGGTGCTGGCGAATCGACGACATCGCGCGGGCCACGGCCTCGCGATCGACGCCTGTCGTGTAGCCCTCCGCCTCCACCGCAGCCACCAGCGATGCGGTATCCACGTTGCCGCGTGCACCGGGTGCGTACGGGCACCCACCCAGGCCACCGGCGCTTGCATCGAAGCTGCGCACGCCGAGGGAGAGTGCCGCACGCGCGTTGTCGAGCGCGCGACCGTTGCTGTCGTGCAGGTGGAGCGTGGTGAGTCCCGGGTCCACCGCACGCGCCACTTCCTCGTAGAGCCTGGCAATGTCGGCAGGCTCCGCCACGCCGAGCGTCTCGCCAAGGTCGACCTCATCCACGCCGAGCGCCAGGAGCTGCTCGACCACCGCTCGCACCGCGGCCGGCGCGGTGGGGCCGTCGTACGGGCAACGCACCACGCAGCTGACATAGCCGCGCACCGGAATGCGTGCGGCACGCGCCGAGGCGATCACCGGCGCAAACCGCGCCAGCACCTCCGCGATGCTGCCGCCGGTGTTGGCGCGGCTGAACCCCTCGCTGGCCGCGGCGAACACCGCCACCTTGCCCACCTGCGCGGCGAGTGCACCTTCCATGCCGCGCTCGTTGGGCACCAGCGCGCTGTACACGGTGCCGGGCCGGCGCCGGATGCGCGCGAGCACCTCCGCGGCGTCGCCAAGCTGCGGAACCCACTTGGGGCTCACGAAGCTCGAGACCTCGATTTCCGGGAATCCCGCCTCGGAGAGCAGGTCGACGAATGCCACCTTGGCGTCGACCGGCACGATGCCCTTCTCGTTCTGCAGCCCATCGCGCGGGCCCACCTCGGTGATCCGAACGAACCCGCGGCTCATTGCTCGGCTCCGGTGCGGTTGTCACCACGCTCACGGTCGGCCTTCGCGCTGCGTACGGCGGCGTCCTCGCGCCAGACGCGCATCAGGAACGGCACGAAGACCGCAAAGAGCGCAATGGTGAGGATGGTGCCACCCACCAGGAGCACCACTTCCGGCGAGATGCGCATGCCCACTTCCGAACGCTCGCCCGTGCGGGCGTCGGAAGACACGCCGCCCGCGGGGCTGTCCGGATCTGCATCGCTCACCTGGAACAGGCCCGCACTTGCATGGAGCAACGCGGCGTTCCCCTGGAGCAACGCCGCGTTCACGCGGTCACCGCCCGCTCAGGCAGGAAGCGGAGCGCAGCCTGCACCGTGCCCACGGCGCGACCGCCCTCGGCAGGGACCACCAGCTGCGTGCCCGGCTCGGCGTGCGCGGTGCGCACCATGGCGAACGCCACGCTTGCGGCACCGAGCATCGGCGCGAGCGTGCTGCTCGTGACGGCGCCCACGGGGTTCCCCGGCTCGCCATCGGCGGCGCGCTCGAAGACCGGCGATCCGGCGGTGGGCAGCGCATCCTCGGACATCTTGAGCGCCACGAGCCGCTGCTTCGGCTTGCCCAGGCTCTCCATGCGCGCCACCACTTCCTGGCCCAGGTAGCAGCCCTTCTTGAAGCTGGTGCGCGCCTGCAGGATGCCGCTCTCGTGCGGCAGGTTCTCCGGCCCGAAATCGATGTGGTGAAGCGGCGTTCCCGCCTCGATGCGCGCGATGTTGTACGCATGCCAGCCCGCGGGCCGAGCGCGACGGCGGCCGCCGTCCTGCGCATCGTGCTGGCTGACGAGCGCATCCCACGCGCGGGCCGCGGCATCGCGCGGCAGGAAGATCTCCACGCCAGGCGAGCCGCACTGGTCGCGCCGCGCAAGCACCGCCGGCGCACCAACCAGCGCGGTGCGCGCGCAGTGCATGTCGGTGTTCAGCGCCTCGAGCGCCGCGTCGTCGGCACCGGCGTTCGAGAGCACCGTGGCGCCCTCCGGGCCATGCACCGCAAGGCGCGCCCACAGCGCGCTCTCGTCAGCGATGCGCACGTCTTCGGAGAAGAGGAATGCCTGCAGCGCAGCCACGGTGCGCGCGGCGTCGTGGATGTCGACATCCACCAGCGTCACCGGCTCCTCGCCCTCGGCCACGGGCGGTTCCACGAAGAGCAAGTCCGCATCGATGCGACCCTTGCGGTTCAGCCAGAATCCTGCACGGACCTCGCCGGGCGCCAGGCCCTTGAGTTCCTGCGTGACCATGCGGTTGAGGAAGTCGACGCGCTCCGCGCCGCGCACCGCGATGGTGCCGCGGTGCGCCATGTCCATGACGGCCGCACCGCGCCGGAACGCCGCGTACTCCATTTCCAGCAGTCCGTATCCCGCCACGATCTCCGGCGGCTCGAGGCCCTCGGACCCGCCGTAAGGCATGAATTCCGCCTCGACGGGCACGCCGCCAAGGCGCACGCTCTCCACGCGCGCGTACCGCTCATGCTCGGGCTGGAGTGGGTTGGAGGCCATCCCCGGAAGCATAGTTCGCCTAGGCTTTCTGCTCCGCCTTCCGCGGCCCAACGCAAGGAAACCCACCATGAAGCTCGACCTCGACCTCTTCCGTCGCCTCTGCGAGACCCCCGGCGTCCCTGGACGCGAGGAGCGCGTCCGCGCCCTCATCGAGAAGACCGTCCTCGGCAAGGCCGGTGGCGGGATGTTCGACTCGTCCCAGGTGGACAACATGGGCTCGCTCATCTGCACGCGCAAGGCAACCAAGTCCATGCGCGGCAATGGGGGCCCCCGCGGCAAGGGCGGCAAGCCCACCACCGTGCTGCTGGCCGCGCACATGGACGAGATCGGCTTCTACGTGCGCCACGTCGATGACCATGGCCACCTCTGGGTGAACGCCGCCGGCGGCTTCGACACCCGCAACCTGTTCGCGAGCCGCGTGACCGTGGTCACCGACGGCGGCGACATCCACGGCGTCATGAACCCGGGCGGCAAGCCCATCCACATCTCGAGCGATGCAGAGCGCACCAAGGTGCCGGGCGTCGAGGAGTTCTTCGTCGACCTCGGCATGGCCGCGGCCGACGTGAAGAAGAAGGTCAAGGTGGGTGACTACGTGGTGCTCAACCAGCCGTTCATGGAGACGCCGCTCAAGGTGGTCAGCAAGGCGCTCGACAACCGCATGGCCTGCTTCGTGGCCATCGAGGCACTGCGCCGCATCGAGCGCTCCGGCAAGAAGCACGCCGCCGATATCGTGGTGGCCTTCTGCACGCAGGAAGAGGTGGGCCTGCGCGGCGCCACCACCGCGGCCAACCAGGTGGGCGCGGACATCGGCGTGGGCCTCGACGTGAACCTGGCGTGCGACACGCCCGGCGTCCCCGAGAGCCAGCGCGTCACCAAGCACGGCGACGGCGCGGCCATCATGGTGCAGGACAGCAGCATGATCAGCGACTACCGCCTGGTGGAAGAGCTGTGCAGCGTGGCAAAGAAGCACCGCATCCCCTACCAGCGCGCCATCCTTGCGCGCGGCGGGCAGGATGGCGCCGCCATCCAGCGCTCCGGCAAGGGCGCGCGCTGCGTGGCCCTGGGCGCCGGCACGCGCTACATCCACACCACCACCGAGATGATCGACAAGGGTGACCTGGAAGCCGTGGTCGAGCTGCTCACCACGTGGCTGCCGACGATCGAGTGATCGCGTTCGCCCCGGTGCGTACGTTCCGATGTTCGCCTGCGCGCCGGCGCGGCACGGCCCGCCGCGCTCAGTGACTCACGCGGCCCGACGCGCTGATCCCCAGGATGCTGCGCGCGATCGCGTCGGCAGCATCCACCTGCGGACGCGCGCGCAGCGCTGACTCCATCTCGTCGCGCAGGCGGCCGTCGGCAAGCAACGTCTCGAGCGGCCCGCCGATCGAATCCATGTTCGCGGCCACGTCCAGCCGGTCGTATGCCAGCACCGCCGCGCCCGCGCGCACCAGCGGCTTGGCATTCGCTTCCTGGTGCAGGTCGCGGTGGTACGGGTACGGCACGAACACCGTGGGCACGTGGTTGGCCTCGGCCTCCGCCACGCTGTTGGCGCCGGCGCGGCTGAGCGCCAGTTCCGCGGCGCCCCACGCCAGGCCCATTTCATTGAGGAACGGCAGCACCAGTGCCTTGACGCCGGCGCGCGCATAGGCGGCATCGAGCTCCGCCGCCGAGGGCGAGCCCTTGTTGCCCGCCAGGTGCAGCACCTGCCAGTGCGCCAGCAGCTCGCGATGCTTGAGCGCAAACGCCACCATGAACGAGTTCAGGCTCGAGGCGCCCTGCGACGCCCCCGTCACCAGGAGTACCGGCCGCACCGGGTCAAGCCCCAGCTGCCCGCGGCACTCGGCGCGCCCGCCGGGAGCCATGGCGGACCGGCGCAGCGGCATGCCCACGATCGCCTCGGCGAACTTCGGCAGCCCGGGCGTCTCGCAGGCACTCACCACGCGATGCGCCCGCCGCGCGGCCACGCGGTTTGCGCGTCCGGGCGTGGCATCCAGGTTGACGAGCGTGATCGGGATCCGCAGCGATCGCGCCGCCGCAGTCACCGGCCCGGTGACGAACCCGCCGAGGCTCACCACGTGCTCCACGCCTTCGGCGCGCATCACGTCCTTCGCCTTGCGCAGGCCCGCGGCGTAGCCGAGCGCGAACTTCAGCAGTCCGCGCGGCTTCCACGAGAACCCCTCCGCAGGAATCGGCCGAAACTCCACGCCCGCGTCGCCGAGCATCTGCGCGTCGATCGCTCGCGTGGAACACAGGAAGAGCGGCCGCACGCCCGGGGCCGCGTCCTTCATGCGCTCGGCAATGGCCAGGCCGGGGCTCAGGTGCCCGCCGGAGCCGCCGCCCGCGAACACCACCGTCCGGCGCGCTCCGCTCATGCGGTCCTCGCGGCTGCACCCGCCGTGGGCACTTCCGTGAAGAGTGCCGGCTCGCCCTCGCCCGGAACCGGCACGCCCAGCTCACGGCGCCGGCGATCCGACGCGCGCTCCATGGACACCAGCATGCCGAGCGAGAGGCAGGTGAGCACCCATCCGGTGCCGCCGTGCGACATCAGGGGAAGCGCAATGCCCTTCGTGGGCGCCAGTCCGGTGACCACGCACACGTTGATCAGTGCCTGCAGGCCCACCGTCAGGACGATGGCGAAGCCAAGGAGCTGCGAGTAGTTCGAGAGGAGCGGAGTTTCGCCGCCGGCAGCAGCGGACGTATCGCCGCTGCCCGTGGACGCCGCGCGCCGCACCGACGCCGTGACGATGGCCACGCCGCACGCAATCAGCAGCAGGTACAGCGCGATCACCAGCACCGAACCGGTCATCCCCAGCTCTTCGGCGATGATCGAATAGATGAAGTCCGTGGTCGCTTCCGGCAGGTAGCCGAACTTGAGCTCGCTGTTGCCAAGGCCGCGGCCGGCGAGGCCGCCGCCCGAAATGGCTTCCATCGACTGGATGATGTGGTAGCCGATGCCCTGCGGATCCTTGTACGGGTCCATGAACGCGGCAATGCGGTTCATGCGGTACGGGCTGGTCACCACCAGGCCCACGAAGGCCAGGAGCCCCAGCGGTGCCATCGCCGCCACGTAGCCCCACCGCGCGCCGGCGGCCACCAGCATGGCCACCGACACCAGCTCGATCAGGACGGCCGTGCCCAGGTCTTCCAGCGCGATGATGCCGCAGAGCAGGCTGACGGCCCCGAGCGGCACCACGAAGCCCCACTTGAAGGTGTGGATGCGCGCCCGCTGCGCCACCGCGTACCACGCCAGGATGATCGGGACGCCCCACTTGGCAATC
>Ga0209088_10001538_pt1 | contig 14871 bp, 14 predicted proteins | sample S_140625_EF_Meta_FD_187324 | JGI IMG/M metagenome (GOLD analysis project Ga0209088, IMG submission 187324) | Freshwater microbial communities from Lake Simoncouche, Canada to study carbon cycling - S_140625_EF_MetaG (SPAdes) (version 2) | ecosystem: Environmental > Aquatic > Freshwater > Lake ... | reverse complement strand
ATGAGCGGTGCTGTACAAGCTGTTAGCGACGTTGTTCACAATGTAACTGCTCCGATCATTGATCCCGTAGTAGATACGGTATCTCATGTAAGTGACGTTATTGCCAAAGATCCAATATTATCTACAGCTACGGCAATTGCTCTCACCGCCTCTGGAGTGCCCGCTCCTTTGTCTGGTGCTTTAGTTGCTGCTAATGCTGGCGCTTCTCCTGAGAATATAGCTAAGGCTGCTGCGTTGGGTTATGTCGGCGGAGAGATAGCGCAGAATGTAGCGCCGGAAGTGGCTGCTGCAACAGACAGTAAAGTGCTGGGTCAGATAGCCGGACAAGCCGCCGGTTCCGCTGGAACTGCTGCGATTACTGGTAGAGATCCAATCCAAGCCGCGCTAAACGCTACGATAACTGGCGGAATAAATGCAGGTACTACGGAGGTGCTAGGCCAAGTTGATGGGTTTGGTGACCTGTCTCCGGCTCAGCAAAAAGCCGTATCCACCGTTGTAGCCGCTGAGTTACAGGGCAAAGATCCTACTACGGCTTTAATTAACCAAGCAATTAACGCTGGTAAACAAGCGGTACAGGATGAAATAAAGTACGCCAAATATGAAGATATGAACTTTGATGTAAATCAAGGTGCTGTAGATAAAGTCAATGCAGAGCAAGCTCAAAATGATTTCTATAATTCTATTGGAATAAATCCTGATACGGTTAAGGGTACTGCTCCGGCTACGACGGATGTGGTTGACCAGCTAGTAAATTCTGGAATGCAGGAAACTCCTCCGACAGTTCAGGACATAGCCACTATAGGTGGACAACCCGTAACCACCAGCCCCGGCGAAGAAGCCCCAGCGGACTTGAGTAAATCTGGCGTTAAGATGCCAGACGGTAGTTATAAGACTTGGGCCGAGTTAGATGAACTGGCTGGCGTTCCACCCGGCACTATTTATACCGACGGCGGCACAACAATAACACAACAAGAATTACAGGATATCCTGAACGGTACTTATACAAATCCTAAACAAGTTCCAAAGCCGGGAGCGGGTACTAATAAGCCAACTACTCCGGCTCCCAAACCTACTCCGGCTCCAACGACTCCGACTACTCCTGCTGCATCGCAGCAAGCCAGCTTGCAGAGTTTATTGAGTTTAATGGCGCTAAGCCAGCCGCAACAACAGCCACAAATACAACAGCCAGTTCAGGGTGCTGATGTAAAATTAATGGAAGATATATTTGGTACTAATTTTATTACGCCCCGTCCAGAGGGCACAAAGAAATACTCTAGTGGCGGAGAAATTGAAGCGCTACTACACTTATTGAGGAGCTAAAAATTATGGCTGATTTTGATACATTTACACCCGACAATGATCCGTATGGAATTTTTACGCAATATTCTGGAAGTAATGAACCCGATACAAATACAACATTGCCAGATTACACAAATGACTTAGCTCCGGGAATGGTATCATCTGCGGGGAAATCGCAGAGCGAGATACAGGATGATTTCTATCGCAGCATAGGTTTAGATCCGGCAACAATTAAAGATGCCGCACCTGCCACTACTGCGGAAGTTAATTCAATGATTAACGGTACGTCTGTGGGCAATTGGTGGAGCCAGTTAGGAACTGCCGCCCAAAACGTTTTTAAGAAACCTGACGGCAGCTATGATATGGGCAAAATCCTAACTGCTGGCGGTGGAGCGTTAGGTGGATTGGCTGGTCTTCTTGGTGCTAATAAGCCTACGACTACTCCGTCTGGATATCAGGGTGGGATTCCACAATTAACTGCTGTGCGTACCGCACTTCCGCAACCGGCTCGTACACCCTACACAGGTCAGCCAGCTATGGGCCGTAGGTATTTCACAGATACACAATACGTGGCTCCTGCTCAAGCTGAAGCTACTCGGGCCGCACAACAGCAAGCTATACAACCAGTTCAAGAGCAACCGGTACAAGCTGCACAAGGAGGGCTTATGGCCGCAAAAGGAACATATCTTCGTGGGTCTACCGATGGTATGGCTGACAAACTCAACACTTCTATCGAGGGTAAGCAACCCGCCAAGTTAAGCCACGGGGAATTTGTTGTGCCCGCAGACGTGGTGTCTCACTTAGGTAATGGTAACTCTGACGCTGGCGCAAAGAAGCTGTATCAGATGATGGACCGTATCCGCATGGCCCGTACTGGCACCAAGAAGCAGGGTAAAGAAATCAACCCCGATAACTTTATGCCCGGCGGTAAAGTCGGATATGCTGAAGGCGGAATAGCCACGTTTGCAGATGGCGGATTGACCTCTAACGTGCCATCTGGAACTGCTCTTGCTGGCGGTCTTACGGGTTCGGAATCCAACCTTTCTAACTGGGCTGGACCATATGTAACTAACATGCTCGGTCAAGGTCAAGCCATAGCTAATCAGCCGTACCAAGCCTACACAGGTCAACTGACAGCGGGTACTTCTCCGCTCCAGCAGCAAGCGTTCCAAGGCGCAGCAGGTTTATCTACTCCCACTAACATGGGCGGGTTTACTCCCCAATCCTTTACGGGTCAAGGTACGGCACAGCAGTACATGAATCCTTACCTACAACAGGCTCTTGATCCTCAGTTGGCTGAAGCTCGTAGGCAGTCTCAAATCACGCAGACTCAGAACGCTGGCAAGTTAACCGGAGCCGGTGCTTACGGCGGTGGACGACAAGCTATTATGGACGCCGAGACACAAAGGAATCTCGCAACTAATCTTGCAGACATTACTGGTAAGGGCTACATGAATGCCTACGACAAAGCCATGCAGCAGTTCAACACAGAACAGCAAGCCGCTCAACAAGCTCAAGATCTTACAAATCGTTACGGGATCAACGTGCTCGGCCAACAAGCCGGTTTGGGTCAGGCTCAACGAGGAATTGAATCCGAAGCTGTTGCCGCAGACAAGGCTCAGTTTGAAGAAGAAAGACTCAACCCATACAAGATGGTGCAGTTTCAGCAGTCTCTCCTTAGCGGACTGCCCTTGGCGGCGCAGACTTACAATACAGCTCAGCCTAGCTTGCTACAGAGTTTGGCTCAGGGTTCCGTATTTGGAGCCAATAGTTTGGATGCCATACTTAAAACACTTGGACTTTCATCTGGTCAAACAGGCACAACATCCGCTGGAAAGACTTAAGGATATATTATGCAAACTACAGTTAACGACATTGCATCTTTGTTCATGGGGAACCCCGGTGCGCTTCAGAACAGGATTCAGAAAGAGCAACAGGCTAAGCCGGGTATTCCTCCTGACCTGAAAGAACTGCTCGCCCTCCAGCAGATTCAAGAACAGCTTCAGGCGTCTCAGCAGCAACAGGCTTTACAGAACCCACAGAACCAGCCTACCGTAGCTCAGAGCCTACAGCAAGCAGCTAAACAGGCGTTGATGGCTCGTCAGGTCCAAGCTCAGCAGATGCAGATGGCTAAAGAGGGACAGATGGGTTTACCTCAAGGACTACCCCAACCACAGCGTCAGCCAGAGATGGGGCTAGACCAGATCCCAACTAACTTGGGCGAGTACTACGGTGGTGGTATCGTCGCGTTTGACGGGACTGAAGGTAGCCAAGTTAAAGACAAATACGAAACTCCGTATGATCGGATGAATAGAAAAAATCGCGAGGCAGAAGCGGCAAGAAATATGCCATCCAGCGGTTTGGCAAATCAAATTCCCGGCCAGTCAGATTACGTCGCCCCAGAGGGGGAAAAAATTGATAGCTCGGAACTAGAAAGAAACATTAGAAACACCATACTGGCTAGTGGCGCAAGCATCTCCAGACTTGCTACTGCCCCACGTCAGGCTCTTGCTTTGTTGAGCGAAGCGTTCCAAAGAAAAGTTCCTCAAGATAGAAAAGAACCCGAAAAAGCAACTCAGCAATCTGAGACTCCTTATGATGCCAGCACTGCGACACGCAGGGAAAACTTTAAAGAAGCGCCACAAAAGCCACCGGCACCAGCACCAAGGCCAACTGGAATTGCTGCTTCACCACGGGTAAATCCACCGACTCAGCAACCCGAACTTGCGGGTCCACCAGTTAGCGCGATAAATCCACCCATGTCTCAGGTTCAAAGCGAATTGGCAAAAATTGCTGGCATGGATCCCGCTGAAATTGAGAGACAACGCAGAGAACAATACGACAAAGAAATTGGCAAACCGCAATTTGCGGAAGAACGTGAGTTGATTAAAGAACTTCAAACACGTCGTGCAAATATTGGTAAGGGTACGAATCCTCTGTTGGATCTTTTAGAGGGTATCGCCACATCCGCTCCGGGCCGTGGAGGGATTCTCTCTCAAGGCGCAGAGGGTGTGCGTAACGCTCGTGCTATGCAGCAGCAAAGAGAACAGCAGAACATGGACATGCTCAAGGAAATCCTTGGTCAGCAAAAAACCATCACTACTGGTGAACGTGCTTACAAAGAGAACTTGTTTGCACTTGGCAAGAAAGTTTACGACGATACGTTTGCTCAAAGATTTGACGCCCTCAAAGCTCAGGGTGTGGATGAGCGAGACGCCAGACGACTTGCTTCTGAAGAGGCCCGCGCAGCAGAACGTACTGCGGTAGATCGTGAGCAAATGCGTAGCCAAGAGAGGCAGACTAATGCTCGTATCGCCGCTGGGAGGGAGTTAACTCCAGAAATGAAGTTTGCATTGGAGAAGCCAGAAGAGTACGCCAAAATAATGGCGATGAAAAATCCTGCTGCTGGCAATCGAGGTCAAATTACTAGAGATCAAGCAGAAGATAATTTCCGAAAAGATATGGAAAATATTATCATTGCAAATGAATATAAAAAGGAAGCAACAGAGGCACTCAAAAAGCAAGGTATACAAAACCCAACAATGAGTGATGTCAAAGAATATTTTATACAAAAAATGATGGCTGGATCTCCATATGCACAAAAGACCGCTGGGGCTTCTGGAGGATCTGGAAAAGTTGTTGATTGGAATTCAATTAAATAAGGCGGTCTTATGACTTATTCGATTCGCCTACCGGATGGCACTCTTGTTGAGAACATTCCGGATGAGGTAACTCCAGAGGCGGCAAAAGCTAAATTGCTCTCATCTCGCCCAGAGTTGGGCGCTGCTCCTAAACCCGCTCCATCCAAAGAGCGCACGTTTGGTGAAGCTGCTGCGGACGTTGGCGCTGGCTTGGTCGGAGGTGCTGGTAAGTTAATACAACTGCCCGGTCAACTGTACGGCTTAGCTACGGGCGACTTCTCCGAAACAGGATCTCTTGGTCTTGGCAAAAGAATTGAGAAGACCGGGGAGGAAATGAAATCCGAAGGTCTTAAAGCTCGTGAACAAGAGCGGGCTGAAAAGATTGCAGAAGCGGAGAAGAAGGGACAAATCTCTGCGTTTGGTACTGCTCTAGGCGAGACGCTTAAAGATCCCGGATTGTTATTAAACTTCTTGGCCGAGCAAGCTCCACAACTTCTAGTTCCATTTGGAGCAGCTAAAGTTGGCTCTGCACTTACAGCAGGTCGTGCGGGTACTCGTGCCGCTGTGGGTGCCGGTGCTGTACAGCAGGGCGCAGACATAGGCTCTGGTAGTTATGAAGACATCTATAAAGAACTAATAGGTAAAGGCGTATCAGAAGCTGACGCCAAACAATCCGCCCTGAATCTAGCCCGCGCTTCAGGCGCAAGCGGTGCCGTTATATCTTTACTGGCACAGAAACTCCCCGGAGCCAAGCGGCTTGAGGAAGCTATGGCTGGCGTACCATCTAAGACTGGTCGTGTACGTGGCGCTATAGGTACTGCTGCCGGTGAGACTCTTGGTGAAATACCCGAAGAAGTAGGCGGTAAGTTCACACAAAACCTTGCAATGCGAGAAGTCAAGCCCGAGCAGGAACTTACTGCCGGATTAGGTGAGACTGCCGCTATGGCTGCTATCGGCGGAGCGGGTATGGGTGGTGCTGCTGGACTGGCTAGAGGACGAGCTAAGCCAGAAGTAAAACCCGGGGTTCCCGAAGTGCTTGAAGCTAAACGAGCACCAGAAGAGCTTACAGAAGAACAGCCCAAAGAAAAGCCTTTGGCTATTGGCGTATCGGAACCTTTCGCTCCAGTTGTGTTTCCAGACGGATCTGTAGCCACTACGCCCGAAGAGGTTAAAGAATACGAGCGTCAACAGTTTGAGAAGAAGTATGCGCCCCAAGAAGTAGAGAAGGAAGTCCCAGCGCTAGGATTGGCGGAGCCCTTTACTCCAGTAGTTTTCCCAGACGGATCTGTGGCGACAACTCCTGAAGATATTGTGGAGTACGAGAGACAGCAGTTCGAAAAGAAATACGCACCTCAAGAGGCTCAACGTGAGACAACGCAAATTACACCAACCACAGAAGGAGAGGAAAATGTTGCAAGACTTAACGAACCGACAAGTGGAACAGGCGTTCCAGTACCTGTACGAGCAGCCGATGAGCTTCCCGCCGCCGAAGGAATTGAGGGAGCTGAACAACGCGGAGTGGATGGTGCTGGACCAACTCCTACAGAACCTACTGGCGGAGAGGGAGTACAGCCAACTCCAGTAAAACCTACATCTGTAGAGGATTTTTTACAAAAAGAAACAAAAGAAAAAGAAACAATTTTTCGTGAAGATATACCCAATGAAAATTGGTTAAATGAAAAAATTGATTACGCGGCAAAATCTCCAAGGAATAAATTTGGCGTTCCCAAGATGTCATCTATAACTGGATCTTTCAGCACGCCCGTTTTGGTTCCATCTCGTTGGTTTAAAGATGTCAAGGGTGAAAGCGGAGAACAGCAAAATGTTCGTCAAGACAATCTTAATGCTATAAGAAAAATTATTAAAGATACTGGAAAGTTTCCGCTTTTGGAAAATGGTAAAGAGTACTTGCCATATATAGAGGTTGGATATGATGGTAAGCCTTGGATAAGTGAGGGCAATCATCGCATCATGGCTGCAATGGCCGAGGGCATGGAATACATACCAGTAGACATAAGATATTTTGATGGAGGACAGAGAAGGGCTGGTAAATGGTCGCCAGATAATTTGACTGAAATTACCAATAGAAAAATTTCAGAAAAGAATGCGGGTGAACCAGATGTTTTGCAGCAAAAAGATGGTGGCTACAAGATAGATCCACAAGAACAAACCATTGAGAAAGAACTTGCTGGCAAGAACTTTATGCAAGTCGCTCAGTGGGCCGTCCGTAATGCTCCTAATGCGTTTGCTAAGGTCATAGCTCAAAAGGTACTGAGCCGCCTACAGGGTATGCAAGCCCGTGGTGTTAAGTTTGATTTCAAAGTTGAGACTGGTAATGAGCGGTCAACCAAACTGCGCGGTGCTCGTGGTGTTACGAACTTTGTCTTTGGTAAGACCGGTGAAGACACGACAATCAAGATCACCCTGAATGGCGCAACAGTGATGGACAACCAAGATGGATTCCCATCTGGCATGAACTACGTCACTGTATTACATGAACTGCTCCACGCTGCCACTCGCGGCCAGTTGAAGTTTATGCAATCGTCCGATCCTCTAGTCAAGGAATTGATCGGTCTGCGTAACAAGGTCATCAAGCACTTCAACGACACAGATCCCAAAGACATGACGCCGTTCATGAAACGGTACTACAACAGAGAGAATAACTCCTTAGATAACATTGACGAGATGGTATCTTGGGGTATGACCGATGAGGACATGCAAAAATTCCTCGGTGAAATTAAGGTCGGAGAGAAGACTGGCTTCTCTAAACTGGTTGAGACTATCCGTAAGATCTTGGGATTGGGCCAGCCGTATGAGAGCGCCCTAGACCGATTGGTCAGGACTACAGAGTCCATCTTGGATGAGTCTATTGACGTGATCGGAGACGGCATTGAGTCTCAGGGCTACAGCTACGGAACTAAAGCGGGCAGGAAATCTAAAAGCCAGCAACAGTCTCTATTCTCCAAGAAGGTCCAAGAAATGTTTGGCGAAGAGTTTGAGCTTAGCGCCAAAGACGTAAAAGAAAAAGCGCAACAGGCGTTACAGAAACAGAAACCCATAACCTCTATGGAGGGATTGGATGACGAATTCGTCAAGAAGTTGAACAAAATCTTCAGGCCGGAAACAAAAACTTTCATTGACAAGGCCGAGTCTTTCAAGCAAGACATGTGGAAGAAGCTGGCTCAAGGGGTTGCAGACCAGTACCGAACCATCAAAGACTACTCAGATCAAGCCTACATGATGGCTAGGATGTCCAAGTCCGTAGACGGTGCTTTGGAAGGCATCCTATTCCACGGCCAAGTCTTCAATGATGGTGGCGCTCTGAACATCAAGCAGAACACCAAGGGTTTGATTGACATAATGAAACCTCTTGGTACAGATGTAGACCGTTATCAGATGTGGGTTGCCTTGAACAGAGATGCCCGTCTTCCAAAAGAGAAAAGATCATTTGACCCAGAACTCGTGGCTCAAAGAAGCAAACTGGCAGAGGGAACTTTAAACGGTAAGCCGAGACTTGCTGTTTACGAGTCCGTACAGAAAGACATGAACGCCCTGAACAGGTCGGTTCTTGATGTGGCCTATGACGCCGGGTTGATTAACTCGGAGGCATACGAAGTATTCTCTAATGACATTTTCTACATTCCGTTCTACCAACAGATGGAAGATGGCGACATTCAAGGTGCATCAACTGCCTCCGGGTTGGTGGGGCAGAAGTTCTCCAAGCAACTCAAAGGCGGAGAGAAACAGCTTGGCGATTTGATGGAGAACACATTGAGGAACTGGAGTCACATCCTATCCGCCTCTATGAAGAACCAAGCCGCCAATGCAACCATCAATGCCGCCGAGGAATTGGATGCCGCATTTGAAGTAAAAGAGGGCGGCAAGAATACAGTCAAGGTTATGAGAAATGGTGATCCAATTTACTTTGAAGTGGCTGATCCCATGCTTCTTGACTCCATTATGGCGATTGCATATACGGGTCCGAAGTCTAAATTTTTAGACGTGGCAAAGAACTTTAAGAATATGCTTCAGTTTGGTGTGACCATATCTCCAGCGTTTAAAGTGCGAAACTTATTTCGAGACTCCATCTCGGCTATGGCCGTTACAGATCTAAAGAAGAATCCATTTGCCAACATAATTGAAGGTTGGATAGCTTCCGATAAAAACAATCCCGCCCACATCTCCGCACTTGCGGGTGGAGCAATCTTTAACTTTGGCTCCACGGTAGAGGGCGATCAAGCCGCGCTCACTAAGAGACTGATTGAAAAGGGCGTAAGAAAAGAAGACATCCTTGATACACCCGAAAAAGTAAAAGAGGGATTGAAATATCTCTGGGACAAGTACCAAGAATTTGGTAACAAGTCCGAGTCGGCGAACAGGATGGCTCTTTACAACCAGCTTGTCAAGGATGGAAAGACCCACCTAGAGGCGTCGTTCTACGCTAGGGACATGCTGGACTTCTCTATGCAGGGATCTTTTGGTTCTATTCGTATGGTGGCTCAGGTCGTTCCGTTCTTTAACGCAAGGGTTCAGGGCCTTTATAAACTTGGTCGAGACGGCATCATGCCTACTAGCCGAGTTGCCTATAACATCATCACGGGCAAACCTATTTGGGAAGTAGATGAGCAGGGAAGGCTTACTCAAAAGGGTGAAGTGCAAAAGATGACGGATCAAAAGAAAGCCACATCATTTTTTGCCGTGACAACTGCCGTTTCTCTGGCGTCTATGGCTTTGTACTTAGGGTTTAAAGATGACGAAGAGTATCAAAAGCGTGAGGCTTGGGACAGGGATAACTTCTGGTGGTTCAAGTTACCCGGCATGGAGTACGCTGTCAGGATTCCTAAACCGTTTGAGATTGGCGCATTCGGTACGATAGCCGAGAGAACCTTGGAGCAGATCATTGACCAAGGCTCAGAGGGTAAACAGTTTGGAGATAGCTTGTCCAGAATGTTGTGGGATACGTTCTCAATGAACCCTGTTCCCCAGATGTTCAAACCATTGGTGGATCTTTATTCCAACAAAGACAGCTTCACTGGAGCGCCGATTGAATCCGCTGGCATGGAGCGACTATCAAAACAAGAACGGGCTACAGACTCTACAAGTCCTATCGCCAAGGTCTTGGGTGGGTTGACTTCCATAGCGGGAGAGGGTTTATCCCCAGTTCAAATTGACTACGCAATCAAGGCGTATTTTGGCTGGCTTGGTGGAACGGTTGCTTCCGCCTCTACTTATGCCGTGGCTCCGTTTAAAGAGGGCGCATATCCCGACATGAAGTGGACCGACACAGTAAGCATGGGGTTTATTAAATCTCTACCCGCCAACCAGTCTAGATACGTTACAGCGTTCTACGAGAACAACCAGCAGATCAACCAAGCATTTGCGGACATGAAGCACTATGCCGAGTTGGGAGAGTCTGAGAAAGTTCAGGAGATCTTTGAGAAGAAGGGCGACATGATCGCTCTCCAGAAGATGTATGACAAGACCGCCAAGAACATGGCGAATGCAAGAAAACAGATCCGCGTCATTACGGATGATAAAGAAATGAGTGGGGCTGATAAGCGGGAGGAGATTGACCGCTTAAAACAGTTAATCTCCATGATGGCCGAACAAGCCGAGGCCGCTAGGAAATCTATGAAGTCATGAGTAAAACATCCGCTCAAGCTGAAGGTTCAGGGCGGATAACTCATCGAGCTTCTTGACGGACCAGATTCTTTTCTGGCCGTGGATCCCATTGAAAGATCCTCTGTGGCAGTCCGCACAGAGACTAAGACTTGTAAACCATTGGCCCTGATCTAACTCATGGCACTCCGTAGGAGGAGGCGAGTCACAGACGATACACGGTAGATCCTTTACCGCCTGTATGTGTCTGCGCTCTACCTCTCGGATGGCTTTTTTGTTTTTACTCTGCAAATCTGTACTTCAGTTTACGGTAGAACAGGCGTGTGTTCGCCTTGAGTATGTACCAGTTGATAAGTGCGTTACTCTTCACTTGGTTAAAGAATACGGATGCTGAATCCTGTAATTCTTCCCGGTGGGACTTGAAGGTTGTACGCATGAATTGGCTCATGTCGTCCCGGTGATGCGTCTCGTTGGCAATCTCTTCCAACATAAACTCCGCATCATCTTCGTAGGTAGCATAGAACCACTGCGCCGCCCGTTCAAATTCTGGATGGTCTTCAAGACCGCAAACAGAACTTAGGTGTAATAAGCGGGTAATAACCCAGTCTCTTTCGTCTATCATAATCGTAACTGCCTTTCTTTAAGTAAAGCATCAGCGATCCTATACGCCTCAGCCGCAACCAACTCGGGATCAAGAGACGTGCTAGATGTCCCTATGGCCGCTAAGGCCGCAAAGAAATCCAGCAACTTCATCTCCTGTAACTCTACAGGATTCTTCTTCGCTTCTAGTTTAGACTGCTTTGATGACAATCATGTTCTCCAGTTGAGAAATGAGACTCTCACCAATGGTCTGTCCGCCCACTGATATGCTGCTGGCTTTCTCATCTCCCTTGATTAAAGAGATGATATCCCGAACAGCCTTGTTATACCCACCTTTAAACGCGTCATCCCCCTCTAAGAACATGGTGATGGCGTCTCTAACAAGTGAAGATGCCTTTCGCTGTTTGGCGGCGGCTTTGACTTGGTTAAAGATGTCTTCACTCAGATGAACAGAATAGGGAATTAAACGTTTAGTTTCCATGCTAGGAACTCCTCTTTGACGGATTTAAGACGGCCAGATGCCGCAGGATTTGCTTTTATTTCTGATCTGGACTCTATTCCTAGATCCTCTTTAAGCCACTCTGTTGCGGCTTCTTCGCTTTCCTCAAAGATATTGCCAGTCTCTATAAGGAATTTGTGGAACACGGGGTCTTTACATAGAACCGCCGCAGTCTTTACGGGGTCGTTGATAGACTCCCGATTCAATGGCATCTCCTGATCGTTCAGGCGAACCATCACGACCTGATAGCGAGAGCCCACGAAATCACGCAGGATCTCGTCAGGCACCTCGTCGGGATGCATGGACAGGGTAAGTACGTACCCCGTCTTGTCTTGCTTCATGGCGACTTTAACGCCCTCGAATTGACTGTGCATATTAGAAAGGCAGGTCGGAATCTGACAGGTCATCGGCACTCTTCTTGGGAGTGTCTTGAGGTTTGTAGTCGTTGTACTTAAGGCTTAGGAACTTTCCTGTTCTACCTTCGCGGGTCCAGCCATCAATCTTGATCTTGATCTCATCGCCGTCTGTCTCGTTTAAGAGTTGACGCAAGGTAGATCTCTCCATAGAAATAGAGCCGTTTACGTCTGGAGCTTTAGGGTGCTTCTTGGGAAGTTTGGCGGGAAACAGTGCGCCTGAATTTGGATATTCCATGATTACTCCTTAAATAAAGATTTAGCTTTAGCGAACTCAGCCATGAGGGATTTATGCTCCTCGGGGTTGATGGATTTCAGATGGTCGTAGATGTTACGGTTCACCTTGAAGATGTCTGTGATGTCCTTCTGACCTTTGGCGGTATCAAACAAGATACGTGTCGAGGTCTTGAGAAGATCCACCCACTCGTTTGAATCGTCTTGCGGCATAGTCAGCTTGATCTGCCAGCCCATCTCATGCCCCTCGATCTTGGCGGGTACGGTACGCTTGCTCTCTAGCTTGACTTCTTCTTTAACTTGTGGTTTGGCTTCTTCTTTAACTGGCTTAGCATCTTCCTCTGGGATATCCTCTCCAGCGTAGATGTACAGACCCAAGCCATGAAGAGACAGAGCCTTGGTCATGCAGCGCATGATGGCCGTGTTGACTGCAAACGCATCAGGATTGGGGACGGCTTTGTTCTTGTAGTCCATGACTGGAAGCTGGCAAGTCATAGGCTTAGAGAATAGTGTCACGGTAACCCAGACCATTGCGGTCCCGTTGATTTCCATGTAGCACTTATCGCCAAACATCTCCACCTTGAACGTCGCAGCGGGATCGGCCTTTAAAGCCTCAGCCCAAGCCCACGCCCATGAGAGATAAGTTAAACCGTTCTTCTTCTCTGTATGCTCGTTTACGTTTAAGACTAATAGATCATTAATATTCATAAGTTTTCCTAGTGGTGCCGGATGTCGGATTCGAACTGACGACCTACCGCTTACAAGGCGGTTGCTCTACCAACTGAGCTAATCCGGCTGATTTAAATACTCTTTATATTGAGAACAGAAAGAGGAAACGGGGCAATAGGATTTGCACCTAGTCCGCTCCCCCTCTCTGATCTCTAAGACATAACCCTTCAGATTTTGAAGAGCCTGTTCCGCGTCTTCCTTGGTCTTGTGAACCGATTTGGCGCGGACACCGCCATCTTTCTTGACGGCGTAAAGGGTTGGCTTCTCCCACATATCTGACTCATCGCAGAGTGGAAGATCGCCGCCTGTTTCTGTAGCGAAATAGGCTTGGTTGTGCATATCTAAACGTTTATTTATGTAGGCTTCTCTCTCGGCGAGGGACCATACGGGGATATCTATGACGGCCACAGGGGATGGGGGATAGTTCTCCCGAGTAGCTGCGTCACGAGCGGACCAGTCCCGAATGATAGCCACGATTTGAGCCTTGACTACTGGGACTTTCTTGATGGTCTCTACCATCCATGCATAGATGTTCAACTGGTTATGCCAGTCGTCTTTCTCGTTCATCACTGACCACGCACCCGTCACTTTATAGTCGCTCAACACAATTCCCTCTGGAGTGATCTCTTGCAAATCTATTGCACCCGAGATGTTCCATCCATTGTAACTGATATGAAGCCGTTCTTCAACCACATGAGAAGAATCTTTTCCATGCTCAAGGATATTGTGAACCGCCGTACCGAACAGGGACCAGATCATCTCTGATGCGTCCTGCTCGATCTCTTCAAAGTGTTTACTCTTTAGCTGGACAATCCTTGGGCTATTGAGTAGTTCCGTACAGGAGAGATGGGCTTTCCCCTTGCTGTACTGTGGCCTCGCCAAAACATTCATGATCGTTTGCGGCAGATCGTGCCGGTTTGTAATTCTCATTTCGTCTCACCTCTACTGTTTTAAAGATGTGCATGTTAAAGCACTTTCTTCTTCTGATCACGCCGCCAACAGAAATTCTTGTATCAAGAACCTCCGTTGCGGCCCCACATTCCAGACACTTCATTCATTCTCCTATGCCGTGCCGCCTCTCAATGTCTCTTGCAAATGTTCTCCAGTCCAATGAGTGTCTATAGAGTGTATAGATCTCCTCATCGCTTAAAGGCTCCCTAGACATACGCTCAATACAGCCGTTAGATTTCTCTAGCTCTCTCTCTGTATGGCTAAGGATATGCAGCAAGTGCTTGGCTTCGCTTTTCCAGTACTCGGTGTTCATGTTACCACTCCTCTATGCCGTGTTCTCTTTCGATGGCGCGGGCGAAGGCTACAGGATCATCCTCGTATTCTCTCCATAGTTCAAAGATTTCCAAAACACTGATGGGTGCCTCTACGTATTCCTCATCCTCATCGTCCCAAGGTAAGGAATCAAAGCCCTTCAACTCTTCGATTTCATCGAGCAACCTGTTGACCGCCCGGCACATATTCATGTACAGGCCGTTCATCTGGTTTCGCTCTGCTGTTTCAAGGTCGTAACTGTTACGGTACGTTTTAATTTCGTCTTCTGTGATCATGGGAACTCCTTTAAATTTGATCCAAGATATCTAGCTTGACTGCTTCTAACATAAAGACACATCTCTCCGCGCTCACGTTGGCAAAGGAACACTGAAGCGTATCCTCTTCATCGAAGAAAACAACCAAGCAACTAGAGTCCTCTGTCATCTGCCCCTTCACCTCGTCCATCAGTTCCAAAGAACTTTTGCTCATCCTTATGACGTTCGACATTTCTCTTCCTCCTCATCGGTTAACCATTGACGCACGTAAAAGTGTTTGCCTAAGTCTTCTATCTCTT